>Ga0114967_10001323_pt1 | contig 20685 bp, 19 predicted proteins | sample M_130628_MF_Meta_FD_92639 | JGI IMG/M metagenome (GOLD analysis project Ga0114967, IMG submission 92639) | Freshwater microbial communities from Lake Montjoie, Canada to study carbon cycling - M_130628_MF_MetaG | ecosystem: Environmental > Aquatic > Freshwater > Lake | place: Lake Montjoie... | reverse complement strand
GTATAAGTGATATCGTTGAATCTGTTCAAGTACTCAAAGAAAATGGTTGTAGTCAAATTGTATTGCTAAAATGTACCAGTACCTATCCAGCCACTCCAGAAAACACCAATTTGACAACTATACCTGTACTGCAACAAATTTTTCCAGACTGTGTTATTGGATTAAGTGACCACACCATGGGTATTGGTGCCAGTATTGCATCAGTGGCCTTAGGAGCACGAGTAATAGAAAAACATTTTACTTTAAGTCGAGCCGATGGTGGTGTTGACAGTGCTTTCAGTATGGAACCCGAAGAAATGAAGGCCTTAGTTGAGGAAAGTGAGAGCGCATTTTTAGCGTTAGGTAAAGTACAATTGACCATACAAAAGGTTGAAGAAAAAAGTAAAATGTTTAAACGATCTATTTATGCCGTGAAAGATATTGCAGAGGGTGAAATACTAACTAGAGAAAACATAAGAATAATTCGCCCAGGTGATGGATTAGAGCCTAAATATTATGAAATGCTTATTGGAATAAAGGCAAAGTCAGACATTAAAAGAGGCACTCCTTTGAACCTTAATACTTAACTCAATCCCCACATCTAATAAGAAAACCTATGAAAAAAATCAAGAAACAGCTTATTTTAATTAAAAAACAACTTCTACTAATTAGAGCAATAAGAATATTGGTTGGTAAAGCTAGATTTTATTACTACGCCAGGATAAAAAATAACATAGACACAATCGAATCAAAACATGCAATAGATCATACAATAAAACACAATCTTAAGTCACTTAGCTCATTTGGCAACCCACGTATGGATAAACTAATTAAGCCAATTTCTATATTAGAAAATATCCCAAAAGATGCCAAAATTTTGGTTATTGGCCCTAGAAATGAAGATGATATTCTCAATTTAATCGGCAATGGTTTTAATTCAAAAAATATTATTGGGCTAGATTTAATTTCCTATTCTCCTTTCATCGAAATTGGCGATATGCATAACACCAGATTTGATGATGCATCTTTTGATGTTATACTATGTGGATGGACATTAAGTTATAGTAACGAACCCAGCCAATTTGCCAAGGAAGCTTTAAGAATCATTAAAGATAGAGGGGTTATTGGTGTTGGTGTTGAATATTCTACTATGACGGATGAACAAGCTATTAGTGTTCATAACGGATATGTATTAAAACCTGACCATTTTGATAGAATCAACTCAACAGATCAAATTTTTGAATTATTTGATGGTCATGTTAAACATGTTTTCTTCAATCATAATGCTCCCAATAAAATATCACACACAGATACGTTGGTTGATAATGTATCAAACGTAATTACAATTTTTTCTGTTACAAAAAACCTGGAATCTAATTTAAACTAAAACAGACCATACAATTTAGCGGCGTCTTCTACTTTTAGCTTTAGTCATTTTAGAGAAACACTCAAATAAAACCAATCAATGTCCCTACTAAACTATTTTTGAAATTTGTTCTATGCTTAAACTTATCTACTATCCCATATTCCTTTTTGGATACTTATTTTTCAAGGCAACAAAAAAAACATTGCTTTATTCCTATGCCAGTTTTCGGAAAATATTCGTCTTAACTCATGGCCAATCAAACGACAATTTATCAAAGACTATTAATGCAAAAGTTGGGAAATACAACGATGTGAAAGCAAATGGAATTTTAGGCAATTTATCTCAAAATCAACTCAAAGAAATGGTAGCTGAAGTTCAGCAAAATGGTTATTTTATTTTTGATACCATGTTGCCCGAAACTATGATCAGCGAAATTTATACGTATGCAAGCAATGAACCTGTAACTTATTTAGATATTCATTCAAAAAAATTCCAAGAAAGTTCAAAAGATAAAATAATATTTGATGCAGAAAATGCTGTTTCACCGCGATATGATTTCACTTCGGCACAAATCCTCAAATGCCCAAAATTACAGCAACATATTTTTGATGCATCATTATTAGCCTTTGCACAAGCGTATTTGGGATGCAAACCCATACTAGCTTTAGTAGCTTTTTGGTGGAGTGCCCCTTTTCAGGGGAAAGCCAAGTCTGCAGCAGCTCAGATGTACCATTTTGATTTGGACAGAATTAAATTCCTGAAATTTTTCTTTTATTTAACCGATGTAGATACTGATACTGGGCCATTCTGCTATGTCAAAGGGTCTCATAAAACTTTACCTCCAGCAATAACACGAGATGGACGCTTTGAGGACAACGAGATTGAGACCATTTATGGCAAAGAAAATATACTTGAATTATGTGGTAAACGCGGGACTATTATGGCCGTAGATACTAGAGGATTCCATAAAGGAAAAGATTTACTACGAGAACAGAGGCTGATGTTCCAAATAGAATTTGCCAATAGCATGTTTGGCCAAGCTTATTCACCTTGCAAAATTGATTATGCATCACTTAGCTACCAACAAATAGCTGAACATTATTCCCACACTTACCAACAAATATTTTTCCATTAATCACCCTCTTTAGAAAAAAAATCAAAAAACCATACTTCCACAATCAATAATTTAATTTCGAATTTTTCTTAAAAATGATCAACGTATCAAAAATTAAATTAATTCAAAACAAGTTTAGGCATACTGCTTTTCGCTCATATTCAGCATTCACATCTATAATAAGTATATCGAAAATAAAAAGTGTTTTAATTTACACCATATTACCCAAGTTCTCTCTTCTGGGGAGCATTCTCATTTTACCATTTATCTCGCCTTATCTCACCCTATCTGATTACGGAACATATGGTATTATATTGGGATATCTTATGGTCTTTCAAATGTTTACTGTTTTGGGACAAAACGTCGTATTACAGAATTCCTTTTTCGAATACAAGCATCATTATTTCAGAGTTTGGCAACGCTCTTTAGGTATTATGGTTTTATCCGGCTTCTTAACTAGTGGTATATTTGCACTTCTTATATATTTTACACTTATTAAAACAATTGGACACCCTTGGTTTTGGGTCATTCTATCATCGAGTCTATTTTTAATATTTTCTCCCGTTGAACAAGTAGTAACTATATACTATACATTAAAACAAAAACCTATTCCTTTAAGCGTAGGTGCATTAGTAGCTGGTATACTAACTACTTTAACAGCACTTATCACCATTAAGTACTTTAAAATAGGATACTTAGGATGGATCATCGCTCTACCCATGACCAATCTAGTCAACTTCTTATTCTTTTTTCGCCGTTTAGTTATACTTGAAAAAATATATCCTAGACTGTGGATTAAAAAATCTTTCTTTATTCGTGCTATCCGTATAGGTCTTCCACTAACTCCTCACCAAATTTCATTATATGTAATATCTGTTTCAGATCGATTATTACTTTCCTATTTTAAAATACCGCTTACACAAATAGGTTATTATATCCAAGGATATAGCATGGGATCTGGTGGTTCTATCTTAACAACAGGCATATTTAGCACATTTGCAAAAAACATTCAAGAATCATTTAGAGGCAAAACAGATGCAGACAGATTTTTTATAAGAAAAGCATTGATTTTTATACCTATTAGTATTGCTGCTTGTTTATTCTTAGCAGCCTTATGGAGTAAGGAAATATTTTCCTTTTTATTTAAAAGCAAAGAATTAGCACAATCATATCCAATTGCTATTATTGTTTTTAGTGGTTTAATGTTTAATCCTATTTATTCCTTTTTTACATACCCACTATCTATCAATAACCAAACTTTTGCCATTTCAAAAATCACAATGATGGCTGCTATATTTAATATACTAGCAAATATTGCCCTTATTCCTTATTATGGAATATGGGCAACAGCCTGCACCACTTTCATTTCTTTTCTAATAATGGGCATGGCTGGATTGTTGAACCGAGAAAACAGGCTTTTCTTTATGCAGTATTTGAATATTGATAAACTATGCCTGAGCCTACTAATTCTTTACCTTTTTCTTTTTGGACTAGCTTATTTCAGCAAAGAGTTTCACCCTGCTATCAAATTGGGTTACACTTTTTTTCTAGGAATAGCTTTACTTCTTTTTAGTAAAATCATGCTCACTCGCTACTTGCACAAATTACCATCCGATGAACCGTTACCTAATTTATAGCACGTACTACCCTACACCTCATTTCGAAACAGAAATGGATATTGCAAAGCAATTGATCCAAGCGGGGAAAGAAGTGTTTTTTTTGACCTGTAAATCTTATTTTCAAACTTGTTTTGTTAATATAAATCATCACAGGGCTATTTGTAATGTCTGTCAGTCTAAGGTAGAAGCTGGCTTAAAAGAGCTTTCCATTCCAAAGAACAGAATCATACAATTTCCCAACGTACCTCTTTATCATACCGAATCATTTTTAAAAGAAAGAATAACCTCTATAGAAACCCTTAAAGCCTTTAAATACAAGGGGAGTGATATCGGGCTAGCAGTAGCCTCTTCTATTATTTCTATACGTAGAGATCACAGATTTGATATTAATGCATATTGGCAAGATATTGTACGAGGGATAAACACGGCCCAAATGGTTCATGATGCTACCGAAATCGTATTTGAACAAATAAAACCCGATGCCGCTATTCTTTTCAACGGTAGGTTAATAGAGAACAGACCATTCATGCGGTTATGTGAAAGGTCAGGAATTACTTTTTACACCCATGAGCGAGGAGGACTAACTAACAAATATTCATTCATTGAGAATAGTACTCCGCATTCTTTAGAAAGAATAAAAAAAGAAATAGAAACAACTTGGCAAAATGCTGACATAAATAAAGAAAAAATCGGAGTAATTTTTTTTGAGGGAAGAAGAAATGGTGCACAACAGTCTTGGTATTCTTTCATAAAAAATCAAGAAAAGGGATTACTTCCTTCTTCTTTTGATAAAAAAAAATTCAATATCTCCATTTTTAATTCCTCGATGGATGAATATGAGACTATTCCAGATTTTGATTCCAAAATATATCAAAATGACAATGATGGTATTGAAAAAATTTGTGCTGCATTTGAACATAACCTCAATTATCAATTTTATCTACGTGTTCATCCATATTTAAAAGGGCTGCGAAACACCCAAATAAAAGAACTTGAGAAGTTAGCTGCCCATTTCAAAAACATTACTATAATTAGGCCCAGTGAAAAGATTGATTCTTATGCGCTAATGGAAGCTTCTGATAGTATCATTAGTTTTGGTTCCACTATGGGAGTTGAAGCTCTTTATTGGGGCGTACCTTCCTTATTGGCTGGAAGAGCCTACTATGAAGATTTGAAGGGGTTATTAAAACCATCTTCTCATGAACAAGTAGTAGAAATGATAGAGAATATTAAAATCAATGACAAAACAAACCCTTCAACACAACATAAAGACGAGGCTATAAAATATGGCTATTGGTGCTTAACTTTTGGCACACCTTATCAATATTTTACTCCTACAGGTATTAGTAGTGGCACTTTCAGTGGAAAAAAAATAAGCCCTACTAGAATCTCTCAATTAAATCGAATCCTATTGAAAGCGGGTCAACTACTTACAAAGTATACAGTTGCTAAATTCAAGTAATCAATACAAAATTTCATGACTAACCAACCTTTAGTTTCTGTCATCATTACTACTTATAATAGAGCCCACATGTTAAAAGGAACTATTGATAGTATTATTGGCCAAACATACCATAACATAGAACTGATTATTGTTTCGGATGCTTCTACAGATAATACAGATGAAATAGTTTCACCATACATTGAAGAAAGAATACGATATATAAAACTACCCAAAAACACAGGACTGCCAGCGGAAACAAGGAATAAGGGATTAGAAGAAGCCAAAGGAGAATATATTGCTTTTTGTGATGATGATGATTTATGGATGCCCGAGAAGTTAAAAAAACAAATACAAGCAATAACTATCAATGACTCGGATTTATGCTTCACCAATACGATTCATATAGATAAAAATTCCAATACAGTAAATAAAAGACGTATAAATATTCCCATTCCCCAAAAAGCAACTTTATCTCGATTACTTTTATCCAATTATGTAACATTATCTTCCGTGCTCGTAAAACATGAGGTTGTTAAAAAATTTAAAGGTTTTGATACGAGATCAGATTTTCGAGCTGGTGAAGATTATGAATTATGGGGCAGAATGCTTGCCGAAGGAGTGACATTTTGCTCTGTTAACGAAAACTTAGTTTTATATAGAGTGCACGACCGAAATATATCACAAAATTTAGAAATTGGAATAAAGAGAACTATTAAAATAAATAGACATTTGTTTCGAACATACAATCTGCCGAAACAAATAATAGTACAAACCGAAATAATGTACTTCCTAAAGTTGATATATTACAAGCTCAAAGGACTAAAATCAATCTTTCATCAAACTTTAAAATGCCAACAACTCTAATAATAGGTCACAACAGCAATTTATCACACGAACTTTCAAAAAAAATAGCTAACTGTGTTTTATTGTCATCAAGAGAACTTTCAAAAAAAATAGATCATTTATCTCCATTCAAAAATAAAAGCATCAAGATCATATTTAATAACTTTCAAACAGCGACAGCATTAAATACACTTGCCTCTTCTACAGCATATATTGAAAATTCAATATTAATTACTGCCAAAGTCCTCGATTACCTTAAAGGAGAAAAAATCATTAAAATTATATACACTAGCAGTAGCTCTGTTTATGGCAACAATATTCTATGCAAAGAAACAGATAGATTAGAAGCATTAAGCCTGCATGCCTCTTTGAAAATATCCAATGAAAAACTTATTGAAAAATATTGTACCGACAATACTATTGATTATACTATTACGAGAATTTTCAATATGTATGGAGGAAATAATGATAAATTTTCAGTAATCAGTAAAATAATTAATTCTTGTTTATACAATTCACCATTAATATTGGCAAATAATGGAAATGCTGTACGAGATTTTATCCATATTGATGATGTTGTAAAAATATATTCTCAATTATTATTCAAAAAAGGATTACCTATGATAAATATTGGAACAGGAGATGGAACTTCAATAAAAAACATTATCGATTCTTTGAGAACAAAAGGAATCAACCTAAATATTGAAAACATCAAAAAAAATGAATTGAAAATATCAACTACAAATACAGATCTATTATTAAATAGCATAAAGATTAAACGCTTCAAAAAAGTAGAGGACTATATCACAGCTATATTAGCTGATAATCAAACACACTAATGAAACCATACAAAGTATTACATGTTGTAACCATATCACTTAGCTTGCCTTGTTTTATTGGCGATCAGTTTGATTATTTCCGAAAGAAAGGAATTGAGTTTCATGTAGCCTGTTCACCGTCCGAGCATCTCGATCGTTATGGCAAGGAAAAAAAGTTTAAAAAGTTTCCAGTGACCATCCTACGAAAAATTAGTCCAATACAGGATTTTATTTCACTTATATTATTAATAAAATATATCAGAAAGCATAAAGTAGATATTGTGATTGGACACACTCCAAAAGGAGGACTTTTGGGAATGCTGGCTGCATATTTATCGGGGGTAAAAAATAGAGTTTATTGTCGTCATGGTATTATGTACGAGACATCTAAAGGAATAAAACGACAAATTTTAAAAAGTATTGAAACGTTTACTGGAATGTTAGCAACGAAAGTAATTTTAGATAGTCTCTCCGTATTGCAAGTATCTAATCAATATGGTTTAAGCCATTCCAGTAAAAATTTTATTTTAGGAAGGGGTAGTTGTAATGGTATTGACGTTACTAAGTTTAGTAAAGACAAAAATAAATCAATGCCCACAGAATTATCCAAGAAACTAAATTTGGAGGGGAATTATGTAGTTGGCTATGTTGGGCGCTTGGTAAAAGATAAAGGTATTTCAGAATTAATAGGTGCTTGGAAAATTATAAAAAAGGACAATGTGTACACCAAATTGTTATTAGTGGGTCCTTTTGAAGAAAGAGATCAACTACCTCCTGAAACTATCCATTTTATTAGTACTGAACCTTCCATTGTTCATGTTGGATTAGTTGATGACCCTCGAATGTATTATCAATTAATGGATCTATTTATTTTACCCTCCTATCGTGAAGGATTTCCAACTGTTGTGCTAGAAGCCTCTGCGATGAGTCTCCCTGTAATTACAACCATGGCTACAGGATGTCGTGATGCAATAGTTCCGAACAAAACAGGCATGTTTACCGCGATAGATGCAAAGGACATCGCTTCAAAAATTAATTATTATATAAAGCATCCAGATATCGCTAAAACACACGGCCTAAATGGAAGAGCTTTTGTTATGGAAAATTTCAGACAAGAGCATATCTGGCAAGAAATTGAGAAAAAAATATTTAATGGATAATCGAGTATTAAAACTAAAAAGACTATTTGACATATTGGTTGTCCTGATAATGCTCCCAATATGCGTTCCTTTGTTCCTTATTATAGGTTTATTTGTTGGAATAAAACTAGGGCGACCTGTTTTATTCCAACAAATCCGACCAGGTCGATATGGAAAACCATTTCTGATTTTAAAATTCCGGACAATGCTTGATACTTCCGATGAGCAAAACAATCATCTCTCAGACGATCAACGTCTAACATCTTTTGGAAAACTTTTGCGTTCCACTAGTTTGGACGAATTACCAGAGCTATGGAACGTTCTTAAAGGAGACATGAGTCTTGTTGGGCCTCGCCCTCTGCTAATGGAATATTTGCCACTATATAATGCAGAACAGACACGTCGTCACGAAGTTCGTCCAGGCATCACAGGTTGGGCTCAAGTAAATGGTCGCAATGCAATTAGTTGGGAAGAAAAATTTAAATTTGACGTGTGGTATGTGAAACATTATTCTTTTGGACTGGATATGAAAATTTTATGGATGACTGTGATCAAAGTATTAAAGCGTGAAGGCATTTCTGCTGCTGGGGAATCCACAATGCAGAAATTTATGGGGAATAAACGATGAGAAAACTTGCTATTCTTGGTGCTGGTGGCCATGGAAAGGTAATAGCCGACACCGCCGAGGTTTCGGACTGGCAGGATATCGTATTTTTTGATGACATCCTACCTGCACACACAAAAGTGGGTCATTGGTCAATAGAAGGCAATACAGAAGCCTTATTCTCGCATTTCAAAAAGTTTGATGGAATTATTGTCGGGATTGGTGATAATATGATACGTTGGCAGAAATATGCCGCCTTACGTGATCTTGGATCTAAAATGCCAATATTGATTCATCCCAACTCATGGGTTAGTCCTTATGCACAAGTGGGAGCAGGAACAATCGTAGCTGGGGGGTGTATTATTAACATTGATGCTATACTTGGAGAAGCCTGTATCGTCAATACAGGAGCAACAATTGATCACGATTGTATTTTGGGTGATGCAGTTCATATATCACCAGGTGCCCATTTGGGTGGAAATATACTTGTTGGAAATAGAACTTGGGTTGGCTTAGGAGCCTCTATTCGACAAGAATTAAAAATTGGAGAAAGCGTTATTATTGGCGCTGGTGCCGTAGTTGTTAAATCAATTTCTGATGGATTCACCGTTATTGGTAATCCAGCCAAACCGCTTATCAAAAACAATCATGCTTAATACACCATTTTCTCCCTGGCCAAGTTATTCTGCAAAAGAAATTCAGGCTGTTTCTAATATTTTGGCATCTAATCGTGTTAACTATTGGACTGGTGAGCTATGCCGAACTTTTGAAAAAGAATTTGCAGAGTGGTGTGGTGCTAAATATGCGGTTGCTTTAGCCAATGGAACCTTAGCTCTTGATGTAGCATTGAAAGCACTAAACATTGGGCCAGGTGATGAAGTAGTAGTTACCCCCCGTACTTATATCGCCTCCGTCTCATGTGTAGTAAATGCGGGTGCAATACCAATCTTTGCCGATATCGATCGTGACAGTGGTAATCTATCAGCAAAAACAATTGAGCAGGTATTAACACCACGTACCAAGGCAGTTATTTGTGTGCATTTAGCGGGCTGGCCTTGCGATATGGACCCCATCATGAAGCTTGCTCAAGAGAAAAATTTTTACGTCATTGAAGATTGTGCACAAGCACATGGTGCACTTTATAAAAACCGACATGTAGGGACTATTGGACATATTGGTGCATGGTCGTTTTGTCAAGATAAAATTATGACCACGGGAGGTGAAGGTGGCATGGTTACCACAAATGATTATGATTTATGGTCAAAAATGTGGTCATTTAAAGATCATGGCAAAAGCTGGGAAGCTATACATAAAAAAGATCATCCTCCTGGCTATCGTTGGGTGCATGAATCGTTCGGAACCAATTGGCGTATGCTCGAAATTCAAGCTGCACTTGGATTAGTTCAACTCAAAAAAATGAAAGAATGGACAGCCAAACGTTCGTCTAACGCACAGGCTTTACTTGAAATATGTCAAGCATTTTCTGGAGCTCAAGGTCCTTTGCGCACACCTACCCCGCCTACTGATGTCCAACATGCTTGGTATAAATTTTACGCCTATATTCAACAACAAAACCTCCCTAATGGGTGGAGCCGAGATCGTATTATACAAGAGATTAATGATGCTGGCGTACCTTGTTATCATGGTTCTTGTTCAGAAGTCTATCTGGAAAAAGCATTTGATCATACAAATTGGCGCCCATCTAAGGCCTTGCCTATAGCACACGAACTTGGGGAAACTAGTTTAATGCTTTTGGTACATCCCACCTTAACGCAAGCTGAAATTAATAAAACACGAGATGTCTTGGAGAAGGTTTTCGGACGTGCGTAACTTCACTGATTATAAAATAATTTTATACTATTTTTCATGTGCAACTAATTGTTTTTAGTTGCACATGAAGCTATCATGAGCTGAATTAATCATTCAGGATTTTTGAACGGCAACTCACGACAGTTTCAAGCCATATTATGATCTACAATAATCCCATTTTTCAATTCACCTATTTTCAATGAAAATCATCCAACATCGAATAAATACAAAAGATCAATTAATATCAGTTGCTCCAGAATACGGAATAGAGATTGATCTCAGGGCGAATAATAACGATATTATACTGCATCATGATCCATTTTGTGCAGGTGAAGATTTCGAAGATTTCTTAACTCAATACAAACATGGGGGCATTATCCTCAACAGCAAAGTAGAGGGAATGGAAACTCGATTGATCGATCTGATGCGTCAATTTGATATTGATGATTATTTTTTCCTCGATCTTTCACTTCCATTTCTCGTTAAGACTATTAAAAGTGGTTGCCATAAAGTAGCCGTACGTTTTTCAGAATATGAGCCTCTAGAATTTGTCTCAAAATTTCAAGGCTTAGCCGAATGGGTATGGGTGGATTGTTTTTCATCCAATATCTTGACTCCTGCGGCTTACGATTATTTACATCGCCATTTCAAAATATGCATTGTTTCGCCAGAACTTCAAGGACATCCTCTGGTTTGGATTGATAATTTTAAAAAGGTATTTATAGGTTTTGAAATAGATGCAGTATGTACCAAAAAGCCAGAATTGTGGAAATAGATAACCTGTCAAAAATACCACTGGATAATATCGATCTTATTTTGTTGGACCTCGACAATACCTTGTACGAGTATAAAAAATGTCATGAGAAAGCACTCCAAGTCATAGCAGACACGATGAGTGTTCACTTTGATGTGGATCAAGAGCGGGTAAAATCCCTTTATATGGAGCATCGAAACATGGTCAATATAAATCACCGTGGAACAGCTGTTTCACACTCACGATTATTTTATTTGCAAGGTATGGTCGAAGGGTTGTGTGGTACAACGAACATCGATCTGATAAGTTCATTGTACAAATCCTATTGGGACACGTTTATGGATGAAATGACTTTATTCCTAGATGCGCAATATTTTTTAGATTCCTGTTTGTCTAAAAACATTCCCATTGTATTGGTAACCGATATGACGGCCGAAGTGCAATTTCAAAAAATAAAAAAGCTTAATATTGCGAAATATTTTCAATTTATAGTAACAAGTGAGGAGGCTGGTGTCGAAAAACCAGATCCTCTTATTTTTGAAATGGCAATAGAAAAAGTTAAGGCCATTCGCGAAGTGAAAAATATAGTGGTTGTGGGAGATGATAGGAATAAAGATATTTTTGAAAATCCTTTATACGAAACAAGCATTTATCATTTAATAAACGGAAAACAAATTTAAAATCCATGAGTACCAAATTTGGAATATTAGCAAAACTTGATTTTTTGCAGTCATTGGCAAGTAAAATGATTGCTGGGATCAATCCTGCTGTCATTCACAATATTGAAAAATATTTGATGCTAAAAAAAGTACATTACCTGAGTGCCATTGAGGAAATAGAAGGGGATTATTTAGAGTTTGGAGTGTATACAGGGTCCAGTTTTTGTCACTCCATTCGCTGCTGTTTATCAATGGCTAAACGACTTAATCCAGATTATAATAAGACCCAATTCTGGGGCTTTGATTCCTTTGATGGTTTTGGTGAATTGGATGAAGCTGAAAAACATCCATTTTATACGGATCAGAATTTCGCAACAAGTTATAGTCGAGTGAATAAACGTTGTGTAGCGGCAGCCAAGTCAAAGGTTAATTTCAAATTAATTCAAGGTTTTTTTGAAGACTCATTATCGGGGGGGGCAAAAAAATACAGTATTGAAAAAGCGCGGATTATTTTTATTGATAGCGACACCTATTCAAGCGCATCTGAAGCACTAAAGTTTTGTAGGCCTATAGTTCAACTAGGGACATTTATTATTCTGGATGATTACTTCAGCTATAAAGGGTCTACAAAAAATGGAGTGAAAAAAGCTTTCGATGAATTTGTTAAAAATGGAAATTTTTCGATACGTAAAGTATTTGATTATGGAATGGGTGGTGTTGTTTATTTAATTTGTGAATAGTTTATGATAAGGGGGGAGCCTCTCATGATGTTTTATGAAAAGAATATTTAACAATCGTTTGTTTGTCATAGGACTTGTCCTCAAGCTAATCTTATCCTTCTTTTTCGCTTCCACTTACCTCAGCGATCTTTTTATCCCTTTTGTAAAAATAGCAGTACACGGTAATTTTTCGAATATTTATAAAGAATACCTCCACGTAAATCCAGTAGCATTCCCATATCCGCCAGTGATGTTGTACATCATGACATTACCTAGTTATTTGGTATCATTAATAAGTACTGGTAGTACAGCGGTTTCTTCACTGGATATTTTTTTAGCTAGAATACCTTTGTTGATGGCAGATGTAGCGATTACGCTTGTATTGATCAAATGGTTAAGAAATACGTCGAACGTAGTGAAATGGTATTGGTTAAATCCAGTGGTGATTTATATTTCGTACATACATGGGCAGCTAGATATTATTCCTACCGCTTTTTTATGCCTTTCACTATATTGTCTTTTTTTAGACAAGTTGTGGCCTTTTATGATTTTTTTAGCATTAGCATGTGCTACTAAGTTTCATGTGGTCATCACCTTACCTTTATTACTGATCTACCTGATCAAGACTAAAAAGATTTCTATTGTTAATTTGTTAAAGGGCGTGGCTGTTTTCATTGGACTCCTTTTTTTGTTGAATCTGCCATTTATCCTGCAGTCAGAATACATCCAAATGGTCTATCAAAATGAAGAGCAGGGGAAAGTATTTGCTTCCACGCTAAGCATATTTAATCAGTATCAGGTTGTCCTTATTCCTGCATGCTACATGATCATGCTTTATTTAATTATCAGTTTTAACTTTATAAACAGGGATATTCTGCTCATATTTCTTGCACTGAGTTTTGGGATGATTACTTTTTTTATCGTTCCAGGACAAGGTTGGTACATGTGGAATATGCCATTCCTCGTTTATTTCATGATTCGATTTCAGTTTAAGGCAAGTAATACTTTTGTGATTTTAAATGTTGCCTATTTTTTATTCTTCATCATTTTCCCAAAATCAGATTTTCCACTGGTCGCGCAATTTATAAATCCACAGCTAAGAGAATCAGATAACGCATATGCATTCCTCTCTCATTATGGTATTCATGTAGACATGTTGGTGCAACTTGCTTTCACTTTTTTACAAACAGCCTTATTATTGGTATGTGTTTCTATTTTTCGAATCGGTGTACTTAAAATTAGAGGCTATAAGATTTATCATCATCCCTATTTGATTGGAATCTGTGGTGATTCGGGTACGGGTAAAAGCACTTTGTCGGCCAGTATTCAAAATCTTTTTGGAAAAATAAACACGTTAGTGGTACATGGTGATGACATGCATCGATGGGAAAGAGGGCATCAAAAATGGAATGAAATTACCCACCTGAATCCACAAGCCAATTGGTTACATCGAGATTTGGCTCAATTAATAGACCTCAAAGCTGGTAAAAAAATATTCAGGCAGCATTATGATCATGACACGGGGAAGTTTACAAAAAAGCGGCTAGTTAAGTCTAATAAAATTATTATTTACGAAGGTTTACATTCTTTTTATTTGAAGGGTGCAAGTAAAATTTATGATCTAAAAATATTTTTAAAACCATCTGAGGCTTTGAGAAGATATTGGAAGGTTAAGCGAGATACACAAACGAGAGGCTATTCAAGTGAAAAAGTGATCGAGGCTATTGAGAAAAGGATGGGTGACTCCCTGAGCCATATTCTCAATCAAGAGGTGGACTCAGATATTATTTTTTCGATAGAGAACAAGCAAAGCATCAATCTAAATGAAATAGGTGACGACAATTTAGGGTGTATGACAAATCTGCAATCCATAGTCAGTTTTTCGGAGTCAGAGCCTGCCATGATTGGCCAATCCGAAGAGATATTCTACGGACAGCCCATAAAAAAAATTAAGAAAAGTTCACAGTTGTCATACACCAATGATCTTGACATGATACTCAAAATCACATGTCCAAATGATATTTATTTTGAACAATTGCTGGATATTTTACGACTAAAAACCAAGTTGTTTATCACGCATAGTATCGATCATCTGAAACAAGAAATAACCATTTCTGGAGAAGTAAAAGCAGCTAGAATAAGTGAAGCCGCTCTCTGTTTAGGTTTGGATATAGAAGATCTGACTGGGACAAACCCCATATGGGCCGATGATTATTTAGGTTTGATGCAAATTTTATTGCTTTATCAAATTAGTACACAGCTCAAGAGAAATGGGATGTTTTTAAAAACAGATGTATTGTAAACCTATGTCACAAGAGATAATCCATAATATTCAATTAATTACTACTCCCTTTGCAAATAGCTGGGAGCATGTGCAAGGACCAGGGGGTAATACATCGGTAAAGGATCAAGGCACTATGCTTATCAAAGCTTCTGGTTTTACTTTTCAGGATGTAACTAATGGTGCGGGGCTTGTGTGGGTTGATCACCATCAAGCTGTAAATAACCTTGTTGCTTATGGCAATGATGGTTTGTTAGAGGGGCCATCAGCTTTAGTATCAAAATCCATTCCCGAAGGCCTGAAACCATCGATGGAATTCGAATTCCATGCTGCTTTAGGAAAATATGTATTACACACGCACTCCATTTATGTGAATGTGATTACTTGCTGTGTAGAGTGCTCCGATTTATTGAAGACTATCTTTTTGGATATTCCGTATGTGTTGGTGCCCTATATTATGCCAGGCCATCCGCTCGCATCCTATATATACAAAATGGTAGCGAGTGGAGAAAAAGCACAAATTTATTTTTTGAAGAATCACGGGGTAATCGTTCATGCAGAAACTGTGGATGAAGTATTATCAATCTACAATCTCATTCAGCAGCGTATTATTGATTTTTTGAAATTGAGTATGGTGATGGAAGATTATTCAGAGAGTATGAATCTGGAAAGTAAACAAGTCCTTTTTGATGAAATTAGTAGCGGAATAGATCAAATGAAGATAGAAGATGTGCGTGATCATATTATGGTTCCCGATCAATCCATCTTTTTTCGAAACAAAATAGCTTCTACCGATACTTCTGCAAGTGTGTATTTTGATTTAAAGAATGAAAAAATAGTGATTAATGGCTCTCCTAAATTTATGGAGGCTGCAGAATCCATGTTGAAAATGATTTATTACATACTCAGCAATCATAGGCGTTTAGCACTAACGAGTGAATTTATTTCAAAAAAAGAGTTGGACATATTGCATGGTTTATCGTCTGAAAAATATAGAGCTTCTATTTTGTGATATTAATTTTTAATTAAAAAACCGCAATGTTTTAATTTGTAAAAAACTAGGATTGATCATTACCTTTGTATTGCTATGAATATCACAGTCACACAATTATATGCTCTTTTGAGCGAAAAGCTAGATAAGGAAACGGCCGAATATTTAACGTCTTATATCGAAGCCAAAGTTGAAAATACTGTTTCTGATAAGACAGATCACTTGGCATCAAAAGAAGATTTAGCAAATGCTAAAAATGATATGATTAAATGGTTTGTGGGCTTATTTTGTGCACTGGCTATGATGATTATTGGGCTTTATATTAAGACGTAGCTTCAAATGATTTTTAATTTTTGTCTGAAAATAAGTTTAATCCCAATTCATCAATGCAGATTATTATACCCATGTCGGGCGAAGGCTCTCGATTCAGATCAGCAGGATATCAAATACTAAAACCATTAATTGAAGTAAATGGCAAGCCCATCATTGCGCATGTGGTGGATATGTTTCCTGGTGATCATGAATTTATATTTGTTTGCAGAGCGGATCATGCCGAGCAATATAATTTAAAAACATATTTGCCATCCCTATGCGAAAAAGCGACCATTTTGACGATTCAACCACATAAACTTGGACCTGTATATGCTGCATTACAGGCCAAAGAGTACATTAAGCCAGATGCACCCATATTACTTTCTTATTGCGATTATTTTATGAAATGGGATTTTAATGATTTCATCAAAAAAACTACGCAAAGCGATGAGGATGGGAATGTTATTTGTTATCAAGGGTTTCATCCGCATTTGCTGCATCCCCAAAATGTGTATGCTGGTTGTCGAATCAATGACAAAAATGAATTGCTTGAAATCAGAGAAAAATATTCCTTTGAAGAAGATAAAACCAAAGGTTATCACTCTGGAGGTGCCTATTATTTTAAAAGTGGAAAACTGTTGGTAGACTACTGTATTAAATCGATGGAGCTAAATAATTCATTAAATGGGGAGTTTTATGCTAGCATGGTCTATAATCTTTTGCTGCAAGACAATCTAAAAGTAGGTGTGTACGATGATGTATCTCACTTTTGTCAATGGGGAACGCCCGAAGATTTAGAAGAATTCACTTATTGGAATGACATATTTGTAAAATACGCATATCAATGATCACCATCATACCCATGGCCGGCAAAGGCGAACGTTTCCTGAAAAAAGGATATCAAACACCGAAACCCTTAATCTCGATAGGTGATGTCCCAATGGTCATCAAAGCCGTGTTGGGTTTGCCCAAAGCCGACGACCATATTTTCATTGCCTTAAAAGAGCATTTGAGCAATTGTAAAATTGATGATCGTATCAAGGAATATTTACCGCAGGCCAAATTTGTTTCATTAGATCAAGTAACCGAAGGCCAAGCTTGTACCTGTTTGCTTGGATTAGAACATCTAGCTTTAAACGAAGAAATACTAATTGGAGCCTGCGATAATGGGATGATTTTTGACCGACAAGCTTTTGACCAACGGAAGAAAATTTCCGACGTAATTGTGTTCACGTTTAGAAACAATGTGACTGTAATTGAAAAGCCCGAGCAATATGGTTGGGTAAAACTTTCAAACGATGGAGCCGTGGAAGAGGTGTCAGTTAAAAAACCAATCAGTAATAGTCCACAACAAGATCACGCCATTGTAGGTGCATTTTGGTTTAAACAAGCTGATATTTTTAAAAAAGCTACAGAGCGAATGATAGCCGAAAACCGAAGAATCAATCATGAATTTTATGTAGATGAATGTATCAATGATGCGATTGCCTTAGGCTATCGTATTTCAGTTTTCGAAATCGACAAGTACATCTGTTGGGGCACTCCGAATGATTTTGAAACGTTTAACTATTGGAAAACATTTTACCAAGAGTCTGTATGTTATCAATAGTTATTCCGTGCTACAATGAGGCTGGAAACATCCATTTATTGATGGAGCGATTTACAGAAGTTGTAAAAGCTAATGCAGGTGTAGAGATTATCATTGTTGATAATGGATCTTCAGATAATTCAGCCCAAGTTTTTGAATCAGAGCTGAAAAAATATCCCACTCTCCCTTTTCGAGTAGTCAAAATAGAAAAAAATCAAGGCTATGGGCATGGAATTTTACAAGGTCTACGTAGTGCTAAAGGTGAAGTACTAGCTTGGACGCATGCCGATATGCAAACGGACCCATTAGATGTGCTCACAGGTTTTGATCTGTTTAATAAAAATAAAGACAAGTATCCTATACTTTTAGTAAAAGGCAAACGAAGAAACCGGCCCTGGTTAGATGAATTTTTCACCAAAGGGATGGAGTTGTTTGCATTATTGATGTTGAAAACTCGTTTAAATGATATCAACGCACAACCTAAAATATTTAGCAAATATTTTTTTGATCAAATTGAAGCAAGTGCTCCTTTAGATTTTTCCTTGGACCTCTACTTTTTATATCATGCTACAAAAAATGGACAGGTATTAGACTTTCCTGTTTATTTTAATCAACGTTTGCATGGCGAAGCCAAAGGTGGTGGAAGTTTGAAAACAAAATATAAGCTTACGAAAAGAACATTGCTTTATATTCTCTCAATGAGTAAGAGTCTGAATTAACAATCTATGAAAACAAAAAGTATAAAGATTAATTGGGCAGCTATTTTAGCATTTTGCACATTTTGGACCTATGCATTTTATGCTGCAGTAAGCACATCAACTTCTGGACTACCTAAATCCTTTTTTAATAGTGTTGAGTCCATATTGTTTTTTCTCGGCTCTTCCTTAATTCTTTCTGCTGTTTTTGTTTTTTTCTTAGTCATGTATTTCTATAAAAAAAAATCTTTTGAAGATGAATTTAAATATACTACTACAGATAGAAATGTATTGATCGTCTACTGCGCATCTATGCTATGGTTTTCTTGGCCTGAGCTTAATAGTCAAATCAACGGAGACCAGTTTGCTCATTCAATGATGGCATTAATTCAGTCTGCACAGGCTACTTATATTTTAGCAAAACACCTTCCTTTTATTCAAAATTTTGAATTTAAGAATGTGCTATACCTTGTTAACATCATACTACTCATAGGCTCTTGCACTTTCATATATGTTATTAACAAAGTCCCAAATTCAATAAAAATCATTACATACCTAATTTTTTTTTTATCTCTTCGTTTTATAATCATTTATCTTGGAAAAGGGTTTCAAGATGGTCATCCCTCTTTTAGATTATTCCCCATATGGCTGAGCGCTTCAATTTTTCATCCCAGTAATTTCGCTCTTCGACTTCCGCAGATTTTTGGTCTCATCACATTAATGTTTGTTTCGTACAGATTTGCCTCGAACTATTTTTCTATCACTAAAGCTATTTTTTTTGGATTTGCCATTGGCACCATCCCCATATTATGGCATGTAGGTATACTCGTCGAATGCTCTATTTGGAGTTCATTGTGTGCTACATATCTATTGTACTGCCTAATCCACAAAGCCATTGATGAAAATTACACCTTTAATTTAATGCGAATATCGTCTGTTATATCAGTAAGCATTTTACTTAGACAGCCGAATATTGCTTGTATTTTTTTATTGATAGCAATTTTGACTTATTCATACTACTATGAGAGCAAACATTCATTAAAAAAAACAATACTTTATTTATCCCCTCTATTGATCTCTCTTCCATTTGTGATCAAAAGCATACTAGTAGGTACTCCATCGACCAACGCTGCACTTGCTGATAGTGGATCCCTTCATCAAGTGATTTTTTCTGTAACCTCTAAAATAGGTTTGTATAGTATGTTAAATGGTGTATTATATTGGATATTATTTATTCCATTCGTCTTACTGATTTATAAAAAAAATAGAATAATTTGTTTATCAATACTTCTATTCCTGCTTGTAGACTACATTCAATTCTATTCAATAGACAAAATATATTGGGGTGTAGGGAGATATCAAGCTGAATATGTGATACCCTTCGTTATTATTGGATTTTTCTTACTTCTATATCACTTTGCTGGAAATATGTATATATATCTTCCCTTATGTATCCTATTAATCAGTATAAACACCTATCTCTTTAAAAACATTTCGAGTCTCAACAAACCCAATAATGATTTAAAGTATAGTTGTTTTTATGATAATCATGGATCATTTGGTATTACTCTCCTATCGGAATATATATTCCCCTACAATCACGCACTTACTGCCGTAAAAAATAGTGGGCATAGCGGCGATGTTTATATTTATGGCACTGTATATGGGGTGCTACCACAAATTCTTGCAGGCTATACCGTTAAAAATATAGTCCTGAATAATCAGAATTGGGAGAAATTAAGAAACAAAGGAATGTTTCAATATCAAGACCAAAATTCAGCAAAAAAGATAAACGAAAACAAAAATGTCAAAATTGCACTTTTTAGTGGCACACAAGATTTTCAAGCTATTATCAGTTATCTAAAAACAAATGGATGGAGTGATTGGAAAACCTTTTATGATAAAAAATATAGAAGTAGCATAGTAGGCTTGATACGTAATCCAGACTTAT
>Ga0114967_10001322_pt1 | contig 20696 bp, 19 predicted proteins | sample M_130628_MF_Meta_FD_92639 | JGI IMG/M metagenome (GOLD analysis project Ga0114967, IMG submission 92639) | Freshwater microbial communities from Lake Montjoie, Canada to study carbon cycling - M_130628_MF_MetaG | ecosystem: Environmental > Aquatic > Freshwater > Lake | place: Lake Montjoie... | reverse complement strand
GAAGTTTATACTGATTTTGCGAATAGCAACTTAGTAAAAAGTTTTGGGCTATTTAATAGCAAAATTGGTTATAAGTTTGTTTCGCCCAAGTTTGATTTCGATGTTTATTTGGCTGGTAATAATCTCACAAATCAAATAAATTATACATTTTTATTCTTGGGTAATAATATCAACGACGCTGACCCAGGTAGTGGATACGCAACTGGTATTGCAACTGATGTGAACCCAGGCCCAAGTAAAGCTTATTATTTTGGTGGTTTAAATGTGAGATATAAATTTTAATATTTTAAAAATACATATCAAATCTGTAAAATTTATGCAAAATAGGGCTAAGGCCCTATTTTGCATAAATTTTATAAAGAAACTCAAAACTTTAACGGACAAGTAAAGATAAAAGTAAAACTTAATAAAATTACCACTAAAAGATTGGTTTTTAAGAATAACCTTGCAGATGATTTAGCAAAAAAAGAAGTCAGATTTCTTTCATCGAGTGCTGTTTAGATAAGCGATAAAACTTCAATAGTTCGTGAACACCGTAAAACTCCCGCTCCCATAAAGGTAAGATTTTCACAACCGAATTTTTGTAAAGAACAAACAAGACACTTAACCCTCAATAAGAAATATTATAAATATAAATCATCCTTTGAGGACGGTAAACTATTACCATTAAGGATTTTGCCAAATTACCTCTATAACTTCTTTTTGAGTCATTATTGTTGTTTGCTTTATTGGTGAGTTGCGTTTAAGAGAAAAGAAATTATTCTTAACTTTAACGGATTCCTGAGTAACTACGTGAGTGGCATTCTTTTTATGAAAAACCACCGCAATATCACCTTCTGACATCGGAATCTCGATTTGCTTTTCGTTTTCTGCAACTTCAACTATTCGAGATTGAATTTCAGGCAAAGACTTTTTTGCTGCTAAATTCAAAGCTCTTTTGGCATTTGGAATGCCGAAACCAATAAAATTATTGCCATAAGGGTATAAATTAGCCGATTTTTCAAGAATCGAACGAATTTCTTTGTTGGTCAATGTGGGATATGCTTACATAACACAAGCTACAAAACCCGTAATCACGGGGGCGGCCAGGGATGTACCAAAAAGCGAAAAACACGAAACATTAGGCTTCATATAAGTCAAAAACTCTGGACCGATACTGCTGTATCCCATTTTCATACCCAGCTCATTAGTTGCTCCAACAGCAATTACGCCATCAACATCGGCTGGCGTCGAGACGATTCGCCAAGAGCTTTCATCACCTTCATTTCCTGCAGAAACCACCAAAACTATACCTTTCTCATCCACAGCCATTTTTGCTGCACGAGCAATAACACTCGTTTTGCCATCCATTTGTTCGGGAGTATAACTCTCTTTCGGATTTGAAAAACCCTTTGCATAGCCTAAAGAAGTATTAATTAGCCTTACGCCCAAACTATCCATCCATTCCATTGCAGCCATCCAATTGTCTTCTTCGCCTCTAAATTCTTTATTTCCACTGTCGGTTCGGGCTAAATAAAAATTGGCATTAGTTGCAAGTCCGATTTGAATGTTTTCTTTAAAATCCCTTCCAGTTATGGCATTTAAAACTTCTGTTCCGTGAAAATCTGAGGCAGATTCTCGCTCACCGAAATAGTCTTGTTTCTTTGGATTTACATAATCTTTCACACCCAAAATCTGCTTTCTTTCAAACAAGTGTTTTAGGGTTTGATTATCATTTGCACCGTAAAATCCTGCATCAATTACACCAATATTAATACCGTTTCCGTTTAGACCAGCTTCCAAAAAATGCTCAATTCCAATTTGTTTCATCACAAAATCTACACGTAAATTGTCGTCGATATTTTTGTCAATTTTCGCCAAAATAGTTTGAGCATCAATCGGTATAATTTCCTTTACAAAACTGAATTTTTTAACTTCATTAAATTGTGATTCCGAAAGATTTGCAGAAACGGCATTCAACCATTTTGACTTTATAAGTAACCGAACATCAATACTTTGCAAACTTTTAACATAAATATCTGAAACTGGCAAATCAGAAAATTGTTTTTCTTGCAAGGCCAAAACCCTCCTATTTTCAATACATTTCTCCGAAATAAAAGATTTAGCGTGAACATCTTTATCAGTAAAAATAATCCAATATTTAGCCTTTTGGGCTTCAGCTTGAAAAATAATTGAAGAAAAGAAAATAAAAAATGAGAAAAATTGGCTGAATCGAAACATTCGTTTGTGATAATTTATAATTTAGCAAATATTCTAAAATTTCTACTTAAAAAACGAAAATGCGTTACGAAAAAATTGATTCGAAACTATTTATTTCAAATCGGGAAAGACTAATAAGCCTTCTAAAGCCTAATTCGATAGTAATTGTTCAATCCAACGACGTATTACCGACAAACGCTGACGGCACTTTAGGTTTTCGTCAAAATAACGACATTTTTTACTTAACTGGTATCGATCAAGAAGAAACAATTTTGGTACTTTTCCCAGATTTCCCTGACGAAAAATTTAGAGTGATATTATTTGTGCGTGAAACAAGCGAACATTTAAAAGTTTGGGAAGGCCAAAAACTTTCTAAAAAACAAGCAACCGAAATTTCTGGAATTGAAAAAGTAGTTTGGACGAGCAATTTTGATACAATCCTACGAAAACTTATCTTTCTCCCAGACCAAATTTACTTAAATCTGAACGAACACGATGGCGGAGAATGGGCATTTGAAAGTCGAGAACGTAGGTTTATTTCAGAATTTAAACATAAATTTCCGCTTCATAAAATCGAGCGTCTCGCACCTCTTATGCACCAACTACGGGTAATAAAAAAGCCGATTGAGATAGAGTTGATAAAAAAAGCTATTGAAATTACTGAAAAAGGCTTTGTAAGAATGGCAAAATATTTAAAGCCAAAAGTTTTAGAATATGAATTAGAAGCAGAACTAACACATGAATTTTTGAGAAATCGTTCTCGTGGACACGCCTTTGCTCCTATTTTGGCTTCAGGCGAAAGTGCTTGCGTGCTACATTATATTACAAATAACAATCAATGCCAAGCTGGCGAATTAATTTTAATGGATTTTGGAGCAGAATATGCTAATTATAATGCCGATATTACTCGTTGTTTGCCTGTGAATGGAAAATTTAGTGAGCGACAAAAGGAAGTTTATGAAGCAGTTTTGAATATAATGAAAACCGCCAAAAAAATGCTCGTCATAGGCAATACAATGGAAAATCTACGCAAAGAAGTGGGCAAAGTAATAGAATTTGAGCTTATAAAATTGAACTTATTGAAACAAGACGAAGTTGACAATCAAAATGAAGATACTCCATTGTACAAAAAGTATTTCCCACATGGCATTTCGCATCATTTGGGACTTGATGTGCATGATGTGGGTAATCGGTATGAAGTTTTCAAGGCAGGAATGGTTTTTACTTGCGAACCTGGCATATATATTTCAGAAGAAAAACTCGGCATTCGACTTGAAAATAATATTTTGATTACAGAAACTGGCAATATTGACTTGATGGCTAACATTCCTATTGAAGTTGAAGAGGTGGAAAAAATGATGCAATAATAATTCATGATAAAATTTGTAAACTCCGACAATATCCGTTTATCTAACGTAATATATCTGAAACTATGCTTTTTTTATTTAATTATGCATTAAATGCCTTCTTACCACTTAACTAACAATTAAATACGATTTATATTTCTGACTATACAAAACCGTTTGAATTATAATCGGCGAAATCATACCTTTGTGGAATAATATCAAAATCAACCATTCAATGTTGCTCAAAAATACATTAGTTCTTTTCTTGACATTCTTTACTTTAAAAAATGTGTGTGCACAAAATGCTGATGAAACGGTCTTTTTGCAGAAAATGAAATTAGCTAAAGAGGAAAAAAAGGCTAAAACAGCCATAATAATTGCAAAAAGCTTTATTGGAAAACCCTACAAAGCAGGCACATTGGAAGGTAACTCGAAAGAACAATTAGTATGTAATTTAAGGGATTTTGACTGCTCAACATTTGTTGAAAACGTAATTGCGATGAGCCTAATCAGTCATTCAAGCTCTCAAACTTTTGAAAAATACAAAAAACAACTTACCGAACTACGATATAGAAATAGCACAGTGCAAGGCTATGCCTCAAGGTTACATTACTTTAAGGAATGGATAATTCAAGCCGAGCGAAATAATATTTTACAAGATATTACGAGCAAAATTGGGGGAATGAAGCAGAAAAAAAGCTTAAACTTTATGACTTCCAACCGAGAGTTATATCCAAACTTAAAAGACGAGGCCACTTATTTAGCAATAAAAGAGCATCAAAAACAAATTAATGAATTTGATTTTTATTATATCCCCAAATGGAAAATTGAAAAAATTGAAAACCAGGTTCAAGATGGAGATATAATAGCAATTACATCCAATGTGGATGGATTAGATTTTAATCATGAAGGCTTTGCGATTCGAAAAAATGGCAGAGTTTATTTACTTCATGCTTCTTATGAACAAAAAAAAGTAATCATTTCAAGTGAACTTTTGGTAAATTATCTAAACAGAATCAACAAACATTCAGGTATATCGGTTTTAAGATTATTGTAAATTTATCAATTTTCCATCTTTCATTACCAATTTTACTTTCCTAATATCCGATATTTGCTTTGTTGGATTTCCCTCAACCACCAAAATATCAGCAAAAAGACCATTTTTAATACGGCCTACCTCTTTATTAATATGAAAAGCATCGGCATTGACACTTGTTGCTGATTTTAACGCCTCAATAGGATTCATTCCATAGTCAACCATCATTTCGAGTTCTCGTGCGTTATCACCATGAGCAAAAACGCCAACATCACCACCAAAACAGATCTTTACCCCTGCATCCATGGCTTGCCTAAATGACGCACGTTTTTTCTTAATTCTTTCAGGTTCTTCTTCTACTCCCTTTTTCCATCCTCTATACTGACTAATTGCATCGCCTGCCGCCAATGTCGCACATAAATAAACATTCTTTTCGGCCATTAATTTCCATATTTCAAGTGTACCATTATCACCATGCTCTATTGTTTCTACACCTCCTAAAATTGCACGACGCATCCCTTCAACTGTCGAAGCATGAGCAACCGTTGGTCGGCCAGCACTTTGAGCAGTTGCGACAATGAGTTTTATTTCCTCCAGCATAAATGTCGGAGCAGCTTCACCACGTAATCCCCAGCGATAATCAGCATATATTTTAATCAAATCGGCTCCACGACCAATCTGATTTCGAGTTTTTTTTATCAAATCATCATGTCCATCAGCCTCTTCTGCACCTTGTGGTACTTTTATATCTGGTGAAAAATTTTTGGGGGCATAACTACCCGTTGCAATCAATGCTTTGGTCGCAATCAATAACCTTGGCCCAAGAATCACTTCATCATCAATGGCTTTTTTTAAACCGACATCATCAAACTCTGCTCCTTCGGTGCCTAAATCACGGGCAGTTGTAAAACCTGCTTTAAGTGTTTTCTCGGCATGAATTACAGCCCTTGCAGTCCGATACGAACGAGCTTCTTTCAGCACTTGGTCGTCCCACGGTACTTCGTTGTAAGGATGCAAAAAAAGATGAGTATGCCCTTCGATAAGGCCTGGTAATAGCGTAGAATTAATTAAATCAACAATTTTAATGTCTTTTGGCAAATTCTTTTCGATATTCGCTTGACTATCAAATAGTTCAATTTTGTCACCTTTAATAATGACTCCAAATTTTTCAAATATTTTTTCGCCATCAAAAACTCTTTCAGGTCGAAGATAAATTAGATTTTGACCACAAACTTTATCAAAAACAAAAAGAAATAATAATAATTGAATTATTCTGAAATACATTTTTTAGAAGATTGAAATTTATAATAAACAATTTTGATGACAACTTTTTATTTTTTATGATACATTTTTAGTCCAACAAAACCAATTGATAAGAATAATATAGCCATTATAACGTTTGAAGTAGATTTGTCTTGTAAATAAAGCTTCATTACGAGAAGAAATATACCGCAGAAAATTGCTACATAACTAGCATAATAAGAAATTCTATCTTTATTCATTTTTTATGGGCTTTTGAAATTTTGATATAAATATAATCAATTTTAATTTTCTTTGTAATTGAATCTCAAAATCAAACTCAAAAGCGTATTTAAATATAAAGACATGATTATTGGAATTGGAGGTGTGAGCCGTTCTGGAAAAAGTACCCTCGCTAATTTATTGGTGACATATTTTAGGAAAAATGGAAAGAAAGCAATCATTTTTCATCAAGATGATTTTGTTTTTCCTGAAACTCAAATTCCGAAAATCAAAAATAAAACTGATTGGGAATCACCACAATCTATCGATTTTGAACAATATCGTGAAGTTATCGAACTTTTCAAAACCCGATTCGACATAGTAATTGCTGAAGGTTTATTTTCTTTTTATGACGATAATATTTATCAACTTTATGATAAAAAATTTAATGTAAAAATATCAAAACGTACATTCTTGATTCGTAGAGCAATGGATATCCGTTGGGGATATGAACCAACATGGTTTATCGACCATGTTTGGCAATCTTTTTTGAAATATGGAAAACCAAGTAAAGATTCAAAAGGAATTGTGAATGTCAGCGGTGAAGATGAATTTGATATGAAAAAAGTTATAAAGAGCCTTAATTTAGGTATCTACCAAAATTCTTGATTTCTCTGGCGAACCTGTCTTAATTTTCAATTCTTAATTCATTGCCGTATCTTTATGTTTTCAATAAAAAAACAGCTTCATGATAATCATTGATGGTAAAATTATTTCTGCTCAAGTCAAGCAAGAACTTAAAATAGAAGTAGAGAAACAAAAAGCCAAAGGTGGCAAAATCCCACATTTGGCTGCAATATTGATTGGCGACAATGGTGCAAGTGAAACCTACGTTGCAAGTAAAATTAGGTCATGTGAGGAAATCGGCTTTAATTCAACACTTATTCGTCGAGATTCAAGTACTAACGAAGACGAAGTTCTCGAAATAATTCAGCAACTCAATAACGACGACGACGTTGATGGTTTCATAATTCAGCTACCGCTTCCTGCCCACATAAACGTAGATAAATTAGTAGAGGCCATCGAGCCACGCAAAGATGTCGATGGTTTTCATCCAATAAATATTGGTCGAATGGCCAAAGGTTTACCTGCCTATATTTCGGCTACGCCATTCGGAATATTGGAATTAATAAAACGCTATAAAATAGAAACTGTTGGAAAACACTGTGTTGTAGTCGGAAGAAGCCAAATTGTAGGTTTGCCAATGAGTATCTTGATGCAACGAAATACTTACCCGGGAAACTGTACGGTATCTTTGGTACATAGCAAGACACAAAATATTGCTGAAATAACCAAACAAGCAGATATTTTAGTGGCGGCCCTTGGCAAGCCAGAATTTATTACCGCAGATATGGTAAAGGAAGGTGCAGTAGTAATTGATGTTGGACTAACAAGAGTAGTTGATACTACAAAGAAAAGTGGCTTTGCACTAAAAGGAGATGTGAAATTTGAAGAGGTTGCTCCGAAATGTAGCTTTATAACACCCGTACCTGGAGGGGTTGGACTTATGACAGTGGCGGCCTTGATGTATAATACATTGCTTTCGGCTAGAAGAGAAATTTATAAATAAAAATAATTATTGAGTGGTATGATAAACTCATAACACTCAAAAAAAACCTTTAATTGTGGTTTATTTTAAATTGATGTGTGATTGCCTTACCATGAGGCAAAATTAACTCTATAAAATAGACTCCGTCATTTAATTTATCAACATCAAACTCGTTATTAGCATTATTTTCGAGGTCACGCATTTCAAGAATTCTACCTTGTGAATCCTTCAAAAATATTTTCGTTCTCATCTCAATCATCTTTTTAATTAGTTTAGGAAAAGAAAAAAAATTGCCAATTTATTGCAAAGATATTTGTTTGATTGAAATATGTTGAATTGGTTTAATTAAAATTTTAAATTTTAATTTGCCGCATCTTAAAAAAAATTTACCATCTCTTTATTATTGAAATATAGCTTCCGTAGTTATCCTTTATCAAATCTCCGTGATCAACCGAAATATTCAGGTTCAAATCTGCTTTTAATTTACTGAGTGGCACTACGGTGTTAAATGAGTAAGAAATTTGAACGACTGGCTGAATTACTCTTCCTAATAAACTTGTATTTCCAAAATTTCTACTGAAAGAAAGTTTATTTGAGAAATTTATTGTACCGATTTGATTCAACAAGGCTCCATAAAAAGCCCAAATTCTATTATTATTAACAAAAACATTGCCATTACCAAGTTGATTTTCATTTCTTAAATTTTGTTCTGGAGTAAGAAAAGGAGTGCCTATTGTTCGTTGATTATAAGACCAACCATCAAAATATTGTTGATGATTAAATAGAAAGCTCTCTTCATTTGGGTGTCGGTCAGGCATATTTAATAGCCGTCCTAGCCCAGCTACATACCTACCTTGATTTTTAGTAAACAAATATTCAAAAACAATTCTTTTAAAGGAAGATTTTGGGTTTGGCGTAAAACTCAAACCATAAATTCCATCATCAGTATTCGTTAGTCCAAATAACTGACCATCTTCAAACAAAAACTGTCGGTAAAGTAATAGCTTACTCTGATTAAACTTAAATTCGGCTGCAGCGTCAACTGTACCCAGTTGATTCCCAAAATGATTAGTTGTTTCAAAAGCATTATAGGTCAGATATTTAGGCGATTGTTTCCAGAGTCCTTTAAATGGTAAAACCACATTTCCATAAACATACCAATTGTCAGGAAACTTACCATTTAAAAGTCGGTCATCTCCAATTGGAAGAATATTCTTCGGTGTTCCACCCCAAGTAACATTATGCACAAATCCACCATAAAAATTTAGCATCGAAACAGATTTCCCTAATCTAAAGAACAACGATTTTTGATGCAAATAATGACCTTTAGTAAAAGTCTGATTTCCATACCACCCATGTGAGAAAGTTCCTTTAACACTTAACCATTTAAAAAACAGCTTTGTATAATTTGGCATTCCAATCTGCACTTTCGGAATGGGCATTGCATTTCCCGACCATGAAGCAGACCCCGATGAAAGTAATGTATCTACGATTCCGAAAATTTCTTTTCTTCGACCAACGTAAATATCAACTTTACCAAGTTTAGTACAAAGAAAACCTTCAGGGAGTAATAATTGAGGATTTTTGCCAAGAATCGTAACCGCTTCGAAGCCATAATCAAATTTAAAGAATCGATTAAGTGTGTCTTTATGAGTTTTGATACTTTGGCGGCAAAGAAAGGCAGGCAAATCGCTAGGAATACTTCCAAACTGATTGGCATTTTGCCAAAATGGTAATTTATTGGTAATAGAAAAATAACTTCCTATTTCAAATCTATAATCAAACTTTTTTGGTGGATTTTTTTGAGCATTACACGCCACAAAGAACCCTATCCAAAGTGTAAATATTTTTTTCATTTTCGCTCAATTTTATTCAAAAAAAAGAACAAAAATGATGCCGATGATAAAGTTTTGTGAATGAATGTCACCTTCGGTAAAATAAAAGCCTAATTTGATAATTATAAAAGTTTTACTAATTAGAAATCCACTGCATAACAAGCCCAGTAACATACCCACAATATGTGCCAACGGCATTGCCAAGTATGGCCAGTAGAACACCAATCGGAGCAAGTGAAGGATTAAAAGCCGCTGCTACAACCGACGCAGAAGCAACACCTCCAACATTGGCCTGTGAACCAACGGCTGTAAAAAAGAAAGGTGCTTTTACTAAATATGACGCTGCAATCGTAAAGACTGCGTGTATCAGAATCCAAATTAAGCCAATCAAAAATAACATCGGATTTTTGAAAGCTTCAAAAATATGCAGTTGCATTCCTATTGTAGAGATGAGAAAGTATAAAAACAAAGTTCCAATTTTTGAAGCACCGAATTCTTCAAGGTTTCTTGCTTTGGTATTTGAAAGTAAAAATCCTGATAATGAGGCAATTGTAACAATCCAAAATGATTTTGAAGCTAAACTATATGCTTGTAAATTTGGAAAATTTGCTTCAATGAAAGGAGCAATATTATCAGCAATAAAATGTGCAAAGCCTGTTACTCCAAACCCAACCGCCAAAACCAAAAATAATTCTTGAAAAGTAGGATTTTTTTGTTTGGCACTTTCAATTTCCACCCTTTCTTGTATTTCTTTAATGATACTCGAATCAGCTTTCATTTTCTTATCAATAATTGTCGCTTTTCCAACAAAATATAACAGAATTCCCAACCATAGCTCAGCAAAAAGCACATCAATTACGCTCGTTTGGGCAAATACCGCTGGTGATGGCTGAAATATTTCTTTTAGTGCCAATTGATTTGCATTTCCTCCAGTCCAACTTCCTGCAATTGTTGCCAATCCACGCCATATTTCTTCACCGTCTTTTCCTAAGAAATTTGGATCAAGCATTTTTCCAATCCAAATAGCTACTGGTCCGCCTACCATAACCCCTACTGCACCTGCAAAAAACACAAATAAGGCTTTACCACTAAGTTGCTTAATAGCCTTTATATCAATACTTAACGTAAAAAAAACCAAACATGTAGGCAAGAAAAAACGAGAGGCCGTTTCATCAAGTTGCGAATCAGTAGCCGAAATTATATTAAACGAACTTAATAAGCCTGGAATAAAAAAACAAAGGAGAATAGATGGAACAATTTTATAAAACTTTTCAAACGACTTGACCGTAGTTGAATAAAAAATCAAAGCCAAAGTTGCGATCAAAATACCTAGCACTATAGCATCGTTTGTAAAAAAAGCTTTTTCTTGAATCATCGAATTAGTTTATTATGAATGAAATACAAAGTAAATGATTATTGATTGGAAATAAAACAATCGAGTTTATAAACAAAAAAAACACGCAAACCTCAATTTGGGATTGCGTGTCGCAATTACACTTCATCAACAAACTAAAAACCAAATAATATTTATACTAGCCTAAAAATAATAAAAAAAAGAAATGTGAAAGAAAATTATAATATAAAAATTCCTTTCACACTTTTAATTTGTTTGCTGTAAGAGGGGGAGTCGAACCGCCCACGGTGTAGTTAGCCACAGTACAAGTTTGGTGGTCCATCCCAGTCGACTAAGAAAGTCCGGCATTATGCTGCGTTTGTCCTATATTCACCACCCCCGAGACAGGAGGGCATGGCTGCCAATTTCATCACCTTACAATATAAATCGAAAACTAAGACAATTTATGCTTTATCTTACTTCGATATTACAAAGATAGATTAAAAAAGATTTATGTTGCAAATATTTTATAAAATATATTTAATATTTATACATTTCATAATATTTTATTAATTTTATTAAACTTTTCATAATTCAAGATTTTAAAAATGGAAAAAAATTTAGAAATTGATAAAACAGATTTAAAGATTTTATCATTATTAATGCAAGATGCAAAGATGCCATATACAACAATTGGAGAAAAAATCTTTGTTTCGGGTGGCACAGTACACGTTAGAATGAACAAAATGGAGCAAATGGGCATTGTAAAAGGCTCTCAACTTATCGTTGACCCAATTAAACTCGGCTGGGATATTAGTGCATTCTTGGGTATATATCTTGATAAAAGTGAACTGTATGATACCGTAGCAGACCAATTAGAAAATATCCCCGAAGTTGTAAGTATTAATTATACAACAGGGCAATATAGTATTTTTGTAAAAATTGTTTGTCGAGATACACAACATTTACGAGAAGTGCTACATGACAAAATACAAAAAGTTGTGGGAATAAATCGTACTGAAACTTTTATATCACTTGAAGAACGATTTAATCGACAAATACCATTGGTATAGCTAGGTATTTCGGCCATGTAAAAAACTCACAAAAGGATTACTTGGACTTTCTCAATCTGAGCTGTTAGAACTGTAGAATTACCAAGAATAAAATATATTGCAAAGAGAAGTTACGAAAAAACAAGTGTGACACACTTATTTAGAAAAGGTGTGCCACACTTTAAGATCATTTGCACAATTTCTAAAATTGTGCAATTATACATAAAGCAAAAGGCTGTCAAGTGACAGCCTTTTGCTTTATGTGAAAATCATTTTAAATTCAACCTACACTACCTTCTAATGAAATTTCGAGTAGTTTTTGTGCTTCAACAGCAAATTCCATTGGTAATTGATTTAAAACCTCTTTCACATAACCATTCACAATTAATGCAACGGCTTGCTCAGTTGGAATTCCTCTTTGATTGCAATAAAATAACTGGTCTTCACCAATTTTTGAAGTTGTAGCCTCATGTTCTACAGATGCAGTAGAGTTTTTAACCTCAATGTAAGGAAAGGTATGAGCTCCACATCTATCGCCTAAAAGCAGCGAATCGCATTGAGAGAAATTACGGGAGTTTTCAGCACGTTTTGAAATATCAACCAATCCACGGTAAGAGTTTTGACTTCTTCCTGCAGAAATACCTTTCGATACAATACGACTCTTGGTGTTTTTTCCTAAGTGGACCATTTTGGTACCTGTATCAGCTTGTTGCATATTGTTTGTAACCGCAACAGAATAAAACTCTCCAATTGAATTATCTCCTCGCAAAACTACCGATGGATATTTCCAAGTGATAGCTGAACCAGTTTCTACTTGTGTCCACGAAATTTTCGAGTTATCACCAAAACACAATCCACGCTTCGTAACGAAATTATAAATTCCCCCTTTTCCTTCTTTATCGCCAGGATACCAGTTTTGAACTGTCGAATATTTAACTTCGGCACTTTCATGAGCAAAAATCTCAACAACGGCAGCGTGCAATTGGTTTTCATCACGCATGGGAGCTGTACAACCTTCTAAATAACTTACATACGACCCTTCATCCGCTACAATTAATGTACGCTCAAACTGACCGGTTCCTGCTGCATTAATACGAAAATAAGTTGATAATTCCATTGGGCAACGAACCCCTTTTGGAATATAACAAAACGAACCATCAGAAAAAACTGCCGCATTTAAAGCAGCATAATAATTGTCTTTTACTGGCACAACTGAACCCAAATATTTTTTTATGAGATCTGGATGCTCACGAATAGCTTCCGAAATAGAAGAGAAAATAATGCCTCTTTCAGCCAAATCTTTCTTGAAAGTAGTCGCCACAGAAACAGAATCAATGACAGCATCCACAGCCACACCGGATAAACGTTTTTGTTCGTTTAAAGATATGCCCAAACGCTCAAAAGTACGGCGTAATTCGGGATCAATTTCATCAAGGCTATCAATAACCTTTTGTTGTTTAGGAGCAGAATAGTATTTGATACTCTGCAAATCAATAGATTTGTATGAAACATTTGACCAATTCGGCTCGGTCATAGTTTGCCAAATTCTATAGGCACTTAATCTGTATTCTAGCATCCACTCAGGCTCCTTTTTCTTTTCAGAAAGTAGTCTGATGACATCTTCATTTAAGCCCGCAGGAATTTCGTCAGCTTCAATATCTGTGTAAAATCCGTATTTATACTCGGATGTGGTTAATTCTTCTAATAATTCTAAATCTTTGCTCATACTATGGTTTTGCCTGATTTACATTATTAGTTCAACAAAAATAATGTTGTAAATGTTCGCAAATTTAGACTTAATATAAATAAGATTTTAAATATTCATTTAATTTTGCACAAAAGCTTATTTAACAGCTTCAAAAGTTGCAGAAAACGCGTAATTTACATTATTGAGTGCAAGCGTAGTTTTACCAATGAATATTACATCATTTAATTCAACAATATCAAAACTTACATTGTCGAACTTGAAGCCTTGAAAACTAATTTTATCAACTGTGAATTTTGTTTCATCAGCATTAAAGCTCCAATTTGCTTTCAATACTAAATCAGGGTCTGCGGTATTACATTTTGTTGCACCTTCTCTAATTTCATAAGTTTTTGTAGTCGAAAACGTCAGTATATTATCTACCACACAAGTTGGCTGCGAGTTTACTAAATCTATAGTAAGACCTCCATTAGTAGCAATTCCTTTTGTGTTTTTCCAAGATTTCGAACCCGTTCCAGCCAAGAATTCAGTTTTTGTTTTTGGCTTAACAACTGTTTCGTTCTTTTTGCAAGAAAAAAGTGATACCAACAGAATTGTTAAAGCAACTGCAATGTTTTTGATTGTCATTTTTGTTATTTTTATTTGATTTTATTTGAACTTTGTAATATTTCTACGATTCTACGTCCAGTTTTTTCAGAAGCCCCTACATTACCGAGACTTTCTTTAACTTCCTTATATTCATTCATTTGTTTATTTCTAAAATCAGTATCATTAAGAATTTTATTCAAATTAATAAATAAATTATCGATAGTCAATTCATCTTGAATTAATTCTTTCACTACTTCTTTTTGTGCCACTAAATTTACTAAAGAAATATAAGGCACTTTTATGACCAACTTGGCAATTTTATAAGAAAAACCGCTGGTTTTATAGCAAACTACCTGAGGAACTCCAAAAAGAGCAGTTTCAAGTGTAGCCGTCCCTGATGCAACCAAAGCAGCCATACTATGCAATAATAAATCATACGTTTGGTCGGTTACAATCTTGATATTTTCGTTCAGAAATGCTTGATAAAATTCCAAAGGCAAATTGCCAACTCCAGCTATAACAAACTGATAATCAACAAATTTACTTTGAATTGCAACCATTAAATTAAGAATTTTCTCCACTTCTTGTTTTCTGCTTCCAGGCAACAACGCTATAATTTTTTTATCTGTTAAGTTATTTCTTTGCAAAAAGTCGGAAGTCGGTTTAGAAATAGCAATAGCATCAAAAAGTGGGTTACCAACAAATTCTACCTCAAAATCGTACTTTTTAAAGAACTCAACTTCAAACGGAAAAATAACGAATAGTCGGTCGAGATTTTTTTTAAGACTCCAAGCACGACTTTGATTCCATGCCCAAACTTTGGGAGAAATATAATAAAACACTTTAAAACCTTTCTTTTTTGCCCATTTTGCAATCTGCATATTAAAACCTGCGTAATCAATCAGAATTATAGCATCGGGCTGAAATTTTTCAATCGTTTTTTTGCAATCACTAATAAAACCTAAGATTGTTGGTAGATTTTTTAGCACTTCCAGAAATCCCATAAAGGATAAATCTCGGTAGTGTTTGTCGATTTCTGCCCCAGCCTCTTGCATATAATCTCCACCCCAAGCTTTTATAAACGCTTGGTTATCAGTATTCTTGATAGCTTTTACTAAGTTCGAGCCATGTAAATCGCCGGAGCGTTCACCTGCAATGATGAAATATTTCATTGTACTCAATTATTGAATGAGCGAATGATTGAATGAATGAATGCGTTTTTTATTCTATCATTTACTGATTCAATCGTTCAAAATTATTGTCCGTAATATTCCACAAAATGATTAGCAGTTTCTACCAATTTAATACAATGCAATTGTCCTTGACAATAATTAGGTATGATTGGTAGTAAAATCTTCCAAATCTCAACCGCAAAAACTTCTGTACTTGGAAGTTTGTCTTTCAAAAATTCAACATCAGTATTCAAAAAAGTATGGTCAACTTTATTTACGATTTCTTGCTTTACAATTTTGCTAAGGTCTTTCAAATCCATCACAAAGCCCGTTTCTTCTCGAATTTCTCCTTTAATTGTTACAAATAGTTCCCAATTATGTCCATGAATATTTGAACAAAGTCCGAAAACCTCTAAGTTTTTTTCTTTCGACCATTCCAAATTATATAGTTGATGAGCTGCGTTGAAGGTTTCTCTTCTTGTTATAAAAATCATTATTTGCTTAATTTTTTTACAAAATTACCAACAAAAAAACTTATTTGTTTGAAATACTCATAAAACTTAAAATAGTACAATTTAATCAAAGTTTAGTGTATGGATTTGTAAGCTACAATGTTATAATTTTGCGATGTATTTCAAAAAAATAGCTAATTCACTATGATAATTGTAACAGGTGCGGCTGGTTTTATTGGAAGTTGCTTAATTCAACGTTTGAATCAAGATAACTTTAATTTCATAATTGCCGTTGATGATTTTTCTGATGTAGAAAAAATGAAAAATCTGGAAGGTAAGAAAATTCAAGAATTTGTACATAGAGATAATTTCTTTGAATGGTTAGAAAAAAACCAAGCAGAAGTTGAGTTTTGTTTTCATATTGGTGCAAGAACCGATACCGCGGAATTTGATACCGAGATTTTCGACCGTCTGAATCTCAATTATTCTAAACGTATCTGGCAAAAATGTTATGAGTTCCAAATTCCTTTGGTATATGCCTCATCAGCAGCTACTTATGGTGCGGGCGAACTGGGCTATGATGATAACGAACTTGTTATTCCTCAATTAAAGCCATTGAATCCTTACGGCGATTCAAAAAATGATTTTGATAAATGGGCTTTACAACAAAAAAATACTCCTTTCTTTTGGGCTGCTTTAAAATTCTTTAATGTTTATGGCCCAAATGAATTTCATAAAGGACGAATGGCCTCGGTCATTTTCCATTCATTTAATAATATCAACAAAAACGGCAACATCAAACTATTCAAATCGCACCGCCCTGACTTCAAGGATGGAGAACAAATGCGTGATTTTATTTACGTAAAGGATTTGGTTGATGTGTGTATTTTCTTGATGCACTCACGCCGAAATTCGGGTATTTATAATTTAGGTACAGGCATTGCCCGCACTTTCCTCGACCTTGCAAAAGCTACGTTTTCGGCTTTGAATATTGAGCCTAAAATTGATTTTATTGATACTCCGATTGATATCAGAGACAAGTATCAATATTATACGCAGGCTAATATGGGCAAATTACGCATGATTGGCTACAAAAAACCATTCACTAGCCTAGAAGATGCAGTAAAAGACTACGTCACAAATTATTTAGTCGGCAAAAAATATCTTTAAAAATCTGCCTTTTTCTTACTAATTTTGTTTTTTACATGATAAGTTTCAATCTTGTCTGTTTATGAATTGTTATTGTTAAATCAAACGGTTAAATAATCCGTACTACATATTTGAATGAAAAATATTCGTAATTTTTGCATCATTGCACACATCGACCACGGTAAAAGTACACTTGCCGACCGTCTATTACAGTTTACAGGAACAGTATCGGGAAGAGATATGCAAGCCCAAGTGCTTGATGATATGGATTTGGAGCGTGAGCGTGGAATTACAATTAAAAGTCACGCAATCCAGATGAATTACGTGTTTGAAGGCGAAGAATACGTTTTAAACTTGATAGATACTCCTGGTCACGTTGACTTTAGTTACGAAGTTTCTCGTTCGATTGCGGCTTGTGAAGGAGCATTATTGGTTGTTGATGCAGCTCAAGGAATTGAAGCTCAGACGATTAGTAATTTATTTTTGGCTTTAGAACATAACCTAGTAATTATTCCAGTACTAAACAAGATTGATTTGCCAGGAGCAATGCCTGAAGAGGTTAAAGACCAAATTGTCGATTTGATTGGTTGTGACCGTGACTCGATCATTCCTGCAAGTGCCAAGGAAGGTATTGGTATTGATGAAATTTTATCGGCAATTATACACCGAATACAGTCCCCGTCTGGAGACCCTAAAGCTGAACTTCAAGCCTTGATTTTTGACTCAACATTCAATTCATTTAGAGGAATTGAGGTTATTTTCCGAGTTAAAAATGGTCGAATCAATAAGGGTGATAAAATAAAATTTGTGGCTACAGGCAAAGAATATTTTGCCGATGAAGTTGGTATTTTGCGATTGACCAAAGAACCTCGTGATTATGTAGATTGTGGCGATGTTGGTTATATTATTTCGGGAATTAAAGTTGCAAAAGAAGTAAAAGTAGGAGATACAATTACAAATGCCCTTCACCCAACTAAAGAAATGATCAAAGGTTTCCAAGAAGTAAAACCAATGGTTTTTGCTGGAATTTACCCTGTTGATACTTCAGAGTTTGAAGATTTGCGTGATGCCATGGAAAAACTTCAGCTAAACGATGCGGCATTGATATGGGAACCAGAAACTTCAGCTGCTTTGGGCTTTGGTTTCCGTTGTGGATTCTTGGGAATGCTTCACATGGAGATTGTTCAGGAACGCCTCGAACGTGAGTTTGATATGACAGTTTTGACCACCGTTCCTTCTGTAAAATTTCACGTTGTTGATAAAAAGAATGAATTATTGGAAGTTTCGGCACCGTCGGAAATGCCTGACCCTAATGTTATCAATTGGATTGAAGAACCATTTATCAATGCACAAATCATTACAGCGTCCGATTATGTTGGACCAATCATCGGTTTGTGTATGGAGAAGCGTGGTTTATTGAAAAACCAAATTTATCTGACCGCCACTCGTGTTGAATTAACCTTTGAATTGCCACTTTCAGAAGTAGTTTTTGACTTTTTTGATAAATTAAAAACCATTTCCCGTGGTTATGCTTCACTTGATTATCATTTGATTGGCTATCGTGAATCATCACTCGTAAAATTGGATATTCTTTTGAATGGCGAACCAGTGGATGCATTATCGGCAATAGTCCACCGAGATAAAGCGTACGAATGGGGCAAGAAATTATGTGAAAAATTGCGTGAATTGTTACCCCGTCAGCAATTTGATATTGCGATTCAGGCAGCGATTGGTGCAAAAGTAATTTCAAGAGAAACAGTGAAAGCTTTGAGAAAAGACGTTACAGCTAAATGTTACGGTGGAGATATTTCTCGAAAGCGTAAACTCTTAGAAAAACAGAAAAAAGGTAAGAAACGCATGCGTCAGATTGGAACAGTAGAAGTTCCACAAGATGCATTTATGGCTATTTTGAAAATTAATAATTAATATCGTAAATAGACTTTTAAAGCCTTAAAGATTTAAAATTCTCTAAGGCTTTATATTTTTATGAGAATTCCATTTAATTTTTAATAAAATATTCTAACTTTACGGTATTAACCTACTATAAAACCAGAAAAAAATGATACCGCATATACTATCAGATACGTTATCTTTGCCAGCGATAGCAGCACCCTTATTTCTCATTTCTGGACCAGATTTAGTGGTAGAATGTTGCAAAAATGGTGTAGTTGGTACTTTTCCAGCACTCAATCAACGATCAACTGAAGGATTTGAAGAATGGCTTATCGAAGTCGAAAATCGACTTGCAGGTTTTACTCAATCCAATGGCAAACCAGCTGCTCCTTATGGTGTCAATCTAATTGTTCATCGTTCAAATCCACGTCTTTATGCCGACGTTGAAATGATTGTAAAACACAAAGTTCCTGTAGTAATTACTTCTCTAGGTGCCGTTTCTGATATTGTTGATGCCGTACATAGTTATGGTGGAATAGTTTTTCATGATGTAATCAATCAACGCCACGCCGAAAAAGCAAACGAAGCAGGTGTTGATGGTCTTATTTTGGTATGTGCAGGAGCTGGCGGCCATGGAGGAACGCTTCACCCGATGGCATTTGTAAACGAAATTCGAAGCTTTTTCAAAAAAACAATCTTACTTTCGGGATGCATCAGCACTGGTCGAGATATTGCTTCAGCACTTCAAATTGGAGCAGATTTAGCTTACATGGGAACTCGCTTTATAAACACGACTGAAAGCCGAGCGGACATTGAATACCAAGAAATGATAATTGAAAGTGTTACTACAGATATCGTTTATACTGCTGCTGTTTCGGGAGTAAATGCTAATTTCTTAAAACCAAGTCTCGAAGCCGCTGGACTTACTGCAGAACTATGGAGCAAAGCAGGCAAAATTGATTTTGGAAAAGAATTAGATGCCGCACAAGCCGAAGCTAAAGCATGGAAAACCATTTGGTCGGCTGGGCAAGGTGTTACTTCTATTCATGACGTGCAAAGTACTCAGAGCTTAATAGAGAATTTGAAACAAGAATTTCGTTCTGCTATTGAAGAACAATATCAACTATTAAAAAAATATTAACCTTATTTAAACCTCCAGGTTGTTTTATCTACTTATAAATAAATAAGCGATAGAAAAATATTGCATATTTTTTTAATAATCAAACTTTTAGCCTATTTCTTGTGTCTCATTATTTACTACTTTCATGTTTATTGATTATAAATGAAAACAGCCGAAGAATTAGTACAACTCTTGAGCCTTGAAAAGATAGATCAAAATATATTTACAGGAAAAAATTATCAAGCACCATGGAAACGAGTATTTGGTGGACAAGTGCTTGCTCAATCCCTTTATGCTGCTTATCAGACAGTTCCAGAAGACCGAGTATTGCATTCAATGCACGGCTATTTCATACTGACGGGAGATATTTCAATTCCTATAATCTATGAAGTTGATCGAATTCGTGATGGAGGTAGTTTCACAACTCGACGAGTGAATGCCATTCAAAATGGTAAGGCTATTTTTAGTATGATTAGTTCGTTTCAAAGTTCACAAGAAGGTTTCAATCATCAAACTACGATGCCCAATGTTCCACCACCAAATACATTGGTTTCTGATTTAGTACTAATTGAAGCCTTCAAAGATAAAGCTCCTGATTTTTACAAGAATTTTTCGCATCCACGCCCAATCGAGTTTCGACCAGTTGAACGAATAAATCCGCTAATACCGCAGAAGCAACAACCATTTCGTCACGTTTGGATTAAAGCCAATGGAGATTTACCAAACGATTTGCGATTACATCAAAT
>Ga0114967_10001320_pt1 | contig 20702 bp, 14 predicted proteins | sample M_130628_MF_Meta_FD_92639 | JGI IMG/M metagenome (GOLD analysis project Ga0114967, IMG submission 92639) | Freshwater microbial communities from Lake Montjoie, Canada to study carbon cycling - M_130628_MF_MetaG | ecosystem: Environmental > Aquatic > Freshwater > Lake | place: Lake Montjoie... | reverse complement strand
TTTAAAATTAGCCCACTTATATTTATTCTTTAATTAACATTAAATTAATCTCATGAAAGGACTTAAGGTAATGCTGTTCTTGCTACTAGTTGCAAATCTAGTAACAGCTCAAACTCGGCAGATTAAGGGTCTTGTAAAAGACGCTGCCAATCAAGGTGTTCCATCAGCCACTGTAAAAGTTAAAAATGGCAAAGGCCAAGCAGTTACAGATGCTAACGGAGCTTTTTCTTTATCGGTTCCAGCAGGAAATGTTGTTTTACAGATTTCCTCCATTGGTTTTGAATCTAAAGAAGTTTCAGTAGCAGGTTCTGCTAGTGATGTATCCATTTCTTTAGCTTCTTCTTCTGCATCGTTGGCTGACGTTGTTGTAACAGCGCTTGGTGTAACGAAAAGTAAGAGATCATTGAACTATGCTACTCAAACAGTTGAAACCAAGGATTTGACTAAAGCACGTGAAACAAACGTTGCCAACTCACTTTCTGGTAAAGTTGCTGGTCTAGACGTAGTTCGTTCATCACGTGGAGTTGGATCTGATGTACGTATTGTACTCAGAGGTGATAGATCATTTGCTAACAGCAGTGAGGCTTTAATTATTATAGATGGAGTTCCTGGTGATTTGAGTTCATTGAACGCGGATGATATCGCGTCTATGAACGTTCTAAAAGGATCTTCTGCTGCGGCTCTTTATGGAAGTGATGCATCAAATGGTGTTATCATCATCGCTACTAAAAAAGGTACAGCAGGTAAAGGCCTTGCAGTATCTGTAAACAGCAGTACTCAACTTGATCAAGCAGTAAATCTTCGCGATTTTCAAAATGTATATTCTCAAGGTTCAGCTGGTAACTATATCAGAAATTCTGAACTAGGTTGGGGAGAGAAAATAGTTGGACAGCAAGTAGACAACTGGAGCGTTAATCCAGCAGATGCTGCAACAACAAAACTTGAAAGCCATCCAAATAACTATTTGGATTTCTACAGTACTGGCCAAACATACACCAATGGTGTTTCAGTAACCGGTGGTGGTGATAAAATTCAATCTTTCTTCTCTTATAATAATATATCTGGAAGAGGAATAGTTGATAACAATACTTTCTTAAGACATAATTTCAACTTCAGGGTTGGTGGAAACATCACAGACAAGCTTTCGTTTGATACCAAAATCACTTATTTTGATCAGGGTGAAAATAATTTTGTTAAGGGAGGTGAAGACTTTTCAAATGTAAACCGTCAGATACTTCGTTTACCTACAAACATTGGGGTGGATTACATCAAGGACCATTATCAATTTAGAAATGATCAAGGTCAGTTGATTCAAAACTACTGGAACCCAGGTTCAAATGGTGGAGAGAACCCAATGTGGGTTAAGTACAACACGACTAATAAAATGAATTCTGGTAATGTTAAAGGGTTAGCCTCGTTAACCTATAAAATCTTGCCTAACCTTAGTCTTTTGGTTCGTACTGGTTTGAATAAATATTTATCAAATTCACAAGACCGTAGATTCAGGAATACCTATGTTATTGCTGAAGAAGGATATTATGGATTGACTAACAGCTCATATACTGAAGTAAATAATGACTTCTTATTAAACTACCAAGGTAATTTTGGTGATTTTAAATTAAACGCTAATGCCGGTGGTAATATGAAAACTAGAACAAGTAGTGGATTGAATTCTGCTGCAAGTGCATTAGTAAATGAGAATGTATTCACACTTAATAACGCAGCTTCTGGAAAATTATCTTCTAATGAGAGTTACTCTTCTTATCAAAAGAACTCTCTATATGCAAGTGGTGATTTGAGCTATAAGAAATATCTAGTATTGAGTGTAACAGGCAGGAATGACTGGTCTTCAGCATTACCTTCAACCAATAGATCTTATTTCTTTGGATCAACTGGTCTAACTGCTATCATTTCAGATATGGTAAAACTACCTGACTACGTTAGCTTATTTAAGGTTAGGACTTCTTTTGCACAAACAGGTATTGATGCTGCTCCATATCAAACCAAAGAATACTTTAGCGTAACTCCTGGTGGTGGTATCAGCAAGAGTCAATCTAAGCCAGCTGTTGATTTAAAGCCTGAGCTTACTTCTTCTGGTGAATTAGGGGTAGACTTAGGATTCCTTAATAACAGGATTTCTACAGATGTTACATTATACAAAACCAACTCTAAAAACCAGTTGGTTAACGTAGCAACTCCTCCAGCATCAGGATATTCTAGCAAATTCATCAATGCTGGTGATGTACAAAATAAAGGAATAGAAATTACCTTGAATTTTGTACCAGTGAAAACGAATGATTTCTCTTGGTCGTTCTATGTGAACTATGCTAGAAACTGGAACCAGGTTATTTCAATTTCTCCAAACTCTCCAGAATTTGTATTGGGATCAGATGGTTTCCAGAACTATACTAAAATTGTAGAAGGAAAGCCTTTCGGAGAAATGTATAGTAGAGGTTTCGTAAGAAATGCAGCAGGTAAAGTTATTGTTTTGCCTAGCGGACTTCCTCAAATTACAGGTGCTCAAAATGTATATGTAGGAAACAGCCGTCCTGATTGGATAGGTGGTTTGGGTAACCGATTTACATACAAAGATTTTGCATTGAGTTTCTTAGTTTCAGCAAGGATCGGTGGTGTGGTAACTTCTGTTACAGATGCTAACGTTGTTGGAGATGGATTCGCTGCTAAAACCCTCGAAGGAAGAAGTGGTTGGGTAGTAGATGGTGTACAAGAGGATGGTTCTAAGAATACTGTTCAAACTACTGCGGAAGCATATTGGATGTCAGTGGGTGGTAGAAATACTCCAGCTGGTGAAGCATTCACGTATTCAGCGTCAAACATTAGATTGAGAGAACTCGTTCTAAGCTACAATATTCCTCAAAAGAAAATAGCAAAAACTCCATTTAAAGGTGCAACACTATCTTTAACTGGACGTAACCTATTCTTCTTAATGAATAAAGCACAAGGATTTGATCCGGAATTGGTTGTATCTACTGCAAGTGGTTTAATAGGAACTGAGTCTTTCTGCTCGCCTTTTACACGCAGTCTTGGACTTAACCTAAACCTTAATTTTTAATTATTAAAAAATAATAGTTTATGAGAAAATACACTAACGGTTATAATCTTTTCGTCTACTTCTGCATGCTGGCATTATTGTCTTCATGTACTAAAGGGTTCGATGAATTAAATACCGACAAAACAAAAATCGAGACATTGGCTCCTAAGCAATTGGACAAGTTGTTCAGCAGTGCAGAGTATGGTGGTATTTTAAATACCGATCAGTGGGGCGGCGGTTACCAGCTTCTTATATCCCTTGCTTCTGATGAGCAAGCACAGTTCTTCTCTTGTACGCAAAAAGCATTCCCAAGTGATCGTAATGCTATGGTGGGTCGTTGGATAAATGGTGGATGGGGCGCGTTCCTTAATGGAGCTTCTACCCTACAAACCATTTTGGATCAGACTGGTCCAAATTCACCTTCACCTCGTCCTGTAGAAGAAGCGGTGGCTAAAGTATGGAAATCGTACATCTTTATTCCGATGACAGATTTCTTCGGTCCTCTTCCTTATTCTACAATTGGAAATGGTCAGGACGTTGTTGAATATGACTCACAAGAGTTTATTTACACAGATATTTTAAAATCTTTGGGTGAGGCAATTGCCGTTCTCTCTCAGAATCAGGATAAATCAGCATTTGCTTCAGGAGACGTGATTTATGGTGGCAACATCACTCAGTGGTTGAAGTTTGCAAACTCAATCAGGTTGAGAGCCGCTATGCGTATTTCTAAAGTAAATCCAACTCTTGCAAAAACTGAAGCGGAAGCTGCTGCTGCTGGCCCTGGTGGATTGATTACTACCAATGCTGATAATGCTGCACAAAAACCAACACCTCCTGGATACCTAAACCCACTTGGGGTTATATCAGAGTGGGGTGAGTTTAGAATGAGTGCTTCTATGGAAAGTGTGCTTAAAGGATATGAAGACCCAAGAATGATGGCAATATTTCAAGAATCTGCAAATGGTGGATATAAAGGGTTGAGGAATGGGTTGACCATTGCACAAATGTCTGAGTCATTTAACGATAAAGATAATAACAGTAATGTGGTTCCAAGATTCCAAAATGCTGCTGATGGAACAGAGCCTTTCACAATTTATGCTGCAGCAGAGACTTGGTTTAATTTAGCTGAAGCTAAGTTAAACGGATGGAACGTTGGTTCTGCCTCTGCTCAGGATCTCTATGAAGGTGGTATTGCTGCATCTATGGCTCAGTGGGGTTACTCAGGTGCACCTGTAGCAAACTACATTGCAAGCCACAATACCCCTGCACCATTTGAAGGACCAGCTGAATATGCGGGCCCACCATTATCAGATATTACTGTATCATGGGCTGCAACGGAAGAAAAGCAACGTGAGCAAATTGGTACTCAAAAATGGATCGCTTTGTGTCCAACCATGAGTACTGAAGCTTGGGCTGAATTCCGCAGAACTGGATACCCTAAGTTGTACGATAGGATTAACAATGAAAATCCAGATGCATCTACTGCTGCTGGATCAGTTAAACGTTTAATCTTCCCTCCTAGTGAAGCGGTAGTTAACAAAGCTGGTTACGATGGTGGTGTTTCGAAGTTGGGCGGTCCTGACAAATCAAGTACTGCACTTTGGTGGGATAAATAAAATTCTCCTTCCTATAAATAAAAAAAGGCCATTCTATACAGAATGGCCTTTTTTTATGACTTATAATTCAATCAGTGACAAGTTCTATGTACTACAATCTTACTCTAAAACTAGCCTACAATGATTTCATCGATTTCCCCTGCCACTTCTAATGCAGTATGATTGCCAATGTCATGAAACATCAATGACCTATTCTTTTTATCAAATAATTTGACCTCCACTTCTGATGACATGCTTTCTTCTATTCGCCCATCCATCAGTCCAAGTATTGGTGAAGCTAGAGCCGTAGCTTGGTCACGTTTCGCATTTATTTCAAGACGATATTTATTGTTTTCGAGTACAATGCCAACCTCTTTGTCGTTTGCAAATGATTTTTTAAGGCTTGTTCTATTATAGGTAGTAAACTGAATCAATTGGTCGTGTAAATGGAGTCCAGCAATGAATCCAACAAATGAACTTCCTAGCCATGGTATTTTTGCAATGGATGTTTTCAGGGAAATTCCTGGTGTGCTAAAATGGTTTGATTGAAGCCATATGTAAGCTGATGGGAAAGACCTGCCCCAGTCCTTTTCAATGTAGCCACGCCCATTTTCAAAATCAATTTCTTCATCATCTATAACGAGCTTTCCTGATATGCTGTGATCCATGCTTACAATGCCATGATAACACTCCATAAACGGAACGAATGAAAATGGTCCCATTATTCCTGGAGAAAAAAATGAATTAGGCCATGGACGATTTCCAGTAAATGTCAGTGTGCCGATGGCACCCGGAAGGCTTAATGAAATAGAGGATGAAGAAAAACTATTTGTGTTTACTTCTACATAAAATTCTGTCGGGGAAGGCTTGAAGTCGCTTGCTGGAAATTTATGATAGAGTGCAGTTTTTTTCCTTCCATTGAGTACTTGAACAAAGGATTGTTTATTTCCTTCTTTGTCCATTGCAATTCCTGGAATGAATGCAAATGCTTTTGACCCATCGGCATTGAGTACTTTGAAGTACCAGCCTTCGAAATAGTTTTTTTGTTTACCCCAGCCTTGAAAATATGCTGGGTTAAAAAAGGCATTAATTTTTTTAAAAATCATTTGATGGGTTAAATTTCCTCAAATTCTATGTAATCGCCTTTGATGTCTTTTTTGGGTTGCGGCTTATGTGTTTGACCTGTTGATTGTTGATGAAAATCTTGATTCGTGTTCTGTCTTACTGAATCAAACTGCTTTTTTACTTGTCTTGTTGTTTTGTATACGGGTATAACCAATTCAAAAATAAAACGATAGGCAAAGTAAATCATCAAGCCTAGGAATATATAGCGTATCATGGAACAAAGTTAATTAATTTAAATAAATGGATATGGGTTGGGAGTTGAACGCTCCGTCCCTTTGTGCCCTTGCCCCTTTTCTGTATTCACTATTGCCTCTTGCCTATTGCCTAACTTTGTGCCCTTGCCCCTTTTCTGTATTCACTATTGCCTATTGCCTCCTGCCTATTGCCTAACTCTGTGCCCTTGTCCCTTTTCTGTATTCACTATTGCCTACTGCCTCCTGCCTAACTTTGTGCCCTCGCCCCTTTTCTGTATTCACTATTACCTATTGCCTCCTGCCTCAACTTACCTTCTCATTCCCAAACGCCTTATGAATTCCTTCACCAACTTTATCGGCTAAGGATCCAGCAAGTTTGCTGATACCGTTTTGAAGTTTTTCGCTTTCCATGACTTGCCCGACTATGTTGGCCCAAAAGCTTGCAGTTGATTTTTTTTTCGATCCGAAAACGGAGTTCATGGTCATGCCAAAATAATTCGACTTCAAATTCTGCATATTTAGGTCGAGTTTAGATTCGATGTTTGTTTGTTTTTCTTTCAATTCCCTCAATGTTCGATTTAAGGAATGAATCGTGCGTATTGATTTGCTCATGGTTGTTTAGTATTCATCCTCTTCATCTTCTTCACTTAGGGATGAATGTATGAAGAGACGTATAAAAGGGTTTACAAATAAGGCGTTTCTGAAAATAATAGAAATTAATATGATGATTAAGAAAACAGCTCCTCCACATAAAAAGCCCATTGCATTACTTCCTAGTACATCTGCCATAAACCATGAGAATGCAATCACCAGAAACAGTAAGAAAAAAAGAAACATAAAACTAATGATGCTAATGAGTACAAGCATGCTGATTGTTTTAGAGAGCACCTTTATGCTAGAAAGTTTAAAGATCTGTAGCCTAGTTTCAAGGTACTCGTTCAATAGCTTTTTATTCTCTTGGTAAAAATCATTTAAGTTTTCTGTTGTTGGCATAACTAATCTATATGTGTTAAAATTAGACCATTAAAATGAACAGTGCATGATTTTGGTCATTCTTTAGGGTGAGGTTGGTTGGCGGCAATAGTGAATACAGAAAAGGGGCAGAGGCACGGAGGAGGCAAGAGGCAATAGGCAGGAGGCAATAGTGAATACAGAAAAGGGGCAGAGGCACGGAGGAGGCAAGAGGCAATAGTATAGCGCTCAGCGTTAAGCGTTAAGCGCCCGAAGCGCAAAGCGTCCAGCGCTCAGCGTTCACCCCCCAACTCCCAACTCCCAACTCCCAACCCGAGCGCTCAGCGTTAAGCGTTAAGCGCGCGAAGCGCAAAGCGTCCAGCGCTCACCCCCCAACCCCGAACTCCCAACCCAAGCGTCTAGCGTTAAGTGCCCAGCGCCCAACGCTCAGCGCACGAAGTGCTAATTTTGTTTTTTCAAGCAAACTGACTATATTTGTGGTTGAAATAGAATAAGGTGAAGGGAACGGAGGCGTTCCCTTCTTTATTTCATAGACTATGGGAACAGAGGAAAAAACAGTAGAAATTGTAAAATTGGTAGGCCAGTTGCTTCAGGATGAGCCTGTTTATTTTCTAGTTAGTATAGCCATAAAGCCAGTAAACAACATCAGCCTGTTTATCGATGGGGATTCCGGCATTACCATTGAAAAGTGTGTCAGGATCAATAAAGCCTTATATAAGCAGATTGTCGAAACAACACTTTATCCTGATGGTGAGTTCTCATTGGAAGTGTCTTCGCCAGGGCTGGATGAACCACTCAAGCTAAATAGACAGTATATCAAAAACATTGGCAGGTCGCTTATGGTAGAACTTGTTGATGGAAAAAAGGTAGAGGGCAAATTGATTGCCGCAGATAACGTGGGAATTGAGCTAGAAGAAGAGTTGGGCAAGGGAAAGAAAAAAGAAGTGGTTAAGCACGTTTTTCTTTTCGATCAAATTAAAGAATCAAAGGTCAACATAGTATTTTAAACAAATAGTAGAAAAGAACATTAAATGTATGTTATATGGCAAGTATTAATTTAATTGAATCGTTTCAGGACTTTAAAGATGCAGAAAATATCGATCGTCCTACGCTGATGAAGGTGTTAGAAGATGTGTTTAAAACCCTTCTGAGAAAAAAATATGGCTCAGACGAAAGTTTTGACGTTATCGTTAACACCGAAAAAGGAGATCTTGAGATTGTCCGTCGCAGGATGATTGTAGAAGATGGCGCTGTTGAAAATCCGCTTATCGAAATTGCATATAGTGATGCAGTTAAAATCGAGCCCGATTTTGAAGTCGGTGAAGAATTGTATGAAGAAGTGGAGATTCAGGATTTTGGCCGTAGAGCTATCCTGGCTGCAAAGCAGACCCTTGCTAGCCGCATTGGAGATTTGAAGAAGAATGCACTTGTAAAAAAATATGGTGACCGTGTTGGAGATATCATCAGTGCTGAAGTATACCAAGTTTGGAAGAAAGAAGTTTTGTTGATTGATGAAGATGGGAATGAGTTGATTCTACCAAAATCAGAACAGATTCCTGCTGATTACTTCAAAAAAGGAGAAAGTATTCGTTCTGTAATTAAAAAAGTAGAACTAAAAAACAATGCACCTGTTATCATACTGTCAAGAACACATTCTTCTTTTCTAGCCAAATTGCTAGAAATTGAAGTTCCTGAAATTTTTGATGGTCTTATTGTGATTAGAAAGATTGTTCGTGAACCAGGAGAGCGTGCTAAAGTAGCTGTTGAAAGTTACGATGATCGTATTGATCCTGTAGGTGCTTGCGTAGGTATGAAAGGAAGTCGAATCCATGGCATCGTAAGGGAGTTGAAGAATGAAAATATCGATGTAATTAATTTTACAAACAATATTCAGTTGTTGATTCAACGTTCTTTAACACCTGCTAGAATCACACGTATGAATATTGATAATGAAGGTAAGCGTGCTGAAGTGTTTGTTTCTCCTGATCAGGTATCACTTGCTATCGGTAAGCGTGGGGTAAATATCAAATTGGCCGAAGACCTTACTGGTTTCGTTATCGATGTTTACAGAGATAATGAAGGCGAAATGGCTGAATACGATATCGATTTGGATGAATTTAGTGATGAAATAGAAGCGTGGATTATTGAAGAACTAAAGCGTATTGGTTGTGATACCGCGCGTAGTGTACTTGATCTAACGCCAACTGAATTGGAACGTAGAACGGACCTTGAAAAGGAAACAATCGAAGACATTCGTGAGATCCTTAGGTCTGAATTTGAAAAGGAATAATTGTTAGTGGTTTTTTAAAAGATAGCTAAGCATAAAAGCTGAAGGAGGATCAATGTCAGAAGCAAACACACCCAGGTTAATGGCTGCGGCCAAGGAATTCAACATCGGTAAAGACACGTTGGTGGATTTCCTTGTGAGTAAAAATTTTAGTAAGGATGATCTTAAGCCAACATCCAAATTGACTGAAGATATGTACGACTGCTTGCTGCAGGAATTTTCTTCAGACAAAGCGGCTAAGGCTAAGAGTGACGCCATCGAAATTCCGAAGGGTAGTTCAGGCGAGGTTAAGAAGAAGAAGGATGAAGAGGAAATAGTTTTCAAAAAAGAGGGTAAGAAGAAAGTCGAAGCAGAGGTTTCAGAACCTGTTGTGGCTCCAGCAGCCCCTATAGAGAAAGTGCCCGTGGCAGTTCCTGAGGTTATTGTTCCAGAACCGACAAAAGCACCTTCGGAAGTAGAAATGCTGAAAATAGATGCACCAGAACTTGATGGTCCGAAATTGCTTCATAAAATTGATCTTGATGCGATTGATTCATCTACCAGGCCAAAGCGTGGCTCCACTAAAAAGAAAGAAGAGAAAGGGAAAACAACCACTTCCAAAAAAACGAAGCCTGAAGTAAATGAACCTGTTGAAGTGCCTGCTGCCCCTGAAGTAGCTAAAGCACCTGAATCAGAGATGATTAAAATTGAGGCGCCAGAACTAGAAGGAACAAAGGTTGTAGGTAAGATAGAATTAACACCAGATCTTGAAGATCGTGGCCGTGGCGCTGATGAAAAAAGAAAGCGTAAGCGTATTCCAATTGAAAAGAAGGATGATGAGAGGATGAAGCCTTTGCTTCAAAAGGATGGTGTGAAACCAGCTGCTGGTGCGTCAAGGCCAACAGCCCCAAGGGCTCCCGGAACATCTCGAATGGCGATACGAAAGGACAAAGATGTTAAGGAGATAGACGAGAAAGAAATTCAAAATAAGATAAAAGAAACACAAGCTAAGCTTTCAGGTGGCGGTGGATCTAAACCCAAGATTACCAAATCCAAAATGCGCCGACTCAAACGCGAAGAAATGGAAGCGGGTGCAGAAGGAGAAGAAACTAAAATTCAATTAACTGAGTTTATAAGTGTAATTGAATTGGCTAACTTGCTCGATGTCAATTTTGCTGATATCATTAGCACCTGTATGAGCTTAGGTATAATGGTATCTATAAATCAACGTCTTGATGCTGAAGTTATTGAATTGGTGGCAAGTGAGTTTGGGTATGAAGTAGAATTCATAGACATGGAGAAGCAGATGGAAATGGAAGAGCAGGATACCGAGGATCAACCCGAAGACAATGTAACGCGTGCACCAATTGTTACCATCATGGGTCACGTAGATCATGGTAAAACGTCGTTACTAGATTATATCAGAAACGCAAACGTGGTAGCAGGTGAAGCAGGAGGAATTACACAGCATATTGGTGCATACCATGTTGATTTGCCCTCAGGGAAATCTATTACCTTCTTGGATACACCTGGTCACGAAGCCTTCACCGCCATGCGTGCTCGTGGTGCAAAGGTTACTGATTTGGCAATTATTGTTGTTGCGGCAGATGATGCGGTCATGCCACAAACACGAGAGGCTATAAGCCATGCACAAGCTGCTGGTGTACCAATGATTTTTGCTATCAATAAAATTGATAAAGATGGCGCCAATTCTCAGAAAATTTATGAGCAACTAGCCGGAATGAATATTCTTGTTGAAGAGTGGGGTGGTAAATTCCAAAGTCAAGAACTTTCTGCTAAGCAAGGGCTTAATGTAGATAAGCTACTTGAAAAAATATTACTTGAATCTGAAATGCTTGATTTAAAAGCAAATCCAGACAAAGAAGCTTCGGGCACAGTAATTGAAGCTACGCTTGATAAAGGAAGGGGTTATGTAGCTACCATCCTTGTTCAAAATGGTACACTTCATGTCGGAGATCTAGTGGTGAGTGGACAGCATTATGGAAGGGTAAAGGCGATGGTGAATGAGCGTAACAAAAAAGTTGATGTGGTGCCTCCAGCAACACCAGTGTTAATCCTCGGATTAAATGGTGCTCCACAAGCCGGTGAAAAGTTTAAAGTATATAAGGAAGAATCTGAGGCTAAAGAAATTGCAGGAAGAAGATCACAAATTTTACGTGAGCAAGGTATTCGTACTAAGAAACATATTACGCTTGATGAAATTGGACGTCGTCTTGCATTGGGCAACTTTAAGGAGCTTAATATTATCATCAAAGGTGACGTTGATGGTTCGGTAGAAGCACTTAGTGACTCACTTCAGAAACTTTCAACGCAAGAGGTGGCTATCAAGGTTGTACATAAAGCAGTCGGACAAATCACTGAAAGTGATGTATTGCTCGCGACTGCATCCGATGCAATTATTATAGGATTCAATGTAAGGCCTTCGTTACAAGCGAATAAGCTTGCAGAGGGTGAAGGTGTTCAAATTAAGCTTTACTCGATCATCTATAATGTAATTGAAGAGATTAAGAGTGCGATGGAAGGTATGCTTGAGCCTAAGATTGAAGAAAAGATTGTTGCCAATGTTGAAATCCGTGAGGTGTATAAATTTGATAAGGCTACCGTAGCAGGATGTCAAGTGCTTGATGGTAAATTAATGCGTAACAATAAAATCAGAATCATTAGAGATGGTATTGTGGAGTATCCAAAAGGGGAAGGCCAGAGTGCAGAATTGGGTAGCTTGAAACGGTATAAGGATGATGCCAAAGAAGTAACTGCAGGCATGGAATGTGGATTGACCATTAAAAATTATAATGATATTAGGGTAGGTGACGTTATCGAAGCATTTGAAGAAACAGAAGTTAAAAGGACCCTCTAAGGTTAAATTAAGAAAACTTTAAGGTTGTTTTTACGCATAACACACCGATTTCAGTCAAATTTGAACATGGATGCACGTGCATCATTTAAAGTGATAATAAGCATGAGACAATTTTTTGCCATTCTGTTTTTTTTAGCTTTTTCTGTTGTCGGAAGATCACAGTCAGCAAGGGTTTTGGCCGATAAAATTGTTGCAATCGTAGGTGATAAAATTGTATTGCGCAGTGATATTTCTAACTATATAGATGATATGAAACGTCAAGGCAATGAAGTACCTGTGAACGTAGAGTGTGTATTGTTAGACAAAATGATGCAAGATAAGGCGTTGGTTCTCCAGGCTGAAAAGGATTCATTGCCCGTGGGTGAAGAAGAAGTTGAAGCTGAACTTGATCAGCGTGTTCGTTATTTCGTTATGCAGTATGGGGGCAAAGAAGCCTTTGAACAAATTGCAGGAAGAACAGTTTATCAGGTCAAAGAAGATTTTCGTAAGTCGATCAAAGAAGGTAGACTAGCAAAGTCTATGCGCGATAAAATTGTTGAATTCATCAAGATTACACCGAATGAAGTAAAAGACTATTTCGATAAAATACCCAAAGACTCTTTGCCCTTCTATGAAACAGAATTAGTAATAGGTCAAATTGTAATTCATCCTAAAGCGGGTAGGGAATTGGAGAAGTTTGTTCAAGATGAACTAGCGGATTACAAAAGACAAGTTGAATCCGGTAACAAGACCTTTGAAACTATGGCTAGGCTGTATTCTGAAGATCCAGGAAGTAAGCAGCTTGGTGGACGATTTGAATTAAGCAAAACAGATAAGCAAACTGATCCTGATTTTAAAAATGCTGCATTCAGGTTGAAAGAGGGACAAATTTCTTCTGTTGTTAAATCCAAATTCGGATATCATATCATCCAAATGGTAAGCCGTAATGGAGATGATGCTGTTGTGAGGCATATTCTAAGAATACCACAGGTATTGGATGAAGACATACAGGAGACCAAACAAAAATTGGATTCAGTTCGTTCAAAATTGATTGCTTCAACAATTACCTTCGGAGAAGCGGTAGATAAATACAGTGATGATCAGAATAGCAAGTTTACTGGTGGCATTCTTAATGGTCAAGGTGGTAACTTTGTTACCATTGATGAGCTGGATAAGAGTCTTGTAGCCGATCTTTCGAAACTTAAAGTAGGAGAGTATTCTCAGCCATTGGGGTATAAAGATGAACAGGAAAAGCAATCAGTAAGAATAGTATACCTCCAAAATAAAACGGCCCCCCATCGGGAAAATTTACGAGATGATTACGATCGCATTTCTCAACGAGCCATAGCAGAGAAAAAAGATAGGGCTATTGAAAAATGGTTTTTGTCGAAATTGCCTACTTATTACATCATGGTAGACACAGAATTTCAGGAATGTGAAGAAGTCAAGAAGCAATTCCCGAATTTCATTACTAAATAAATACTTCTTCAGTATTATTTTTCCCTTTATTGTAAAATCGGTGTAATTTAGCATCTCTCACAGCCCTTTATGAGTGATGCCATAAAACACGAGTGCGGACTCGCATATATCCGGCTTCTAAAGCCATTTTCCTATTATCAACAGAAAAAAGGAACAGCCTTGTATGGCCTGAACAAGTTGTATCTGCTCATGGAGAAGCAGCACAATCGTGGACAGGATGGTGCAGGAATTGCTGCCGTAAAGCTAAATGCTGAGCCAGGTTATCCGTTTATGCATCGGTTAAGGAGTATTGCTACACAAGCTATTGCTGATGTGTTTGCTCAAGTGGGTAAGGAAATCAACGCGCTTGAAAAAAATCAGCCTGAAATTAGAAAGCATCCTGGTTTAATGAAAGGCCATCTGAATTTTATGGGTGAGCTTTTGCTTGGGCATCTTCGCTATGGAACACAGGGTAAAAATAATGTGGAGTTCTGTCATCCTTTTATAAAGCGGGATATCCTTCCGGTTAGAAATCTTGCCTTGGCGGGTAATTTCAATCTAGTTAATACCGACGAATTATTCTCAATCGTAAATATAGAACCTGGTGCATTCGAAAAGCAAAGTGATCTTGCTGCCATGATGGAAGTAGTGCATCACTTCATCGTAAAGGAAGATGAAGCCAATCCGGGTAGTATGTCACTCGCCTCTGTTCTCAAAAAATCATTTAAGCATTTTGATGGAGGCTATCATGTATCTGGATTACTAGGAAACGGAGATTCCTTTATTATTCGTGACCCACATGGTATACGACCTTCTTATTATTATATAAGCGATGAAGTAATTGTCGCTGCATCAGAACGTTCTGCTATCCGCACTACATTTAATGTGGGTGAAAATGAAGTAAAAGAGCTGATGCCTGGAAATGCTATTATTGTAAAAAATGATGGGACATATTCGATCGAGCAAATATTAGAACCTAAGGAAAGAAAAGCGTGTAGTTTCGAGCGGATTTATTTTTCTAGAGGCAGTGATGAAAAGATATACCGTGAGCGTATTTTGTTGGGGTATAAACTAAGCGACTCAGTTCTTAAGTCAATCGACCACAACCTAAAAAATTCGATTTTCTCATTCATTCCCAATACTGCAGAGGTTGCATTTTACGGTCTGTTGAAGGGGTTGGAAGATTATCTCAATAAGATTAAGCTTCAACGAATCTTATCCTGGAACAAGGATTATGATGAAGAGAAAATGGCAGAGATGATCAATCGAAAAATTAGGTTTGAAAAAATTGCTATCAAGGATGTGAAGATGAGAACCTTCATTACAGAAGACTCAAACCGTGCTGAAATGGTGCAGCACGTATACGATATTACGTATGGCACTGTTCAAAAAGGGGTTGACACATTGATTATGATTGATGATTCAATAGTTAGGGGTACTACATTAAAGGAAAGTATAGTTAGGATTTTATCTCGATTGGAGCCCAAAAAAATCATCATTGTATCATCTGCTCCACAGATTCGTTATCCTGATTGTTATGGAATTGATATGAGTAAAATTGGCGATTTCATTGCCTTTAAGGCCGCATTAGCCTTGTTGAAAGACCACAATCAAATGGAATTACTAGATAGATTGTATACGCGTTGCAAGGAATTGCTGAGAAATAATTTATTGCATACTGAAAATGTAGTGAAGCAAGTGTATGCATCATTTACGCCAACTGAGATTTCTGCCAAAATTGCGGAATTGATTACTCCCCCTGAAGTAAATATTCCTGTTGAAGTGATCTATCAAACCATTGAAAACCTTCATGAAGCGTGTCCTAGTAATTTAGGGGATTGGTATTTCAGCGGTGATTATCCAACTCCTGGTGGAAACCGAGTTGTAAATAAAGCGTTTCTCAACTTTATGGAAGGGAAGGATATACGTGGGTACTAGTTTTTTATAGATCAAGAATTTCCCCCAATGCATTTTTGTATTCAGTAAAGTCAAGCTTCATCATGGTGGCTGATGAATTTCTGCATGTTTTTATGTCTTCAGCTAGCGATACTGTTTCTTGACTCCTAGCAATAAAACGATTCATTTCTTGGAGATGTTGTGCTAAGTACAGTTGTTCAGATTGACCAGGTGTTGGTATCAATAACGCTTTTTTATTTAGCTTAATCAGGTCCATAATTGTAGAATAACCTGATCTGCATACAACCAATGATGCATCTGACATGATCTTGGATAATGAATTGAGGTCCATGTAGTTTACAAATTCAACATGTTCCTTCTCTTTAATTGTTGATGTGGCTTCAGGAAGTCCTCTAACAAAGATTATTTTTTCATGCTGAATGTTATTCAATTGACTAAGGAGTATATTTTCCAATAGTGTTCGCTGTGGTTCAGGGCCAGAGAGTAAGATTAAGATTGGTCCATCAGCTTGGTCTGATGCAAGGTCTAACCTCGATAGTGGGCCAATGAATTTAATATGATTTGGTTGTTGAATAGGATGAGATAGTTTTCCAGCGATGTTGTACAACTCATCTTGAACATCAGGAATCCAACACATGTTGAATTTGTTTATTTTATGATAAACTATTCGTTGCAATAACTTGTCGAGTATGTTTCCAAATCCGGATAAAATATGAAGCTGATGTGTTATAAAAACGGTCTTTGTTTTTTTTGTGTAAAGTCCATACCTATTGTCGCTAATGATTAAATCCCACATTCTATTTTTGAGCTGTGCGTTAAGCCATTTATTCTCATGGTAGATGGCTCGAAGTATTTTGGGTATTTGTGATATTATTTTTAGAGCAAAGAAAAATCCATTTTTAGGGTATAGAATTCGGTATCCCTTTAGGGGTAAAAACTCAAGATTGGGGAACTCGTTTTTTAAAATAGTAATTGATGCACGCTCGCCAGCAATGGTAACAGTGAAATTCATTGCAATGAGCTGATTAATAATGGGGATGCAGCGCGTTGCATGGCCTAATCCCCAATCTAGTGGAGCAACAAGTATAGTTTTCTTCTTAGTATTAATTTTTTACCATTTAGGGCTACCTCTAAAATATATATAAAATTCTTTTAATCTTTATGTGGTGTTCGATAATCATGTAAATTAGCATTAGGTAAGAACATGAAAAAAATATTTTCAACACTCTTCTTTTTGGCAATTATTTCTATGGCATTAACAATGGCTTCTTGTATGGCTATAAAGAAGAACAATTGTGGTTGTCCGTCAAAGAAAGGATTAGTAGGTTATTAAAGCACATGGAACGATTAAATAGAGACTTGATTATACTAGGCAGAATTGATAAGCTTGATGAGAATGTCATCAAGCAAGAGGTCCTGTATTTAAATTCACTGCTTAATTTGGCGGAAATGTCTGAAGAGCGCTATAAGACATTCGAATTGATGGATTTGAATAAATTCAAACTCCGCCAGGAAATACATATTATTTCCAGGGCATTAAAAAACGCAAATCAACCCCCATTTGAATTCTTAATTAATAAGAATTAGTCGTAAAAGAAAGCCTGAACGCTATATAAATTAATGTATTGCGTTCAGGCTGTTGAATTATTTTCCGAAAGGATCCATTTTGGTAGCATTTACCTGATCCCTATATGATTTCCAAAGGCCATCTTTAAAGTCATTCACTTTTTTTACTGCTTCAGCAATGAGCGTACTAGCTCTTTCCACTAATTTCTTTTCGTCTGCTCCCGGAGCAATAGTTTTAGATGCGATGTACATGCTCGCTTGATAGTACTCTGTCATCACTGTTACCACAGGTACCTGTCCATAGCCTTGCTTTGTTTGTTTCTTTCCATTGATGAATTCATTAATTTTTTTGATTTCATCTTGAATAGTTGTGGTAGTTTTTTTCAAGGAATCAATTTCAGCACCTTTCATATTTTTAATGAACGCTTCAATTTGCTTACAGTCATCGTCAGCATCTGTTAATACTTCAATGGCTTCAACAAGTTGATCTCCACTTTTTCTAAGTTCGGTTCTTAATGCATATTGCGCTTTTTTAATTTCATTGCGATTACCAAGTCTAGGGTCGTCCTGTAATGTAATCATAGTGGAGTCGCTAACCGATTTATAGGTTAGTACAACTTTGTATGTTCCAGGTAGAGCTTGTTGACCTCCTAGTTCATCATCTGGGGATGCACCAGCACGCTTTCTTTGTCTCCTGCTTCCTGCTCCAGGTTCTTTGTAACCTTTTTCTTCCATTCCCCAGATTTGTCTGTTGAAGCCAGAGTCTGCAACCCATTTAAGGTTTCTGATAACTTCATTTTTGTCGTTGTATATTTTTACTAATACCGTATCGTTTTTCGCGCTAGTATCTGAAGATGATTTGATAAAAAATGATACAGGTGCCCCTGCTGCTCTGTTTTCTGCATCCCAAACTCCCCAGGTGCTCCATTCGTAACCTGGTGCATTTTTGAATTGAGCTTGTACAACCGGGCGACTGCCAAATACTGTAATAGCATTATTGAATGTGCTTTTTTCTGCCGCTAATTTCCGTAACGGACGTATATCATCCAATATCCAAAGAGCTCGTCCAAAGGTTGCAATGGCAAGATCTGCTTCACGCTCTTGAATAGCTAAATCATAGGTAGATACACTTGGGTATCCATTTTTCCATTGCTGGAAACTGCCGCCATTGTCTAAGCTTACCCAAAGTCCTTGCTCTGTTCCCACAAAAAGGAGGTTGGGTTCAGTTGGGTCTTGTAAGACACATAGAGCATAGCCAGTTACTTTTTTATCATCCACTACTCTAGTCCACGTTTTACCAAAATTGGTTGTTCTAAAGATGTATGGTTTAAAGTCGCCTCTTCTGTAATCGTTAGCTACAACAAATGCCTCTCCTGCATTATAACGTGATGCTTGAATTTGTGGGATCCATGCACCTACGGGTAAGCCTGGAATTTTACCTCTGAAGTTGGTCCATGTTTTACCACCATCTTTTGTAAGTTGTATGTTACCATCGTCTGTACCTGCCCAAATTACATTATTGTCTTTAGAAGATGGTGCAATACAGATGATTGTACAATAGTTTTCAGCACCTGTAATATCAATCGAAATGCCACCATTGTTTGTTTGATCAATTTTAGCACTATCGTTAGTAGAAAGATCAGGTGAAATAATTTGCCATGAAACACCTTTATCTGTTGACTTGTGAAGGTATTGACTTCCGTAGTAGATGGTATTTTTATTCAATGGATCTTGAGCCATTGCAGCGTTCCAATTGAAGCGTAATGTAGTCTTAACATCTGGAGCAGTGGGTTGTAGATACCAGCTTTCTCCTGTCTTAACATTATACTTTCCAACAGATCCACCTTGGCTCATGGCATATACCCAGGAGGCGTCGTCTGGATCAGCCATGGCATCAAATCCATCTCCACCCCAGATACTTTCCCAATAATAATTTTTGATTCCACCATTTATCCATGTGTAGGCTGGGCCATGCCAGCTTCCATTGTCTTGCATTCCACCCATTACATGGTATGGAGTTTCGTTGTCTACATTAATGTGGTAGAATTGTCCAACTGGAAGTTTTTCATCAAAAATCCATATTTTCCCTTTATCTCTTGTAATGCCAATACCCCCATCATTCCCATCTATTATAAAGCTTGGATTTTTTGGATTGATCCAAAATGCTTGGTGGTCTGGGTGAATGCCATTATATGGAATAACTACGTCGAAATTCTTACCACCATCTTCACTCACTGAAATCATTTGATTGATAAGCCAAACTCTATTCTCGTTTTCGGGATCACATGCGATATCCTGGAAGTAGAAAGGTCTTGTGCTAACCCATTCAGGATTGCTTGTTGTTAATGTCCAGCTTAAGCCGCCATCATCACTTTTATATAAACCATTTTTAGTGGCTTCGATTAGTGCGTATACTCTATTGGGGTTGCTGCGTGAAATGGTAAGACCAATACGCCCAAAGTTACCTTCAGGCAGACCTTCTTTTGATCCGAGTTTCTTCCAATTCTTTCCTCCATCATAGGTCATATACAATCCACTTCCAGGGCCTCCACTTTTTAGGCTCCATGGAGTTCTTCTGTGTTGCCACATGGCAGCAAATAGTTTGTTAGGGTTTGATGGATCCATGATCATATCAGCAACGCCAGATGTGTCGTTTGTATAGAGAATCTTATTCCATGTTTCACCACCATCAGTAGTTTTAAATACGCCACGATCAGCATGTTCAGCATAGGGGTTACCTATTGCGCCTGCGTAAATTGTGTTTGGATTAGTTGGGTCGATGATGATGCGATGGATGTTTCTTGTTTTTTCAAGTCCCATTTTTTTCCATGTTCTCCCTGCATCAATTGTTTTGTAGATACCTTCTCCTATACTCACCGAGTTGCGGGGGTTTCCTTCACCGGTTCCCACCCAAACTACTGCAGGGTTAGATTGTTGGATGGAAATAGATCCAATATTTATAATGGGTTGATCATCGAAAACGGATGTCCAGCTGCCTCCTGCATTATTTGTTTTCCACACACCGCCAGAAGCCGCACCTACATATATATTATTCGGATCTGAAACAATCGCATCAATTGCAGTAATTCTTCCACTCATACCGGCTGGTCCGATATTACGCGGTTTCCAATTTTTAAATTGGTCTAACGTAACTTTTTGAGCTGAGGTTGGAGTTGATAGCAACAAAAAGCTAAGTCCTAAAAGCCCATAAATCAATTTTTCGACTCTCATGGTTCAATAATTTTAGGTAAATTATGCATTAATACACTCCTTAAGAAATTTTGTTTTGCTAAATTTTTGTCGAACAATATTGTAATTATTTCTGAGGAAATTTTTGGATAGGAGTTGTAAATCACATAATTTAGTGTTTAAACATCAAAAATTAGTAAATCATGAAAAGGCAGTTAATTTTAGTGCAGTTAAGTCTATTGGCTTTGTTATTTACCTCGGGTCTTGTTGCGCAAACAAAATGGACTGTAGACAAGGTTCATTCTAATGTAAAGTTTAGTGTTTCACACATGGTGGTTTCTGAGGTTGAAGGATCTTTTAAAGGATTTGATGGCACTGTTGTGTCCTCAAAAGATAACCTATCAGATGCGGTAATTAATTTTACGGTTGACGTGGCTTCAGTAAGTACGGATAATGTAAATAGGGACAATCATTTAAAAAGCGATGATTTTTTCAATGCTGAAAAATTTCC
>Ga0114967_10001319_pt1 | contig 20704 bp, 13 predicted proteins | sample M_130628_MF_Meta_FD_92639 | JGI IMG/M metagenome (GOLD analysis project Ga0114967, IMG submission 92639) | Freshwater microbial communities from Lake Montjoie, Canada to study carbon cycling - M_130628_MF_MetaG | ecosystem: Environmental > Aquatic > Freshwater > Lake | place: Lake Montjoie... | reverse complement strand
TTCCGGAGTGATTCACGATGGCTACGAAGAACCTGAAGATCCGTCCGCTCGATGACCGTGTCGTGGTGACGCCCGTCGAGGCCGAAGAGCGCACCGCCGGGGGGATCGTTCTCCCCGATTCGGCCAAGGAGAAGCCGCAGCGCGGCCATGTCGTGGCACTCGGCCCCGGCAAGCTCCTTGAAAATGGCACCCGTGCCCCCCTCTCGCTCGCCATCGGCGACGAGGTGATTTACGGCAAGTACTCGGGCAGCGACATCGAGGTCGACGGCCACGACGTGAAGATCCTCCGCGAGAGCGAGATCCTCGCGAAGATCTCCGGCTGACGTTTGCCGGCTCGCGTTTTGCGGCCCGCCCGGCCCGACCGCACCTGCGGCGGGCCGGGGCCGGCCGTCCTCCCCTCCACACACACCCTTCCCCGACACACCCCGGCTCCTGAGGAGATCGTCCCGTGCCCAAGCAGCTGCTGTTTGACGACCAAGCCCGTGCCAAGCTTCTGAAAGGCGTCGAGAAACTCGCCGGCGCCGTGGCGGTGACGATGGGGCCGACCGGCCGCAACGTGATCATCGACAAGTCGTTCGGCGGCCCGACGGTCACGAAGGACGGCGTCACCGTCAGCAAGGAAGTCGATCTCGAGGATGCCTTCGAGAACATGGGCGCCAAGCTCGTCAACGAGGTCGCTTCGAAGACCTCCGACCTGGCTGGTGACGGCACGACCACGGCCACGGTCCTCGCCCGCGCGATCTTCCGCGAGGGGACGCGGATGGTGGCCGCCGGCTCAAATCCGATGGCCGTCCGCCGCGGCATCGAAAAGGCCGTTGCCGCCGCCACCGTCCGGCTCCACGAAATGGCGAAGAAGGTCGAGCGTCCGGAGGAGATTGCCCAGGTCGGTGCCATCTCCGCCAACAACGACCGTTCCATCGGCGACCTCATCGCCGAGGCCCTTCAGAAGGTGGGCAAGGATGGCGTGATCACCGTTGAGGAGGGGAAGACGACCGAGACCACCGTCCGCTTTGTCGACGGCATGCAGATCGACAAGGGGTACGTCTCCCCCTACTTCATCAACCGCACCGCGGAAATGGATTGCGAGCTCGCCGACGCGCTGATCCTGATCCACGAGAAGAAGATCTCGAATCTGCGGGAGCTCCTCCCGCTCCTCGAGAAGGTCGCCCAGTCGGGCAAGCCGCTCCTGATCATTGCCGAGGATGTTGATGGCGATGCCCTCACCGCGCTGGTCGTCAACAAGCTCCGTGGGGTGCTCAACGTCTGCGCCGCCAAGGCGCCGGGCTTCGGCGACCGCCGCAAGGCGATGCTCGGCGACATCGCCGTGCTCACCGGTGGCACGCTCATCAGCGAGGACCTCGGGTTGACGCTGGAGAGCCTCGATCTCTCCCACCTCGGCAAGGCGAAGACGATCACCGTCGACAAGAACGAGACGACGATCGTCCAGGGCTCCGGCAAGACGGCCGACGTCACCGCCCGCGTCCAGCAGATCCGCAACCAGATCGATGCCACCGACAGCGAGTACGACCGTGAGAAGCTCCAGGAGCGGCTCGCCAAGCTCACCGGCGGCGTGGCGATCGTCTCCGTCGGTGCCGGGACCGAGGCGGAGATGAAGCAGAAGAAGGCCCGCGTCGAGGATGCCCTCCATGCGACCCGCGCCGCGGTCGAGGAGGGGATTGTCCCTGGTGGTGGCGTCGCCCTCCTCCGCTGCCGTGAGGCGGTCGAGAAGGTCCGCTCGCAGGCCAAGGGAGACGAGAAGATTGGCGTCGACATCGTCCTCCACTCGCTCGATGCCCCGATCCGTCAGATCGCCGAAAACGGCGGGATCGACGGCTCGGTCGTCGCCGATGAAGTGGCCGACAAGCCGCTCCATGTCGGCTACGACGCCAACAAGGGGGAGTATGTCGACATGCTCAAGGCCGGGATCATCGATCCGGTCAAGGTGGTCCGCGTCGCCCTCACCAATGCCGCGAGCATCGCCGGGCTGCTCCTTACCACCGAGGCTCTCGTGACGAACCTCGACAAGGACGAATCGAAGCGGAAGCGCGTCGAGGGGAGCGTCCGCTAGGGATCGATGTAGGGATCGATGAGGAAGGCCGGAGGATTCCGGAAGGAGGGCGGTGCCCCGCGGGCCGCCCAACCCCACCATGGCCCAACAGCGTGACTTTTACGAGATTCTGGGCGTCGAACGCACCGCGACGACGACCCAGATCTCGGAGTCGTACCGGAAACTCGCGATCCGCTTTCATCCGGACAAGAATCCTGGCAACGATGAGGCTTCTGACCGCTTCAAGGAAGCGGCCCGCGCCTTCGAGGTCCTCTCCGACGAGCAACTGCGGGCCCGCTACGACCGCTACGGCCACGCCGGTCTCCAGGGGGGCGGGACGCACGAGTTCAACGACATCACCGACATCTTCGAGGCCTTCGGTGATATTTTCGGCGGAGGGATGTTCGGCGGCGATCCGCGGCGGCGGACGAACCGGCCGCGGCAGGGGAGCGACGTCTTCTGCACGCTCTCGATGACGCTCCTCGAGGCGGCCCGGGGGGCGACGAAGACGGTCGAGTTCACCCGCCACGAAGCCTGCGGCACCTGCGACGGCAGCGGCGCCAAGAAAGGGACGAAGCCGGTTCCCTGCGAGTACTGCGGCGGTCGTGGGCAGGTTCTCCAGTCGGCCGGGGTGTTTCGGCTCCAGACCACCTGCCCGGCCTGCCGCGGCGGCGGAAATGTCATCCGGGAGAAATGCCCGGGCTGCGGCGGTGACGGCCTCACCGAGGAGCAGGTCGAACGGAAGGTGACGATCCCCGCCGGCGTCGACCGCGACGTGCGCGTGCGCTTGGCCGGCGAGGGGGAGCCGGGGCAGAGCGGCGGCCCCCCCGGCGACTGCTACTGTGTGATCGAGGTCGAGGACCACCCCTTTCTGAACCGGGACGGCCGCGATCTCCACTGTGAGGTGCCGGTGACCTTCAGCCAGGCGGCCCTCGGGGCGACGATCGAGGTTCCGACGCTCGACGGCCCGAAGCCGCTCCAGGTGGCCCGGGGAACGCAGGCCGGCGACGTGATCCGCGTCCGCGGCCTGGGAATGCCGGAGGTGCGAGGGCGCGGGATCGGCGACCTCCATGTCCATGTCCACGTCGAAGTGCCGAAGACGCTCTCTCCCAGGGCCGAGCAGCTGCTGCGGGAATTGGCGTCCGAGGAGCAGAAGGCCGTCAGCCCGAAGCGATCGAGCTTCTTCAGCCGATTGAGTGAATACTTTCAACCGAAAGACTCCGTGCCCGAGCGCGAGGAGAAGCCATGACCAGCGACGATTTCCGCGATGTTCCCCCGGTCGATCCACAGCCGGCGTCGCCCCCGGCCCCCGGGGCCGATCTCCACGAGAAGCTCCGTGACGCCGAGGACCGGCTTCTGCGGACGCAGGCGGAGCTCGAGAACTTCCGCAAGCGTTCGCGCCGCGAGCTCGAGGATGCCCACCGCTACCGGGAAATCGATCTCCTCCGCAGCCTTCTTCCGGTGCTCGACAACGTCGAACGGGCCCTTGACGCGGCCGGGAAGAAGGCCGATTTCGAGAGCCTCATCGCCGGCTTCCGGATGACGGGGCAGCAGCTCGAGAAGCTGCTCATGATCCATGGCTGCAAGCCAATCGAGACCGAGGGGCAGCCGTTCGACCCGGCCGTCCACGAAGCGATCCTCCAGCAGTCTGTCGAGGGGGTGGCTGCGGGGACCGTCGTCGGTGCGGCCACGAAGGGGTACAAACTCCACGACCGTGTGGTGCGCCCCGCCCAGGTCATCGTCTCGAAGGGGGAGTGATCCGATGCCAACCTACGATTACGTCTGCGACGGCTGCTCCCATGCCTTCGAGCTGTTCCAGTCGATGACCGACGCCACGAAGAAGACCTGCCCGAAGTGCAAGAAGAAGAAGCTCCGCCGCCTCATCGGCGCCGGCGGCGCGATCGTCTTCAAGGGAACCGGCTTCTACAAGACCGACTACCGCAGCGAGTCGTATAAAAAAGGCGCGGCGGCCGACGCCTCGTCGAAGTCCTCGGAAGGCAAATCGTCGGGGGAGAAGTCTTCCGGCGAGAAGTCTGGCGGCGAGAAGTCGGGGGGCGGATCGGGCGGCAAGGAATGAGTCGGGCAGGATTGAGTCGGGCAGGAGTCAGGCGGTATCTGCCCTTTTCCAGGCGGCGCGACTGTTGCCAGCGGTGACCAAGAGCCCGGGCCACCGGGGAGACCAGCCATGCCCCGTTGCCCCGTCTGCAGCGCCACCGTCGATCTGAACGCCGTCGTCACGCCCCCCTTCTGCAGCGAGCGCTGCCGCGTCATCGATCTGGGCCGCTGGCTCGACGAGGCGTATGCCGTTCCCGAGATCCGTCGCGGCGACGACGAGGGGGATGGCGAGGGGGCGATCCCGCCGGAACTGCTCCGCGGAGACGACGACGAGGGGTGAGCGCGTCGACGGAATTGCTACGCCCTCCCTCGGGCTCGGTAGACCAGCTGCGTGAAGGCGCCGTGGGGGTCGTTGTGGATGGAGAGGAGATGGTCAAGGCCGCGGCGGAGGCGGGCTTCGTCGGAGCCCATGGCGACAAACTCCGGGATCGCCGGCTCGATGTAGTCGGCCGTGTAGTGGGTGTGCCGGGCGAGGGAATCGTCGCCGGAGCCGACGAAGAAGTGGGCGCCGACGAGCCGGTTGGTGACGGCTGAAAATCCGGCCTCGACCAAGAGCGGCCCGAGGCGGCGGCCGGCATGGGCCTCGCCGTGGGCCTGGAAGTGGCGAAACATCGCCTTCTCGAGATACTCCCAGTCGGCGTTCTCCGGCCAGACGTGATACGACTCGTATTCGGTTTCGTTGATCGTGATCGTGCCGCCGGGCTTCAGCACGCGGCGGATCTCCCGGAGGATCGGCTCGATCCCCTGGACGTGCTCCACGAACCACATCAGGTAGGCGTGGTCAAAATGCCGATCGGGCCAGGGGAGCCGATTGGCATCGCCGACGCGGAGATCGGCCGCGGGGAGGCCGAGGGCCGCCAGGTGCGCCGTGGCCGCCTCGATCTGCTTCGGCTCCCGATCGATCCCCGCCAACTGCAGCCCCGGGAAGGCGCTGGCGATCACCCCCAGCACGCCCCCTGCCCCGCAGCCGACGTCGAGGAGACGCTCTCCTGCGGCATAGGGGAGATCGGGGAGAATGAGCCGCTCCCGCCAGTATTCGGCCTGCTCGACGAGCCGGGCCTGCTCCTCGCGGGAATAGCCGTGGAGGTAGCGAGGGAGGGGAGACGAATCATCCATCGGGAGCGTTCCTGGGGGGAAAGGGGGCGGATCGGCCTCTGCGGCCCTGGTGGGCACGCGCGGAACCGGGGCGGCCCCGCCGCCGCCGGCCACGGGGTCTCTTGCGGGGAGCTTGAATCCCGCGGGGGATCGGCGCCGCCCAAAAAACCTCCCAGACGTATACTCCGGCCGCAATGGGGCCCCCTCGGGGTCCCGGTCGCGGCCGGATCGGCCTCCAGCAACGCCGTCCGTACTCACGTTCCCCCACTCGATTCTTCCCATCAGGGCACCAGGTCACATGTCGGGAATCCCGGCCCCGTCCACCGCTACGGACACGTCAAACATCCCCGCCGCCGGTCGCGATCCGATCCAGGGGGACGGGATCATCCACGAGATCCAATGGAGCGATGCCCTCCCCTGGTGGCTCCTCTTCCGGGCGGCCGGAGCGGCCTTCTCATCGACCGTCATCCTTCTGGCTGCCCTCGGGGCGCTGGCCGTGTGGGGAGGCTGGTCGCTCGCCGACCGGCTCGGAATCCCGGCCGCTGTGGAGGGGGTGGAGGCCGCCGACCTGGCGGGGAAGGAGGTGGGCAGCGAGGCGCCTGCCGGGCGCGGGCCCCAGACGCCATTGGGAAGCGTTCTCCCCACGACGGTCCTCCCGCCAATGGTCGCCTTCAAGCTCCCCCTGCCGCGACCGGCGGCCGAACTGCTGGGGCTCGTGGCGGTCCCCTTCAACCCGGCGGCGTCGTTCTCCCGGATGCTCGGCGCTCTGGCCCGGATCGGCTGGTTTGTCGCGGTCTGGTCGATCTTCGGCACCGCCATCGCCCGCCATGTCGCCCTCAAACTCGCCGGCGAGGAGGTGCCCGGATTCGCCTCGGCCCTCTGGTACGGAAGTCAAAAATGGCTCTCCGCCTTCAATTCGGTGGCGTTCGTGCTCCTTGGAATCGTCGCCTTGAGCCTCCCCGGGGCCCTCCTCGGGTTGCTGATGCGCACCGACATCGGCCTGGCCATCGCCGGCGTCGTCTGGCCGCTGGTCCTTCTCGGCGGGGTCGTGCTGGCGATCCTCGCCATCGGGGCGGCCGCCGGCTGGCCCCTCATGGTAGGGGGTGTAGGGGTGGAGCGCGGCGACAGCTTCCAGGCAATCTCGACCGCCTTCTCCTATCTCTACCAGCGCCCCCTCCACTACGCCTTCTACCTCCTGGTCGCCGTCGTGGTGGCCCTGCCGGCGCTGGCGGCCGCCGAGCTGTTTGCCTCCGCCGCGGCCAATCTCGCCCTCTGGGCCGCGAGTCTGGGGATGGGGCATGCCCGCACTGCCGAGGTCCTGGCCGGGCTCGAAACAGTCGGGCACGGGGGGGGAGGGTCGTTCGGGATCGAGGCCCTCGGATTCTGGTCGCGGGTCGTCGCAGCGATCGTCGGATCGTTCGGATGGGGCTATTTTTGGGCCATTGCCACCGCCGCCTACCTCCTCCTCCGGAAGGATGTCGACGGCACCGAGCTCGACGAAGTCGTCGTCGAGGAGCTTCCGGGGGAGGCTGGGTAAACCGGCCGGTCGTGAAGTATGATGGGAAGCGAGGGGGAAGAGGCGGTTTGTTGTTTCGCGCCCCCCCTTCCCCGGTCAGGGAGTCATCATGATCATGCCGAGCCGTCCGGTCAGCACTTTCCGTCGCCTCCTCTGGGCCTCTCTGCCCGGGCTCCTCGTCCTCCTCCAGGGGGGTGGGGCCACGGCCGACGAGGCCCCTGCCGCCGGGCCGGTCAGCTACCACAAGCAGATCCGCCCCCTCTTCCAGGCCAGTTGCCAGGGCTGTCACCAGCCGGCCAAGGCCCACGGGGCGTTCGTGATGACTGAGGTCGCGCGGATGCTCGCCCCGGGCGATTCCGGGATGGCGGGGATCGTTCCCTCCAAGCCGGAGGAGAGCCGGCTCCTCGAGGTGATCACGGCCGGGCCCGACGGCGTCGCCGAGATGCCGAAGCAGGGGAAACCGCTCACGGCAGCCGAGTTGGCGCTCGTGCGCCGCTGGATCAGTGAAGGCGCCCAGGACGACACCCCCCCCTCCGCCGCGCAGCGCGTCGATGCCGAGCATCCTCCCGTCTACTCGCGCCAGCCGGTGATCACCTCGCTCGATCTCTCCCCCGATGGCCGGCTCCTCGCCGTGTCGGGCTTCCATGAGGTGCTCCTGTTCGACGTGGCCGGGGCCGAAGTTCCCGCCGCGCCACTGCGGCGCCTCGTCGGCCTCTCCGAGCGGATCCAGCGCGTCCGCTTCTCCCCCGACGGCAGCCAACTGGCGGTCACCGGCGGCAATCCCGGTCGGATGGGGGAAGTGCAGGTCTGGAACGTGGCTGATGGGAAGCTTCTCCGCTCCCACCCTGTCACCTTCGACACCGTCTTCGGCGGCTCTTGGTCCCCCGACGGCAAGCTGATCGCCTTCGGCTGCACCGACAACACCGTCCGCGCCATCGACGTCGCCAGCGGCGAACAGGTGCTCTACCAAGGGGCCCATGAAGACTGGGCCCTCGATACGGTCTTCGCGCCGAAGGGGGATCATGTCATCTCCGTCGGCCGCGACATGTCGACAAAGCTCACGGAGCTCGCGACGCAGCGCTTCATCGACAACATCACCTCGATCACCCCCGGCGCCCTCCGCGGCGGGCTCTCCGCCCTCGACCGCCATCCGACCCTCGACCAGATCGTCGTCGCCGGCGCCGACGGCACGCCGCGCGTCTACCGCATCCACCGCCATTCCACGCGCGTTATCGGTGACGATGCCAATCTGATTTTCCCGCTCTTTCCCCTGCCGGGGCGCGTGTTTGGCGTCCGCTTCTCCCCCGATGGGAAGCGGGTGGCCGCCGTCTCGAGCCTCGACGGCCGCGGCGAGCTCGTGATCGCCAGCTACGACTACGACGCCGACGTGCCGAAGCCGGTCCTCGACGTCATGGCGAAGGTCCCGGGGGATGCCAACCGCAACGGGAGCCAGCGCTCGGCCGAGGAGTGGAAGACGCTCGACGACTACCGCGCTACCGGCACCCGCGAGGTGGCCCGCGTCAGCCTTCCGGAGATGGGGGCCTATGCCGTCGCCTTCCAGTCCGGGGCCAATGGCAGCCCGGCGGCCGTCGTCGTCGGCGGTGCCGATGGGCTGATTCGCTTCTTCGATGCCTCGAGTGGCGCTCCGCTTCGCAGCTTTCCGGTGGCGAAGATCGACCAGGCGGCGGCCGCCCGCGGTGCCCTCCCCCTCCCCTGGCCGATCGAAGCTTCGATCGAGCCGGAGCTACCGCCGCCGAGCGTCACTGGGATCACCGTCGAGCCGGCCGCGATCAACCTCGACGGCCCGTTTGCCGTCAGCCAGTTGGTCGTCACCGGCCAGATCGCTGGCGGCGGCTCGATCGACCTGACGCGGAGCGTGCGGTTTGAAGGGGCGGGGGAGGCGATCCCCGCCACGAGCCTCGTGACGATGGGCCCCGGCGGGCTTGTCCGTCCGCTGGCTGATGGCACGGCCACCCTGCGAATCGTTCATGGCGAGCCGGGCAGCCCGGGGATGGTGATCAAGGAGATCCCGGTGGCGGTCGCGGGGACGAAAAACATCCCCGACATCGACTTCGTCCGCGACGTCAATCCGCTCCTGGCCAAGATGGGCTGCAACCAGGGCACGTGCCACGGGGCGGCGAAGGGGAAGAACGGCTTCAAGCTTTCCCTGCGCGGCTATGATCCGATCTACGACGTCCGCGCCCTCACCGATGATCACGGGGCCCGGCGCGTGAATCTCGCCAGCCCCGACGACAGCCTGATGCTGCTCAAGGCGGCGGCGGCGGTCCCCCATACCGGCGGCCTCCTTGCCCGCCCCGATGATCCCGCGTATCAGGTTGTGCGCCGCTGGATCGAGCAGGGGGCGAAGCTCGACACTGCCACGCCGCGGGTCACCGGGATCACCGTCTTCCCGACCTCGGCTGTGATCGAGACACCGGGGCGCCGGCAGCAGTTCCGCGTTGTCGCAAGCTTCGCCGACGGGCGGACGCGCGACGTCACCCGCGAGGCATTCCTCGACAGTGGCAATGGTGAGGTCGCCACCGCTGATCGGCAGGGGCTCGTCACCGCCCTCCGCCGCGGCGAGGCGCCGATCCTCGTCCGCTATGAAGGCTCCTATGCCGCCGTCACGCTCACCGTGATGGGGGATCGCTCCGGCTTTGAGTGGGCGCAGCCCGAGGCCTGGGGACCGATCGACACCCTCGTCGCCGGTAAGTGGGAGGCGATGAAGATCGAGCCGTCGCAGGTCTGCAGCGACGACGAGTTCCTCCGGCGCGTCGCCCTCGATCTGACCGGCATGCCCCCCTCGGCAACCGAGGTGAAGCGCTTCCTTGCCGATTCTCGCGACACGCGGATCAAGCGGGCAGAGGTGGTGGCCCGGCTCGTCGGCAGCGAGGCCTTCGTGGAGCATTGGACGAACAAGTGGTCTGATCTCCTTCAAGTGAATCCGAAGTTCCTCGGGGATGAGGGGTCGAAGGGACTGCGGAGCTGGATCCGCGGAAAGGTGGCTGCCAACACCCCCTACGACCAGTTTGCCCGCGAGATCCTCACGGCCACCGGCTCAAACCGGGAGAACCCGGCCGCGGCCTACTTCAAGACGCTCCGTGACCCGCTGGCGACGATGGAGAACACGACCCACCTCTTCTTGGGTGTGCGCTTCAATTGCAACAAGTGCCACGACCATCCATTTGAACGCTGGACGCAGGATCAGTACTACGAGACGGCCGCGTTCTTCGCCCAAATCGGGCTTGACCGCGACCCCGAGAGTGGTGATCGGAGCATCGGCGGCACGGCCGTCGAGGGGGCCAAGCCGCTCTACGAGATCGTCGTCGACCGGGGAGCGGGCGAAGTGACGCACGAGCGGACCGGCAAGCCGGTGGCGCCGAAGTTCCCCTTCGACTGCGCCCATCCGCAAGCGGAGGGGATGAATCGGCGCCAGCAACTCTCCGCCTGGATGACCTCCGCCGAGAATCCCTACTTCGCCAAGAGCTACGTCAACCGACTGTGGGGCTATCTGTTCGGCACCGGGATCATCGATCCGATCGATGACATCCGCGCCGGCAACCCGGCGACGAACCCGGCACTCCTCGAGCACCTCACCAGGTCGTTCATCGACAGCGGCTTCGACATGCGGCACGTCCTCACCGAGATCTGCACCTCGCGGACCTACGGGCTCTCCGTGAATGCCAACCGTTGGAACGACGACGACAAGATCAACTATTCGCATGCCCTCCCCCGCCGCCTCCCGGCGGAGACTCTCTTCGACACGCTCCATGCCGTCGTCGGCTCGCCGACCCGGTTTCCGGGGTATCCGGAGGGGACGCGGGCGGCGGCGCTGCCTGACGTATCGGCGGCCCTCGGGGCGGGCTTCCTCCAAACCTTCGGCAAGCCGACGCGCGAGAGCGCCTGCGAATGTGAGCGGGCCGGCGGCGTGGCCCTCGGGCCGGTGATGGCGCTGGTCAGTGGCCCGGTCGTCGGTGATGTCCTCGCTGATCCGGGGAGCGAACTGGCCAAGCTCGTTGCCAGCCAGACTGACGACGACCGGCTCGTCAACGAAGTCTTTCTGCGGATTCTCAACCGGCCGAGCCGGCCGGAGGAGATTGCCGCGGTGCAGCGGGCCGGGGACGAGATCACGGCCGACCACGCGGCCATCTCTGGCGAGCTTGCCAGCGCAGAGGCGGCGTGGACGGCGCGGAAGGACGTCTTCGAGGCCCAGCGGCAGGCACGCATCGCGGGTGCGAAGCAGGCGCTCGTCGACGGCACGGCAGCCCACGAGCCGCGCCGCTTGGAGCTCGAGCAGCAGCGGGCCGATCGGCTCGCCACGGCGGTGGCAGCGATCGAGGGCTACCGGGCCAATCCCTGGGCCGCGCTCGAGCGGACGGAGCGCGAGGTGGCCGAGTCGGCGATGTGGCAGGTGCTCGTGCCGACGGCGATGCAGTCGCGAGCCGGGGCGACGCTGACGGTCCAGCCCGACGGCTCGATCCTCGTTGCCGGCACGCTCGGCGACGACACGACCACGCTCACGATTCCCCTCCCGGCCGGCACCTACACCGGCCTGCGGCTCGAGACGATTCCCGACCCGAGCCTTCCCGGCGCGGGGTCTGGCCGGGCCGATGACGGCAATTTCGTTCTCACCGAGATCCTCGGCGACACCGCCCCGGCGGCCCGCCCCGGGGAGAAAGCCCCGCTCGACTTCAGCCGGGCCGTCGCCGATTTCTCGCAGGCGAACCTCGGCGTCGAACTGGCGATCGACAAGAATCCCACCAACCCCGGCCAAGGCTGGGCGGTCCATCCGCGGATGCAAGAGCCGCATTGGGCGGTTTTCGAGTTCCGTGAGCCGCGCGTCTTGCCGGAGCCGGCTCTCCTGACGATCGTCCTCGAGCAGCGTTTCCAGGGGGCGAAGTGGAATCTCGGCCGCTTCCGCTTGGCGGCGACCGCGGCGAAGGGGCCGTTGCCGCTCGGGCCACTGGCCCGCGTGGCGGAGATCGCGGGCAAGCCGCGGGCCCAGCGGAGCCCCGAGGAGCATGCCGAGCTGGCCGCGATCATCGACCGCACCGATGCGGTCGGCCAGAAGCTGCGTGGCGAGCTTGTCGAGGCCCAGAAGCCGCTCCCTCCCGAACCGGGGCTCGTGGCCCTCGCGGCGGCCATCGGCGTGGCCGAAACCCCCGTTCCCGAAGATCCGGCGATGCTCCGGCTGCGGGCCGACGCCGCGGCGAGTGCCAACCAGATCGCCAACCGGCGGCTGACGACGATCCAGGACTTGGCCTGGGCCCTCATCAACAGCCCGGCGTTCTTCTTCAACCACTGATTGAAAACCTACCAATTTCCGGCCGATCCCTGAAGGGACCGGCTCTGCACGTCACCGACCGTGAGTCGGGCCCCGCCAGGGGCTTGTTCACCAGCAGGAGAAGTTGAAAATGCTTGTCATCCCCGGCCGCTCCGGCAAGGATCTGTGCGATTCGTCCCTCGGTGTCAGCCGCCGGGCCATTCTCCGGGCGGGTGCCAGTAGCCTGTTTGGGCTGTCGCTGCCGAACCTCCTCCGCCTCCAAGCCCGGGCCAACGAGTCGACCGGGGCTGCGGCGCGGGCGACGGCCCCGGGCTGGGGGAAGGCCAAGAGCGTGGTCATGGTCTACCTCCAGGGGGGCCCGAGCCATCTCGACTTGTGGGATCCGAAGGAGAACGTTCCCGACAACGTCCGCAGTGTCTTCAAGAACATCCCCACGAAGCTCCCCGGCATTCAGTACACCGAGAATCTGCCGTTGCTGGCCGACTGCAACGACCGCTTCACGATGATCCGCTCGATGGGCTACACCCCCAACGGCCTCTTCAACCACACCGCCGCCATCTACCAGATGATGACCGGCTACACGACCGACAAGGTGAGCCCGTCGGGGCAGCTCGAACCGCCCAACGCCAAGGACTTCCCCAACTTCGGCTCCAACATCGTCCGCTTGAAGCCCCCGACCGAGCCGATGCTGCCGTTCGTGATGCTGCCGCGGCCGCTCCAGGAGAGCAACGTCGTCGGCAAGGGGGGAACGGCCGGGTTCCTCGGCCGCGACTTCGACCCCTACACGCTCTTCCCCGACGGCGATGACATGGACATGGAGAAGATGAGCCGGATCCGCATCGACGATCTCCAACTCCGCGCTGACGTCTTCGCCAAGCGGCTCGAGCGTCGGGCCCGGCTGCGGACGCTCATCGATCAGTCGATGCCGGAGATCGACAAGGCGGTCGCCGACTACAAGCTCGATGAATACTACGAGCGGGCGTTGAACCTCGTCATCTCCGGGCGGGCCCGGGAGGCCTTCGCGCTCGACAAGGAGCCGGTCGAAGTCCGCGACCGCTACGGTCGCAACACCTTCGGGCAGAGCCTCCTCCTCGCCCGTCGGCTCGTCGAGGCCGGCACGCGCGTCGTCGAGGTGGTGTGGCCGAAGGTGGCCAACTCCGACAACCACTCCTGGGATCACCACACCGATCTCTCCAAGCGGATGAAGGACCAGTCGGGGCCGATGCTCGACCGCGGCTTGGCTACCTTCATCACTGACATGGACGACCGCGGCCTCCTCGACGACACGCTCGTCGTGGCGGTGGGCGAGTTTGGCCGTTCGCCGCAGCGCGGCGTGAGCACCTCCGGCAACAGTAACTCCAATGACGGCCGCGACCACTGGCCCTACTGCTTCACATCGGTCGTGGCCGGGGCGGGGATCCGCCGTGGCCATGTCCATGGGAAGAGTGATGCGACCGCCTCGGCGCCGCTCGAGAATCCCGTCCACCCGATGGAGCTGCTGGCGACGATCTACCACGCCTGCGGCATCGATCCGGAGACGATCGTCTACAACCATCTCAACCAGCCGCGCGAGCTCGTGAAGGCCCAAGCCGTCACGGCGCTGTTCGGCTAAGCGGCGCTCGGGCGTCCTTGACGATCTCGCTCACCGTCCGCCCGTCATCGGGGAAGGCGACGATGGCCAACAGGCCGCGCCCGCTGCTCCCCCGTCACTGCTTCACCCGGAGCCGTCCGCGCTCCCTTTTTGCACGGCCGCTCGTACCCGTTCGACAACCGCCGGCAGGGCGCCGAGCAATTCTCCCCGGCTGACGACGAGGTCGGCCCCCGCGGTGGCGGCTTCCGTGAGGCGATCGACGGCGACATGGGGCCCGAAGGCGATGATCGCCGCACGCTGGCCGCCGGCGGCCGTCTGGCCATCGCGGACTCCCTTCGCCCGCTCGAGAAGCGCCGTGGCCGACTGACCATTGACCTGGAGATCGACGACGATCACCGCGAACGGCCCGCCTCGGGGGGCAGCCGCCGCGGGAGCGAGTGTCAGGATCGTCGCCGGAATCGCAGCGGCGAGGCCGGCGATCCGGCTCGACACCATCAAGTCGGGGGAGAGGAGGAGGATCGTGATTGCGTCGGCCATCGGCACTCGCCCCTGACTGGCTGTGGATGAAGAAACCCGCCGCTGATTGCCGGGGCCGACACCGGTCACAGCCGCGGCAGCGTCACACTGGCGTCGAGCACCTTCTTGATCCGCGCCTGGGCTTCGACGAGATGGGCCCGCGAGTAGTCGTCGAGCTTCACGTCCCCCTTCGCCAGGAGCGCCCCGATCCGGCTGTCGAGGCTCCGCAGTTGGGCCGCCGCGATCACCTGGGCATCGGGGGTGCCGCCGCTGCCGACGGCGAGCGCCGACAGCCGCGACAGATACGAGCGCTGGAGCGAGCGCCGCAGGCTCCCGATCGCCGGTTTCCGGACGGTGTAATCTCCCGGCTGGATCGAGTCGACCTCGGAGAGGATCGCCTTGGTGAGCCGGTCGAGGAGCTCTGCCGTCGTGAAGGCGTCTTGGTCGGCCGGGACTTTGAGCTCGCTGTCGCGGATTCGCGTCAGCGTGAGCGGATCCATGAGCCGGCCGAGGACGCGGTCCTGCCACATGAGGATCACGTCATGGACGGGATAGTCTTCCCGGTCGGCCTCGTTCGACCCCCAGTGCATCCAACGCGTCGACACGAGTTGGTTGTAGAGCTCGGGTGGAAAGCTGAACGGCTGGGCCGAGAACATCTGCTGCTCGAGGAGCGTGAGCGCGTCGCGCTGCTTCTGGGCCTCGACGACCCGGAACGGCGCGGGGGCGTTGGCGTCTCCCTTGTGGGCCCGTGACGTGTGCAGGCCGCCGACGAGTCGGGCGGCGAAGTTCATCGCATTGCCATGCGCCGTCAGGAGGACACCAAATGCCTGACGGACACGCTCGTAACCGGGCGTCTTGCCGTTGGCTTCCTTGGCTGTCATCCGTTCGACGAGCGTCGGCATCACCTGGGCGACCAGCTCGGCCCGATTGCGGGCAAACTCGACCGGATCGCTGCCGAGGTCGAAGCGGTTCGACATCGGATCGGGGTCGCCCGGCTGGGTGTCTTCGTCGGTTGAATACGCGAGTTGCGGCTCACCGGAGCGGCCGGCGATCTTCTCCAGTTCCGGCAGCTCTGCCTCGGGGCTCCCGCCGCCAACCGGCTTGTAGCCGTATTCGATCGCCCATAGATCGTAGGGGCCGAGCTTGGCGGTGTAGTAGTCCCCCTGCGGCTTCCCCTTCGGACTGATGTTGACGGGGATGTAATCCATGACGCTCGTGCTGGCGCCGCTCTGAGCGACCTTGGCCGGATCGTTGATCTCGGCCAGGGTCAACAGCGAGCTTCCCTTGAAGTTGTGCCGCAGTCCCAGGGTGTGCCCGAGCTCGTGGCTCGTGACGAGCTTCAGCCCCTGGACAACGAGCTTCTCCTTGTCGGCCTCCGTCAGGCCGTTCCCGGCCACGGCCAGGGCCGTGGCGGCCAGCGCCGTCTCCCGGGCATGGCCGTCGAAGAGCCTGCAGGCGCTGCAGGCGTGGCCAGCCCCGTGGCCGTGCAAGCCGGTGACGGCCTGGGAGCCGGAGGGAAGAATGCCCGCCGCGGCCGTCGGACCATCGGTGAGGATCGCCACCGCCTGCGGGGTGAAGTTCTCGTATTCCCGGCGCCAGAATTGGAGGAAGTCGCCGTCGAAGATGATGTCGGCGTCGAGGATCTGCCCGGTGCGGGGGTTCACCCGGCTCGGGCCCATCGCGAAGCCGGCGCCGGCGGTGATCCAGCGGAAGGTGTTGTAATTCACATCCTCCGGATCCCAGTCGGTCTGGTCGGGCTGCTGGCGGACCTCGATGGCGCTGGCGAAGCCGGCCTTTTGGAAGGCTTCGTTCCAGGCCTCGATCCCCTCACGGATCGGCTGCCGGTAGCGGAAAGGAACCGTCTTCTCGATCCAGAACACGATCGGCTTCTTCGGCGGCGAGATCGGGGCCGAGGGATCGGCCTTCTCGAGATGCCAGCGGTTGATGTAGCGGACGAACCGATCCTCGTCGACGTTCTGCGAGAAGTCCTTGAGGGCGGTGACGAAGTAGCCGACCCGGTTGTCGGCGAGGCGCGGCCGGTAGCCGGTCTGCGGCAGCATGCTCACGGAGTAGTGGACGTTGACGGTGACGCCGCGGCTGTCGGCGACGGTGTCGATTTCGGCTTGGCCACCCGAGCCGTAGGTGGCGGCGACTTCGAGCTCCGTGTTGTCGGGAAAGTTTTTCACGCGCGACCACGTGGAGCGATCGCGGGCGAAGGAGAAGCCGGGGAGCGAGCGGCCGATCTGGGGGAGATCGGTCATGAAGATCGCCGCGAGGTCGATGACCGCCGCGCCGTTGGGGGCGTAGGTGGCGATCGGCACGCTGAACAGCACGCTGTCGGTGTAGGCCAGATCGACCGCCTTTTCCTCGGGGCTCCCCTTGTCGGCAAAAAAGCGGACGTTGCGGCGGACGACATGGATGTTGTCGTCGACCTTGCGAAACTGCCAGATCCAGTCGTCACCGAATCCCCAGCTCATGCCCCCCAGAAGTTGGCCGTCGCCGATCCCTTTGGCGATCGAGATCAGCACGAACAACTCCCGGCCGAGGATCGAGTCGGGCAGCTCCGCCCACACCTTGTCGTCCTTGCGATGGAGCGTGATCAGCCCGGGAATACGCGTCGCATCCTTGACGACGGTGGCAAACGGCGGCTTCCCCCCTTTTGCCTCGGGGGCCGCAGGGGGAGCAGGAGGGGCTGCGGGGGGGGCTGCGGGGGGGGCTGCGGGGGGGGCTGCGGGGGCGTCGGCCTTGACGGTGTCAGGAGCCGGAGCCGCGGCGTCATCGGCGCGGGCCGCGTCGGCGCCGATGGCCAGAAGCACGGCAACGACGGGGGCGAATCCTGCCAGCGTGGCGAGGAACACAAACGGGCGGCCGGAGCGGCTGGGCATGAATAAGTTCCCCTCGGTTGGATCGGATGAGCCGGGGTGGTGGAGCGGCCGGAAGTGAGCCCCCCTCAGCAGGCTAGGCTGCGGCAGGCTGGAGAACACCCTTCCTGGGAAGGGGGTTCGCAGGTTCTCCCACCCACCGATGCAGCGTAGCATCGAGTTTGTCGGGGGGCCAATTCTCTGCCCGGACGCGTCTCGAAGGGCCGCGACAGAATGTTTTCAAGTCAGGAGGAACGCCCATGGACGGCTTCACAGGGACGGGGGCCATCGTCCGCCGGTGGTTCCCCGGAACCCCGTTCCGGGTGGGTCGACTGGCCGCCGGTGGTTTCAGCGGCAGTCCTGTCTGGATCGTGGAGACCCTCGAGCCGGGCGGCACGACGGCGAAACGCCACGTTTTGAAGGGCTTTGTAGGGACCTGGCCGCGGGAGCGGGCCGAGGCGATCCACCGGCTGATGGCAGTGGCGCGGCGGGCCGGGGTGGGGGCCGTGCCGGCGAATCTGGAGGTCGCCTCGGGCGACGCCGCCGCGCCTGGAACGATCGCCACCGATGGTGGGGGAGCGTGTTTCGAGATGACTGAGTGGCGCCCCGGCGACCCGGTGGCGACCCCCTCGCCGGGGCAGGCCGCCGCGGCGCTCGAGACACTCGCCCGGATCCATGTTGCCCTCCGGGGGACCGCAGGGAGCGAGGGGCCGCGGTCCGCTCCGCCGCCGGCCTGGTCGCGGCGGGCAGAGGCCTTGCGGGCCGTCATTGATCACGGTTGGGACGAGCCGGTGACAGGGATCGCCTCCCCCCTCCAAGCGGCCGTGGCCGATCGCCGCCGGGCCGCCGCAGCGCTGCTGCGGGAACGCGGCGGACTTCCCCTTCTCGCCCGCCTGGCGGCGGTCGTGCCGCCGGCGGTGCCCCTCCAACCGGTGCTCCGCGACGTCTGGCAGGCACATCTGCTCTTTGTGGGGGATGAGGTGTCGGCGGTGATCGACTGGCATGCCGCCGGCATCGACACCCCGGCCACCGATTTGGCGCGGCTGTTGGGAAGCTGGGAGGTGCCGCGGTCGGCGGCGGACGGCGCTGCTTCCTTGAGTGTCGTGTGGGGCGAGGCGCTGGCGGTCTACCGGGCGATCCGCCCCCTTGCCGCGGAGGAACTGTCCCTCATCGATCTCCTCCATGTGGCGGGGGTCGTGGGGGGCCTCCATCACTGGTTCACCTGGATCCTCGCCGAGGCCCGTCCATTCCCCGACCCGTCGGCGGTCCTGGGGAGGGTCGATTTCCTCATGAAAAACCTCGATTCCGTCCTCGATCAGACCGATGCAGGGAGCGGCGGGGCGCATTGACCCCCGGAAAACGGCCCCTGTACAATCCAGGAGAATTGCCTGCGTTGACGCTGCCCTCCCTTCCCCGCTGGAATGATCTTCCGATGCTGCGCCTGCCAGGATGGCTCCGCGGGCGGTCGGTGCCCCCGAGCGGACGGCCTCCGAGCGGACGGCCTCCGAGCGGACGGCCTCCGAGCGGACGGATGGTTCCGCTGATCCGCGCCGCGCTCGCCGCGGCGGCGTTCCTGGCGGCGACCTGCCCCTGCGGGATGGCCCAAATCCCCCCCTTCGATCCCCTCGGGGCGGTGAATACCGCTCTGGGGAGCCCGATCAGCGTCGCGGCGACCGTGGAGCCCGCGGCCGGTGGCAAGCCAGCGACCCTCGTCGTCACCGCGATGCTCGAGGAGGGCTGGCACCTCTACGCGATCACCCAGAAGCCGGGGGGGCCGAAGGCGACGCGGATTACGGTCGATGCGACGTCGGCGTGGCTGCCGACGGCGCCCTTCGTGCCCGATTCCCCGCCCCAAGTCCGGACGATCACCGATGTTCCGGCTTGGAAGGGGCTCCTGGTTGAGGAGCACGACGGAACGGTCGTGTGGCGTGCTCCGCTGGAGCCGAATGCCGCCGGGGCCGGAGCCCGGGTGAGCGGAAGCATAAGCGTGCAGATGTGCCGCGAAACCTCCTGCTCCCCTCCGGCCTCGTTCCCGTTTAAGGCCGATGCCCCCGCGCCTCCCGGTGCCCCTGCGACCGGCGTTACGGGTGGCGCCGCGGGCTTGCCCGGTGCGACGGCGGCAGTCATCGCCAAGCATGTTCCCCCGCGGGCCCATGCCGGTGTTGAGGCGGCGTTCGGGGCCGCGCGGCGCGGCCTGGATGGCGCGGGAGCGGAGGCGACGGTCTGGCCACTCATCGTCCGGCTCGCCCCCGATGCCGGCTATCACCTCTACGCCCCGGCCGCGTCTGCCGACAGTGACGTCGGCCAGGGGAAGCCGACGGTGGTGTCGGTCGCCGAGCGGGCCGCGACGGTGGTTGTCCTCGCTGCCACTGCGTCCCATGCGGCCGAATTGGCGGCCGCCAACGGGGTCGACGGCCCGGTCACGTTTGAGGTCCTCCTCCCCGGCACCGAACCGGGAGACGCGGAGATCGTCGTCGGGTTCCAGACCTGCACGGAAACCTCCTGCGATCCACCCACGGCGGTCCGGCTCCGGGCGACGCTGCCGAAGATCGGCGCTGGGAACGAAGGCACGATCGAGTTCGGGCCGGCGAAGTATGCAGAGGCTGCGAAGAAGCCGGTGCCGGTGCAGGGAGCGCCCACCGCGGCGGTTCCGGCCGCGCCGCCGGCCGGCTCGGTTGATCCCGCTGCGGCCCAGCCCCCCGCCGCGCCAGCTGAAACGCCCGCCTGGCCGTCGCTGGTTGCCGCCCCTCCGCCGGTCAACGTCCCGAGACCGGCCCTCACCCTCCCGATGGCGCTCCTCTCCGGGCTCCTCGGGGGGCTGATTCTGAATCTCATGCCCTGTGTGCTCCCCGTGCTCGGCCTCAAGCTGATGTCGTTCGCCCAGCAGTCGGGGAAGGCGCGGGCGGAGGTTTTTCGCACCAATCTCTGGTATTGCGCTGGCGTCTACGCCGTGTTTTTCGCCCTGGCCACGGCGAGCGTGGCGGCGAACATCGGCTTGGGGAGCCGCAACCTCGCCTGGGGGGAGCAATTCACGTCGTCTACCTTCAACATCACGATGGCGGCGATCGTGTTCGCCTTCGCCCTGTCGTTCCTGGGAGTGTGGGAACTGCCGATCCCCGGCTTCATCGGGGAGAAGGCGGGGCATCTGCAATCGAAGGAGGGACCGTTCGGGGCGTTCCTCAAGGGGGTGTTGAGCACGGTCCTGGCCACCCCCTGCAGCGGGCCGTTCCTCGGGCCGGTGTTCGGCTTCACCCTCGCGCAGCCGACGTACGTGACCTACGGCGTGTTCGGTGCGATCGCCACCGGCATGGCGCTCCCCTACATTCTTGTCGGCCTCGTCCCGGGGCTGGCGAAGTTTCTCCCCAAGCCCGGGCTGTGGATGGAGACCCTCAAGGAGATCCTCGGCTTCGTGATGCTCGGTACGGTCGTGTTTCTGTTCACCTTCCTGAATCACGACTGGTTCGTGCCGACGTTCGCACTGCTCGTCGGCATCTGGGCCGCCTGCTGGTGGATCGGCAAGGGGCAGGAAGCCACTGGCGGCTCGGTCGGTTTCGGGCGCTGGGTCCAAGCGACCGGCGTGGCCGCGGCGATCGGCTTCGCCTCGTTCACTTTTCTCGGGCCGGTGGAATCGATCATCCCCTGGGAGCCGTTTTCTCGGGGCCGCCTCGCCGAGTTGCGC
>Ga0114967_10001313_pt1 | contig 20732 bp, 43 predicted proteins | sample M_130628_MF_Meta_FD_92639 | JGI IMG/M metagenome (GOLD analysis project Ga0114967, IMG submission 92639) | Freshwater microbial communities from Lake Montjoie, Canada to study carbon cycling - M_130628_MF_MetaG | ecosystem: Environmental > Aquatic > Freshwater > Lake | place: Lake Montjoie... | reverse complement strand
TCCGGCTCACCGTCACGCCCTCGAGGCACCACGGTCCGCCGGAAAGCACCCACCTCCCGTGGCCAAGACCGTTCGGGCCACAACCGAGCAATGCGTTCTATTGCTCACTGATTAGGAACGGTACTCATCGGTAATCCTCTCGGCGGTTCTCGGCGGGTTTAATCGACGGAAGGTTCGTGGCAGTCAGAGCAGTACCGGACACCCGGCTGGGTGTCGGAATCAACGAATAAGTGCCCGTGCTCCTGGCACGAGGTCCACTGGCTGTAGTCCTCTTTGTAGGCCACTTAACGCCCGACAGACGCGCTACGGATCAAGGCATCTGCCTTGTCTGCCAGCTCTATTAACCGTTCAAGCAGACAGTCGATGTCTTCCTGGCTGCCGGATGTGTATGGGTCCGACTGGTACGACTGGTAGTCGTTCCGGGCTTCAGTGAATTCGGCCCACAAGGAGTCGGACACGGTAATCGTTAAGGCCATCGTTGTTCCTCCAGCGGTTCTGTTCGCGGCGTCAGTGAGTGATGTCGATGCCGTAGTCGCGGGCGAGGCAGCGGCCGGCGCCGGTGAAGTGGATGATCTGGTGTCCGCCGGAGATGATCGTGGCGAGCAGCCCTGCCCGCTTGAGCTGCTGCAGCATCGCGGCCTCCACACGTCCGACGAGGGTGTGGCTCTCCACGGTGGGTTCACCACCTCTGCGGGCAGCTGTTTTGGCGAAGCCCAGGAACATGTCCAAGGCGTCAGCGTCGATATCGCACATCGGAACAGAGGCGCGGATGTACTGGTCCACCGGGAACTCCTTTTCCTTTTTCGAACCCTGGCGGAACGACAGAATATGGAGCAGAAAAGGAGTTCAACGACCGCGGCGCGGCGGATCAGATCCCGGTAAACGTGCTGTTCAGCGGTGCAGGTCGATACCGTGGTCGCGTGCGAGGCAGGCGCCGGCGCCGGTGAAGAAGATGATGTGGTGGTCGCCCTCGACAACCGTTGAGATCAGACCTGCGGTCTTCAGCTGCACCATGTGCGACGCCGCGGCCTGACCGACCAGCGTGCTGCTCGCGATCTGCGCCTTCCCGCCACAGCGGACGGATTCGCGGGCGAAGCTGAGGAACATGTCCAGCTCGTCGGCGTCGATATTGCACGCCACGCTGGTGGGAAAAACGTACTCTGCCACTGGAAACTCCTTCGCCGTCCGAACCTTCCTGGTGGGGCGAAAGAGTAAGGGATAGAACGATTTTTCAGCGACCACGGCGCGCCGGGATCAGCCCCGGCTGAGGATCAGCTGGCCCTGATGCTTGCCGTCCAGCTCGCCGGCGTACCGCCACGACACAGACCAGCCCTGCGCCTCCAACTCAGCGGCGCGAGCCTCAACCTTGCGGGTCAGCCGGTCCCGGAAACGGCTCGAAATCCACTCCGTGCTGGTCTCACTCATCGTCGGGCCTGCTCGGCTCGAATCGACGCCCGGTATTCCTCGCTCGACATGCTGATCCGCCGGCCGCTCTCGTCGTAGACGCCGTCATACAGCTCGACGTCAGTCTGGGAGTTGTACTCCCGGGAGACACCGAAGGTGTTAGAGACCCGGACGATGTTGCCTTTCCGGAAGATGCCCTCCACCGGTCCGAAGCCGGCGATGTCGTGCTCCGTGGTCAGTTCCGAGATGTTGATCCAGTGCGTGCGGGTTTCCAGTGCCATTGCTGCGCCCTAACTGTCGACGTCGTCGAGATCAACCTGCTGCTGCCCGTAGTCGCCGGAGACGGTGAATACCGTTGCGCGACAGTTCGGATCCAGCTGAACGCGGCGGGCCTGGCGGGCAGCGTCCACCGGATCGGTAGCCGACAACTCGATCTCCCAGATCACGCGATACTCGGTGCTCATGCACGCTCCTCATCGGGGTTAAACCAAATTCCGCAGTTCCGGCAGTCGACGAGCCCTTCGTCGTCGCGCACGTCGGGGATCATCACCCCACAGCCGATCGTGGTGTGGGCGGTGCCGTCCGGCATATGCGTTGCCGTCGGGCAACGGACCAAGATGGTCTGATCAGTGCTCATTTTTCGTCACCGGCCGGATCTTCCGATCTGAGATACGACAGCGCCCCGCAGCTGGGGCATTGCCCGGCCGGCACCACTCCGCCGGCGTCGAGGCGCTGCTCCAGATCAACGATCGGATCCAGCTTGGAGACAGCGCAGTACAAGCGGCAGTTATCGCAAACTGCGACGGCCGCGTCGTCCCAGTGCTTCATCAGACCTTCTCCTCGAAGTCGATCGTGTACTGAAAGCCGTAGTCCTCATCGCAGCTGATGCGTTCCACCATCACGGTTACCGCTTCCTCCCGCGAGCATCCCTCGACGGTGACGACGAACTGATGCTTCATCCGGCGCCACCACTCTTCTTCGCGGCGTAGCAGTCGAGGCAGAACTCTTCGCCGTGATCATCTGTTTCGTATTCGCCGTTTTCGCCGAACGATCCGCAGCGGCTGCACAAGTAGTCGCTGCTGGCGGAGTTCCGGTTACCCATCGGTGAACCCACGGGACTGGAAGAACGCGCGAACATCGTCGTCGACATCAGCATGGTCATCGACGGAGCGGTTACAGGTGTCTCCGGACGACGCCAGCTCCGCGATACACAGTTCGGGGAAGTCGGTGTACGGGCGGAACCGGTGGTCGGTGATCACCGCTTGCTCCACGCTGCGGGGAGAAACCCACCCTTGCTCAGCCACTGATCCAGCGCCGAGGCGTGCTCCGCCAGGGTGTCCGCAGCGGTAGCTGCAGAAACAGAGCTCTGCGCTGCCCAGACAGTTTCGATGGCGGTGCGCATCTGCGCCAGCGCCTCGTCGGGATCCACGATCAGTTCTCCTTCACTGTGGAGATGTCCTCGGCCCTGACCACCTCGGTGAGGTAGTCGGTCTGCCACTCAACGGTGTAGAGGTTCCCGCCGTGCACCTCGAGAACCACGCCGGTCGCAGGGGACTCCACACCCACAGCGATGACGCGGTCACCGATCGCGAAAGTTGCACTCACGGCTGCTCTACCTGCTCGAAACGGTCGGCGGTCTCAGCGTCGAAGCCGGTTCCGTAGCCGCCCGGACGGACGTGCGCGTGGATATAGGGTCCGTGGCGTTGAGCCCGACCGGAGCTGCACGCCGGGTCGACGCGATGGACGATCAGGGCCGTGTCACGTCCTCGTTCACGAAGGAGATCACCGACCCGCACGGTCCACACGTCGACACCCACAGCTACACCGGGATTTCGACGTCGTGCTGCGCGGCCAGCTCGCGGCCGGCGGGGGTGAAGTGGACATACACCGCGCCCTCGTCCTCACCGGTGGTGACCAGGCCAGCGCGCTTCAGCTGAGTCAGATTCCCGCTGTCCTCACGACTACCCCCCACATTTCCGCCGACCAGCGGGGTTCCACCCCAATTACCGGAATCGCGGGCGTAACGGAGGAACAAATCTAGTGAGCGGGCGGTGATGGCAGCCACGGCGGCGGAATCCTGTCCTATGTCGGTTATGTGTGTCGGCGACACCATAGGTTCCAGGCCGGCGAAAAGTGGTCCGCGGCGCGGCGGGATCAGCGCTCAGCGGTGTAATGCACCCGGGCGGTTTCCAGCATGTTGTCGAATGTGCGACCGATCTCCCGATCCAGCAGCAGCGCATCGACGAGGTGCATGAGGTCGGTGAGCAGGTCGGTGATGGACTCCTCTTCAGGGCCCCAACCGCCGGCGAGCTCGCGGTATGTGGAGAGCGCAGCGGCTGCGCGCGTAATCCTGTCCTGCTTGTTTGCCACGCTGATCTCCTCTACTTGGGATTTGTTGGTAGGTGGTCCGCAGCGAGCTCAGTCGTCGTCGCTGATCAGGTGGTCGCAACAGGGCCCGATCCGGTTACCGAACCGGTCGATTCTGACTGGGCCGGCGGGAAGAGGTGATTCGCAGAAGAAGCATGTTGTGTGCTTCGTCCCCTCACGTCTATCGGTCGAGCTAATCCGCATGGGCCTGTGGTTTTCTTGACGCGGCGGGCGCTGGGCGGCTGGGCCGCTCCGGGTTCTGAACAGCTGTGTCTCGGCCGGCCGCGAACCGCGACTTGCGTCCCAGCTTCGCGGCGGGTGAGGCGCTGCGCTCAGCTGGCGCCGCGGGGGAGACCCGCTCGGCGGGAGCCGGAACCGCGGCGGGCGCCGGCACCTTCGCCGCGGGCGGGGGTGAGTAGGTCACTCCACCGGGGCGGCTGTATCCCGCCTCCACCATCGGGCGCAGGATCGGGTCCAGCACCGGATTCAGCACTGGCGCCAGTGGTCCCGCAAGCTGCACCAGCGGCAACGTCTTGTTCGGAACGAACACGTAAGTGACGTTGCCCTCGACGTACCTGACGTTGTTCGGGTCATCGACGTTCACGGTGAAGTAATCCGGATGTACGAGCTGCATCCCGACGATCGCGTTGACTACAGCTAGCGCGTTCTTGGTGTCGGTGGGCCAGTCTGCCCAACCGTCGTATTGGCGGATCACTTCCGTTCCGCGGTACGGGGAGTCGGCGGGGATCGGGTCGGGGGATTTACCGCCGAAGGTGTTCTCCGGGTTGCCGATTGACACCCACGACACCTGGTCGGGATCCGGAGCAGTAGTTGGATTCGAGGACCAGCCTCGAAGCGCCGAGTAGATAACTTGGCCGCCCTGACTGTGCCCATAGAGGACGGTCGAAGTGCCGGCGGAGATCGCCGCGTTGAGCGGGACAGCACCCTGATCGTTGAACGCCTGTCCCAGTGGGATGGCGGCGTAGTCGACGGGCCGGCAGGTGTTCGGCGCTGCGCACAGATCACCCCGCAACTGAGATTGCGTGATACGCAGACCCGGTATCAGACCGACCAGCCCACCTTCCAGGGTGAGCACTGTGGCGGGTGCCGGCTGGGCGAACGCGGCGAGTGAATACGCCGGGGTGAGACGCGCTGCCGGCGCGGAGGACTGGACAGAGATGACTCCCGCGGCCACTGCGGCCACGGCGCACGCCGCGGTGAGAAACCGGGCGGAGGTGGTTCTGCGGATCATCGATCAACGAATCCGGAGCGGCGCAGCTGGGACAGTAGGTTGGCGGCGGCGCGATGATCCGTGGTCGTGGCGGCGGCGATCACCAGCGGCTTGTCTTTATCTGGAGGAATGAACTTCACGTGCCCGCTGTTGGTCGGCAGCACCGTCCAGTCCTGCGCTTGCGCCTGCGAAGACAACTCGTTGAGCCGCTTGCGGTAGTCGCTCTTACTCACCGGCGCAGGGTTGCACCACTGAGCAGAAAAACACGGGTGAGGCGCGTCCAGAGCCGGCCGCGCCCGGGATTAGCGGTCGCGGAAACCTGATCGGCGCAGCTCAAACAGCACGCTATCGGCCACCCGAGGATCGAACGCTGTCCCCGACGCGATCACAATCTCGCGATCTTTCTCCGGCGGAATGAACTTGAAGTTCCCGACCTCGGTCTGCTGGACACTCCAGCCCTGACCCTGAGCCTTCGCAGAAAGCTCGTTCAGCCGCTTCCGATAGTTGGCTTTTCCCATCCCGGGAGGGTGACACCGCGGTGCCCAAGAAACGGGATGAGGCGCGTCTGGCGCCGGTCAGTCCTCGCTGACGAAGGCCGCCTCAGCGGAGATCCCCGCGACGCGCAGCCGCTCCACAATCTCGCCGGCGATCACCTCACGCCGAGACTCCCGACGAGGCATGAACAGGTTGACCACACCCGGTGTGCGCCCGCCGGTGGCGACATCGCAGCGCATCCAGAAACCGTCGCCGGAACGGAACGATGCCAGCGAGTAAACCCGCTCAAACAGCGCGTCGGCGTCCCCGGAAACCTCAGTCACCGTGACGGTGTACTGGTCCTGCTCGTCGTAGCCATCCATCTCGGGCTCGCCGAACCGAATCGGGATGTCGATGCCCAGCCTCATTGCGGCGACGCTGCGGTGGATTCCGTCGCGGACCCGGGGCCGGCGGTTCCACCACTTGTCACGTCCCACCGTGACGGCGTGCTCGAAGCCCGAGGCGGACAGGTCTGAGCACAGCTCGGTGACACGCAACCGCTCATCCTGATCAGCGAGAAGATCCGCCTCCAACTGATCCCAGCTGTCCTGCGCGGCGGGCAGGACATGGCTGCGGAACCATTCAGGGGGGACGGTGCGAACCCGTCCAACCGCAGTGCCACGCATCTGTCTCTACCTCCGGTAATCGGACCGCCGGGTCTGGCGGTGCGCCCACGTTACGACGCAAGTGGGGGAGCAGGTGGAGCGGGGCGCGTCGGTGTCCAGGCCGCGCCGTACGCGCTGGGTGAACGCTTCTGCTCGTAGCGTGCGGCCGCATGAGGACATGGAAGCTGGAAGTTGCCGGCTGGGGGAAAGTCATCTGCAACGACAGGCTGTCCCTGGTGGCCAAGCGCGACAGGCTGATCGAGCTGCTCCGTGAATCGGACTGGTACGTCGCCAGCGGCGGCGAGGACGGCGAGTTGGAGGACCGGATCCAAGACTGGCTGTCCTCGGAAGAAACCGAACGCGAACTCGAATACGGACTATCCCGGATCTACGACCTGGCCGACGACGACAACGTATGGCTGGATCCGGCCGCATGAGCGCGTTCCAGTGGGCCGACAGCCAGCCCAACATTGTCGCCGAGGTAGAGAACGATCAGATCCTTCAGCTCGAGGACGGCCGCGTCGTCCACGTCAAACACGATCCGTTCAGCCCACCGGATCATCCCTGGTACGTCCTAGGAGTCGCGGAACTCCGCGGGCACAGCTACGAGCAACGCGAACACGCCAAGAGTGTCGTCGAGGCCCTACAGGGAGGCACAAAATGAGTGGAGAAATCAACGGTCGCAAATGGATCGAGGTCACCGTGCCGCCACATGGTGTCTTCCGGGCCTGGGAGGACGACGCCAAAGAAGTCCTCAATAACTACTACCACCAGCACGGCGGCATCGAGAAGCTGCGCCAGGAACTGATGGACCGCGGCGAGTACACCACCGAGCAAGTCGACGCCATCAACGTGCTCGACCAAGTGGTTATGGTGGCCTCGTGGGCCGAAGGAGCGCCAGCCTAATGCGGTTCATTCCGAAGACCGAAGCCGGCGTTCCACTGCTGGAACTGAGCCGGCGAAACCTCCAGGCACTGCTCGACAAACTCGACGATCCGAAATCAGCGCGCATGATCGTCGACCCGGACCGCCTCATCGCCGTGGTGGCTGTCGAAGATGACGAGCACTACAGCGACCGAGCCGCCGGCGTTGTGTACATGCCCAGCTCGGGCGAGATTCGTTGAACCGCGTCCTGATCGTCGACGACAATGCGGCCCTGACCGAACCCTTGGCGAACCATCTTCGATGTGAAGGTTTCGAACCGACCATCGTCGGTGACGGCGCCGCTGCTCTGGCTGAATTCGACCGCGCAGGAACAGACGCGGTGCTCCTCGAGATGATGCTCCCGGACATCAGCGGCGCCGACGTGTGCAAGCAACTACGAGCCCAGTCCCGCGTCCCCATCATCATGGTGACCAGCTGCACTGACGAGATCGACAAGCTCCTTGGATTCGAAATCGGCGCCGACGACTACGTCACCAAGCCCTACTCGACACGAGAACTCACCGCCCGGATCCGGGCCATACTTCGGCGCAAAGGGCAGATACCGGGGCTCACGCATCCGCAGATGGTGCTGGAGGTCGGACCGGTCTGGATGGATGTGTCTCGCCACGAGGTGACCCTCCGTGGAGAGCCGCTTGCATTACCACCCAAAGAGTTCCGCATCCTCGAGCACCTACTACGCAACAAGGGTCGCGTGCTGACGAAGGACCAAATCCTCGAACGAGTCTGGGGTGCGGACTACGTCGGTGTCGGTGACGGAAAAACCGTACACACGCACATCAAACTGTTGCGGCACAAGATCGAGGATGACCCGTTCAACCCGCGACATGTACTGACGGTGCGGGGATTCGGATTCAAGTTCGACGGCTAACCGCCGATGATCCGGCGGATCTCCCAGCTGCCGATCAGTGCGGACCCGGCGGAGTGCACCTCACCCGCTAGAGAATCCTTCGGGTTAACCACCCCATACGCCCTGAGCCACGCATAAGCACCGTCGAGCCCATCGAACGGATCACTCACAACGGTGGTCCCGTTCAGGTTCTGCTTCAGGACGACCTGGTAGCGACTCTGAATCATCACGCAGCTCCTACTTGATGCGCTTGCCGCACTTCTGCGCTGCTCATCTAGGACCTGGCCCGGAACTCTTGCCATGCAGCCTGCGGGTCGTCCCAGTCGGACTCTGCGAAGAACTGAGCGAACTCATGTTGAGCGTGAGGGCCTAGCTCTGCGGGCTTCACCCACTCGCGGCCTTCGTGATACTTGATGAGAATCTGCTCTTTATTCATCCGCAGTCCCACTGTGGCTTGTCGGTGTACTTGACGACCACGCAGCCGGCGCCGGGCATGCCGAAGTCGGCGAGCGGTCCGTAGCACGCCTCCTCGTCGGGGGCGTTGGCCGCACCGTTCCAGAACATGGTTCCGGTGTAGTAGAGCTCACCGTCGTCGTCGTACATGCGGAACTGGTGGTGGTGGGAGTAATTGCGGGACAACGCTTCCTTCGTCTCGCCGTTGGCACCGCGGGGGCCGGCGATCCCGGCCTCACCAGTTTCACCCTCGTCAGCGAGGTGGTCCTTATCAATGAACCAGGCGTAATTGGAATGAGCCATCAGGTGTTCTCCTCAGATTTCATTTCGGTTTTGCGGATCTTCGACGAAGGTCCAACCGAGGTGGGCGAGGTTGTAGTGACCGTTCGCATCGGGGGCGATGTCGCAGGGCGATTCGTCCTCGTCGATATGCGCCACACCATCGTCGCCGAACGTCAACGTCATGTCTCCGGAAGCCCCGAGCGGGAACAGCCGCTCCAGGGTTTCGCGGGTGACGACGGGTGTGAGCCAGCCGTTCCACGGCTTTCCAAAGCTGACCGCCTCGAAGGGGCCGTCGAAACCGTCGGCGATGTCGAGGGTGAAGAACCGGTTCTCCGCCATGTCAGCGCACGAACCGCAGCGACAGCTCAGCGACCTTGGGGAGCGGCGCCGTCTCGATGATCTGCTTGGTCTTATCGCTGCCGGCGTCGTAGCAGGCCACGATCGCCGAGGCGGTGAACAGGTCGACCTGGGAACCATCAACAGTGTTGTGCTGCCGCTCGTCCACGATCCGGCGCAGCTGCTCGATGCGGCTCATCAGTCATCGTCCTTGTCGTAGGTATCTTCCGGTGGCCACACGGCTTCGAGCAGTTCGTCATCGAGAAAGTTCAGATCAGCCATCCGCCGCTGGACGGCCGCGCGGATATCGGTGGCGGTCAGGTCAGAGGCGTCCTGGTTCTTGTGGTCAATAGAGAACGCCAGCGCGAAAACGGAGTTGTACATCACTTACCCACCCGCGAGATGGTGTAGCTATCCTCGCCCCAGACATAGTCGAACCCGTCCTTGACCAACATCCCCTGCGCCTTGGTGACCAAGCGGTCGAGTCGGGAGATCCGCTCCTCCAAGTCGTAGTTCAGATCGTTCTCGACCCGGTCGGCTTCCATCACCAGGAACTCCGCGGCGGTGGTCATGACCACATCCGAGGCATCTTTGAGGAACTGCACGTTGATCTCATCGGTGCAGAGACTGCTGGTCTTCCGCGTCACGGCGATCACTGTTCGGGCCTCCCACTGGTACTGAAAATTGGTCAGCGGGATTGTTACCCCCAACAGCCGTTTCGGACGAGTGAGGCGCGGATCAGCCCCTGTTGCGTGTTGCGGCAACAGGCAACACAGCCAGTCTCGGTGGGCGCCTATTCGGCGTTTGGATCGCGATCGGCGCTCACCTGCAGCGTGATCGTCGTCGGGCCGAATCCTACGATCTCGTAGTCCAGGCCGACCGCCGCGTGAGCATCCTCGGGGCCGAATGCGAGCTCGGCGATACGGTCAAGAAAAGCGTCAAGGTCGTCCTGGACAACATCGGCGAGACGAACAATGGCGCGGCCGTGGAGATCTCCCATGCACGGAGAGTTCCAGCTACCCGTGAGCAGCAGCGGCCGCGGCGCGACCTAACTCTTCGGCTCAGCCAAATCGTGTGCGCCGTCAGAAAAGAACCAGCCCTGGTCCTCGGCGTGCGGCGACGGGCCGCGGAAGTCGTCCGGCTTGCCAGCGACCTCCCAACAAGCCCGGTGCCAAACCGAGTTGCCGTGCCCGACAGCGTCGGGGAACTCACTCCCACTGGGAGAGTGCAAAGCGCCGTAGCCGTCGTACTCACCCTTGAGGATGGAGCCGTCGGCGGTGACCGCCACGGCTTGGTTCATCCAGGTGTTGATCGGATCGGTGGCGTTGAGGCTCAGGATCGGATGGCTGCATCCGAGGCATTTCGCGCTGTAGAAACCCATGCCAGAAAGCTTGGCGGCCAGCGGGCAGCCGCGACGAATGTGGCGCGGCGGCTGATCTCGCAGCGGGCCTATCGGCGGTTGTGGTTACGCGGTGTCGACGATGGTGCTGTGGTCAGCGACGATGAGAACCGCACCTGTTTTCGTGTGGATGGCTAGACCGGGGCCGGTCTTGTGCTTGGTGAGGCGAGCGAAGGTGTGGTGGAAGCCGTTATTAACGATGATGTCGCCAGGTACTAGAGCGTGGACGGGCTTAGCCATAGGTGCGGTCCTTTCGGATTTGGCGTTTGTATTCGCGGGCTACCGCAGTGCGCCGCTCTTCAACAGTCCGTGCACGATGTCTGTCACAGCGGCCCACTGCTCATGTTCGAGGCCGTCGATCACGTCGCCCCAGCCGACGTTCGCGTCGATGTGGTCATGCAGCTCACCGAATCCGCTCACGTTCGGGAGGTCACCAGCGGCCTGGGCCCGGCGGATCTGCTGAAGCACCTGCACCGCGTACGCCAGCTCCATCTCGCCGGCGTCGGTGGCCGGCCGGGGGAGCCCGACCTGCTCTGCGAGCTTCTCTGGTGCGTTTGATCCGCCGCCGATCTCGTGGTCATGGAGCACCACGCGAGCCAGCGCCGCGATGTGCTCGTCGCGTTCTTTATCCATCGGGCACCTCTCCAGCGTGGCGTAACTGCTGTTCAGGGTTGATCTTGGCCACCGGAGAAGGGTCGAACCGGCCGGGGCGCGGTCAGAGAATCTCGAACGGGTCGTTCTCGAGCAGGTTGAGGGTGCGACCGCTGTCCCATTTCACGCTGATCTGCTTGGTGAGCTCCGAGTCCCAGGCGCCCAGCCAGTTCACCGTGCCTTCCTCACCAACGGTGAGTGGATCGGGGTCGTTCATGATGCCGGTAACCCGAACCCGGTCGCCCACCTGCGGTATCCGCATCACGCGGTTAACGCACCACTGTTGGCGCGCGCCCACCGGTCGGTCTCAATGACGACATCAGCCCACATGGTTGTGCAGATCACCCACAGCAAATCCTCGGTCCCGGCCTCATCTGTATGGATATCCTGGTCGAAGCAATACGAAGCTTCGATGTAGTCAGCCACTACCCCGTCCTCGCTCTGGATGATTTTCTCGAACTCAAGCGACCAGGTGTCATTCATAAACATATTCAAGACCCTCACCTGGTCACCAGTCGCACCCAGCTTCTGCACCGCGACCCGCAGGACGGCACGAGTCCGAGCGGACTGCAGGATCTTCGCGTTCGTTCCGGTCTCGGCCCACTCGAGCTGAGCCGCGTGGAGAATTTTGGCGTGCGCTTCCGCATCGGCGATGTGCTGCATTTCAGTGGTTCCTCCGCTGGTTGGGGTGCGTCACCGCGAATTCTGCACCTGACCGGGGACAACGCAGGAGCGCCGGCGGCGCGACACCCCGGGGAAAAGATTCGAATCGGACACCCCGAAGATCACCAACCAAACAGCTAAAACCTACCCGGAGCTGCACTTTCGCCGGCGCCGGTCGCGCCATCCGGCCCGGATCCGCCGCGCTGCGGACCTGGTGGGGGAGGGCGCCAACTGGGAATTTTGGCGGGGCGGTTAACCAGAGCACAGTCACCCTCTATAAATCGGCGATTACCTACGTTAAATGTAATTAACGCAACAGGTCCAGTAAACCCGCTGGTGAGCGCGTTTTGTGGTCCAGATTCGGGCCCACCTGGGCCTATGCGGTCCCTGGCGGGGGAACCGCCAGTTCCGGGCGAGCCCCGGAGATCCTTCACGCACCTCCCCGGTGCCGGCCCGCACGTAGGTTGACGATTTAATTCCCTGAGCAGGGATTGTCACGTCCTTGATCGTGCGAAACCCTGTTCGTGGTGCTGCCCTCGGCGGGCGCGGCGTGGGTGCCCGATGCTCGAAAAGCCCCCTACCAGCGACGTTGTCCGATCCGCGCTGCGTCTATCGACTGGTCCGGCCGGCGGGGCGCGGAGTCGCTGCTCCATTATTTCCGCAGGTGAGACGGTATTTCATGGGACATAAACCGCCATATTCGCTGGTGAGGGCGTTTATCCTTCGAGTTAGAGAAGGACGTGACAGCTTTTTCCTGGGAGGCTATCGAACATATGTTTCAATTTATGTAGATGCATCGGCACTTCCCGCCGGTGCACTGAACGATAGGAAAGAAAAGATGGAAGCGTTGCTCTTGACGCTCCTGATGATTGGCGTCGCCGTAGCAATGTTCAACAGCGGCGGCAGCAGCAGCAGCAACACACCTGTTGCTGCTAACGTCCCCATGTTTCCGATGGACCCGGCGAACACACTGTTGCTGTGGCGTACCGCCACCGTGCGCGTGGACGATCCCGCCAAGCTCGGAAGAGAGATCAACCGGGTCATCTCGGAAAACACCGGTAACCGGAAGATCACCAACTACATCGTCGGTACCCCGCACATCACCCCCGACGGGTTAGTCGCGAACATCCCGCTCTACCACATCGGTAGTTAAACCTGTTGGATCGAAGTCCCGGCTGGGCGAACCACTGGAGGTCGTCCCGCCGGGACTTCGCCTGTGTTGGGTGATCCCCGCACAATCCGAAGCCGCACCGGACGTTTCAATCCGGCCCCCTGGATCTGTAGGTCTTCCAAGTCGGGGTCAACCTTCCAGCGCCCCACCTCAGATCCCTTCTCAACCAGCAGGGCTTCCAGCCAGTCGACAAACTCGTTGCGCTTCACCGGGACGTCCCAATGAACGCCGTGGAACCGTCCGCGAAACCCACCTTGACCCGGCACCACCCAGCGGGCCCGGACGGGTCGATCTGCACTGACTCGATCTGAGGGTGGTCAGACGCAATGATTGCCTCGGCTAGCAGAGTCGCAACTTCATCCACGCCGCGAAGCGTATCGACACTGACCGACGTGTCCCGGGAGGTGGTCATCAGGCGAGTCTGCGTTACCGCGGCTGGAGCGGCTGGCCGGAACCGGGGCAAGCGCCCTGCTCGCCAGGTTTCCGGTGCGTGGGAGTGGGGTGGCCGGGCACACCAGCCACGACCTGCGAACAGTGAGCACAACGACCGTCGTCGAACATAACCAGCAGCGTGGGCCGGCCGGCGACGAAGACCCCTACGGGGCGCGTCCCGCACCACCGGGTGTCGGCCACCGCGGATAGCGTCCCTGACGTGTCAACACCCGCGATCCCCTCGGCGGCGCAAGTCCCCGAACTCACGGCGGGCGTGCGCGACCGAATCCTGCACGCAGCGGGTAACTCCCAGTCCGCCGGCACACGCCGCGCCTACGACAGCTCCTGGCGGCGCTTCGCCGATTGGTGCTCCTCCGCCGGCCACACCGCGCTCCCCGCACACCCCGCGACTGTGGCCGCCTATCTCGTGGCCGCCGCCGACACCTGGACCCCCGACGGGGATCGCGCCTACTCCCCGGCGACACTGACCGCGTGGGTCGCGGCGATCGCCGATCGGCACCGCCGCGCAGGCATAGAGGTCTCCCCGTCCACACATGAGCTGGTGCGGGCCACCCTGTCGGGGATACGACGTGAATACGCCCAATCCGGCGACAGACCCCGCACACCGCGGGCGCCACTACTCACCGACGACGTGCTGGCCATCGTCACCGCTGCGCGCGCACAAGCGAAAGGCTGGGCGGACAAAGTCGCCGAGCGACGCGACACCGCGCTGCTGTTGATGGGCTTCGCCGGTGCGTTCCGGAGATCCGAACTGGTCGGGCTCCTCGGCTACGACGTGGAGATGCATCCACTCGACGGTGTGCACGTCAAGGTTCGCCGGTCCAAGACCGATCAGGAAGGCCACGGACGGGTGCACGCGCTGCCCCGGTCCATCGATCCGGCCCGCTGCCCACCGTGCGCGTTCACGCGGTGGGCGCAGGTTGTTGCCGCCTCTGACTCCGGCGGGCGCCCCGCGGTGATCGCGCTACTGTCGCGGGCCGGCGCCGACGACCTCACCGACCACCTCTGCGAAGACGTGAAGGCCGCGAAAATCGGCGCCCATCAACACGTTTTCCGATCCATCAGCGGAAACGGGAAACTCTCCGACACCGCGATGAGTGGTTCTGCGGTGCACTCCGCGGTTCGCCGGCGCGCCACCAAAGCCGGATACCCAGCCTCGGTGGTGTCCAACCTCGGCGCCCACAGCCTACGGTCCGGATTCGTCACCCAGGCGTTCCGCAACGGCGCCGACGCCCACTCGATCATGCGACAAACCGCGCACCGAAGCCCCGCGATGGTGGAGATCTACGCCCGCGAACAGGCACCGCTGCTGGGCAACGCCGTCACCGAGCTAGGGCTTTAGCGACGAAACTTACTGGCGCGCACGTCCCAGTGCATCTTTGAGTGCATCACGGATATCTGGGACGTTGTAGCGGGCAATGATTCCATCCACATCAACTTCCGCCGAGAGTGTCAGAATCTCGATTCCGACAGGAGTGCCGGCAGCGTCGATGTCAACAAGCACGATCGGACTGAACTGCTCTGTGCGCGCCACCGGAGCGTCGCGAAGGCTGACATACCCCGCGTCGGCTTCGGTGTCGACGTCTAGAACTAGCCGAATCACCAGCTCAGTATTCCCCGGATAGCTTCTATCCGCGCCTCACTGGCTCTTCGTCCCGGTGGGAAACCACTATTTCGTGGTGTCCACAACCGAGCTACGCGGCTCCGCTCGCATCAACGCTGACACCAGCACCGGTGCTGACGCCGTGAATGGCGAGCAGCTTCTCGATGCCCTTCTGCGTCACGCGCGGCTGCGGCGGATCAACAATCCGAACCCGAGTCCGCGGGTGGTAGTGCGACTGCGGAAGAGCGTCCATCCAGCCGGCGTCGATCGCGGACTGCATCACACGCCAGCGGCCGTCGCGTTTACCGCGGAAGATCCAACCCCGCTCAGCGAGGTCCGCGAACAGTCGATCACCGCCGGTCTTCAACCCGTGGTGGGCGAGGACTTTCGCGGCGTCCGCGACCGACAGGTCACTGCGCTCGTCACGGGCTCTACGCACGGCCCCAATTTTCGGTTCGGCGACCGCCGCGCGTTCCAGCTCGGCGATGCGCGCGTCCTTGGCCTCGAGCAGCTTGGTGGCCTCGAGCAGCGCCGTGGCGATGAGATCGGTGCCGGCCAACTCCGACGGGGAAGTCTCCGCTTCGCGGGTGCGAACAGCGAAGTAATGCTGGGCCGCAGCGACTTCGGGCTTGCGCGGATCTCCGTTCATGGCGACGAGATAGCAGGCGAAGCGTGCCAGTTCGTAGTCCCGCTGCGGGCGCCCGGAGCCCTTCTTCGTGACGCCACGAAAAAGAACGTCCACCGGGTGGTCCTGAACTTCGGCGGCGATCATGGCCCGCTCTATGGCCGCACTGAAGTTTTCCCACCGGGTGTATCCCAGCGGCGACATCAGGTCACGGGCCGACCAGAACTCAGTTCCGTCGGTGCGGACGCTGCGGATGGCGTCGAACGGACTGCCGACCTGCGGGGCCAGCTTGGCGATGCTCAAGTCCGCGCGGGAGCGCGTGCGCGCAAGGTTGCCGGACATGTGGCAATCCTCTCTGTGGTGGTTCGCGTACGAGCAGTTTCAGCCCCCGCGGGGGTCCACAACGAGCGCGGCGCGGTAGTCCCATGAGTCCCACAAGCAACGCGACGGAATCAGCTCTGTGGGAGCTGTTCACCGACTGGTGTCTCGCCATGGGGGAGCAGACACTGCCGGCCGAGCCGATGACCCTGGCGCGGTTCCTGGCAGACAACCCCGCCGGAACTGAAACTCAACGGCGCCGAGTCGGGATCGTCAACGCCATCCACCGCCGGGTCGGACACCCACAACCTGGGCGTTCAGAGACTGTGCGCGATCTTCTCGACGTTCGGCGGCGCGACCGCCGGCAGCAGCACGCCCTCGACACCGCTGCGGTGATCGAGCAGCTCCCCGAAACCGGTTGGCCCACCGCGGTGTTCGCCCGCCGCGACGCCATGATTCTGGTGCTGTCCGGGTCCGGATTGAGCGCCGCGGCGATCGCCGGGCTGCGGACCGGAGACATCCGCGCCGAGGGGGAATCGGAACTGTTGGAGATCACCACCTCGGACGGAACATTCACCGCGGGAGCGGAGCTGCTGGGCGCTGGAATATCACCGGCTGCAGTGTGGCGAAGCTGGGACATGGTGCGCCGCGTACAGCACTTTCTACCCAGCACCCGAAGGGTCGTCCAGCTGATCGAGGGGAAACCGCTCCCGCCGGTCGGGCCGGCGCCTGACGATGCCCCGCTACTGGTGGCGCTGGACAGGTGGGGTGCCGCGGAGATTAGACCGGATCCACTGAGTGCTCCCGCGGTGTCGGGGATCATCTCCGACCATCTGCAGGGAAACCCCACGGCGCACAAACCGGTCCGAAAGGCTGACGAGCTAACCGTCCCCGAGAAAGAACCCGAACCGGAGATCGAGCCGGTCGTCCTCGATCAGGGTGTCATCAGCCGCGGTTTGGCCGCACGACGTAGAGACATCGACCTACTCGACGGAATCAACGACCAGCTCGACGAAGTCGAGGCTCGCGCCGATGCGCTACTGGAGGAGATGCTGAAACTGCTTGAGGAGCAGGGAGACTGAGCGCGGGGCGTCAGTCCTTGGCGAACTGGACGTCTGCGCTTTGCCTATCTTCGGAACGCACGATAGGGAACTCGACGCGCCAACCGTGCCTTCCCAACTCCGCAGTGATATCCGCGATCGAGAAATCAAGTGCGACGTCAGGATCACATCCGAGGTCAGCTGCGTAGACGGTCTTCACCATGAACTGCGGCATGAAATCAGACCGCGGGTGCCAGCACCTGATCCGCCAGCGCCTTGATGCTGTCGGGGCGGAAGCCGGACCAATGAACATCGCCCGACACAACTACCGGTGCTGAGGAATACCCCAGCGCCATCACGTAATCGCGGGCCTCGTCCACCTCGGTGATGTCTACGATCTCGTACTTCAGACCCTGCTTGTCCAACGCCTTGTAGGTGGCGTTGCACTGCACGCAGGCGGGCTTTGTGTAGACGGTGATAGACATTCGAGGTGACTCCCTTGTGGTGGTGGTATCCGTATCCGCCGGAGCGACCCGGGGGATAGAAGAAAACGGTATCGCCTACCGGGGACACCACACAGCGACCGAATCCGGGGTCAGCCGGAGGGGCTGTTACCCGCTGTTCACAGCCGCGCGGTCGGTGTGGATCCGGCGTGTCGAGCCGAGAAAAGAAACCTCCAACAGCACCTGCCGATGGTGCTGTTGGTGGGTTTCGTCAGCTTGCCGTTCGGACGCGCGGCTTGGCCTTACCCATCAGCGGCCGCATCACTGTGTGCGCCCTGTTCTCCAGTTTGTCGACCTCGACGGCCGGAGTGTCCAGTTTCAGCCGGATGCACCCCAGATGCGACCAGGTGCGGGCCTTCGGCTCCTCACGCAGATGCTCCGTGAGCCGCTCCTGCAACGTGCGATAGGTCTGACCGGCGTACTGACAGACCTGATGCCCGATGGCCAGATAGACCGCCGGGCCGCCATCGATCTCCGCGGGCAACAGCCGACCGTTCTCGATGCACCACAGCCGCATGGCGTCGTCGTCCGGGTCGAGCCGGTGAGGGTGGGCGGCGGCAACCACCGACGCCCACCGCCGCCCCACCAAGCTGCCGGGGATCAGCCGGCTCACTCGTCCACCTCATCGAAATCGTCGTCCACGGAGTCGGTCACAGCGTCGTCAGCGGCGTCCTCATCAACGACGTCATCCTCTTCGTCGACAGCGTCCTCGTCGGGCTCCCACTGGGTCACCGCGGCGGCCATCTTACGCAGGTCTCGGTCCAGAGAATCCCATGCAAGAAGATCGGCCATCGGCTTGAAGTCGGTACGCCGGCCGACCAACTCATCGATCCGCAACTGGATCTTGCGGGCCTGATCCACCCGGTTGGCCAGGTCCTTACGCAGTTCGACAAGGAGTTCGCGGTCGGTGAAGATCGGGGGAGTTTCCTTGCCCTTCTTCGACTCCTCCTCCGACAGGCGCAAGCCGACGAGGTCGCGCACAAAGTCGTAGCTCAGTTTCACCCCACCCTCATTGGTCACCGCCTTCGCTGGATCGGCGTTCGACGGGAACGCGATGTTGTACGCGTCCTTGGAGATGCCCGTGGGCTTGCTGAACGCGTTGCTCGCCGGCCGGTCGCTGCGGAAGCTGTCGGCGGCGTGCGCCAGCGTCCACAAGCCGACTTCCGTCTCACCAAGGTCGGCGATGATGACCGGCGGCTGGCTGCGCCGATACTCCTGGCCGTTGGCACCCTTACCGGTGGAGCCCGAGGCCGCCAGAATCTGGCCGTCAGCGACCAAGGCGAGACCACCCGCCACCATCAGCGTCGCCTTCGCGTCACCACGGCGGGGGTCGTCGTCATCGAGAGCGATCGGCACCAGTTCCGACCACCGGGCCGGGAACAGCACTCCCCAACTCTGTTCAATCAGGGTGTGCGGGATGGCGCCGCCGGCGCGCCACGCCGCGGCCTCGTTGGAGTGCGACGCCGACTTGAACGGTGCCCACTCACGCCACAGCGTCGCAGCGATATGGGCTGCGTAGGTCTTTTTGTCGACCTGCTTGTGCCCGCCGAGAGCGCGGATGTGCCGCTTGACGTGGTCGTAGGAACCAGGCTGGGTCAGCGCCTGCGAAAGCCAGACGGCGCGGGCCAGGCCGGTATCGAGGGTCGAGACCGCGGGTGCCGGATCATCCTCACCGTCCAGCAGCGGCTCCAGGGTGATCCCCGGCGTGAACACCCCCACCCCCTCGGCCACCTTTCCGACTTCGGCAGGGAGGTGGCCCTCCGCGGCGGCGCGTGCGACGGCCTGGCCGCCGACGTTGGCCGATACGGCGCCGGTCGGCCACGCCTTGGACAGGCTGTGCTGCTGGCCGACATCACTGCGGACGGCGTCGACGAACTCGAACGAACGCTCCTCCAGCTTCGGACCGAACCGACGGAAGCCAATGATGATCTCCGCGGGGATCAGCGCCGTCTGGCCGTAGCGGACCAGGTTCGGGTTGGTGATGTCGCCGGCAGCAGCGTAGAACTCGTCGAGCGCCTTGGCGTGCACCGCGGCGCGACCCTTGTGGTGCGCCGACGACGAACCCAGCGGGCCAACCCTTTCCAGCATTCGCCTGGCGATCGCGTCCGGCAGATCATCGGCGGAATACTCACCGCCCAGAGTCGCCACCAACGAGCACACCGAGCGGGTGTTGCCGTCGGAGGGAACCAGAACGTGGATCTCCAAGGGGCCGTCGGTGCCCGGCTCATTGGTGATGCGGATGGTGGCGACGACGAGCAGGATCGGCTTACTCACCTGACTACTCAAGATGCTCGTCTCGAGGTTCTGCCCCGACTGGATCGTCACATCCACCGCGTGACGAATGTGATTGAACAGGTCGGCGAAGGTGGCGAACTCGTAGACCATCTGCGGCAGAGGCTCACCGTCAGCGTCGAGTTCCCCGAACACCCTCGGCGCCCGGATAGCTGTAGGAGTGTCCGCACCGCGCGGCTGATCCAGAACAATCAGCGAGGCCAGCTCCACGTGCGTGGGCAACATGGTCAGCGCGGAATCCCCTGCATAACGAGAGGAACCGCCGTTTTTGACCACCGTCGTTGCCACGGTCGGATCGGCGACCGAGCGGGCGATGACCCACCGTGCGTCGGCAGTCAGATCGGACGCTTCCTTGCCCAGCGCGGTGGCGAGCATGGTGCGCTGCCGCTGCTTCGGGCTCGGGAAGGTGGTTCGGACATTCACCGCGCGGACATCAACAGCGTCCTTGCCGGCGAAAGGAACCTTGATTTCGATTGGATCGAAGGTGTTTGAAACAGTCACAATTGTGACTCCGTAACCGAGACTTCGCCGTGTGCCCTCCACACCCGTGGAGGCAGCTTCGCTTCGAGAGCGCCGCGGTATATCTCTGAACCCGCGAACTGCGACCTCCGTGGCCGGCAACGCTGGCGTGACCACGTCCCGCGGCGACCCACATTGGTGGGTCCCGGTTCAGCGTCTGCGACGCGGAAGTAATTCCGCGAACGGGGCCCTTGCCCCACCCAACGCCACCACCTCTCGGCGGTAGCAATAACTCAAGTCTAACGCACAGTTCGACCGTGCCCGGCGTCGGCGTTGGCGCCGCGGGTATTGCACGCTAGAACAGCGCCTCGCCCGTATCCACGCCGCCCGGCCTCAGATCCAGCAGCAATGTGTTGTCCCGGGTTGAGCCGCTGTCGTCGCCCAGCCCGATGATCGCGGTCTGCCCGCCACTGGGAAGTTCCCGGACCGCGTTGTAGCGCCGGTGGTAGTGGCCGTGCAGCAGCACGCCAGGGTTGGTGGCGTCGACCACC
>Ga0114967_10001312_pt1 | contig 20736 bp, 19 predicted proteins | sample M_130628_MF_Meta_FD_92639 | JGI IMG/M metagenome (GOLD analysis project Ga0114967, IMG submission 92639) | Freshwater microbial communities from Lake Montjoie, Canada to study carbon cycling - M_130628_MF_MetaG | ecosystem: Environmental > Aquatic > Freshwater > Lake | place: Lake Montjoie... | reverse complement strand
TTCTGCTGTATTTTTTTTGCAAATTTGTTTGTTTCCTCAGAATTCGCCCTCGATTCCATCATGGCTTTTAACAATAGATTGCTGTCCTTTGTTGGAACGAGTTTCCCATCAATTCCGTTTTCTACAATTTCGTTGCAACCATTAATATCACTGAGTAAAAGCATGCATCCCATTGCGCCAGCTTGCAATGGCACATTGGGAAAGCCTTCTCTATAACTGGGAAATGCCAAAACTTTTGCTGCTGCTAAATATGGTCTGATATCTTGCTGAAAACCCCAACATTTAATTTGCGGATGATTGTTCAACATTAACTGATGTTTCTCTTCCAACGGATCTAAATCTGGTTCTGGAGCGCCAATCATCCAAAGTTGATCTTCTGGAAAATGCTGACTAAGTTCAGTAAACGCTTCTAGTAATTCAGCAATCCCTTTATCTTTTACAATTCTCCCAACAAAAATCCATACCCAGCCTGTTGACGAAAGTTTTGCTTGACTTTGCAATTGCATTGCTGATTGTTGTATGCCATCATTAATTGAAAAATGATCGGTGTTAATTCCATTGCTTGACCCTTTGCCCAAAACTTTCATTTTTCCATTTGCGATGTTGAGCGACTCCATAAATTCTTTTTGCACAAATGAGTTTGGAAAAATTGCATTAGCGGCAAACGCCGTAAGTTTTTCTACAAAGATTAAAACTTTCCGCATAATTCCTGAAGACTCAACCCAAGGCAATCCTGCAATAGTGTGTAATCTAATGGGCACACCTGCTAACTTCGCTGCCCACATCCCAATCAATCCTGCTTTTGGGGTGTGCGTATGTACAATATCAGGTTTTATTTTTTTTAAAACTCGAGTTAATTGAATTAAACTTTTTACATCTTGAAATGGTGTAATTTTTCTGGTAAGCATCATCGGTATATGCGCACATTTTTCTTGTTCCAATAATTTAGGCACTTCTTCTCCAGGGCTACTAATCATGGTTACTTCAAAACCATGCTCACTCATGTGTTTCATTTGCCCTTTTAGCAAAACCAACAATGAAATAGGAACTGTAGTGATTCGAACTAATTTTGGCATTGAGATGTTTATTTTTAGGAAATTGGATTTTATACAGCTAGAATTCTGTTTGTTGTTTCTTCCATGGTTAAACTTTCCATTCCATATTTACTTTTAAGTTGATGGAAATGATTTGCGATTTGCTGTAACTCATTCATACATTCATTTGGATGGGTTCCAAAGTTTTCGGGGTGCCACCATAAATGATAATAGGCGTTATTTTTTGCGGCCATTGTCATTTCATTTAATATCCTATTAAGTTTGAGTTTATTTTGAAATGTAAATCTTCCACTCCATGGTCTGTATAATCTTGCAGCAGGCAATTGCAAGGGAATTTGACCTTTATCGATATCCTTTAAGGCAACCATTTTTATGGGTTGAAACTTCAAATATGCATCACCTGTTCTACATATTTTTTTCAACAAACTAGAATGAGCAGCATAAGACCAATACCAAATTGCGGGATTAGTTCTTACTGAAGTAATGCCAAATTCCTTACAAATAGATAGATATTCTTTGTTGAATTGATTTCTTGGAAAAACAAGGGATTTGATTTCTATTCCTTTTTCAGCAGCAACTTTGCAAGCCATTATAATATCTTCTCTAAACTGATCTTTATTTTGTCCTTTTTCTAAGCAAAAATAATGGGCAAAAGTATGGGTGCCAATTTCCTGATAAGGGGTGTTTTTTATCAAATCAATTAATTCCGGAGCAAAATGTTCCAAATCGTTTTCTGAAGAAAACCCATTTTTTTTCACCCATTCGTAAGCAGACACTTCTGGATTATTAAAAGAAGGGATTTGGTTTGGTAAATTTTCATTCCATTCTTTAGCATTTTTAAGATATAGCATGCCAACAATTGCCCAAGTTACATGAAGCTCACTTTTTTCAAATAACGACAACATTTCAGGAATTACTTTTCGAGTATTTGTAAAATAACGTCGACTTTTTTCATTTAATTTTTTCATCGTTTCGAAACTGCCCCAATGGAGTTCGAAATCTAATGAAATTGAAAAAATGCCGTTATTCATCATGCCAATTTTTTCTACAACTTACTGATTTTTTTGTTAATCGGGTTAAGTGAAAGTGCTTTTAAATATAAAATAAAAAAGAATGGCATCAATTGTGCTTTTTGACGAAGCGCGATGCCTAAATTCCCTGTAATCTGAGCTAAAATTACAGAACCCAATAAAAAAGCAAATAATGAAATTTTAAAATACCCATTCCAGCTTGACCAGCTTTTTACGAGCCATTTAATAATTTGAAAAGCCATAAATAAACAAAACAAGTTTTCAAATGAGGCTAAAAAACCCAAAACACCCAATCCATCAAAGAACAAAGGCCGAAACCAGAACGTAAATATTTTATAAACAAAATTATAATTTCCAATATCAATACCCGAGGAAGCTTTTGAAAGTTCTGAGGTACGGTGACTCAATGTAGTTGATGTTGTAAAATCCAAGGTATCTGTATCGGTAAACTTTAAAACACTACCGCTCAAATTAATAAATAAAAATACAGACACGATTATGATCGACCATTTGAAAAATGGTTTTAACCCGCCACTGGTTACAATCAAACCTATTACTGAAGCCAATATAATTGCAAGTAAAATATGGGGACGAACCATATAAATCAATATAGCACCAATTATTGTTGGTAGAATGCGTCGATTGATTCTACTCAGTCCAAATGCAAGCAATCCTATTGCAAATGTAATAACGCTTCCCTTGCCCAACGATGACGTCCAGAAATGTACGTTTGGCAATAAGAATAACAATTCCAAAGGAGTATAGCTTCCCCAAACAGGCTTTAATTCAATATTTTCAACAGCTACTAAGTAAAAAAATACAGAGCCAAAATAACCGATGTATGAAAAAATAATCATAATAGAATAATATCCTAAACCAAGGGTGCGTGAAAGTGGCCATGCCAAAAAACCGATAAATTTCGTTCCGGATTTTAAAAATGAAAACCAATCTTCTTCGTACAATGTTTTGTTATAATAATTAAACGAATCGCTTCTTGATGATGAAGAATAAAGAATATAAGCGGTGGTTAAAATAAAATGTACTGTAAATAATAACCAAAGATACCCTTCGGATTTAACCTTGAAATTACTGTTCATTACCTTTACAAAATAGGCATTGATCAATAAAATGAGCAATATAACGAGTACTACTTCCATCTAGCTAAAATAGTTCTATTGAACCCATTGAAGGATTCCATTTTTTAAATTGATTAAACGAATTTAATTGTTGATTCGCCATTGTTTTCAGCGTAATGGTTGGCCCTTTTTTAAATGGACCAAAGAATCCCAATGGATTATCTTTTCCATGTTGAAATAATGGCGAAACGCCACATGTTACAACAGCTGGACGAATGTTTCGAATCAATGTTTTGTACGCTTGTTTTGCTTGTTTTGCTGCACCATTTTTTTCAGACCACAATTCACAAATACGAAGCTCAATAAATTTATTCACTTTTTTAAATCTAAACACAATACCAAAAACCCCAGGAACAATAACCGCTCCGTAGTTGGCTACTGGACAATCTTGATACCTCCATTTCAAAAAAGCTTTGTTGATGCCAGTATGAAAATGTGTACTCGAATTTTGTATTGCCCAGCCAGAATCAAGTTGATCTAACGATGCTTTGATGTCATAAATTGAAAGTAAATTATCGACTGATTTTTCATTATAAATTCGAGGCAACAAACTACCAGCATTTATATAAATAGGCATCTTCCCATTTTCGTACCAACCCATTTTCAAATACCCAATTATACTGATTTTATTGGGTGAATTAAATACAAATTCAACACCCTCTTTAGTACATTCTTCTACTGCTTGAAGGGTTAATTTTTTAAATATCCCTTTACCTTGATGAGAAGGCAATGTTGACGTATCCACAGCACGAACTGTTTTAATATTTTCCACTCCGCAAACCCAATTCCAATACATAAAAGCCCGCACACCAATAATTTGATTGTTTTCTTTTGCCAGTAAAATCTTTGATTCGCCAAATGGATTTTCAATATGTTTCCAAATAAAATATTCAGCAGATTTTGGCAACAAACCTTCGCCTAAACTTGATTTTAAAACCGTAATGATTTCTGGTATATCTGATGATGTAGCTTTTACAACCTGCATGACTAATTTTTTAAAATTTCGTAATAGGCCGCTTCAGTTTCTTTAACCATTTTCTTTAAGCTAAATGATTCTTGTACACGAAGTCTAGATTGACTTGAAAACTTCTGTAAAGCTGATTTATCTTTTATCAAATATTCTAGATGATTTTCTAGTTGTTTCCATTCTGTAACAGGCGACGTAAACCCATCAACGCCAGGCCTAATCACTTCTTTGATACCGCCTGCATCTGTAGATACAACAGCGCATTCCATGCTCATGGCTTCAAGCAAAGCAATCGGCAATCCTTCAAATGATGATGTCATCATAAAAATATCAAAAGCTGAAATCCATGGTTTTACATTGGGTTGCAATCCTGGAAAAAAAATATCATTTTCCATACCCAATTCTTTTAAATGCGCCATGATTTCATCTTTCAAAATCCCATCCCCTACAATACAAGCTTTTACATTTGGATGTTTTTCACGAATCAACTTAAACAATTCTATCCATTCTTTTAATCTTTTTTGAAATCTAAAAACAGCAATTACACCAATAAAAATATCATCCTCTTTCAATCCAAGTTCATTCCTTTTGGAAATTCTATCTGATGAATTCCTTACAAATGTTCTTGTATTTACCCCATTTAAAATTATTTGAATCGGAATTTTTGGGTGTATCGATTTTTGAATAGAATCCGCCACATCATTAGAAACGGCTATCACTTTTGTTTGCCAATTGAACGTAATTTTATTTAAAAACTTAGTTATAAAATGATAACGGTCTTGAATATTGTGCTCGGTATACATAACCGGAACATTATGCAATTTGTAAATTAATCGGCCAGCAAAACCTGCCCAAGGAAGATGGCAGTGCACCAATTTAATTTCATGCTTTTTTATGTAGTCGATTATTTTTGGCACTTGTGTTATTATGCGAATATTATTGGTTGCTGGAAATATTTTTACAATCCCTCCATTGGCTTCAATGCCGGCCACCATTTGATTTTTCCATGGCAAAAAATAAATGAAATGAAACTCAAAAACATTCAAATCATGCTCTTGTAATACTTCTTGCAAAAGCATTTCAGCTCCGCCTCTGCCTAATGATTTAACGATATGTAAAACTTTTATTTTAGGCATTTTTTATTTCTATTAAAAAATTCAAATTGAGTATAAATATCTTAAAATTATTGACTGGCAAGCCATTCTTTAAATCGAATTACACCATCTTTTAATGAAGTTGTTGGCGTATAATCTAGTAATTCTTTTGCTTTACTGATGTCAGAAAAAGTAACTGGGACATCTCCAAGCTGCTCAGGCAATTTATTGATTATCGCTTTTTTTTCAAGCACAGCTTCTATAGTATTTACCAATTCGGCAAGAGAAACTGCATGGCTATTCCCCAAATTAATAATCTCATAAATGGTTTTGTCATAGTTTAAAGCCCCAATTATTCCTGTTACAATATCATCTACATATGTATAATCGCGTTGCGTATTACCATCTCCAAAAAATGGAATCGTTTCGTTATTTAATATTTTTTTACAAAACGCATGTATGGCCAAATCTGGGCGTTGTCGTGGTCCAAAAACCGTAAAAAACCTTAGTCCAATAAAACGAATGCCATACAAATGACTATATACATGGCCTAATAATTCACCTGAAATTTTTGTACTGGCATAAGGGCTAATCGGATTTAATAACCCATCAGATTCAACCCATGGAATGTTTTTATTAATTCCATAAACGCTACTTGATGATGCAAAAACAAAATGTCGAATTGATTTTTTTCGAGCAAATTCTAACAAATTTTGTGTGCCTGTAACATTTGTTTGTTGATAAGCAATTGGATTTTCTATTGAAGGCCTAACCCCAGCTTTGGCTGCCAAATGTATGATTGCTTCATACGATTCTGTTAAGTGTAAATCAATAGCATTGGCATCTACAATGTCCAATTCATGGAAAATTAAATTGGGGTGATTGATAACCGCGGATAAATTTTTTTGCTTTGTTTCTTTCGGGTAAAAAGTATCATAATTATCAACAACGGTAACATGAAATTCATTTTTCAATAAATATTCTACCACATGACTTCCTATAAAACCTGCTCCTCCAGTAACAATAATGTGTTTAATTCTACTTTGCATGCTTCTAATTTCTTCTAGTTACCCCCTTGAATAAAAAACTTAACTTTCCTGATTTGGCTTTTTTTCTTTCTTATCACTATTGCTGATATAACTTGAATAGTAACCATAACCATATTTGCGTTTGTAATAATAATAGCCATATTTATAACCAAAGTATCCGCTGTTTTTTACACCATTGAACAAGATGGAAACGTTTTTGAATATGCCACTTTCACGCCATTCATTAATCTCTAATACCTGCTCTTTTATGGTTTGATTAAAGCGGGTAACGATCAACGTTAGATCAGCCCATTTTCCCAAAATTTGAGCATCTGCAACAATGCCATATGGTGGAGAATCGACTACTACAACCTCATAGTTATCATCTAGATATTTTTTGAAATCCGCCATGTATTTTGTTGAAATTAATTCTTGTGGATTTGGAGGTACAGTTCCTGAAGGAAAAAGATCAAGTGTTTCTTTTTCATCATCAATAACTTTTACCCTAATTTCCTCAACTGTTTTTCGACCAGTAAGCAATGTGGTGATACCAATTTTGTTATCCGCAATGCCCAATGCTTTTGAGATTTTAGGCCTTCTTAAATCGAACTCCAAAAGTGCTACTCTTTTTCCTTGCAGTGAATAACTTTTGGCAATATTCATTGAAAGGAATGATTTACCCTCACCACTGACATTTGATGTAAGCAAAATATAATTAGTAGACTTTTCATTTATTAGATAAAAATCCATATTTGTTCGCAATGTTCGAATTTGCTCTCCAAACATCGAGCGATTGTTTCCGCCGATTACAAAAGGTGATGACTCATCATACTGCACCAACTCTAGTTCTGCAATTACAGGAATAGTTGTTAGATTTTGAAGTTGCTTTTTAGAAATGATTTTTTTGTTTGTTATTTCTTTGATAATAGCAAATAAAATCGGCACTAATAATCCAACCAAAATGAATGAAAATAATATGGTTATTTTAGAAGGCTTTATCGTTGCTTTATTTTTTAGTGGCGGATAAATTACTTTTGAGTTTACCGTAATTGATGCTTTTGCAATTAGCGCTTCTTCGCGCTTTTGCAATAGCGTTAAATACAAAGCTTCTTTGATGTTTTGAAAACGGGTTTTATCCATCAATTCTTTTTCTGCTAAAGGAATTCTACTCAACATCTCATTGGCCATTTGCATTTTCCTTTCATATGTGCTTTTGGCTATTTGCAAATTGCTTTTATAATTAAGCAATTGATTTTCCATGTTGCTTTTTATTTCAGCAAGATTTTTATCAACCAACTCTAGTGCAGGATTGGTTAATTGAGCAGTCAAGGCAAGCTTTTCACGCTGCATACGCATTTGTTGGTATTGAGTAAGCAAGGTTTGTAAACCAGGGCTTTCAATTCCTACAAAAGACAAATCGGCTTCTTTTATGTTAGGGTTGTTGATGTATGCTTCTACAGCTTTAATGGTATTTTCTAAAATACTAATTCTAATAAGCTCATTATCATAATTCTGAGCGTTTTTTAAATATACATCACCATTTGTACTATTCCCAATCATTCCCCTTTCCGCCTTAAAGTAAGCAAGTGAATTTTCAATTGAATCCAATTCGTTTCTTAAAGGATCCATTCTGTTTTCTATAAAATTTATGGCTTGTAAAAAACCGAGCGACTTATCTTTAGTCATTGCCTCACTATGCAATTTGGTCAACCCGTTTAAGATATCTATAGCGCGTTCAGCAGAAATGTCAGAATAATTTACCGTTAACACGTTGCTTTCTTTAGATGTTCCAACAACAAGAGAAGAACTCAATCCAAATGCAACGATAAGTTTATTATTATTATAGCAATAAATAGGGGTGAAGCTATTGAACTCTTTTAACTTGTGAATTACAATTTTGTGCTTATTCAAAACAAAAGGAATTTCCCAAAGTCCATCACCTTCAACTTTCCCAGATACATAATGGAATCCATTTTTTTTCGGTAAAATTGAAAAACTAATCTCTGGGGGGTCTTGATTTAATACATCTAATATCTCCCATTTTATAATACCATAAAAATCCTTGTTTTTAAACCTCCCTTGAGAAACTGATTTGTATTGCAATCCTAAACTTTCAACCAACTCTGCTGCTAAAGACGGTGATTTAAAATATTCAATCCGATCATTAAATGGATCTCTTGACGAACCTAAGAATGCTTGACCTAAAGAAATTTCAGATTTATCCTCAATACTAATACTTGTTGATAAGGTGTATACAGGCGTAATATACCTTAAATAAATACTTCCTAATGCAAAACCCAACATTCCAAACAAAAGTATAAATGGCCACAAAGCCAATATTCTTCTGAAATCGATATCAAAAGAAGAACCAGAATTTGCAGACTGATTATTTTTTACATAGTATTCAGGTTCCGAAACGTTGGCTTTATTTCCTTCCCAAATGTTTTTATCTTCTTTCATATTTTAAATTTATATCAATATGCAAGTTAAAAAATCAAATTACCATTCCCATCATTGTTATCATTAATTTCGACAAGTGTAGTTCATGGCTAAATAATATCTTATTCTATTCAATAAATTTAGAAGTCTCCAATTAGAAACTACTATATTGTTATATAATCAATTTTGTAAGTAATATAAGCAAACCTGCAATAGATACAAAAAGCGTAAAAGTTAATCTAACAGGACTAGACGGGCTAACAAACCAATTGTATTTATTTGGCCTTACGTAAATAAAATCATTGCTTCTAAGAAAAAAATATGGTGATTCAAATATTTTTTTTGAGGTCAAATCAATTCGTGAAAAATATCTTTTACCACTATCTTCTCTGATTATCCATACATCTGACTTATCGTTCAACTCAGATTTTGATGCATTTTGAGACATCGCTTCCAAAATGGTAAGTCTTTCGTTGCTGATATTTATTGTGGACCCTTCATTTCCATTTATTATATAAACTTTGCCCACCAAACCAACGTTTACAAATAAGTCTTTATAATAAAATGCCAATTTAGATTTTATGATATTTTCAGTTTCTTTTGTGGTTAACCCATTTACTTGAATTTTACCTAAAAGTGGAAATTCTATATTCCCGTCTAAATCAACTAAAAATCCGCTAATACCATTATTGTTGCTCCCATTTGTATTTCCAAATGGATTTAAGAATGCAGATAAACTAGGTTCAGTAGAGGCGACAGTAATATTTAAGCGATCGGATATTTGAATTCGCTGAATGGCAAAATCTTTTATACTATCCAATTGCTGCACAGACACCTGTTGATCTTTGAAATAAATTTTACCTTTTGTTAAGCCGCATGAACAAAAATTAATTATTATTAAAAACAAAAAAGCGCAAAACAAACTATACTTTAACATATTTTAATACATTGTAAAATTTTAAATATCAATACTGTTTTTTTATACTGAAACAAAGATAATTATTATGAAGTATACTATATAAAAAAACAAATGAACGAATGGCACATTAAAACACTATTTGTACTTTTTATTAAATAAATTCAATTGGCTTGATAATATAACACAAAGAATCCGCGAATATTATTAAATCATTAAATTGAGATTGACAACTGAAAGCGACGAATAATAATGTGGGCTAGTACTTAGCAATTTGGAATTAATACGCTCTTTTTTACTTTTTAATTTTTACTTATTTCTTTTAGAGTATCCATTCAATTTCACCAGAATGATACTTGATTTCATTTCCATTTTGCATCAATATCAATAATCCTTGATCATTTACACATGAAACGATAGCATTGGTTTCTAAACCGTTTATTTTAAATTGACAATGTTGTCCTTTTTTAAAAAGATGTTGGTTATATCTTTCCCAAACATTGATTTCATTTAAAAAGGTTGTTTTTTCAAAAGAATAAATCAAATCCTGATGAAGCAATTTAGCCAATGCTAAAGGATCGTAGTTTATGTTGGTTTCATTTTTAATCGAAGTGGCCGAAATAAGGTTTTCAGAAAATTCTACTTGATTTACATTAATTCCAATCCCTACAATTGCCCATTTCCAATTTTCCCCGCTAAATCTATTTTCAATTAAAACCCCTCCTGCCTTTTTGTCATTAATGAACAAATCGTTGGGCCATTTTATTTTTACATCTAATTGTAACCGCTGTGCTAGAAAATCTCGACAAATTAATGCGATGAATGCATTGAAAAGGAATGGATTTTTTTGTAAGCTATGCTGAGGGCGAATCACAACTGAAAATGTAATGTTTTCGCCAGGGTTGGATTGCCAATTTTTTGAACGCTGGCCTTTCCCTTCTGTTTGATGAATGGCAAACCAAGCGTCTAGATGATTAGCCAATCCTTCAGAAACCTTTTCCATGGCATATTTATTGGTACTATCCACCTGTTGAATGACATGAAAATTAATTTGGTTTAAATCCATACGCTTTCAAATGACAAAGAAATACTACTTTTGAATATAATTGCAAGCTAATTGATTTATTTTTTCATTAAAAATATCATTTGCAATTCATTAAATTAAATCATAAACTATTTTGAACAATTTGAACTTATTGAACGACAGAAAAAAACCAGCTGCCAAATTAACGAGAAGCAGTAAAATTATTAAAACCATCATTCAGGCCATTCAGGATAAAAAAGGAGAACAAATTGTAAGTTTGGATCTGAGAAAAATTCCAGAAGCCGTTTCTGATTTCTTCATTATTTGTGAAGCTACGAATAACAACCAGCTTAGAGCAATCGCAGACAATATTGAAAAAGAAGTAAAAGAAAAATGTGACGATACGCCTTATAAACACGAAGGCCGTCAAGCAGAACAATGGATATTAATTGATTATGTGAATGTAGTTGTTCATATTATGCTTCCAGAACCTCGAAAATTTTACAACCTTGAAGAGCTTTGGAGCGATGCTCCATCAATGTCTCATCACGAATAATTTACATCCAACCCATCATTTTAACGGCAATATATATTTATGAATCAACAGAATCAGCAACCAACACCACCCGAACAAAAACCAAATTTTGGAGAAGATCCAAAAAAGAAAACTAAATTCAATATATACTGGATTTACGGAATCATACTTGTGGTTTTAATTTCTTATAATTTATTAAGAAGTGTTGACGTAGGCGGTATTGTTATTACAAACCCTGGTCAGTTTGAAGAAATGCTCACCAAAGGCGATATCAACACCATTAAAATCATTCGAAATAAAAAGATAGTTCGTGTTTTTGTTACACCAGATAGTTTAAAACAAAAAGCTGGCTATTATAAAGCAATCATTGGTGCTAAAGATGAAAGAAGGTTTAAAGCAATTGCAAAATCAACTGAGCCTCAATTTTATTTTTCTGTTAGTGATTTAAATAGCTTTGAACTTGGACTCAATAATTATTACACTAAAAATCCAACCGTTCGGCCTGTTAATAAAATAGCAGAAGATGAAGGTGAAGTTTTTAGCCAATTGATTAGCACATTATTGCCTATTTTATTATTGGGTTTCGTTTTCATTATGATGATGCGTAAAGTTGGACCAGGTGGAGGCGGTGGAGGCGGTGGAATTTTCAACATCGGAAAATCTAAAGCCACTTTGTTTGAAAAAGGCACAAAAGTAAACATTAATTTTGGCGATGTGGCTGGTTTGGATGAAGCAAAAGTAGAAGTAATGGAAATTGTAGACTTCTTAAAGAATCCGAAAAAATATACAGCTCTTGGTGGAAAAATCCCCAAAGGTGCACTTTTAGTTGGCCCTCCAGGAACCGGAAAAACATTATTGGCAAAAGCAGTGGCTGGTGAAGCACAAGTTCCTTTCTTCAGTTTAAGCGGAAGTGATTTCGTGGAAATGTTTGTGGGCGTGGGTGCAAGTAGGGTTAGGGATTTATTCAAACAAGCTAGAGAAAAAGCACCTTGTATCATATTTATCGATGAAATTGATGCAATAGGAAGAGCTAGAGGGAAAAATGTAATGATGAGTAATGATGAAAGAGAGAATACCCTAAATCAGCTTTTAGTAGAAATGGATGGCTTTGGAACCGATCTTGGCATCATCATTCTTGCTGCAACAAACCGCCCAGATGTTTTGGATAGTGCTCTATTAAGACCAGGACGTTTCGACAGACAAATTGGTATCGACAGACCTGATTTGGTAGGTCGCGAAGCGATATTTAAAGTGCATCTTAAACCAATTAAAACTTCAGAGAAATTAGATATTCATAAACTTGCAGAACAAACACCAGGTTTTGCAGGTGCTGACATTGCGAATGTTTGTAATGAAGCCGCTTTGATTGCTGCTCGAAAAAATAAAGAATCTGTTGACATGAATGATTTTCAAGATGCTATTGATCGTGTAATTGGTGGACTTGAAAAGAAAAACAAAATCATTTCTCCAGATGAAAAAGAAATCATCGCGTATCATGAAGCTGGACATGCCATTTGTGGTTGGTATTTAGAACATGCATACCCTCTTTTAAAAGTTACTATTGTACCAAGAGGTACTGCAGCATTGGGATACGCACAATACACACCAAAAGAACAATACTTATACAACACCGACCAATTGATTGATCAAATTTGTATGACTTTAGGTGGACGTGCGAGTGAAGAAATTTTCTTTGGAAAAATAAGTACTGGCGCTAGTAATGATTTGCAGCAGATTACAAAAATTGCGTACAGTATGGTAACTGTTTATGGGATGAATGATAAAATAGGAAACATCAGTTATTATGACCCTTCTCAAGAAAACTATTTTACAAAACCTTACAGTGAAGAAACAGGTAAAATGATTGATACAGAGGTGCGAAAATTGATTGATGAAGCGTATACTAAAACAAAAAATCTTTTAATTGAAAAGAAATCAGATGTAGAGAAATTGGCTAAAGAATTGCTTGTTAAAGAAGTGCTATTTAAAAGCGATTTGGAAGCATTAATCGGCAAACGTCCTTTTGAAGAAAAGAAAATTTTAGATGTAGTTAATGAAGAACCCATTGTTCCAACTGCAACATCTGAAGAAAAAACAGAACCTTCAACTGACAACAATATACCATCATAAATATTTTTTGAAATGGACGTTCGATCTCCAAAAGAAAATATTTTAAAAAAAATAAGACAGGCATTGGCAAACCCAGTGCCTTTGCCTTTTCCAGAAAGTGATGGCAACCAACCTATATTTCACAAATCTGAAGAAGACTTATCCATTTTATTTGCGCATCAATTCTCCAATTTACAAGGCAAGTTTAAATTTGTAAATAATCAAATTGAATTGGTAGAACAATTTCAGCAACTTTTGCAACATAAGGGATGGAAAAAAATATATTGTAAAGAGCAGAAGTTATTGCCATTATTGACTGCGCTAAATATCACCCCTTTTGATGATTTAGCGGATTGTGATGTATCCATTACAAGTTGCAGAAATCTAGTTGCCCGAACAGGCAGTATTGTGTTGAGTAGTGAGCAAGCATATGGAAGAACTTCAAGTGTATATGCGCCAATACATATTTGTATTGCTTTCACCAATCAAATTGTATTTGATTTGCAAGATGTTTTTAATTCGATAAAATCAAATTCTAACAGCCAATTGCCATCATTAATAACTTTTGCAAGTGGTCCTAGTAGAACTGCGGATATAGAAAAAACCTTGGTTACAGGTGTGCATGGTCCTAAAGAAGTATATTGCTTTTTAGTGGAAGAATAATTAACTTGAATATTAAAATGGAAAATAACAATAAAGATATTCAGCGACTTTTTGTGTATGGTTCGCTAAGAAGTGGATTTCGAAATCCTGCATACAAATACATTTCAGATTTTTTTGAATTGCAAGGTGATGCATTGGTACATGGTAAATTTTTTGATAAAGGGCCATACCCAGTTGCGGTTACTTCAGATGAAGAAGTTTTTATTCAAGGCGAATTATATGTCGTAAAAGACAATAAAGATTTTGAATGGGTTATTGCACAGCTTGATGATTATGAAGGGCTTAATGTAGAACCCAACGAAACGCCAAGTTACAGAAGAGACCGTGTTGAAGTTTTGCTAAACGGGGATACATTTACAGCTTGGATTTATTGGTATAATGGTAGTACGAATGGCATGGAAGAAATTGTTACTGGTGATATTTTAAAATATTTACAGGAAAAAATTAAACAGAAATAAAATTGTCTTTAGCAAAAAAAATATTTTTTCTTTCTGATTTTCATTTAGGTGCGCCTAATGAAGCAGAAAGTTTGATTCGTGAAAAAAAGATCATTCAGTTTTTGGATGAAATAAAACACGATGCACTTGAAATATTTGTTCTTGGCGATTTGTTTGATTTTTGGTTTGAATACAAAAAAGTAGTACCAAAAGGTTTTGTAAGAATTCTTGGAAAACTCGCTGAATTAACCGATATGGGTATTCCTGTTTATTTTTTTGTAGGAAATCATGATATGTGGATGAAAGACTATTTTCAAAAAGAGTTAAACATCCCTGTTTTCTTTGAACCAAAAGCATTTGATTTATTGGGCAAGCAATTTTTAATCGGACATGGTGATGGATTAGGGCCGGGAGACCATGGTTACAAGTTTATTAAAAAAATATTTCGAAGCAAAATATCTCAATTTCTATTTGGCATATTACCTCCAGTTATAGGCATTGGATTAGCCAATTATTTCAGTAGAAAAAGCAGGGCAAAAACAGGAAATAACGATCAGATATTTGAAGGCGAAGACAAAGAATGGTTGGTTACGTTTTGTAAAGAAACATTATTAAAACATCATTACCATTATTTCATATTTGGTCATCGTCATCTACCATTGGATATAAAATTGAATACAGAAAGCAGGTATATTAATTTAGGCGATTGGATTACATACTTTAGCTATGCTGAGTTTGATGGGAATACACTTGAATTAAAATACTATAAAAAATAATCAGGTGGCAAGATTTTTTATACCGTTAATTATCTTCATTCTCTTTTTTTGCAATCAAGGCATTGCGCAATTATCACAAACAGACACTGCAATTATCCAACGATCTTTTAAACTTGAGCAAACATTAAAAGGCGATTTTACTGCATTTAATGTGGATGCAATTGGCAATATTTATGCGACAACACCAACTGATCAATTAAAAAAAATAAAGACCGATGGCATTTTGATTGCCGTTTATAATGATGTAAAGCGGTTTGGAAAAATAAGTGCAATTGATGTACATAATCCTTTGAAAGTACTGGTTTATTACAAAAATTATTCGGCTATTGTAATGCTTGATAAGCTGCTTAGTTTCCGAAATCAAATCGAGCTAAAACCATTACAAATCTTTGATGTAAATGCTGCTGCAACTACTTATGATAACAGTGTTTGGATTTATGATGAACAAAATTTTAAAATTAAAAAATTAGATGATAAAGGTTTGTTACTGCTAGAATTCGCTGATCTCAGAACTCTATTTAATATCGCTCCTTCTGCGGAAAAATTAATAGACGAAGACAATCAATTGTATTTAATCGACAAAGAACAAGGTGTGTTTGTTTTTGATTATTATGGCGCGTTTAGTCGCCTCATCCCAATTAAAGATTTAAGCGATATTACTATAGAAAAAAATTACTTAATAGGATTTAGAGATAATATTATGGAGGTAGTTCAATTAAAGAATTTAACCTCAACAAAATACGCACTTCCGGTTTTAGCAGAAAAAATAAAATCATTGAAATTCATCAACAACAAACTTTATATTTTAACCCAAACGAGCTTAAATATTTATCGTTTAGATTAACTAATTTTATTTTATGGATTTTTTAGACAATATAATTTTTGACAACAGTGTTCGAAGTTTTCTTGCGGTATTGCTCATCATATCTACAGGATTGATTTGTAAAAAATGGCTTTCCAGAAATCTCGCTTCTTTTATATATATTATCATTAAACAAAAATGGATTTCTGTAGAGAAAAACATTTTTGTAGACCTTGTTTTTAAACCGCTTGGTTCATTTTTGAGTGTTTTTATTTCAATAATGGCTTTGATGTATTTGAAATTTCCTGAGGTACTAAAATTCAACATAAATAGTTATTCTTTTCATGAAATTTTAATCAAAATTTCTATAAGCTTCATTATTATATATTTTATAATTTTTCTGAGGAGTTTTATTAATTTCATTTCTTTTGTTTTGGATGTAAAAGCAAAACAAAACAATGAAAAAAGTGATGATCAATTAATTGTATTTTTCAGGGATTTTGCCAAAGCAGTAGTTTCCATTTTTGGTGTTTTAATGATATTGAAATTTGGATTCAAGGTTGATGTTGGAGCCGTATTAACTGGTTTAAGTATCATTGGAGCTGCATTAGCTTTAGCTGCAAAAGAAAGCATCGAAAATCTAATAGCATCTTTTATCATCTTTTTTGACAAGCCTTTTTTTATTGGAGATTTTGTAAGGTGAACAATCAAAACAATACCACGGGAACTATTGAGGAAATAGGTTTAAGAAGTACAAGAATTAGAACTGTAGAGCATACATTAATTACAGTACCCAATAAGCAAATGGTTGACAGTGTGGTTGACAATTGGAGTATGCGTAATGCGAGAAGAGCAGAAATCAAAATTGAATTGAGTCATAGTAATGAAATAAAAAGCATAAATGAATTCATACAATTGCTTGAAAATTATTTTAAAAACAAGCAAGACGTTATTACCAAAAGCTCTGTGTATATAACTGATTATACAAAAGCAGGTACTATTATTACTGTAGAATATTTTACTTCAGATATACTAATAGAAGATTATTTTGTTTTGAAACAATCACTAATTCTATACATAAAAGAATCAATGGATGCGATGGTATTGAAGATCGCTAATGCTGGTGGGGATATTAATATTTTCAATACAGATGGTGGTGGTAACGTAGTGACCAATACGCCAATTATTTAATCAATTCAAGTAATTCTTTATCCCACTCTCCAGATTTTCCATATTCAACTACCCTTCCAATTTCCTTTCCTGATTTCATTACAATAATGGTGGGCACGTTTGTAATATTAAATGCGGCTGACATATTTTCAATGGTTTTCTTATCTCTGTTTACACCAAAAAAACTTATGCAAGAATCTGGCATTCCACTTAACTGTTGAAGTTTGAAAAACTTGGGTAAAATAAATTGAGTGTCATCGCACCAAGTACCGCCAAAAACAACAAAATGCACTTTGTTTTTTGCAGCCTCAAAACCATTTAATAATTCAGTAGAAGGCTTGTAATTCTTTTGATTATCGTTGTACCAAGTAAAACTCGCTTCATTGATTAATGTATATTTATTTATCAATCCAGTGTAGATTAACCCTCCTGGATTTTTTTCATCTTTAGCTATTGTATATGGCGTTTGTGCAATGGCGTTTTGCATAATAAACAAGATGGCTATTGTGTTTATAAATTTCATGAGATTTGATTTATAATCCTGCTTTTATTTCGTGTAAAAATGATTTCAAACTTTTTAATGTTTCAATCATTTCGAACTTCTTTTCAGCAGATTTACTTTTTTTCAGAAATTCTTTGGCGCCTTCAATGGTGTATTTCCTTTCTCTTAAAAGATGGTAAATCAACTTCAAATTTTTAACATCTTCTGGTCTAAATAATCTATCCCCTTTTCCGTTTTTCTTAGGCTTTAAAATATCAAATTCATTTTCCCAAAATCGAATTAATGAATGATTTACTTTAAACATATCAGATACCAACCCAATGCTATAATATCTTTTAGAAAACAAAACTTCATCTTCAGGAATATCAATCAAATCTACAGTTGCCGACATCTCACTAATTTTCATTCTGCCTCTAGTAGATTTTTTCTTTTCTACTTTCTCATTCTTTTTTTCAAATATTGGCGTGAAATCTATTGCAACAGGTTCTTCTTCTAATAATGGAATTGAACTATTGTCATTCAATTCATTAGTTTCAATTTTTTCAACTATTTCTGAAACCTTTTCGGGTTCTGATTCTGAGAAATCAAAATTTAAAGAGGTTTGCTTGAGCTGTAATGGTGTATTTTTTTTCATCTTACTAGAAATTCAATTAATCAAAGCTTTTTGCACTACCGCTAGACGCTATTTTAAGCAACCGATCGTATTGTTCAGCATTCAAATCATTACTAAAGAAATAAACCGGATCTACTACATCCCCATTAATGTGTACTTCGTAATGACAATGGGGGCCTGTACTTTTTCCAGTGCTTCCAACCCATCCAATTACTTCTCCTCTTTTAATTTTTTGACCAGTGCTTACTTTAACTTTAACCATGTGACCATATACTGTTTCATAGCCATACCCATGATTAATAATTACATGATTACCGAAACCACCTGTTGATGAGCCTGCTAATTTTATAACTCCATTTCCAGTTGCATAAATGGGTGTGCCTTGTGGAGCAGTAAAATCCAACCCCTTATGCATTTTAGGTGTGCCATAAACCGGATCAATACGCATACCATATCCACTGGCGACTCTACTCAATTGTTTATTGCTAACCGGCTGAATGGCAGGGATACAGGCAAGTTTTGCATCCTGTCCTTTTATCAAAGCTGAAATACTATTATAGCTGTTACGTTGGAAAGTAATACGGGCATTTATATTATTTAATTGTTTAGCTACATCCTTCCCCAATTCATTATCATCCATTTCTTTCAGCTTATCTATCTCTTTTTGTTGTTCGATTAGTTTAGCACGCGCACTATCAGGTATAGGATTGGCTTCAAAAATAGAACGGTACACTTCATTATCGCGCTTTTCTAAATCTGCCATTTGTTGTTGTAACAACTTTACTTTTTCATTGATTTGGTTGTAATTTTCTTTTAAAACTTCATACTTTCTGTTGGATTCAATTTCTTTTGGCTTTGGAAAGAACTTTAAATACATATAAATGATGGCCGTTGATGCAACTAAAAGCCCAGATAAAAATCCAAAAAAACGCAATAATTTCACCCGAATTGGCGTGATTAGCTTTTCGTAACGTAGTGTATGTGTGTTATAAAAATATTTTATTTTCTTCATTGGAAACAAATCCCTTTCTAATGGTTTTAATTACTCAACCTTAATCATTAAATTGCAACCCACAATAACAGGGTTGTCATTTTGTTTATTTACAAATATAACCCCAAATTGTATTTTACAACCCAAATAATCAATTCAAATATGATGACGGCTTCTGAAATCAGACAACATTTTCTGGATTTCTTTCAATCCAAAGGACACAAGATTGTTCCATCGGCACCAATTGTTGTTAAAAACGATCCTACTCTGTTGTTTACAAATGCAGGGATGAATCAATTTAAAGATTATTTTCTTGGTAATAAAACATCGCCGTTTCTACGTATTGCAGATACGCAGAAATGTTTGCGCGTAAGTGGGAAACACAACGATTTAGAAGAAGTTGGCGTAGATACTTATCACCATACAATGTTTGAAATGTTGGGCAATTGGAGCTTTGGCGATTATTTTAAACCAGAAGCAATTGCTTGGAGCTGGGAGTTATTAACCGAAGTATACAAATTAGATAAAGATAGATTGTACGTTACTGTTTTTGAAGGCGATGAAAAAGAAAATATCCCTTCCTCTTCAATTGCTTTGGAAGAATGGAAAAAAATAGTTCCAGAAGACCGAATTATTTACGGAAACAAAAAAGATAATTTTTGGGAAATGGGCGACACTGGACCTTGTGGACCATGCACAGAAATTCATGTGGATTGCAGATCTGATGAAGAACGTAAAAATATCCCAGGCAGAACATTGGTAAATAAAGACCATCCTCAAGTAATTGAAATTTGGAACAACGTATTTATTCAATACAACAGAAAAAAGGATGGCACACTAGAACCCTTATCATCGCGACACGTAGATACCGGGATGGGTTTTGAAAGATTGGTTCGTGTTATTCAAAACAAACAAAGCAATTACGATACAGATGTATTCAGCGGTACAATTCAAGCTACTGAAAATATCACTGGTAAGAAATATCAAGCAAAAGACGACAAAGAAAGTGTTGCATTTCGCGTACTTGCAGACCATATAAGAGCAATATCATTTACAATTGCTGATGGACAGCTTCCTTCGAATACAGGTGCGGGTTATGTAATACGTCGAATATTAAGAAGGGCTGTTAGATACTATTATTCTTACCTAGATTATAAGCAACCTTTATTATTTCAACTACTTCCAATAATAGCTACTCAATTTGAAAACGTGTTTCCAGAATTGAAAAAACAAGAAGAATTTGTTGGAAAAGTAATCAAAGAAGAAGAAGAAGCATTTTTAAGAACGCTAGAAAAAGGGTTGAAAAAAATCGATACCGTTATTAATCAATCTGCTTCTTCAAAAATGATAAGTGGTGCTGATGCATTTGAATTGTTGGATACTTATGGATTCCCCATTGACTTAACCATTTTAATTGCTCAAGAAAACAATATGCAAGTTGATGAGCA
>Ga0114967_10001310_pt1 | contig 20745 bp, 21 predicted proteins | sample M_130628_MF_Meta_FD_92639 | JGI IMG/M metagenome (GOLD analysis project Ga0114967, IMG submission 92639) | Freshwater microbial communities from Lake Montjoie, Canada to study carbon cycling - M_130628_MF_MetaG | ecosystem: Environmental > Aquatic > Freshwater > Lake | place: Lake Montjoie... | reverse complement strand
GCCGCGCGTGAACGCCAATTGCCGGTGATCTGCATCGGCATGAACCACCAGATCACCCCCTTCGTCTTCGTCGCCAAGCGCGCCAGCAACATCAACAGCCTGGAAGATTTCCGCGGCAAGCGCGTCACCGCTTGGTTCACCGGCGCCCATCTCGTGCTCTACGGCATGCTGGCCGCGCGCGGCATCACGCGGGAGAGCGTGAATATCCAGCCGCAGCAGGTCTCGGTCACGCCCTTCATCAATGGCGAAACCGATGTCTGCGCTGCCACCTGGTACAATGAACTGAACACCATCCGCGCCCGCCTGGGTGGCGATGCCAATCTGCGCCTGTTCAGCGCCGAGGATTATGGCATTTCCATCCCGCGCGACACGCTGGTGGCCAATCAGGCCTTTGCCCAAGCCAACCCCCGCGCTGTGGAAGGCTTTTTGCGCGCCAGCATCAAGGGCTGGCGCGAGGCCAAGGCCGAACCCGCCGCCGGCCTGGAAAGCGTGATGAAAATCGCCCCCACGCTGGACCGTGCGCATCAGATCGCCATGCTGCCCGAGGCCATTCGCCTCATGCAGGCCGGCCCCGCCGCCACCCAGGGCTGGTTTGCGCTCGATGCCGGCGTGATCAAGCGCGCGCATGATTTCTTCGTGGAGCAGCGCGTTCTTCAAGCACCCCTCGACCTCGCCGCCGCCTTCCGCCCGGAATACATCCAGTCCATCCCCCTGCCCGAGCGGATGGCGTGACAGCCACTAAATTATCGATCAGCGGCGTCGGCAAGAATTTCGGCGCCGTCCGTGCCCTGGACCGGGTGGATCTCGATATCGCACCCGGCGAGTTCGTCACGCTGATCGGCCCTTCGGGCTGCGGCAAATCCACCCTGTTCAACATGCTGGCCGGGCTGCTGGAGCCCGATGCCGGCGGCACCATCCTGCTCGATGGCAAGCCCGGAAAACTACTTGGCCGCACCGCCTTCATGCCGCAGCGGGACCTGCTGCTGCCCTGGCGCAATGTGCTCGACAACGCGTTGCTGCCCTGCGAGATCGAGGGCCTGCCGCGCGCCGAAACCCGCGCGCGCGCAGAAAAAATGGCGGTGGATTTCGGCCTGCGAGGCTTCGAAAAACACTTCCCGCAGCAACTCTCCGGCGGCATGCGCCAGCGCGTGGCGCTGATGCGCACCTTCATGTTTGAACGCGACCTAATGCTGCTCGACGAGCCCTTCGGCGCGCTCGATGCCCTCACCCGCTCGATGATGCAGCGCTGGCTGCTCGACATCTGGGCGCGTTACCGCCGCACCATCATCTTCATCACCCATGACATCGACGAGGCGATCTTCCTGGCCGACCGCGTGGTGGTGATGAGTGCCCGCCCCGGCCGCATCAAGCTCGACCGCCGCATCGAACTGCCCCGCCCGCGCGATGCGCATCTGCTCACCGCCCCCGAATTCACCGCCATCAAGCGCGAATTGCTGGACGCGGTGGAGGAAGAGAGCCTGAAAAGCTTCTCCGCGTGACCATGCTGCGCGCGGCCCTGCCGATTCTGCTGCTCTTCGCGCTGTGGGAGGCGGCGGTGGTCGGCCTGGCCATCGACCCATTCTATCTGCCCTCCATCCGCGTGGTGGCGGCGGCGATGCAGGCGCAAAGCGGCTTCTACCTCGATGCCTATCTGGTCACCCTGGCCGAGGCGGCGCTGGGCTTTGCCATGGGTGGTCTGGTGGGCGTGGCCTCGGCGCTGCTCTTCACCCGGCTGCCGATGGTGAAGGACATGGTGCTGCCCATCTTCATCGTCTCGCAGACTGTGCCGGTCATCGCCTTTGGCGCCATTGTCGTGCTGTGGTTCGGCAATACGCTGATGGCCAAGGCGGCCATCGCCTTCTACCTCACCTTCTTCCCGGTCACGATCAACACCCTGGCCGGCATTGCTGCGGTGGATGCGCGCCAGGTGGCGCTGTTGCGCAGCTTTGGCGCCGGGCAGGGGGCTGTGATGCGCAAGCTGCTGCTGCCAGCGGCACTGCCGCGCATTTTCACCGCACTCAGGCTTTCCGCCTCCCTCGCGCTGGCCGGCGCCATTGTCGGCGAGTGGTTCGGCGCCACCCGCGGGGTGGGTGCCATGCTGCTGGCGGCGATGTTCAATGAGCAGATCGTCAGCCTCTGGGCCTCCATCCTGGTGGCGGCGGCGGTGGGCGGCACGCTCTTCGCCGCGGTGGCGCTGGCTGAGCGTGCGATGGTCTTCTGGCGGGAAGAACTATGAACCGCGCCGCCATCCTGCGTGGAATTCTGGGCGCGGTGCTGTTGATCGGCGCCTGGGAATTCTGTGTGCGCTTCTTTGCCCTGCCGCAATGGATTCTCCCCCCGCCCAGCGGCATCCTGGCCACGGCTTGGAGCGGCCGTGCGGCGCTTTTGCCCGCCGCAGCCATGACGGCTTATGAGGCGCTGAGCGGCTATGCCATCGGCGCGGTGCTGGGTGTGGGCCTGGCCATGCTGCTGGCGCTGGCCGCACCCCTGCGCGCCGTGCTGCTGCCCATGGTGGTGGCGGTCAATTCCATCCCCGTGGCGGCCTATGCGCCGCTCGCGCTGCTGTGGTTCGGCACCGGGGCGCTGTCAAAGATCATCATGGTGGCCTTCATCGTGGGCTTCACCGTCTTCCTCAATGCGCTGGATGGGCTGACGCGGGTGGACCCGGCGGCCATCGCCCTGCTGCGCAGTTTCGGCGCCGGGCGGCTGCGGCTGCTCTGGACGCTGCGGCTGCCCGCCGCGCTGCCATCCATCGCCACGGGGCTGCGCATTTCCACCGTTCGCGCCATGATCGTGACGCTGGTGACGGAAATGCTCGGCTCGCAACTCGGCCTAGGCTGGACGATTTTCCAGGCCGTCTTGTTGATTGATTTTCTGCAGGTCTGGGCGGCCATTCTCGTGGCCTCCATCATCAGCCTGCTATTTTTCGGCGTGGTCTCGGCCATCGAGCGCCGCGTGGTGTTCTGGAGGTAACGATGGATTTGCAACTGCGCGGCAAGACCGTGCTCATCACCGGTGCCTCCAAGGGCATCGGGCTCGCCTGCGCCCATGGCTTCGCCGCCGAGGGCTGCAACCTGCATCTGGCCGCCCGCTCGGCCGAGCCGATGCTGGCCGCCAAGGCGGAGATTGAGGCCGAGCACGGCGTGCAGGTCACCATCCATGCCGGCAGCCTCTCCGATGATGCCGCCATGCGCGCCCTGGCCGATGCGGTGGGCGATGTGGACATCCTGGTGAACAATGCCGGTGACATCCCCGCCGGCGATATCGAGGCGGTGGATGATACCGCCTGGCGCCGCGGCTGGGACCTCAAGGTCTTCGGCTATATCAGCCTCACCCGCGCCTATTGGGCGCGTATGAAGGCGCAAGGCCATGGCGTGATCATCAACGATATCGGCAATAGCGGCGAGAATTGGGATGCGCGCTACATTGCCGGCTCCTCCGGCAATGCCTCGCTGATGGCCTTCACCAAGGCGCTCGGCGCCGTCTCGCTCGACCATGGCGTGCGGGTGGTGGGCATCAACCCGGGGCCCGTGGCAACCGAGCGGATGATCAAGCTGATGAAGCGCCGCGCCGTCGATTGGTATGGCGATGAATCCCGCTGGGAGGAGTTGTTCGACAAATACCCCGGCAAGCGCCCTGCCACGGCGGAGGAGGTGGCGGACCTCACCCTGTTCCTGGCCAGCCAGCGCGCCGGCTATATCACCGGCACGGTGGTGACCATCGATGGCGGCATCGCGTCGCGCGGCAGCATCATCTGATGGAACATGAAGCACGCAACCGGCATTTTGAGGCGCTGACCCAGCAGCCCGATTTGCTCTGGCTGGGGCAGAACACCAACCACCTGCCGGCCCATCCCGCAGTGCTCGCCGCCATGCATGCGGCGGTGGATGATTTCTCGTTCAACGCCTATGCGCCGCCGCTCGGCATGGAGCGGTTGCGGGCGCTGATTCTGGAGGATCTGGGTCTCGATCCGGCGGTCTTCGGCGTGATCGTCACCGATGGCGCGGTGGCCGGCCTCTCCCACGCCGTGCGCACGCTGCTGCGCCCGGGCGATGAACTCCTGGCTGCCGAGCCGGGCTGGAAATGGCCCCTCGCCTTCGCCCGCAGCCTGGGTGCCACGGCGCGCGAATTGCCGGTCTATGAGGCGGCGCAGGGCTATCGCCTCTCGCCCGCACAACTGCGCGCGGCGATGCGGCCGGAAACCAAACTGGTCTATCTGGTGGACCCCAATAACCCGATGGGCACCCGCTTCGAACCCGAGGAGATCGAGGCCTTCGCCGAGATCACCGGCGAAGCCTTCGTCATCCATGATTGCACCTATCGCCACTTCGCCCAGGGCCACACGCTGCTCGCGCCCTTCGCGCCCGAGCGCACCATCACCACCTACAGCTTCTCCAAATGGCTCGGCCTGGCCGGGCTGCGGGTGGGCGCCATGGTGGCCAGCCATGCCATGATTGCGCGCTTTGCCGAGGCGGCGCCGAATGCGCTGGGCTCCTCGGTCCTGGCGCAGCGCGCCGCCATCGCCGGGCTCGAGCACAAGCACGAATTCCTGCCCATGGTCATCGCTGCCGACCGTGCGGCCAAGGCGATGATCGCTGAGGCCGTGGCCGGGGTGCCCGGCCTCGCCCTGCCCGTGCCGGTCAGCCACGGCAATTTCGTCGCCATGGATGTCTTCGAGGCCGGCATCACCCCGGAAAAACTCGTCGCCGCCTATGCCGAAGCTGGCATCATGATCCGCCAAGGCGGCTATCACACCAAGCGCTATGCCGAGCGCTTCGTGAAGATCAGCACCACCGTGCCCCGCCCCTGGATGGAGCGCTTTTGTGCCACGCTGCCCGCCATGGTCGAACGCGCCCGCGCGATGAACGACGTGCCCGTCAGCTACTGAGGAAATCCCCATGCCCCATATCACCACGCCGGATGGCACCAAGCTTTGGGTGGAGGAGGCCGGGACCGGCACGCCCATCCTCTTCATCCACGAATTCGGCGGCGACCATCGCAGCTGGGAACCGCAACTGCGCTTTTTCGCCCGCCGGCATCGTTGCATCACCTTTGCCGCCCGGGGCTATCCGCCTTCAGACACACCCGGCGATATCGAGCGCTACAGCCAGGCCATCGCCGCCGCCGATGCGGTGGCGGTGCTGGATGGCCTGGGCATTGCCAAGGCGCATATCGTCGGCCTCTCCATGGGTGGTTTCTGCGCCCTGCATGTGGGGCTGAGCCATGCCAGCCGCGCGCTCTCCATCGTCGCCGCCGGTGCGGGCTATGGCGCTGAAAAGGCGCTCGAGGAGTATTTCCGCGGCGTCTCGCTCGCCGTGGCCGATGGCTTCGAAAAACAGGGCGCGATGGAATTCGCCAAAACCTATTCGCTCGGCGCCTCGCGCGTGCAATTCCAGAACAAGGACCCGCGGGGCTGGGCCGAATTCGCCCAGCAACTCGGTGAGCACGATGCCGCCGGCGCCGCTGCCACCATGCGCGGCGTGCAGGCCCGCCGCCCCTCGCTTTATGACCTCGAAGCCGGCTTCCGCGCCATGGACCTGCCCACGCTGGTGATGACCGGCGATGAGGACGATCATTGCCTGCAACCCGCGCTCTACCTCAAGCGTGTTATCCCCGCCTGCGGGCTCTGTGTCTTCCCGAAAACCGGCCACACGCTGAACCTCGAAGAACCCGCCCTGTTCAACCTGCATCTGGCTGAATTCATTGCCATGGTGGAGGCCGGCCGCTGGGACAAGCGTGACCCCCGCGCCAATCCGGCCGAGGTGATGAAGGTCTCCTGATGGTCGATGGCACCCGCCTCTGGCAGCGGCTGCAAAGCCTGGCGCAGCATGGCGCCCGGGCGGATGGCGGGGTGGACCGCCCGGCGCTCTCGCCCACCGAGGCCGAGGCCAAACACACCATCATCGCCTGGGCCGCCGAGGCCGGCATGTCGGCCCGGACCGACCCGCTGGGCAATCTCTTCCTGCGCCGCGAGGGCCGGGAAAACCTGCCGCCACTGCTGGTCGGCAGCCATATCGACAGCCAGCCCACCGGCGGCAAATACGACGGCGCCTATGGCGTGCTGGCAGCGCTGGAAGCGGTGCCAGCGGCCCCCCGCCGCCCCGTCGAGGTGGTGGCCTGGACCAATGAGGAGGGCAGCCGCTTCGCACCGGGCATGATGGGCTCGGCCGGTTTTGCCGGCGCGCGCGATATCGCCGAAATCCTCGCCTGCCGCGATGCCGATGGCATCACCGTGCAACAGGCGCTGGAGGCCACCTTCACCGCCCTGCCGAACCTGCCCATCGGCCCGCTCGGCGGCGCCGTGCATGCCTATCTGGAGCCGCATATCGAGCAGGGCGTGGTGCTGGAACAGGCCGGCATCCCGCTGGGCATCGTGACCGGCCTGCAGGGCAAGCGCACCTTCGCCGTCACCATTCAGGGCGAGGCGGCGCATGCCGGCACCGCCCCCCGCGCCACACGGCGCGACGCCCTGCTCGCCGCCGCCCGCGCCGCCACCGCTTTGGATGCGCTGACGGCCGACCCCGCCGATATCACCCGCTTCACCATCGGCCGCTTTACCGTCTCGCCCAACGCGCCCTCGGTGGTGCCCGAGCAGGTGCAGTTTTCCATCGATCTGCGCCACCCCGATGCGGCAACGCTGCTCCGCCTGGGCGATGCCATCGCCGCCACCATCGCCGCCGCCGCCCAGCCCTGCGCCGCCCGCACCGAAGAACTCTCCACCGCCCTGCCCAGCCGCTTCGATGACGCAATGCAGGATGACATGGCGGCGCTGGCCCAGGGCCTTGGCCTGCCCGCCCTGCGCCTGCTCAGCATGGCCGGCCATGATTCGCGCTTCCTGGCCCATATCTGCCCCAGCGCCATGGTGTTCATTCCCTGCCTGGGCGGCGTCACCCATCACCCGGCGGAGAGCATCACCCCCGCCGATGCCCTGGCCGGCGCCCGGCTGGTGGCGGCCGCCATGGCGCGCTGGTCGGCCTGACGCAGCCTGGCCAGAATCCGCGCTGCCGCCTGGCCATCGCCATAGGGATTGGCCCGCTCGCGCCGCGGGGCCGGGTGGTCCAGCAGCCGGTTGGTTGCTGTGACGATCCGCGCCGTATCGGTGCCCACAAGCTGCGCCGTGCCGGCCTTCACCGCCTCTGGCCGCTCGGTCACCTCGCGCAGCACCAGCACCGGCTTGCCCAGTGAGGGCGCCTCTTCCTGAATGCCGCCGCTATCGGTGAGCACCACCGAGGCACGCATCAGCAGATGGGTGAAGGCGGCATAGCCCAGCGGCGGTAGCAGATGGATATGCGGCACGCCGGCCAGCAGGCGCAGCACCGGCTCGCGCACCGCCGGATTGAGATGGACAGGATAGACCACCTCCACATCGCCCCGCGCCGCCAGCCGCAGCAGGGCCTGACAAATGGCCACTAATGGCGCGCCAAAATTCTCCCGCCGATGGCCAGTGACCAAAATAATGCGCCGCCCCGGCGCCAGTGCAGGCAGCGCCGCCTCCAGCCGCGCCGCCAGGGCTGTGTCGGCCAGGATGTGCGCGCGCATGGCCAGCACCGCATCCACCGCGGTATTGCCGGTCACCACGATGCGCCCGGGCGCCACCCTTTCGCGCAGCAGGTTGCGCCGGGCCCCCTCGGTGGGGGCGAAGAACAGGCTGGCCATGCGGTCCACCACCACCCGGTTCATTTCCTCGGGAAAGGGGCGGCCCAGATCATGGCTGCGCAGCCCTGCCTCGACATGGGCGATGGGCACGCCGGCATAAAACCCGGCCATGGCGGCGGCCATGGCGGTGGTGGTGTCGCCATGCACCAGCAGCCAGTCGGGCCGCGTATCGGCCAGGATGGGGCGCAGCCCTTCCAGCACGGCGGTGGTGATCCAGGTCAGGTCCTGGCCGGGGCGCATGATGTCCAGGTCAAAATCCGCCACCAGGCCAAATTCGGCCAAGGCCCCATCCAGCATATGGCGATGCTGGCCGGTGACGCAGAGCAGCGAGCGAATGCCCGCCGTCGCTCGCATCGCCAGCAGCACCGGCGCCATCTTGATGGCCTCCGGCCTTGTGCCGATGACGGTGAGAATCGCCTGCATGGCACCACCATAGCGCGAATTTACCGGCCTAAAGCAATCCAATTCATATATTATTCACCCATTGGTTGTACAACGCGCCGCACCACAGCCCCACCGCCACGCGCGAGCATCCCCGTCGGCCATCGCCGGGCCACAGGCTCACCCTCATGCCGCGAGAACCAGGGCGAGAAGGCCGGATCCTCGATAGCCAGGCTGTTCCAGCGCGCCTGAAAAGCCGCCAATTCCCGCCGGTAGCGCGGCCATTCGCCGGGCGCGTCATCCGGCGAGCGGCTGGCCGATTCATGGTGAATCAGCGTGGCATGCGGCGTCCAGACCGTGGCGAAGCCCCGCTCCCCGGCCCGCAGACAAAAATCAATGTCATTATAAGCCACGGCGAAATGCCCGGCATCAAAGCCGCCCAGCGCCGCCCAGCATGGCTGCGCGACCAGCATGCAGGCACCAGTCACCGCAGAAAAATTCTGCCGGTGCCGCAGCCGGCCCTGAATGCCCGGCACCTCTGCCGAAGCGCCAACATACCAATGCCGGCAGGCGCCATTAAGGCCCAGGATCACCCCAGCATGCTGAATGCTCCGGTCCGGGTAGAGCAGCCGGGCGCCGACCACACCGGTGCCGCCGGGCAGGGCCAGGCAGGCCAGCATCTCGGTCAGCCAGCCAGGCTCGATCACCTCGATATCATTGTTCAGCAGCAGCACCGGCCCCTTCGCCCCCAGCGCCCCCAGATTGACCAGCCGGGAGAAGTTGAACGGCCCCGGCGCCGCAACATGGCTGATGGCGCCCGAGGCAGTATGGCGGTGCAACAACCGCAGTGCTGCCGGCTCGGTGGTGCCATTATCCACCACCACAATGCGCAGCGCGCGATGCGCCGTGCCATGCAGCAGCCCCTCCAGGCAGCGCTCCAGCATGGCTGATTGATCGCGGGATGGGATGACGACCGTGACCTCCAAGCCTGGGTCCACCGCCGGCATGGCCGGGGCGGGCAGCGTGGCCGGCGCATCGGCCTCGTGCCGGGAAAAGGCCGGGAAGGGGATATGGTAAATACCGGCCGGCGGCAGCGCCGAGAGCGGCAACTCCGCCCCTTCACGCCGCCGCAGCACCGCCTGGCCGATATAATCCAACTCCCGCAGCAGCACCGGGTTGATGGCTGGTTTGCAGAGCAGCCCGGTCTCCGCACCCTGGTCATCATGCAGGGCTTCGTCGGTATAGAAGGCCTGGGCGTCGGGCGCCTGGGCAATGGCGTCACTGAACAGCGCCACCGCATCAGGATGCAGGCGATGGCCCTCGGCCAGGGTCACCACCCAATCACCCTCGGGCGGCAGGGCCTCGCCCGGGCGGCGAATGGCGATGGCTGCCGGCGATACGCGCCCCTGGTGGCGCAGCGAAAAACCCGGCCGGGCATCCTCCAGCACATGCCGGTATTCCTGGCTTTCCTGCGGCATGGCCATGCCACATTGGGCCGGCAGAAAGCTCACCTGTGGCGTGGCATGGGCGAGGTGCAGCCGCAGCCCCGGTGCGGCCGAGACGCGTATCCGCCGCGTCACCAGCGGGTCCATCACCACCAGCCGGGCCGGCCCCTGGGCGTGGATCGGCCGCCATTCATCGCGCGGCAACCAGCCCCGCCCCTCATCCAGATGCACCGCCGGGGCCTCGCCCGCCGCCTCCAGCGTGATGCAGAGCGGATGGGCGATAGCCGGCAGGTCGAGCATCAGCGGCTGCTCGTGGCTCTGCGGGATGATCGGCGCGCCACGCTGCAGCGCCGCCTCGGCGTGGGCCGCCTGTCTTTCGCCGCCCGCCTCGGGCAGCATGTGGTAGAGGCTGAGCGCGGTGGCTTCCCGCAGCGCCTCCTCGGCCCAATCCGGGTGGTCCAGCAGCGCCTCGAAGCATTGCAGGCCTAGCATGATCTTGCCGTTATTCTTCGCGGTATGGCCCAGTTGCAGCACGCCATCCGGCAGCGCGCGCGCGGCGGCATAGGCCAGCATCGCATCCTGGATGCGCCCGGCCTCCCGCAGCGCATGGCCCAGCATGATGGTGGCGTGCAGATCGCCAGGCTGGCTCAGCAAATACTCGCGGTAATGGCCCACCGCATCCGGCCAGATGCGGGCCTCGAAGGCGGCGCGGGCGCGGTCCAGTGGCAGCACCGCGCCTAGCCCGCTTTAGTACATATGCTGGCCGCCATTGATCGATAGCGTGGAGCCGGTGACGAAATCGGCCTCATCGGCGGTGAGAAAGACCACGCCGCGGGCAATGTCATCGGCGGTGCCAAGCCGGCCGCGCGGGATGCGGGCAATGATTTTTTCAAGCACATCGGCGGGCACCGCCCGAACCATTTCGGTATCGACATAACCCGGTGCAATGGCATTGACCGTGATCTGGTTACGCGCGCCTTCCTGGGCCAGCGCCTTGGTGAAGCCATGGATGCCGGATTTGGCAGCGGCATAATTCACCTGGCCCAACTGCCCCGCCTGGCCGTTGATCGAGCCGATATTGACGATCCGGCCGAATTTGCGGGCGCTCATGCCATCCCACACCGCCTTGCAGGTGTTGTAGCAGGAGCCGAGATTGGTATCGATCACGTCATCCCACATCTGGCGGGAGAGCTTGCGCATCATCGCATCGCGGGTGATGCCGGCATTGTTCACCAAAATCTCGATCGGGCCGTGATCGGCCTCGATCTGCGCAACGGTGGCGGTGACGGCGGCGAAATCGCTCACGTCGAATTTATAGCAGGGGATGCCCGTGCGCTCGGTAAAGGCGGCGGCTGCGGCGTCATTGCCGGCATAGCTGGCAACCACCTTGCGGCCAGCGGCCTGCAGCGCCTCGCTGATCGCAGCGCCAATGCCGCGCTGCCCACCCGTCACCAAAGCCAAACGTGCCATTTTGTCGCCCCTTGCTGGAAGGGTCTGGGTTGCACGCATCGCAGCGCAGTATCAAGGGCCTATTTGCGTCGCAGTTTGAATAATGCCTGTTCACCAAACAGATTGGCCAGCCGGGCGGAACGCCGCCAGGGCGATTTCAACCCGTCATCATCAGCGGCCAGCCATTCCTCCACCACGAAGCCGTCGCGCTCGCAAAGCTCGAAGAAATCACGAATGGTGCAGGGGTGGATATTGGGGGTTTCGTACCAGCCGCGATTCCAGGTGTTGGTCATCGGCATCCGGCCGGTCCAGGCCAATTGCCAGCGCACCGCCCAATGGCCGAAATTGGGAAAGGAGACGATGGCGTGCTGGCCAATGCGCAGCATCTGCCGCAGCACCTCTCGCGGTTTTTCCACCGCCTGCAGCGTGCGCGAGAGGATGACGAAATCAAACGCCGCATCCGGATAGAAGGCCAGGTCATTATCCGCATCGCCGTGAATCACCGCGAGCCCCGCCGCCACCGCCCGGGTGGCCTCGGCCATGTCGATCTCAATGCCCCGCGCATCGGCGCCCTTGGCCAGCGCCAGATATTCCAACAGCGCGCCATCGCCACAGCCGATATCGAGCACGCGGGCACCGGGGGTGATCATCTCGGCGATCAGCCGGAGATCAACCCGCATGTTTTTTGCGACGTATTGAATAGTGGTGTCAGGCATCAGACACCCAAGGCCTTGGCCGCGCCCGCCACAAACCCGCCCAGCGCGGCATGAAACTCCGGCTCATCGAGCAAAAACGCGTCATGCCCCTTATCCGATTTGATCTCAACGAAACTCACCCGCGCGGCGGCGGCATTCATTGCCCGCACCAGCGCCCGGCTTTCGCTGGTGGGAAACAGCCAGTCCGACGAAAAACTGGCCACGAAAAACCGCGTCGGCGTCTTGGCGAAAGCCTGCGCCAGTGACCCATGCTCGGCCGAAAGATCAAAATAATCCATCGCCCGGGTGATGGTCAGATAGGAATTGGCGTCAAACCGCCGCACGAAGCTGGAACCCTGATAGCGCAGATAGGACTGCACCTCGAAGACATCCTCCAGGAAGGTCACCGCATTCGCCCCCCGCAGCTTGCGGCCGAATTTGCGCGTCAGCGCCTCCTCCGAGAGATAGGTGATATGCGCCACCATCCGCGCCACCCCCAGCCCCTGGGCGGGTATCCGCCCCTGCTCCCAATAGCGACCGGCATAATAATCCGGGTCGGAATGAATCGCCGCCCGGCCCACCTCATGGAAGGCGATGTTTTGCGCCGAATGATGCGAGGCGCAGGCAATCGGCGCCGCCGCGAAAACGGCCTCGGGGAAAGTGGCGGCCCATTCCAGCACCTGCATGCCGCCCATCGAGCCGCCAATCACCGCCAGCAGCCGCGCAATGCCAAAACCATCCACCAATAATTTCTGCGCGCGCACCATGTCGCGGATGGTGATGGTGGGGAAATCCGTGCCCCAGGGCGTGCCATCGGCGCGCTTCTCGGCAGGGCCGGTGCTGCCCATGCAGCCGCCCAGCACATTGGCGCAGATCACAAAAAATCGATCCGTATCGACCGCCAGCCCTGGCCCGACCAAATTCGCCCACCAGCCGCCCTTGCCGGTCAGCGGCTGGGTTTCCGCCACATATTGGTCCCCGGTCAGCGCATGGCAGATCAGCACGGCATTGCTGCGCGCGGCGTTCAGCCGGCCATAAGTGCGGTAAGCCACCGTCAGCGGCGCCAGTTGCACGCCACAATCCAGCATCAGCCCATCCGCGAAGACGGCATGCTGGTGGTCGACCTCGGGGAAGGGCTGGATCAGCGACATCACGGCAAACGCATAAGCCCAGCCCGCCGGGGCTTCAACCTTGCCCGCATGGCGGTTATTGCTGTCGGCGATGAATACCCTCAGCGCCGTCCGGGCCCAGCTCGATGCCATCGACGATTCCATGCATGACCTGCTGATGCAGCGGTCGGGCATTGTGGCCTCTCTTGCGGCCAGCCAGGCCAAGGCCGGCAGCACCATCCTCCGCCCGGGGCGGGAGGCCGATATTCTGCGCCGCCTGCTCGCCCGCCACTCCGGCCCGCTGCCCCGCGCCGCCCTGGTGCGGCTTTGGCGCGAGCTTTTCGCCGCCTCCATCCACCAGCAGGGCGGCTTCTCAGTCGCCGTTTATGCGCGTGACCCGGCGATGGCGCGGCTGGTGCCCGAGCATTTCGGTGCCCTGACGGCGGCCCGCACCCACCCCACCCCCGCCCGCGCCCTGGCCGCGGTCACCAGGGGCGAGGCCTCGGTGGCCGTGCTGCCCTTCCCGGAGGATGCCGATGCGCCGGAGATGGAATGGTGGCCGGCGCTCAACGCACCGCAGCTTTCCGTCGTCGCCCGGCTGCCCTTCTTCACCGAGGGTGAGGCCGAGGCCGATGCCCTGGTCGTCGCCCCCGGCGCGCCCGACCCTTCGGCCGAAGATCGCTCCCTGCTGCTGCTCGAATCCGATAGCGAGCAGTCGCGCGGGCAATTGCTGGCCAGCCTGACCGCCGCCGGCATCACCGCCCGGCTGGTGCTGGTGCGCCGCGCCCCCGGCATTTCCCGCTTCCTGATGGAGGCCGATGGGCTGATCATGCCCGGCGACCCGCGCCTCGCCGCCCTGCCCTTCGACCGTGCCCGCATGCTGGGCGCCTATGCCGCGCCGCTGAGAGGTTTTTCCGGATGAACGCCATGCTGCCCCGCCCGACCATCCTGACCATCGAGCCCTATGCCCCGGGCGCGAGCAAGGTCGCCGGCGTGAACCGGATCACCAAACTCAGCTCGAATGAAGGCGCCTTTGGCCCGCCGCCCGGCGCGATGGCGGCCTTCATCGAAACCGCCGCCGAATTGCACCGCTACCCCGATGGCGGCAGCACCGAACTGCGTGAGGCGATCGGCGCCCGCTTCGGCCTCGACCCTGCGCGCATCATCTGCGGCGCGGGCAGCGACGAGATTTTGCTCCACCTCATCATGAGCTATGGTGGCGAGGGGACGGAGCTGATCATGTCCGCCCATGGCTTCACCATGTATGACATCACCGGCCGCTATGCCGGCTGCCAGGTCATCAAGGTGCCCGAGCGCGACCTCAAGCCCGATGTGGATGCCATGCTGGCCGCCGTTGGCCCGCGCACCCGCATGCTCTGCCTGGCCAACCCGAATAACCCCACCGGCTACCTGCTGCCGCAGAGCGAAGTGGCCCGCCTGCGCGCCGGCCTGCGCGATGACGTGATGCTGGTGCTCGACGCCGCCTATGCCGAATACGTCACCGACCCGACCTATGATGCCGGCGCCACCATGGTGGATAGCGCGCCGAACACGGTGATGACCCGCACATTTTCGAAAATCTTCGGCCTGGGTGGCATGCGGGTGGGCTGGGGCTACTTCCCGGCCCATATCGCCGACATCATCAACCGCATCCGTGGCCCCTTCAATGTGAACATCGCCGCCCAGGCCGCCGCCGTGGCGGCGCTGGCCGAGCCGGGCTGGGTGGAAAAAAGCATCGCCCACAACACCGAATGGCGCGCCAGGCTGGCCGCCGCGCTGGAAGCGGCAGGTATCAAGATCTGGCCCAGCGAGGGCAATTTCCTGCTGGCCGATTTCACCAACGCCGAACGTGCCAAGGCCGCCGATGCCGCGCTGAAGGCGCGCGGGGTGATCGTGCGCGGCATGGGCGGCTACGGCCTGCCGCATTGCCTGCGCATCACGGTCGGCACCGGCGAGGAATGCAACCTGGTGGCGGATACGCTCAGCGCCTTCATGCATGCTGTTTGAACGCCTCTGCATCATCGGGCCGGGGCTGATCGGCGGTTCCATCGCCCGCATGGTGCGCGAGAAGGGCGGCGTTTCCCGGCATGTGGTCACCTTTGCCGCCTCCGAAGCCTCCCGCGCCCGCGTGCGCGAATTGGGTTTTGTCGATGAGGTGGCCGATAGCCTGGCCGAAGCGGTGCGCGGTGCCGATGGGGTGATCCTGTGCATCCCCGTGGGCGCCTATGCCGCGGTAATGGCGCAGATCGCGCCGCATCTGGCGCCGGGCTGCATCCTCACCGATGCCGGCTCAACCAAGGGCTCGGTGGTGCGCGACCTCTCGCCGCTGCTGCCGTCGGGCGTGCATCTGGTGCCCGCCCATCCCATGGCCGGCACCGAGCATTCCGGCCCCGATTCCGGCTTCGCCACGCTGTTTGAGGGCCGCTATTGCATCATCACCCCGCTGGAGGGCGTACCGCCCGAGGCGGTGGCGAAGGTGCGCGCGCTTTGGGAGGCCGCGGGCTCGCTGGTCGAGACCATGGATGTCGCCACCCATGACAAGGTGGTGGCCATGGTCTCCCATTTGCCGCATCTCATCGCCTTCACCATTTGCGGCACGGCCGATGACCTGGCCGAGGAAACCCGCGAGGCGGTGCTGAAATTCGCCGCCTCCGGCTTTCGTGACTTCACCCGAATCGCCGCCAGCGATGTGGCGATGTGGCGCGATGTCTTCCTGAACAACCGCGAGGCGCTGCTGGAAATGCTGGCGCGCTTCACCGAGGATGCCCATGCCCTAGGCCGCGCGGTGCGCTATGGCGAGACGGAGTTTATCGAGGACCGGATCAGCCGGGGCCGCTCGATCCGCCGCGGGCTGATTGAACGGAAACAGGCCTAGCGGGCTGCTGAAAGGCGAGGGGAGATAAGGTCGAGGGGCTTTGCCCCTTGAGCACCCCACCAGGAAACTTAGTTTCCTGCACCTCCGTTAGATTATTGATTTCAATAATTTTCAAAGGTCCAGGAAAATCATTTTCCTGGCGGGAGAGCGCGAGAGGGCAAAGCCGCTTTCGCTCTTTTCCTCCGCAATCAGAGTGTGTCAGCAGCGTGCTGAGGCCTGCCCGCTGGTCTCACACCAGAAACAGGAACATCAGCACGAGCAGCGCCACGACGGCGATGATCGAGTATTTGGTTGCATTGGTGAAACCGGCCCAAAGGCTCTCGCGCTCGGCCAGGATATCGGCCGACTTCACTTCGACGAATTCATAGCTGGCTTTTTCGGCCATGGGTCAACCCTTCCTCGTTCAGCGCCATGAATAGAAAGACCGGCGCCCGGCGTCCAGTGACCCTTTATGGCGCCCAACCGCAGGCCAGCGCGCCGTCGCCGCCGGGGAGCATGGGCTGCCCACCCGTCACCATTGCCAAAGCCGCCGGGTAGAGGCTGTGCTCCTGCGCCAGCACCCGCGCCGCCAGCGCCGCCTCATCATCGCCCGGCAGCACCGGTACGGCGGCCTGGGCGATGATGGCGCCCTCATCCACCCCGGGGCTCACCCAATGCACGCTGCAGCCATGCAGCCGCACACCCGCCGCGATCGCGCGGGCATGGGTGTCCAGGCCACGAAAACTGGGCAGCAGGCTGGGGTGGATATTGATCATCTTCCCCTGCCAGCGCCGCACGAAACCCTCGCCCAGCACCCGCATGAAGCCGGCCAGGGCGATGAATTCGACCCCATGCGCAACCAGCACCCGGTCCAACTCGGCCTCGAAGGCCTCGCGCTCCCTCCCCCGGCTGGGCACCACGGCGGTTGGCACGCTGCCGGTCAGGGCTAGCCCACCGGCATTTTCGCGGTTGCTCAGCACCAGCACCGGCCGGGCGGGATAGCCAGGTGCCGCCATGGCGGCCAGCAGCGAGACCATATTGCTACCCCGGCCGGAGATCAGAATGGCCGTCCTCACAGCGCCAGCGGCTTTTCCATCACCACGCCCTGGCCGCCTGCCTCCAGCCGGCCGATGCGCATGGCGCTCTCGCCCGCCTCAGCCAGCAGGGCCAGGGCGGCATCCACATCCCCAGGCGCCACCACCAGCACCATGCCAATGCCGCAATTGAACACCCGCAGCATTTCCTCGGTGGCGATATTGCCGGTCCGTGCCAGCCAGGAAAACACCGGCGGCGCCACCCAGGCCGTGCCATCCACCACCGCCGTCACCCCCTCGGGCAGCACGCGCGGCAGATTGCCGGGCAGTCCGCCGCCGGTGATATGCGCCGCAGCCTTCAGCAAGCCCTTGTGGTGCAGCGCCAGCAGCGACTTCACGTAGATCTTCGTCGGCGTCAGCAGCGCCTCGCCCATCCTACCCGGGCCAAACGGGCAGGGCGCATCAAGGCCAAGCCCGCTCGCCGCCAGCACCCGCCGCGCGAGTGAAAAACCATTGGAATGCACCCCCGTGCTTGCCAGGCCCAGCAGCACGTCACCCGCCTGCACATCCGGCCGCGGCAGCAGCGCCCCGCGCTCGGCCGCACCCACCGAGAAACCGGCCAGATCGTAGTCACCGGCATGATACATGCCCGGCATTTCCGCCGTCTCGCCGCCCACCAGGGCGCAGCCTGCCTGGCGGCAGCCCTCGGCAATGCCGGCAACCACGGCGGCGGCCTGCGCCACATCCAGCGCGCCCGTGGCGAAATAGTCCAGGAAGAACAGCGGTGTCGCCCCCTGCACCACCAGGTCATTCACGCACATCGCCACCAGGTCGATGCCCACGCTGTCATGCACCCCGGCATCGATGGCCAGCCGCAGCTTGGTACCCACGCCATCGGTGGCGCTGACCAGCACAGGGTCCGAAAACCCCGCCGCCTTGAGGTCGAACAAAGCGCCAAAGCCGCCCAACCCCCCCATCACGCCAGGGCGGTTCGTGCTGCGGGCGAGCGGCTTGATGCGATCCACCAGCGCATCGCCGGCCTCGATATCCACACCCGCCTCAGCATAGGTCATGCCGATCTTGCTTGAACTGGTCAGGGCAACCTCCGATACGGTATGGCATGGAATGAACGAGCTAGGTTTCCACATGCCGATCCGGTCTTTTAGCCATCTGCTTCGCCGTGCGATACCGCTGCTGCCGCTGCTTGCCCTATCGCCCCTGGCGGCGCAGGAGAGCCCGCAGCGCCAATCGGGCATCATGGTCGAGGCCAGCGCCGCCGATGCGGTGCAGGCGCGCGACCGTGCCCTGGCCCAGGGCCGGCGCGAAGCCTATGCCCGGATGTCCGCCGCAACCGGCGCCCCCGGCGCCACCGCCAGCGATGCGCAGATCGAGGCCATGGTCGCATCCATCATCATCGAGCAGGAGCGGGTGACCTCCACCCGCTACACCGGCCGGATCACCGTGGTGTTCAACGGCGCCAGCGGCACTCCCCCAGCCCAACCCAACCCCCTGGCAGCAGCACCGGCAGCCGGCCAGCCCGCCACCAGCTTCATCGAGGCCACCACCAGCTTCGGCAGCCTGCAGCAATGGATGACCCTGCAACGGCAGGTGCTGCGCGCCGGCCCCGTGGCCAGCCTGGATATCATCGCCATCTCCACCGATGCGGCGCGGATGCGCCTGGGGCTGCGGGTGCCCCAGGGCGATGCCCCAAGCGCGCTCTTGTCCGGCGGCGTGGTGCTGACCCCGCCCGCCCGGCCCGGCGACATCTGGCGGGTGGGCCTTGGCGACGGCTGACCAACATGACCGGCCGCGGGTTCTCACCCTGCCCAATATCATCACCTTCGCCCGGCTCTTCGCCGTGCCGGCGACGGTGTGGCTAATGCTCGCGCAGCGGCACGACCTCGCTTTCATCGTCTTCCTGCTCGCCGGGATCTCGGATGGCGTGGACGGGTTTCTGGCCCGCCGCATGGGGCTGGAGAGCGAATTGGGTGCCTTCCTCGACCCGATCGCCGACAAGGCCCTGCTGAGCAGCGTGATGGTGCTGCTGGCCTGGCTGGGCCTGCTGCCGGTGTGGCTGGCGGTGCTGGTGGTGGGGCGTGATGTGATGATCATTGGCGGCTACGGGCTGTTATGGCTGCTCGGGCTGCGGCCACCCATCGCGCCGCTGCTGATCTCCAAGCTGAACACGTTTGCGCAGATCGCCCTTGCCGCCACGGCGCTGTGCGGGGCGGGCTTCGGCTGGCCGGGGCCTGGGCTGATGGCGCTGCTGATGTGGCTGGCGGCGGGCACCACCTTTGTCTCGGGCCTGGCCTATATGCTGGGCGCCCGCCGCCTGCTGGCGGCGCAGCCATGAACGATATCGAGACACCGCCGCCGGGCCTGAGCCCTTCCAGCGCCACGCCGCTGCAGCATCGCCTGATGCTCTTGGGCGTCGTCGCGGCGATCTTTGCCACCCTTTGGCTGTTCTCGGCGATTCTCACGCCCTTCGTGCTGGCCACCTGCGTGGCCTATTTCATGGACCCCGCAGCCAGCCGCATGGCCCGCGCCGGCATACCGCGCAGCCTGGGCGCTGCCCTGCTCTGCCTGGTGCTGATCCTGATCGGACTTTTGGGCCTGCTGCTGCTCTATCCGCTGATCCTGGCGCAGATCGGCGTGCTGCTCGCCCGCCTGCCCTCCTATGTCGCGACCATCGGCAGCAATGTGCGCGACCTCATGCTCAACCTCGAGGCTGCGGCCGGGCCGGAGGTGGTGGATGCCCGCCTGCGCGAACTCGTCGTCTCCCAGGCCGGGCAGATGCTGAGTTTCCTCGGTACCGCGGCCACAAGGCTGATCGGCGGCGGAGTGGCGCTGTTCAATGTGCTTACCCTGCTCGTGGTCACGCCGGTGGTGGCGTTTTACCTGCTGCGTGACTGGCCGGGCATCATGCAGCGGCTGGAGACCTGGCTGCCACGGCGCAGCGCCCCCACCCTGATGCAACTCGCTGGCGAGACAGACCGCATCCTGGGCGCCTGGCTGCGCGGGCAATTGCTGTGCTGCCTGGTGCTGGGCCTGTTCTACGCCATTGCATTGACCGCCATCGGGCTGGAATTGGGGGTGATGGTGGGGCTTTTCACCGGCGCGATCTCGCTGGTGCCCTATGTCGGCTCGCTGACCGGCTTTGTCGCGGCGCTGCTGCTGGCGGTGGGCCAATGGGGCACCTGGGGCGGGGCAGGGCTGGTGCTCGCGGTGTTCCTGGCGGGGCAAATTCTTGAGGGCTATGTGCTCTATCCACGGCTGCTGGGCAACAGGGTGGAATTGCACCCGGTTTGGGTGGTGTTCGCGCTCTTTGCCGGCGGCGTGGCGCTGGGCTTCCTGGGCGTGCTGCTGGCGGTGCCGATGGCGGCGGCGCTGGGCGTGCTCACCCGGTTCTGGCTGCGGCGATACCTGGAAAGCCCGCTCTACCGAGACCCGCCGCCGGGCTGAGCGCCGCAGCGCCTGTCATGGGCCCGCACACATCACAGCGGGCGGAGCGGCCGCCGCAAGCCAAACCCCACCCTTGCCTTTCCCGCCCAATACCCTGCATCTGGCAGCCTAAATTCAGGGAATGTCCGCCCTTGCCTATCGGACCAACATGGCGGGTCCTCGCGCTGCTGCTCCTGCTATCCGTCGCCGCTCCGGCGCAGCAGGATGAGCCGGAGACGCTGCCCTATACCGTCACCATCGCCCGCACTGGCCATGCGGGGCTGGACAGGCTTCTGCGCGAAAATTCCGGCCTCATCGCCCTGGCCGATCTGGCCCCCACCGATGCCGAGGGCATTCTCTCCCGCATCCGGGCCGAGGCGGAGAAGCTGCGCCCGGTCTTTGAGAGTGAGGGCTATTGGGCCGCCGCCATCAGCATCACCGCTGCCGTGCCGCTGGAGCCCGCCGCCATGGCCGCCGTCTCCCCCGGCCCGCTGGCACTCGACATCACTCCCATCCCCGGCCCGCTCTACCGCCTGCGCCGGGTGGAGACCGAAGGCGGCCCCGCCATCCCCCTCGCCCCCGGCCAGCCCGCCCGCGCCCAGGCCGTGCTGCAGGCCGAGGCCCAGGCGCTGGAGGCGCTGCGCCGCGATGCCCGGCCGCTCGCGCGCATCACCCACGAGG
>Ga0114967_10001309_pt1 | contig 20745 bp, 23 predicted proteins | sample M_130628_MF_Meta_FD_92639 | JGI IMG/M metagenome (GOLD analysis project Ga0114967, IMG submission 92639) | Freshwater microbial communities from Lake Montjoie, Canada to study carbon cycling - M_130628_MF_MetaG | ecosystem: Environmental > Aquatic > Freshwater > Lake | place: Lake Montjoie... | reverse complement strand
GCCAAGAGGCCGTATTGTCTGACATCGCAAGATCAATGGTTTCCACGATGCTCTCTGCTGCGCCTGGATTCATACGAACTAGTACTTCAACACGTCTATCTAAATTACGATGCATTAAGTCAGGTGAGCCAATCCAAGTTTCGCGGTCACCAGCATTAGCAAAATCATAAACACGACTATGCTCCAAGAATCGACCCAGGACACTTCGAACTCTGATGTTCTCGGAGTACCCTGCAACACCAGGTCGCAATGCACATATTCCGCGAACAAAGATATCGACTTTGACCCCAGCCTGTGACGCTCTATACAAAGCATCGATTATTGTTTCATCAACTATGGAGTTGCACTTAAACCGAATGTAACCTTGGTGGCCGTTTCTAACGTGTGCTATTTCTCGCTCGATGCGCTCAACTATCCCAAGGCGTAAGCCCTTTGGCGCGACTATCAGGCGATTGTAATCACCCTGAATTCCGTAGCCACTTAAGTGATTAAACAAACTAGCAACATCTTCACCAACTTTTGGATCGGTTGATAACAAGCCGTAATCTTCGTAATGTCGAGCGGTTTTTGGATTGTAGTTACCGGTCCCAATGTGAACATATCGGTTTAGTTTCCCATTATCGTTTCGAACCACTAAACAAAGTTTCGCGTGTGTTTTTAAGCCGACAATTCCGTACACAACGTGAACACCGGCTTCTTCAAGCTTGCGAGACCAATCAATATTATTTTGCTCATCAAATCGAGCCTTGATTTCCACTACAGCTAAAACTTGTTTACCCAATTGAGCCGCATTGATTAGCGCATCAACTATTGGCGAGTCACCAGAAGTTCGGTAAAGCGTCTGCTTAATTGCCAGAACATTTGGATCATTTGATGCTTGCTCGAGGAAGAGTTGCATGCTGGTGGAAAACGAGTCATAGGGATGATGCAACAAAATTTCATGATGGCGCATAACATCCAGTACATCTGGCGCAGTTGCACTTTCCACTTCCGCTAAGGCAACACTCGTTCGAGCAACAAATACTTGTGCCTTTAAGTCACCGCGTGGTAACTGCATGAACTCTAAGAGTGATTCATGGTCTAAAAGACCATTAAGCCGAAAAACTTCATTGCTTTCTACGCCTAGTTCGCCAACTATCAAATCCAAGATGTGAGCATCGATTGAATTTTCTACCTCAAGTCGAACCGCAGGCCCAAATCTTCGCCGCATTAATTCGCGCTCGAGTGCCTGGAGCAAATTCTCAGCATCGTCTTCTTCTACATCTAACTCTTCATTGCGAGTGATTCGGAAAGCGTGATATTGAAGTACCTGCATGCCAGGAAAAAGCTTGTCCAAGTGACCAGCAATGACATCTTCGAGTGGCACAAAGCGCTGACGTGACACTTCAATAAATCTTGGTAGTGAAGGCGGCACTTTAACGCGCGCAAACAGTTCGTTGCCAGTTATTGCGTTTTTAACCGTTACTGCCAAGTTCATTGATAAACCTGATATGTATGGAAATGGGTGCGATGGGTCAACTGCCAGGGGAGTTAGTACTGGAAAAACTTGTTGATCAAACAATTCAGACATTGCTTGACGTTCATCGCTAGTTAATTCATCCCATCGCAAGATTTCAATTCCATTTGCAACCAGGGCGGGCAAAATGGAGTCATTGAAGGTTTCGGAGGCTTGCTTCATCGCGGCTTGGCTCTGAGCCAAGACCGCATTGTGCAATTCACTTGGAAGCATTCCGGAAATTGTTTTCTTAGCAATCCCGGTAGCTAATCTCCGTTTGAGTCCGGCTACGCGAACCATGAAAAACTCATCAAGGTTGCTGGCAAAAATTGAAAGGTACTTAACTCGCTCTAGCAATTCCATATTTTGATCTTGAGCAAGCTCTAGAACCCGGTGATTAAAGGCAAGCCAAGAGAGTTCTCGATCTAAATATCGATCGGTTGTTAAATCGATTGCGCCACCTGGCTGCAGGGAAGACTCGCTCATAGCCTCCCAAGAATGACATATTTAGGTGAACAACACCTAAAGCCAAGATTGCACAAGGTGAACAATATGGCGGAAAGTGCGATGATTTAGCGGTGACAAGGCAAATAGTGATTATGGGCTCGGGTGAAACCAGTCCAACCATGGTCACCCCACATCAACAAATTTTGGCGGGCCTGGGCAAATTAGATCACTTAAAACTGAGCATCGTTGACACGCCATTTGGGTTTCAAGAAAATGCCGATGATTTAACGCAAAAGTTAATTGATTTCTTTTCCCAATCAGTCGGTGCTCACTCGCAAGTTGTGTCACTTCGAAACACCATGGTTAAAGGCGCCGAACTTGGCGAGGCAGTTAATGCGATTCGAGAATCTAATTGGATATTTGCTGGTCCAGGAAGTCCGTCATATGCGTTAAAAGTTTGGCAAGAACTTGGAGTGAGTCCGCACTTTGATGAAGTACTAGTAGATGGCGTGATAGTTCTAGCATCTGCCGCAGCATTGACTGCTGGCTCGCATACGATTCCGGTTTATGAAATGTATAAAGTTGGTGAGGATCCACACTGGCTGCCTGGTTTAAATCTGATTGAGCGCCATACTGGAATGCCCGCGTCAATCATTCCGCATTTCGATAATGCAGACGGTGCCAACCACGATACGCGATTCTGTTATGTAGGTGAAGCGCGACTTCGCACTCTTGAATCGTTACTGCCGCCAGAAGTTTTCATTATTGGGGTAGATGAACATACTGGTATTCGTTTTGATTTAGATGATCGCATTGCGTATGTATTTGGGCGAGGAAGCATGACAATTCGTCATCACGGTGAATCCTGGACGGTCGCAGCCGGGGAATGCGCAACATTCGAAGAAATTATTGCGCACACTGGAAGCGCAATTGTTCTTGGTGAACCAGCACCGCTATTTAAGGTTGATCCACATAAAGTCGAAGAATTACTTGACGCTGGAAATGTAACTGCTGCCGTTGATGCGTTACTGAATTTAGATGAGCTGGATCGAGATATGGAAACTCGCGCTGCGGTCCATTCCCTCGTAACACGCTTAGGGCATATTGCTGCCAGTCCGAAAGTCGACATCATGTCAGTCGTTGGCCCTTACATTGAAGCGCTATTGCAAGCTCGCCAAGCGGCGCGCACAGGTGGCCGTTGGGATGACGCAGACGCGATTCGGGATCGCCTAACCGAATTGAAAGTCACCATCAAAGATTCCCAAGATGGATCAAGTTGGGACATCGAATCCAAATGACGCCAGGTCCAATTGCCTTAGTTGGCTCGGGAGAATATTTACCAATAATGCAAGAGGTAGAAGCAAGTTTGATTGCTGGCCGCAATCCGATTTATGTTCAAATTCCAACGGCCGCAGCCCCAGAAGGTGAACGCTCGTTATCTCGCTGGATTGAGTTGGGCAAAGCCCAAGCTAATCGCATCGGAGTTACTGCCGTATCGGTTGTCGCGCATGACCGTAATGATGCCCAAGATCCACGGATTGCGGAATTAGTTCGTGACGCTGGCTTGATTTATCTTTCAGGTGGAAATCCATCGTTTTTGGCAAACACTCTGCGCGACACCTTACTTTGGCAAGAGATTGAAAAGGCTTGGCGAAATGGCGCCGCTCTTGCTGGTTGTAGCGCAGGAGCGATGGCGCTAGCTGATCACATACCGGCATTACGCTTGCCAACACACTCTGCAACTAATGGTGTTGGACTGTTGCCACACCTTCGCGTGCTGCCGCACTTCGACCAAATGTTTGCGCGCCTACCTGACTTCTTGACTCGATTTATGAAAGTTCCTGATGGCGTGAGTATCGTGGGAATAGATGAAGAAACTGCAATTATCGGTGGACCATTTGAATGGGAAGTTAAAGGACGTCAGTCCGCTTGGCTATTTGTTGACGGCCATCGAAAAGAATTTAAGCCAGGAGAGACTCTAATTACGCCGGGGATTTTCTAAACATAACGTCGGTGTCCCAATGCGCAAACCCAAGTGATTCATAAAGTGAGATTGCTGCTTGGTTATTTGCATCAACGTAGAGCATCGCAGCTGGTAAACCTTTCCCGCGAAGGTATTCAAGCCCTTTAATGCTGAGCAACTTTGCTAATCCGGTGCCTCGTTGATCGGGCGCGATTCCGAGTACGTAAATCTCACCCATTTCAGAATGCCCATGACCACCAGGACCGCCGTGAATTTTGGTCCAGTGAAAACCAATCATTGTTTCGGTGGCAGAGCCACTTGCGGTAGCAGCTATCAAGAAGCCAGCTGGATCAAACCAACTCTCCGACATCCGAACTTTCAAGTCCGCAAGCGACATGCGTCCTTGCTCAGGGTGATCTGTGAATACTTTGGAATTTAGCGCGAGCCAAGCAGATTCATCCTTACCAACTTGAAATGGACGAATTGTTAAATTTGGATTCTCAATTGATTTAGGTAACGGCGCGAAAAGTGAGCGACGCATTTGCCAAAGTTCTCGAGTTTTTGCAAACCCAAGTGTTGCCGCAAGCGAGTAAGCACTGGCCATTTCGCCGTGTGCCCAAAGCCGTATCCTGGAATCGTTGGATTTTGAAATTGCAAATTCAATTAACCCTCGGCCAATACCTTGCTTTCGGAAATCGGGATGGACCACTACTTCAACAACAGGTCCCGCAACTATATCGGTTTGATCTAAGTGCAGATATCCCAAGATTTTCCCTGCAGCGTCTTTCGCAATTAAGTGTTCATCTGCCTCATCGCCGCCGTGATTTAAGTGAATCAAAACATGCTCGGAAAGTGGCGCCATTTCATCCACTGCAGCAGCAGCGAATGCGAGTTGAGTGATTTCTTGAGTTTGCTCGGGCGTTAAGTGGGCTAGCGCAGAGATCGTGATAGACATGAATTAAACAAGAACTTCGAAGGATTCGCTAGCAGCCGCTGGCGCAGTCACATATCGATAACCAACATTTCGAACAGTGCCAATTAAGTTTTCATTTTCTGGGCCGAGTTTTGCGCGCAGTCGCCGCACATGTACGTCCACAGTGCGAGTTCCACCAAAATAGTCATATCCCCAGACTTCTCGAAGTAGTTGATCGCGAGAAAATACTCGACCTGGATGTTGCGCAAGAAACTTCAACAGTTCAAATTCTTTAAATGTTAGATCCAAAGTGCGACCGCGCAACTTTGCCGAGTAAGTCGCTTCGTTAATTAAAAGTTCGCCAGCTTTGATTTCGCCAGAAATTTCTATATTTTGCTCAGTGGTAGCTTTTGTGGTTGCTAACCGGATCCGAACTTCGATTTCGGCTGGGCTGGCGTCAACTAGTAGTACATCGGTCAGCCCCCACTCTCGGTTTACCGCCGCAAGCCCACCCTCAGTAGTTATCAAGATAACGGGTGAAGTATTTCCGGTAGTTTCCATGAGCCGGCACAGACTTCGCACTGCAGGTAAATCTGTGCGGCCATCGATGAGAATGACATCTACTTCAGGTGCCATTAGCAAGGCAGTTGGCTCAGGTGACATTACTTTGATGTGGTGACTGAGTAACTCAAGTCCAGGTAATACTGCGCTGGAGGGGGTTAACGCGCGGGTCAACAGCAGAACTTGCGCCACAAGACCACCTGCTTCGCCGAATAATCTTTAAAATACCTCTTTAAGTCTAGGGCAAGTCAGGCAAGGCAAATCTTTTATAGTCAAAAAATGCATTTAGATCAGGCTAATTGTGCCACTGCATGTGCAACTTCGGATTTCTTTGGCACGCCAACTGCTCGGAAATGGACTGTGCCCTCATTATCGATTATTAGGGTCGTTGGAGTTCGGTTGATGCCATAAGTCTTAACTAGATCTAGGTGCTCAACTACATCAAGTTCGATGTGACAAATGTCTGGAACGCTATTTGTAACCTCATCCAGAATCTTGGTGGTCACTCGACAGGGCTGACAAAATTGCGATGAGAACTGTAAGAACGTGACCTGCGGAGCATGGTCGTGATGTAGGTGCAAGTGCTCAGCTAAACCTTGCTTTGGTAGCACAATTTCCTCGCGAAGTTTCCCATCGCTTAGTTTCCGATAAATGCCAAAGCCACCAGAAAGCAACAGGACAGCCATTAGGACATAGGCACCTGCTGTCATAATTACTCCCATTTAGTTGGTAACCACGAACTTAGATTAAATATCAAATATCGCCAACTCAGCAAAAACTAAGTGCTTCTAATGCAAAGGCTTTGCAGTAGGTAAATTTCTTACTTCCATTTTTGCAATTTCCAACTAAAATAAAACTCATGTCCGGCAATGAGGTTTTAACCAAAAGGCGAGTAGTCGATTATGGCCGCCTTAACTCTGCCATTTGTTGTTGCCCTTAATTCTGCAGTCGATTTACATCAGGCTGCATCTACCCAGCCGAATCGAAACCTAAGGAATTTTTTATGAGTAAACAAATTGATCCACGTGGCCCACGTTTTGGAGCAGCAATAACTACCTTCGTGTTAGCAACCATTTTGTTAACTATCCCAACTACATTCGCAATTGTGTTACTGGCTATTCAAGCTGGTGTCTTTGGTCTTGGCGCATTTGTTGGCTTGCATGCACAGCCGTATGGAATTATCTACCGAAAGTTTGTACTTACCAGAATTGGAAAACCAACTGAACTTGAAGCAGTTGAACCACCGCAGTTTGCGCAACTCGTAGGGTTTTTATTCGCCGTAACTGGATTAGTTGCGCTATTTTCTGGGGCTGATTTGATTGGAACTATTGCTGTTGGATTTGCACTAGCTGCAGCATTCTTAAATGCTGCATTTAACTTTTGCCTAGGTTGCGAGATGTACCTAATTGGCAAACGAATTTTTTCATAATCAAAATTAATCAGGAGATCTAAATGACTAATAATTCACTAGTAGATGCAACTTGGGCTTTGGCTCACCTTGATGATGCGAAAGTTGTATTTATTGAAGTAGATGAAGACACCCAGGCATATGCAACAAACCATATCAAAAATGCGATTGCGCTTAACTGGCAGAGTGATCTGCAAGATCCAGTTCGCCGGGATTTTGTAAATAAAGAACAGTTCTCAGCACTACTAAGTGCTAAGGGCGTTTCCAACGATGACACAGTGATTCTTTATGGCGGAAATAATAACTGGTTTGCTGCGTATGCCTTCTGGTACTTCAAGCTTTATGGCCATGGTGATGTTCGCTTATTAGATGGTGGTCGCAAAAAGTGGGAATTAGACGGTCGCGAACTTGTGAGTGAAGTTCCATCTCGCGCTGCAACAAAGTATGTTGCCGAAGAACAAGATCTTTCGATTCGGTCCTTCCGTGACGACGTATTGAAGGCAATTGGAACTAAAAATCTTGTGGATGTTCGCAGCCCTGATGAATATGCAGGTCGGTTACTTGCGCCCGCACATTTGCCGCAGGAAGCAGCGCGCATCGGTGGACATATCCCAACTGCTGCAAACATTCCATGGAGTAAAGCAGCCAACGACGATGGCTCATTTAAGTCAATTGCGGAATTGAAAGCACTTTATGAAGGCGCAGGCGTTGACTTGAATAAAGAGACTATTGCGTACTGCCGAATCGGTGAACGTTCTGCACATTCCTGGTTCGTCCTGCATGAGTTGTTAGGCGTGAAGAATGTCAGCAACTATGACGGATCCTGGACTGAATACGGTTCGTTAGTGGGAGTTCCAGTCGCCGTTGGCGATGAACCTGGTGCTGCATGAGTGCTTGTGGCGCGGTAGTTGGTGGCGTCTCGCTAGATAATGTCGATGTCAAAACCCAATCCGTAATACAAGGGGTAGTAAGTCAACACAATGCTCCAGCAAGTGTCGGCTATGTTCGACTCTTAGATAAAAATGATGAATTTGTTGCTGAGGTTCCAGTGTCTAAGCAAGGAGAGTTTAGATTCTTTGCCGCCCCTGGTGACTGGACGGTAGTTACTTTAATTCCTGGCGCAACTAACCGCACACCAGTAATCGCAGCACTTGGCAAAATTGTAGATCTGGAAATAGCCATAAGTTAACAATCGCCCGTTGTTTCGGTTTAAAGGTCTTAGCTTCCCCCTGGAATCAAGTTCTGGTAATCAACCTTGATACAACGGTCCATGACGACGCTCATGCCAGCGTCTTTCGCCATTTCAGCTACTGCTTGATTTTCGATCCCAAGTTGCATCCACCAAGTTTTGCCATTTGATTGGGAGGAAATTGCCGGAAATTCTTTTTCAAAAACGGCGGGCATATCTTCGCCTTTGCGAAAGACATCAATAATGTCTGGCACAAGTGGAAGATCGGCGAGTGATTTGTAAACTTTTTGTCCCAATATATTTTCTGTCGCAGCAGGATTGATTAAGAAAACCTCAAAGTGTGTTTGTTCAATTAAGTAGGCCGCAACTTGATGACTGGCTCGATCTGACTTACTTGAAACTCCGATGACCGCAACCGTTTTGGCAGTAGTCAAGATTCTGCGTAATTCGATTTCGTCCATGTCTTCGCCCTCTCGGCTATGTCATTCATTTAGCAGAATAAGTACTTACGACAATAGCGCGACGAGATTGCTTGCCAGATAGACTCATTGATATGGCTCAGACGTTTTACACTGGACTACTTGTTGCCTGCTCGTTTTCCATTACTGGTTATGCAAGTTACATGGTTTATAAATTATTTAAAGGTCTATCATGACGGTCAAGTTGCATCCTGACTTAGCCCCACTTTCCTGGTTAGTTGGTACCTGGGTCGGCGTTGGTGTTGTTGGTTACCCAAGCATGGAATCTGATGTTCAAGTTGGTCAAGAACTCAGCATTCATTCAGATGGTCGACCGTTTTTAATTCACTGGTCACGCACCTGGGAACTTGATGATCAAGGGGAACGGGTTCGTCCGTTAGCTTTGGAAAGCGGATTCTGGCGCCCCCGACCAGATAACCAAGTTGAATTACTCCTTGCTCACCCAACAGGATTTTTGGAGTCATGGTTTGGCAAAGTTACGATCACTGGCTTAGAAAATGCTGCAATAACTGGCGCTCGCGTTGAGTTGAAGACGGACGCGATACTGCGCACTGCATCTGCAAAAGTAGTCGATTCGGGTGAACGAATTTATGGATTGGTAGATGGCAACATTGGCTGGGTTTACGACATGGCCGCGGAAGGTCACACTATGAAATCTCATGCCTCGTTCCATCTCACAAAGGCAATGTCCCAATGAACAATGGATGGGATGACGTATTACGAGATCAGGGTTATCGAATCACGCCACAGCGTCAATTAGTTCTCGAAGCGGTAAACACTTTGGGTCATGCAACACCAGAGGAATTGCTTGCGGAAGTCCAAAAAACAGCAGCTGCCGTGAATCTATCTACTATTTATCGAACTCTTGAAGTCTTGGAACAAGTCGGACTCGTGACACATGCTCACATAGGTCATGGCGCGCCAACGTATCACTCAGTTGATAATGATGCGCACATTCACTTAGTTTGCGACACTTGCCAAGCAGTTTCATCGATCCCAGCCGAAGCAGCAGAGCTATTTGTGCAAATGCTTCGAGAGACTGTTGGTTTTGAAACTGATGTGGCCCACGTGTCAGTTCACGGACAATGCGCTAGCTGTATGGATCGCCAAAAGTTGCTTTAGTAATGGGTGAATTTCGACAAATCATTTTGGTAGGCATTTTAAAGTAACTGCGAGAGAATTAACTATGACTGCAATAGTGCATATGGATGAAACCAGTATTGATGCTGGTGTCCCTTGGCATTACGGTGATCCATTCAAGGAACAGCGCGAACTGGTTGCCGGACGAGGTCGAGTAGATCTATCGCATCGCGGCGTTGTAACCGTAACTGGTGTAGATCGTAAATCTTGGCTGCACTCGATTACCACTCAGGATTTCGAGTCACCAATTGCACATTTAACTTCGCTGATTTTGTCGCCTCATGGACACATTGAGCACGACATTCACGCAATTGATGACGGCGAAACTACTTGGATAAATTGCGAACCAGGAACTGTCAATGACTTAATGACTTATCTAATCTCAATGAAGTTCATGCTTCGGGTTGAAGTCACTGATGTCAGCGATCAAATCGCAATTGTTGGTGCCCCTGGCTGGATTACCTCAGAAAAATATCCAGTTTGGCATTCCTCGGCAGCGTTTGTTGTTGGCTCCGATTCAGTTGATAAGTATGTTGCGAAGCGCCCAGGGGATTGGAAAGTCAGCGAGATTTTTGTGCCACGCGCAGATCTAGCGCAGGTCATGTCGCAGGAAACTCCGGTGGGTACTTGGGCTTGGGAAGCGCATCGAATTCGCGCTGGTGTTCCAAGATTAAATTTTGAAACAGATCATAAAACTATCCCGCACGAATTGGGACTAATTGCTTCCTCCGTGCATTTAAATAAAGGGTGCTACCGAGGTCAAGAAACAGTTGCGCGGGTTTACAACTTAGGTAAACCACCACGGCGAATGGTCCAACTTGAACTTGATGGTTCAACTAATGACACGCCACTAATAGGTGACGCTGTGCTTTGGGATGGAAAAGAAGTGGGTCGGGTAACTTCAGTAACTCAGGATTTTGAAAGTGGACCATTAGCACTTGCAGTAATTAAGAGATCAGTTCCTACCGACGCAGTTTTAACAGCTGGCACAGTTTCAGCGAGCCAAACTGTAATTGTTGAGTAACAAATTTTTAGCTAATTCTCGATTCAAATCCTTACAAATCTGATTAACTTTTTCTGTCGAAAGGTTTGATTTGGCTACATTTGCAGAATCAATTACGGTTGCGGATCTTGATCGCGATCCGTACCCGATATATGCCAAGCTGCGAAAAGAAGCGCCAGTCGCTTACGTCCCTGCAGTTAACTTATGGCTGGTAACTCGAGCCGAAGACGTTGAGTTTGTAACAACACATCCGGATCTCTTTACTGCGCAAGTAACAGATTCGACGCTCGATCGATCCTTTAATGGAAAAAGTCTTCTCACTATGGACGGTGATGAACATTTAAGTATGCGCAAGAGCCTAGATAGCAAGTATCGCCCTCGCATGGTTTCCACCTACATTGATGATTTAGTTATGCCGATAGCGACACAGCAACTTACTGAAATCATTTCAAATGATCGTCATGAATTAGTGTCTTCATTTTTTGAGCCGATTTCAGTTTTGAGCCTAGGTGCGGTCTTGGGTTTGGGTCACTTGAGCGCTGAAACATTGCAGCACTGGTTTCATGGTTTAGCGATGGGCGCCACGAACTTTGAACGCGACCCTGAGAAGCAAAAGATTTCAGATGCAGTCGAATCCGAGATGAATGATGAGTTGCTGCCAATTATGGAGCGATTGCTGGCGACGCCTGATGATTCAACAATTTCGCACATGCTGCATTCTGGAATGCCAGATGGTGAGAAGCGCAGCGCCGAGTACATTTTGCCGACTCTGAAACTTACGATTTTGGGTGGCATGCAAGAACCAGGCCATGGCGCTGCCGCTACATTTTTTGCTTTGGCAAACATTCCAGGTGCATTTGATCGACTGCGTCGAAGTCCTGAACTCTGGGATGACGTAATCCAAGAAGGTTTGCGCTGGATCGCACCAATTGGAACTCAGACTCGCCAGACCACCCAGGATGTTGAGTTAGGTGGAGTTGTGATTCCCGCGGGTTCAGCAGTTGCGGCAGTCATTGCTAGTGCGTCAAGAGATGAAACAGTATTTTCAAATCCAGATACATTCGATATGGATCGACCACGTGAGTCAAATGCTTCGTTTGGTTACGGGCCACATTTTTGTGCGGGGCACGCGTTTGCACGCGGCGTTGAGAGAATTTCACTTCAGGTTCTTGTTGAAGGTTTACCAAGTATCTCATTGCGCGACAGTAAGGAAGTTGAATTTGCGGGCTGGGAATTCCGAGCACCTACATCGCTAAATGCAAAATGGTAACTAAACTTCAAGCGTTACCGTCATTGGGCCATCACATACTGCGCTAATTCGCATATCAGCACCGAACTTTCCAGTTTCAACCTGAGCGCCTAAATCGCGAAGTGCACGAATAACTTCATTTACGAGTGGCTCTGCTTGTGGCCCGCGCGCTGCTTGCTGCCAAGTTGGCCGCCGCCCGTTTGAGGTGTCTGCGAAAAGCGTGAACTGACTGATAGCAAGTATGGGTAGCGAAGCATCCGCAGCCGCAACTTCAACTGAATCTGAATTAACTTTCTTACCAACATTTTTCAGACTGGCTGACTCAAAAATTCGCAGTTTCCAAATTTTGTCAGCCAAAACTGCGCACTTAATTTCATCATCATCAACACTCACACCAATTAGCACCAACAAACCCGGTCCAGTGAAAGCGCCGATAACTTTGCCATCCACTTCAACGCTGGCACCATCAACTCGTTGTACTACTGCTCGCATCCCTACATTCTGCTCGGAATTTGGGAAATGTGCATTAGGTGTTAGCTATTTAAAAGTGAAACACTAGGAACATGTCAGTACCTGTTGCCCAGTTAGTTCGAAGTGGCCTTGTAGAAGGCACTCATTTTGGTAACGCCGTTGTGGTTGATGCCCAAGGCAAAGTGGAATGGTCAATAGGGGATGTCACAAGCGCTATGTTTCCTAGGTCCGCAAACAAATTGATGCAGGGTCTTGCCATGGTGCGAAGTGGACTCCCGGTTAAGAATGAACTACTTGCGCTTTCGTGCGCTTCACATAGTGGCGAAGATTTCCACTTAGCTGGGGTTCAAGATATTCTCAATGCTGGGAATTTGGGGACTGATTCCCTTAAATGTCCACCAGATTATCCACTTGATGAAGTTGAGCGCGACACACTAATTGCTGAAGGTTTAGGAAAGGCTTCGCTTTACATGAATTGCAGTGCAAAGCATTCGGCAATGCTGTTTACCTGCGTTTTAAATGGTTGGGATACCGAAAGCTACCTAGCTGCAACTCATCCACTTCAAGTTGCCTGTAAGGAAACTATTGAAGAAGTAACAGGTGAAAAGGTTGCACACATTGGCGTGGATGGCTGTGGCGCACCATTAATGTCAACTTCACTAACAGGACTTGCTAGATCATTTTCAAAATTTTCTGGTCCAACTGCAGACCCAAATCAAAAAAAGATTGCTGACGCAATTCGGTCCAATCCCGAGTACCTAGCAGGCACTAGACGAGATGTAACAAAACTGATGCGGGGTGTGCCAACATTGCTAGCCAAGGAAGGCGCCGAAGGCGTTTATGGAATTGGGTTGGGTGATGGTCGCGCACTTGCGCTCAAAATTGAAGATGGCGCCGATCGGGCTCGAATTGTTGTAGCAATGACAATTCTGCAGAAGGTCATGGGCGTAGTGTCCAGCGAAGTAGAGGCCCAATTAGATAGTCAAGAGTTGCTAGGCGGCGGCATCCCAGTTGGCAAAGTAATTCCTGCATTTTCGGTATAGCTAGGTACTAAGAAGTTGCTTGCGGTACTTCATAACTTCTGCCGTCATTCCGATACCAACAACCCCGATAAGAACATCATTTCGGAAGTAAGCCATAACAAGCTCATCAGTTAATTCCCCAGCAACTAACTCATATCGATCAGCAAGTCCAGGCATGCCAAAACCTTGAACCTTCATGTCATATTGATCTGACCAAAAAGTTGGCAGTGGCGTGAAAGGCTGCGCTGCTAGTTCAGCAAAGTTATCTGCCTGGGACAGGTAAGCACTCAACACCGCACCTACTCGCTTTCCAGTTTCGGTAGGGATGTTCCAATGCTCAATTCTTCTAGCCTCATCATCAAAAAGTGGATTGGCGAATCTGGCTAAGTCGCCAACGACATAAACACCTTCGACGGGATTCCCATCAGTTGTAATGGCTCGAAGCGCTGAATCAGTGAGTACTCCGTTAGAGATATCAAGATTGGTATTCGCTAGCCATTCGACATTGCAATGTGAACTAATTGCTTCAACTAATACTGTGGCTTCCAATAATTCACCGTCATCCAGAATTACTTCAGTGAGGAAATCAGTTCCAGCTAAGTCCTTTATGCCATGGCCTAACCGAAAACTTACGCCTTGACTTTCATGTCGACGCTGTAGTTCTGCTGCAAGCGTTTTGCCAAGCGGACGGATCATCGGGAAACTATCGATCGCAACATTTGTTACTTCACAACCCAATCCCCTTGCGGTAGCTGCAACCTCACAGCCAATGAAACCAGCGCCAGCTACAACAACTTTGGCACCGGGCACCAATTCGGCACGAAGTCCAATTGCATCATCCAGAGTGCGCACAGTATGACGACCAGATAACTTGCCATTTGGCAGGTCAAGTACCCGTGGCCGCAATCCTGATGCAATAACTAGCCCGTCGTAGTCAAAAGCTTTTCCAGAATTCGTTGTTACGACCTGTGTTTGTAAATCAACGGAAGTTGCTGGATCACCCAAATGCCAAATGACATCTTCGACTTGGGTTCGCAGTTTAAAAGCCACAGCATCGTGAGTCACTTCCTTTGCCAGCACTTCTTTTGATAGCGGTGGACGGTTGTACGGAGCATGAACCTCCGCACCGATTACCGTAACTTGACCTTCGAAACCGTTATTGCGAAGTGCCTCGGCCGCCCGAAGACCACCCATTGAGGCCCCAACAATAACGACTGACTTTGACATTTAGATGGCGTCAGTTATTCAACAATAGAGATTGCCTGCATTGGGCAAACGTCCACGGCGCTTTCAACTTCGCTTCGCCGACTGTCATCAGCGGTGGCAACAAATTCAAGCTTGTCATTTTCATTCAACTTAAAAATATCTGGTGCCTCGAAGACACACTGTCCATAATGTTGGCACTTATCCATGTCTACATCGACGTTTATCATTTCTTCTCCTCAACAGTTGATGGATATAAATCCTTGGAGGGAGTTCGAATTCCGCGGAACTCCCAATCACCACCCAAGGCAGTGGAAACTACTTCTTCGCTTTCTGTTGGCTGGGCGCCTACATCAGTACGTATTGCAGTTGGCCCCATGACGATCGTGTTGGTCAGTTTGCCAAGGCCTTCAACTTCCACTTCAACAACGTCACCTGGTTCAACCGGACGTGAATTAGCCGGAGTTCCAGAGAACAAAATGTCGCCTGGAACTAACGTGATAGTTCGGGCAATGTCAGCCACTAAGTAATGCATATCCCACTCCATGTTGCTGGTGTTGTCATCTTGCTTAACAACGCCATTAACTAAAGTTCGTATCTGTTTGCCTCGGAAGTCCCAATCGGTAATCAAGCCAGGACCAACAGGCGCCAATGTGTCGCTACCCTTTACTCGAAGCATGGATCCAGCATCGGTATCGCGGAAGTCATGAAGACCGTAATCATTGCCGATGGTGTAGCCAGCTATGTAATCCCCAGCCTCGGCAGGACTGATGTTGCGGCAAGTCTTGCCAATCACGATTACGATTTCGCCTTCGTAGTTCAACCATTTACAACCTTGCGGGCGAACAATTGACCCTAAATGACTATTTAGTGCAGTAATCGGCTTGTGAAAGTAAGTTGGTGCCGCTGGAAGTTTAGTCATGAACTCCTGAGTACGACTGTCGTAATTCAAATGAACCGCGATAATTTTTGTGGGCTCAGTTGGGGGCAAGTGAACTGCATCAGCGATTGCTACTTCTCTGCCATCTGGGGCAACGAGAGTTTCGCCATGGCGAATCGATTGAACCGCAAAACCATCAAGCAGAATGCGACGATACTCAGCCACGTGACACAACCGGGTGCTTAACAGGTGGGAAACCTTCGGCTGGTTTATCAAACCAAATGTGAACCTGGCCGGTACCAATCGAATTTTCGTATTCTCCGTATTGGCGACCAGGCGCCGTGCAATCCGTTTCGCCAAGCGCACCGTGCATCATCATGCCGTGTCCATACCGAGCTTCTGGCTTGTACTTATGGAACTCATCCATGGTGTTTAGCACTTTGGCATGTTCTCCAGCAAGGTACCAATCGATACGTTCTTCATCGGCAGCGCGTGCCTCTGGTGTATAAATCGAATTCAAGTCTGCAGACTCATGTTTGCGTAGTTCACGCAACGGCCAAAACGTATGTGACAAAGCACCAGAGGCAATTAGCAAAACTTTGCGATCTGAATTTGCGATCGCTTCGCCTACTGCGCGTCCCAATCGTAAATTATCTTCGTCATCACCGGTTTGGCACATACCAATGCTGATCCAGTTTTTATCCAAGCCTTTACCTAGATACATCCAGAGATTTAAGGTCGCGTAGAAAGTTGGCAGGTGAGCGTTGTCGATCGGGGTGATCCAAGTCCCATGTTTTTCACCAAGTGATGAAATTTCCTTAGCTAGCGCAGGGTCACCTTTCCAGTCATAAGGTACTGATGACATTCCGCGGGGTAGTTCTTCGCTGGTATAAAAACCTTCGCGCCGATCATGTGAGGTGACTACGTACTCAACTGTGGTTGCCCAATGCGAGTCAAAGACAATTACTGTGTCGTAATCGACTTTTTCAAATACGTCTTTACGAAGTTGTTCTAATCCTGCTACCAGCGTGAAGTCTTCCCCATTGTTGAGTTCCTTACGAATCTCAAGCGGCAAGACAATGGTCGGCACATGCGCCAACAGGCCGGCTCCAACAATTTCACCCATGACTTATTCCTTCCAACCGTTAGGCGCAAAGACTGTGTTCTTTACGTCTGCATAAAAATCAAATGACCAGATGCCACCTTCGCGGCCGATACCTGATTTTTTGGATCCACCAAAAGGTGCACCAAGATCTCTTACAAAGAAGCAGTTAACCCAAATCGTTCCAGCAACGAGCCGATTAGTGATTGCTTCAGCTCGCTTCTTGTTTCCGCAAACAACTACTGCGGCTAATCCGAATTCAGTCCCATTGGCCATCTCAATTGCCTCTTCATCGGTGTCGAATTGCTGCATAGTGAGAACTGGTCCAAACACTTCCTGAGTTACGATTTCGCTACCAACCGTTGGATTATCAATCAAGGTTGGCATAAAGAAGTTGCCGCCTAATTCTGAATTAGGGCCGCCACCCATAACTACCGTTTGTCCTTGGGATACTGCGCGGTCGACGAATCCCTTAACACGTGCAAAATGTTCGGGATGAATTTGTGGTCCAATGTCAGTAGCTTCATCACGTGGATCACCCTGCTTGATTTGCTTGGCTCGCTCGATAAATGCGGTTTTGAATTTGTCTGCGATTCCGCGTTGCACCAAGAATCTAGTTCCAGATAAACAAACCTGACCGGCGTTGTCATACTGCTCAACTGCAACTGTCACCGCAATATCTAAATCAGCATCGTCGGTGATGATGAGTGGACTCTTGCCACCAAGTTCAAATGAACATGGCACTAGATTTTCTGCTGCTGCTGTAGCGACAAGTTTGGCAGTGGGAACTGAACCAGTAAATGAAATACGGGATAAGTCTGGATGCGCAGTTAAGGCCGCGCCAGCTTCTTCACCAAAACCTTGCACAACATTAAACACTCCCGGTGGCATTCCAGCCTCCACGGTTATGTCAGCCAGTAAGGAAGCAGTGAGTGGCGCCCACTCAGGTGGTTTTGCTACAACAGTGTCGCCAGCCGCAAGTGCTGGACCAATCCGCCAAGTTGCGAGCATGAGCGGAGCATTCCAAGGTGTGATTATTCCCGTAACCCCTGCTGGATCCCAAGTTACGTGATTGATATGTCCGCGAGTTTCAAAATCTGGATAACTCAATTGATTCATTGCGTAGTCGGCAAAGAATCTGAAGTTCATAGCCACTCGTGGCATGACACCACGACGATGAGAGCGTAGCAGCGAACCGTTGTCTGTGGTCTCAACGATTGCTAAGTCTTCAATTCGGGATTCGATAATGTCGGCAACCCGATTTAAAATCGCGCCTCGTTCAGCTGGCGACATTTGAGACCAAATTGGAAAGGCTGCTTTTGCTGCGGCAACAGCTAAGTCAACCTCTAGCTTTCCGCCACGAGAAATGTCTGCCAGAAATATGCCATCTATTGGGGAATGATCTGCGAACGTCGAATCAGAGGCAACCCGCTTGCCGCCAATGAAATGCCGAGTATCTACTTCAACCCCAGCAACTGTTGCCATTGTCATGCCATCCCCTGAAATATCGTTCGGGTACTAACGAATTACGATACGTTAAATTTAGCGATTTGGGAACCGAATTTAGGTAATTCTTTCATTAGGCTGGGGAAATGTCGTTACGTCCCAAAATCGCACTAATCGGGCGGTTTACAAACTCGGCGTCGGCGCTGCGGTATGCCGGGGTCGTTAGTTCAAGAGCGCTCCTGGAATCACTATGGAATGCAGGAGCTGAACCGGTAACTCTGCTAGCAGCACCGGAAAGTGACTGGGAGCAAAGACTTCGGGGATATCAAGGCGTATTACTTGCAGGTGGCGGTGACATTAATCCCGCTAGGTACGGTCAAGCACCGGATGCGAGCGTCTATGACGTGGATGATTTGCAAGATGATTCAGATTTTGGAATGACTGAGTACGTGCTGCAGCAGGGAATTCCCACGTTGGCGGTGTGTCGAGGGCTGCATGTTGTAAACGTCGTTCGTGGCGGAACGCTGATCCAAGATATGCCGGTAAATCATCGACATGTTGTGCAAGAGGTAAAAGTTAGTGATTATGAATCCTTTGGATTCACCACAGAACTGGTAGGAACTTCGTGCTACCACCATCAGGCAATCGACAAAATTGGTACCGGATTAGAAGTGCTCGGACGTGGTCCAGATGGAACAATTGAAGCGGTCGGAATTGAATCAAGCGGCTGGGCTCGTGGTGTGCAGTGGCATCCTGAAGATACGGCCAAATCTGATGCAAACCAACATGGACTATTTGCCAGGTTAGTTAAAGAGGCAAGCGTTTAGTGTGTTTTTTGTGAATCTGCAGTAAGAGTTACGGCTCTAAGAAGATCAGCAAATGAACCCAAATCAGATCGCTTTAAGTCAGCTACGGCTAGTCGCTCGCCTTTATTGAATTCTGGAAACAACTGCTTCATCATTTTGCGGCCCTTGGCTGTCAGTTTTACCAAAACTAATCGACCGTCTTTATTGCTGCGAGTTCGCGTAATAAGGCCGCGTCCTTCGAGTGTTTGCATAACACCAGTCAAGGTAGCTTTGGAAAACCCACCCTCTTCGGAAATAACTCGGGATTCAACTGGTTCCCAAATCCAAACCACCCATAGGACCACAAACGCCGTCCAGGATAAATCGTTCTTGGCAAGTACGGTTCGCTCAAGGTAATTTCTAACTGCGTTTGATGCACGGAAAAGGTTTGAGGTAACTGCCATAGCCTCAAAATCAATTTTCAGATCGCCAAGACGAGCCTGAACTTGGCGTTCAGTTTCGTCTAAAGTGTGCTGACCAGCCATGTGACCTCAAGTTGCTAAATCCTACGGCAACTGTATCGGTTTCTTTAAAATAGGCGCGGGACGGGTCAGAATCAGGTATCTTAAAACTGTTCGTACCCGAACGATAAATTCGAATTAGTGTGAGGTGGGTTAATGTCAGCAACTACAGATGTCAGCTTGGCAAACTTAGATTTATTTGAAGCACAAATCCCATGGCGAACCTTTGACGAGTTGCGCACGAATAGTCCCGTGCACTGGAGTAATGAACCTGCTCCAAACTCAGGCTTCTGGTCACTAACTCGCTATCAAGACATAGTTCGCGTATTGCGTGACACCGAAACCTATTCAAGCGAAAAGGGGACGGCGAATTTAGAAGAGCTAGACGAAGAGCAAATGGAAGCTCGCAAGTCGATGCTCGAAACTGATGGCATTCGCCATCGTGCGCTGCGCCGGCTAATGCAAGACTCCTTCACCCCAAAGGCTGTCGCCGGTTATGAAACGTTTCTTCGTGGTTTAACAGCAAGCACACTTGATGACGCCTTCGCTAAAGGATCTTTTGACTTCGTGAAAGAAGTTGCCGCAGATTTCCCGATTCGAGTATTGGCTCGACTTATGGATGTTCCTGACACCGATATCGGTCAATTAATTGCCTGGGGCAATCGCATGGTTGGAAATACTGACCCAGAGCATGCTGATGTTTTGTTGGATTCACCGGAGTCCGAAAAATATCGAATGCTGCCATTTAGATCTCCCGCAGCATTGGAAGTTTGGGCATATGGTGACGAATTAGCCAAACAAAGATTAGGTGGCAAAGGAACTGACATTGTCTCAACCCTGATAAATCAGACCCCTATTGACGGTTTACCGCTCTCCACTCGGGATTTTCATGCTTACTTCCTGCTTTTGATTGTTGCCGGTAACGAGACAACGCGTCACACGATTACTCACAGCATGAATTACCTGATGGACAATCCAGATCAAATGGCCTTGCTCCAGGAACGCCCGGAATTAATTGAATGGGGCGTAGAAGAAATGCTCCGCATGGCTAGCCCGGTTTATCACTTCCGTCGCACTGCAACGAAGGACACTGAAATTCATGGTCAAGCCATTAAGGAGGGCGATAAAGTCGTCACTTGGTTTGCCGCTGGTAATCGAGACCCAGAAATTTTCGTCGATCCTTACCGCATGGACGTTACTAGAAATCCAAATGAGCACATGACATTTGGTCGAGGTGGACCTCACATGTGCTTAGGCAATTCATTGGCGCGCCTTGAAATCAAAATCATGTTCGAGGAATTGCTACCAAGGATTTCCGGTATTAAGCGAGCTGGCGAACTAGAGAGACTTCGTAGCAACTTCGTGAATGGCATTAAGCGCTTTCCAGTTGAAGTAACGCTTAAGTAATTAAATTAACTTTGCAACATCCCTTAAGAACGTATCAACCAATTGGTTGGTACGTTCTTTT
>Ga0114967_10001308_pt1 | contig 20754 bp, 28 predicted proteins | sample M_130628_MF_Meta_FD_92639 | JGI IMG/M metagenome (GOLD analysis project Ga0114967, IMG submission 92639) | Freshwater microbial communities from Lake Montjoie, Canada to study carbon cycling - M_130628_MF_MetaG | ecosystem: Environmental > Aquatic > Freshwater > Lake | place: Lake Montjoie... | reverse complement strand
GTCTTCGCTGCCTCAGCGGGAGCGGTGCTGACGGCGTAGAGCAGAATATTGGTATCGATGAAACAATCAGGAGCGCGCATTACGCTCCTCGCGAGTGAGCGGAATTCCCACGGTGAAACTCCAGTCCGGAGCAGCGAACCTCCGAGCCATTTCCTGTCGAGCGTGATCCAAAGCGCTTACACGCCGGGGCATTAATGTGGCGGCTAATTCGCCACAGGAGACAATTTCGAGCGTCTCTTGGCTGGCAATCGCCCAATCCAGAATCGCCGGATCCTCATGAATTTGAGCAAGAGTGACAGTCATAGAGGTAGGATACCATCGAGTGCGCATTTCTGGCAAACCAAGTGTGAAGTCAAGGCGCTTGGGGTTTACTGGAGGGTCTGTCCCCTGCGCTTGCTCCAAGTTTTTTACGCTCTGACATCAGGGGACAGCAGTGGAAGTGGACAGACCGACGGACTCAACAGGATCGCTACACTGCACGAAGGTGTTCTAAAGTTTCTGGAAACTTCTCTACCAACTTGATCAGTAGTGCAGCATGGGCATTGGGCTTGCTTCGGCCTTGTTCCCAACTCTCAACCGTACGGGGATTAGTGCGGATGGTTTGAGCAAACAATGCACGCGAAAGGCGCAGGGTTTCCCTCAGTTTACGCAGTTCATCTGGTGCCACTATAGGGGCCTCCTGCACTGGCAACCGCATACGCTTGAGTGTCAGTTTACCCTCACGCTCCGCTGTTAAGGCTGTGATGCCTTCTGTTAATTCGGTCATCAAGTTTCTCTTTTTCATAGGGTTAGATTTCACCACCTGCGGGTTTTTATCGGCTTTTGCGCTGGGTTGGGTGGAAAGTGTCTGTCCCGAATGGCACTTAGTTAAGGCGTCTTTCGTTGTATTTTTGCGCCTACAAAAAGGGGTGCAGCACCGTCACCGCACGAAAAAACGCCTCAACTAAGTGCTATTCGTGTCTGTCCCCACCCGCCCCAGTCTCATGAATGTTCCGTCACCCAGACGGTTTTTCCCCTCTCGGCGCCCTGTCGGATCTTCACAAACCCTGCAATTTCACCTGCAGCCTCCCATTCGCTGATTTGTCATGTTGGCGCGCTGTTTGCATCACCCTCAATTGTGTTGTATGCTCCACCAGATGTCGGTCGCAGAACTACCCATTCAGATTGATACTCGGCAGGTAGCGGCCTTTTGCAAGGACCGTGGAATCCGCCGTATGAGCCTCTTTGGCTCGGTTCTGAGACAGGACTTTGATCCAACGCGGAGCGACGTCGATATATTGGCGGAGTTTCATCCCGAAGCCTTGAGACGGCTGGGCTTGGACTATTTTGATTATTGTGAGCAGTTGTCCCAGATTCTTGGGGCACGGGTGGACCTTTGCTCGAAGCTTAACCGCCACATCGCTCAAGCCATTGGAAACGAAATGCTTCTTATTTATGACGAAGCATGATCCCCGGGTGACTTTGGCTCAGATTGAAGAGGCGGCGGAGAAGGTAGAGTCCTTGTGCGCGGGGAAAAGTTTTGAAGCATTTTCCGAAGATTGGGTGGCTGTCATGGCATTGGAGCGGTTGTTTCTGATCATTGGAGAGGCGGTGAAACGGCTTCCCGAGGATCTGTGCGGACGCTATCCCGAGGTTCCGTGGAGGAAGATTGCGAGCACCCGTGACCGTCTGGCACATGGATACGACGAGGTAGAGAGTGTGATTCTCTGGAATGCAGCGACCGTCTCAATCCTTGAGATGCGCCGTACAATTCAAGGGATGCTCTCAGAAATTAACCGATAGCTGTTTGTCCGCGAAGCCGGACATCCCGAGCTCACTGCCTGCGCTCACGTCACTTCGATACCGCTTCAGGCGACTCCATCCCAGAGGTCTGAGATGAATCGCAACCTTTGTCCCGCTCTGCCCGAGGTTCTTCAGCGCTGATTTTCAGCATTTGGTACACAGGGGACAGACACTCCAGATGACTCGCAATCTGGACGTCTCCAGTTGCTGCACTCTTTCTCCAAAATTCTCGCCTTATCGCCTCGTACGGCTTAAAGTCAACTCATGACTGTCGTTCTGCCACTCGACCAGATGACGTTGCCTGAGAAACTCCAACTCATGGAGGATTTGTGGAACGACCTTTCAAAATCGCATGGCTCGTTTGAATCTCCCGCATGGCATCAGGAGGTTCTTGAGGAATGCAGAGCCAAAGCAGAATCCGGACAGGAAAAGTTCACAGACTGGGAAACTGCGAAAGGGGAGATCAGGCGGCGAGTCTCGCGAGAGTTGTTGTTTTAGACTCCGCTAAGGAGCATTTAATCGAGGGTTTTTCGTTCTATGAAACAAGGAACTCAGGTTTGGGAACGTACTTTCTGAATTCGTTGTTCGCCGATATCGATTCATTAACGATTTATGCAGGCATTCACCTGTTTTTTAATGGGTACCAGAGGATGCATTCTCAGCGTTTCCCATTCGCTATTTATTATTTAATTCAAGAGGAGGAAGTTAGAGTTTACGCAGTCCTCGATGCGCGAAGAAGACCGTCCTTTATCAAAAGGACTCTCAAGCAAATATAAGCTTTGATTTGAAGCGCAATGGCCCCCGCGCCTCGGCCCCAAGCGCCTTCCGCCTCACATCCGCGCTTTCCGCAAATCCTCCAGCGCCAGCACGCGCGGATCCGGCGACCGCCGGTACAAACCCTGCCACAAGTGTCCGCGCCACCGTTCCAGCGCGAGAAGCAACTCGTTCAAAGCCGCCCCGTCCCAGCTGTATATTCCCCGCCTCATACTACCGGATTATACTTTCACATAATTTCACTTTCAGCGTCTTTCAGCTGTTTTTCCTACTCACCAGACCAGTACTATTTCGTCCACCTACTCCTCAATATTGCGTGCTATGCTATGGACCCGAAATGAGTTGCTGATCATACTCAACCTCTATCACAAACTTTCCTTCGGACAATTTCATGCCAGACACCCGGCGGTAATAAAAGTGGCAACAAAGCTCGGGAGAACTCCCGGGAGTGTTGCGATGAAGCTCTCCAACCTCGCCTCGCTAGACCCGGCGATGCGACTGAGAGGAATAGCAGGCTTGCGGGGGGCAAGCCGACTCGACCGAACTGTTTGGGAAGAATTTCACGAAAATCTCGACGAGTCAGTTCCCGCGAGCGAGGAAGCCTTCAGGAACCTGTTTGACGCCCAAGCTGATGATGAGGTGTATGTCCTTCCAAAGGAAGGGGTCTGCGTGATCAAACGGCCGCCGCAGGGACCCACCACAGTCTCCGCCAACGTCAAAGTTAGGCGGGGACAGGACTATTTTCGGAACGCCGTTCTAAACAACCTTCAAGGAAGATGTGGCGTTACGGGAATCAGCATCAGGGAACTCCTCATTGCCTCCCACATCATGCCTTGGAACACACATCCCGAAGAGAGGCTCAATGTGCGCAATGGCCTATGTTTATCCAGGCTCCACGATGCAGCCTTCGACCAAGGGCTGATTACTTTCGACAATGAACTAAAGTTAGTTCTCTCCTCGAGTATCAGGAATATTCTAGACAACAAAGCAGCCAGCGATTGCTTCGGTGCCTACGAAGGACACCCCCTCGACCTTCCTGACGATGCATCGTTGCCCGATTCCGATTTTCTCGCCTTTCATCGAAACACGATTTTCAGATCTTAACTTTCTAGAGTCCTCGCCTCCGGAAGCCTGATTTTACAGTTCGTTTAAGCTGGGGGATACGCAGGGGACAGACACTCTGGATTACGAGCTACGAACTTTTGAACTAACTGCTAAGCCTCGTAGTAATGTAGCGATAAAGCGCATCCTCCACCGGTTGATCCAAGGTGAGCATCATGTGAACCACCGATTTGTGCCCGCCATTCCCATCAGGCATTAATGTTTGTTCAAAGGTATCAGGGACCGGGCTCACGTCGCCCATGTAGTAAAACTCAATCCCCTCGTCGTTATTTTTTTGTACGAACAACAACACTCGCTGGTGAGATTCAGCAGTTTTGAAAAACTGCACGTCGGGGCTCGCCACGGTCCGATTACTTTTGGTGAACCACTTCATCTGGGAGGGATTCAGAAACTCGTCTTCGTACCGGACGGTTGCCGAAATATCTTCCTCCTTGTGGTAGGTAACAAACAAAGGACACCAAGCTTTGTTTGGGCCAATAAGGTAACCGCCGACATTCTGGGCAATCGGATTTTCCTCAGCGCCCAAGATTCGGAAAACATCGGATCGGCTGTACTTTCGGTAACGCTGAAATCCAGACTGCTCATTTTCTACGGAGAAAGTTTCGAGAAATTTAAATGACGCGTAATCCAGCAGATCTCGCAGGAACGACTCGAATCCAGGCTCTCTTAGGATTTCCTCAAAATGAGATAGCCGGGCAAAGCCGCTATCACGAAGTTCTATCCAAGTTAAGCCGATGGCCTCACCGATGGGCACAAGACGATTCCCTACATTCTCACGGAGAAACCGTAGATTTACACTCCTGTAAGCCGAGGTCCACCGGATATCCGATGTCCTCAGCTTTGTCTTCTCGGTATATTGAGCGTTTAACTCGCTTGTTAAAATGTAAGGCCGCTCGATTAGAGCCTTGAGAAGTAACGCCTCCTCTAGAGATTTCCCATTGAGGCCATCACGAGACAATGTTTCCAGAACCTTCTGCCCGCGCGAACTAATGGATGGAACCAGATCCGCCTCAATAGACCGTGCAAACCCATAAAATGATTTGGCGTAAACGATATAGGCCATCGGATCACGCAAATCATGCATCACGAAATCCATCATCATGGGCACCCTACCAATCCGATTTTTCAGGGCGTTAAAATCAGCACGCAGATCCTTGGCTAACAAGGTTCGTGCAGAGTTGATACTTTCAAAAATCCGCTCTTTGGCCAGCAGATCGAAATTGATTGTTGAAGTCCCAGGCAACCCATTGCTCCCACTTACCAGAAGACGTCGCACACGATCCTTGTCGTAAGAACGATCTCCGTACAACGCTATTGGGATTAGGTAGTTGTTTGTGTAGCTCCCTATAAAATCAATAACGGTGAGGTATTTCTCGCGTCCTTGAAGTTTACGCAACCCGCGCCCCAGCTGCTGGACAAACACAATCGCGGACTGTGTGGGGCGTAACAGAATAATCTGATTCACCTGAGGGATATCCACCCCTTCGTTAAAGATATCCACGGTGACAATGTAATCCAGTTTCCCCGGATCATCAGGTTCGGACTCCAGCCGTAATATGGCAACCTCTCGAGCCAGTTCAGAGTCTTGTCCGCTCAGTGCACATGTTCGATACCCTCGCCGATTCATTTCCACGCTCAGGGCTTCTGCTTCCTCATTTCGTGAGCAGAAAATAAGCCCCCTGACAATGCCGCCATCACATCCATAAAACTCCGCTTTTTCTATGACTCGACTCACGCGCTCCGGTGCGAGTAGTCGCTTAAAGTCGCTCAGCTCAGCTACTGCTTCACCGTTGACCGTTAGGTCAGTGACCCCGAAGTAGTGGAACGGGCACAGAAGCCCTTCCTCTAAAGCCTGCTGCAACCGAATTTCATACGCAATATTGTAGTCGAAATAGCGGAAAATATCCCCGCCATCGGTTCGCTCTGGCGTTGCAGTCATTCCAAGAAGGAAGGAGGACCGAAAGTGATCCAAGAATCTCGCATATGAGTCCGCCCCAGCGCGATGCGACTCATCAACCACAATGTAGTCGAAATGGTCTTCTGGGAATTGCGCGTAGTGCTCTGGACGCGATAATGTTTGAACCGTGCTAAAAATAAACTCAGACAGCTGATCTCGTTGCGAGCCACTGTATAGTCCGTAGGTTCGTGTAAAGCCAAACACGCGTCGGTAAGTCTCCAATGCCGCCCGAGCGATGTTTTCTCGATGCACCACAAACAGAATGCGTTTGGCTTGTACGGCCAAACAATCAAACGCAGAGAGGAGCGTCTTTCCAGTTCCTGTGGCTGAGATGATTAGCGCTTTCCTTTTGCCTTCGGCTCGTAGATTGGAAAGAGACTTGAGCGCCTCCACCTGCATCGAATTTGGACGTAATACCTCGGCTTCAGCAAATGGCTGTTCCGCTACATACGCACTCCGATTAGACGCTGTATTGAAGGCAGTCCTAGCCATCCGGTAAATCGGTTCATAGCTAGCAATAAACTCCGCAGTAACTTGCTGCGCTTTCTCGAACTGCTTAGCAAACTCCACTTCAATCTGGAGAGCCAACTCACTGTGATTCGAGGTCTCAACACGCACATTCAGTTCGGTATTTGAGGACAGCGCGGAGGCGGTCCAATTGCTACTCCCGATAATATAACGCTCAATGTGAGGATATGCGAAATAGTAGCCCTTAGCATGCATGGAGCCTTCGATTGCAATACGAACCTCTAAGTTATCTAATTTCAACAGTGCGCGTAATGCCTCTGGATCCGTGAAGTTCAGGTACTGAGAAACCAAGATTCGCCCTGTGACTCCGCGATCCCGAAGATCGGCGAGTGATTGGAGAAGGCAGGCAACTCCCTCTTGATTTACGAAGGCTACGTAGAATCGGAAGGCCTTGCATGAATGCAACTCGGCCTGAATCGCGCTAAGAACGCGTTCGCCTTTAACAGAATCGTTGAGGACAAGCCTGGGACTCGAGTCAGTATCCGGTCCGGTCACAACGTTTCAGGGTTTAAGAGCTTTTACAATAGGCCTATCCGCATCTGCCCAATCCAAGCTGCCGAACTCCTGAGAATCGGGGCGTAGCCACGTATGCGCGATATGCTCTGTGAGTACAACCTGCTGGGAATCTTCATCTTTAGAAACCGCACAACGGTAAGTGGACATCACCAAATGAAAGTCTGGATAGGAATGATGGACCGTGAGCAGGTGGGAAATGACATCAATCTTTAGGTGTAATTCCTCGGCAATCTCGCGGACAATCGCATCAGCTTCAGTTTCGCCCGGCTCCAGCTTCCCCCCGGGAAACTCCCACTTCTGATGAATGTAATCGAACTTGTGAGCCCCCCGCTGCACACAGAGGACTTCCTCGCCTTTCTCGATCACCGCGGCAACAACCTGAATGGTTTTCATAAGGGCCAAGAGCTGATGTTATCACAATGATTAGATAAAAGTAAATCCGCGCAGTGCGACGTAAACCCCGCCCTGAATATGCGGGCTAAAACAAGCCGTGGTGCATGGAAAGTGTCTGTCCCCCTCGGCCCCATTCCATGACCGCCCCTCATCTCCGACTTTAGCCGTCTGCACCTAAGACGCGTAAATTGGCGTTGCCCGTCGCGACAGATCTAACGCTCGAAAATTGACACCATGCATCTCAATCGTGCATACTCATGCATATGAGAACGACGCTCAACATCGACGAGCCCTTACTCGCCTTGGCCGGCGAGTACACTGGTGAAACCCAAAAAACCGCACTGGTAAGAATGGGACTAGAAGCACTAGTAGAGCGCGAGGCTGCTCGCAGGCTGGCGGCGTTGGGAGGACTCATGCCCACTTTAGAGGTCCCAAAACGCACCCGCTCCGAGCAATCCAGCGAAGAATGATTATCGCCGATACTTCCATCTGGATTTACCACTTCCGCCACGGATTGCCTCAGTTTGCGGATACCCTCCAAAAGGGGCTGATTGCGATACATCCCGTTGTCCTCGGAGAATTAGCCACGGCAAATCTTCTCAATCGGACGAAGACTCTCGCCGCCCTGCGATGTCTGCCAATGATACCATCCGGCACAGTAGACGAGTGTATGCAATTTATTGAAAACCACCGGCTCCATGGAATTGGGATCGGATGGAGCGATGTTCAGATTCTAGTGGCAGCACGCCTTTCAGAAAATCTCCTGTGGTCGAAGGACCGCCGCTTGGATGATGCCGCAAAAGAATTGGGCATTGCTTACTTGAATCATTAAGCCTTCCAGCTGCGGAACAACCCCAGCGGCCAATATGGTACTGAATCTCGCTCTCTGAGAAGCAATCAAATCCAGCGCGCGATTGAAAAGATTAAGTAATTTCCTTTCAATGCTTGGCTCAGAATGAAAGGCACCTTTCAATGCAGCCGTAGGATTGAAAGAAAAAGAAAAGAGTGCCTGTCCCCCGCGCAGCATCCCCAGTCAGCTTTTAGCAGCCATCAATACGCCTCCCCCGTTCGCCACAACCGGCACTTGGCTTGTCGCTGAAGGGCAATGACGGTGTGCGACCTTTGCTAGAGATTCTAGAAAAAGTGGGCTCTGGCATCATGGATCGCCCGTCGATCAGCCAGACGCTGGACATGCTTTACGGGGGTAGTTCAGTAAAAGCGGATGCCATGGTTCCTCAGTCGCCCCTGGATTTTCGCGAAGGACTGAATACGGTGGATTGAAGAAGGAAGATTTGTCACGCTTCGACTTGGTGAATAGGCTGTTAGGGGGATGTCAGCTGGGGTTTATATCGGAAAACTCTTTCTTTCAAAAATGCTAGGCTATTCACAAAACGGCTTGCTTCTTGTTTGCATATTTACGAACACGACCGAGAGTGCACTCAGTGTCGAAAATAAAAGTCATCTTTTAAAAGGACAACGGCAACTCCGTCCCTGTTCTCGATTGGCTGGAAGAATTACCATCGAAAGCTGTCGCCAAATGCCTAGTGAGAATTGAGCGTTTAAGTGAACTGGGGCATGAACTTCGTCGCCCTGAGGCAGACTTTTTGCGGGATAAGATTTACGAACTGAGAATTGGCTTGCGGGGGATAAACTACCGAATTCTTTACTTTTTTCACGGCGACGTCGCAGCAGTTCTTGCCCATGGAATCGTCAAGGAAAATGCGGTGCCTCCGAAAGAGATTGAACGAGCAATAGAGCGAAGAAAGCGATTTGAGACGCACCCAGAAAAACACACTCACACGGAGGAACCCCAATATGAAACGGAGATCGAAAACGACTGATGCGGTGCAAATCCTTCACCAGCGATTTATTGAAGGAAAGCCGGAGAAACTGGAGGAGTTCGAAAAGATGCGAGCCGACGATACGGTAGCCAGAAAGATTGTCGCGCTACGCACAAAAGCAGCCCTTTCCCAGCGAGAGTTGGCAAAGCTTGTGGGAACAAGCGCGTCTGTAATCTGTCGCCTTGAAGATGCAGATTACGAAGGACACTCGCTTGCAATGCTCAACCGAATAGCTGCCGCACTCGACAGGCGCGTTGAAATACGTTTCGTGGCGCTACGCGCCGAAAGACCACGGAGTCCGCACTCCTCGTTGACATCCAACTGCTAGCTATCACAGGAAAGATTCATCAGCGCCTCCGCGTCCAAGCTGAAAAAATCGTACTGAGGGGCAAAATTTCTCGATCGCCCCCCCAGAAACTCGGTGCGTTCCGGATCGAGGTGGGGGAAGTCTCTGTCCCTGCCACACCCTCAAAACATACGAGAAACAAAATGCCCGTAAACAGGGGACAGACACTCTGGGCGGATTGGCCAACGGGGGAAGCTCATGGGGTAATCTCAGTTTCCAGCGGCACGCTAGAATTCGGCCTCACCGGTGCCTCAGGAAGTCTTCAGGTGTCGAGTCGATGTCCTTGATGATTTGTCTCAAAAGGATTGGGGAGACGTCCCTTCCCCGGATGATTGGGAACCGTAGTGCAGCGGCCATCTGAATGACGGCATTGCATATGGGAGCCACGCTGGCGCACCAAGACAAACCCCATCGCATCAAGGATGGCACATATTTCTCTCGGCTTCAGAACAGGCAGCTTCGGCACAATTACGCGGGAACACTGATCACCTGAGTGCCCACAAACTCGGATTCCCAGACCGGTTCGCCATCTTCGAGAAGCATTCCAAGCACTTCACGCAGGTTGGTGTGGAGTTCCTCTAAAGTTTCGCCCTGCGCATGAGCACCGGGGAAGTTGGGCACGAATCCAACGTAAAGTCCTGTGTCAGAACAGCGTTCAATCACCGCAGTAAAGACTCTCATGTCCTCATTGTAAGGTTGAGCGCTCACGGAGTCAACGGAGGGTACGCAGGGGACAGACTCTCCGGGCTTTCTTCTAAGTAAAACCAATGTCTAACTTCATCCACGCCGCTGACCTTCACATTGAGTGCCCGATGCGCAGGTTGCCGTAACGAGAGAACGCGGGAGCGATTCACCTACTTTAGTCGCCACGATTTACCCGCACAAGCTGCCCAGCCAAACTCTCCAAACCATCAAGCTGCGCATGAATCTTGGCTGCCAGCTTCGAAAAATCGGGATTGTCTGTGCAGACGATAATTCCTTCGTGCTGCGGCTGCTGCCGGTGTAAGTGAATGAAGTCCCTACGATTGTGAGTCAGAACAGCACGACGATTTTCAACGGCAAACCTCAACACGTCCTCGTCGGGAATACCCTCGTTGTCCTTGCCAACATCTCGGGTGGTTATGACATCATGACCAAACCGCTTTAGCAATTCGACGACAGGCAAAGGAAAGTTCTCGTTCGAATAGAGGCGCGCTCTCATGCCTCATCGCCATTGGCTTTGATGTCGCGGTCGATCTCCTCGCGATGAGAGCGCGCATAACCCCAAGCGTTGGCTATGTCTTCAGCAGTTAGACTCGGATAGGCGGAGAGCAATTCCGCATCCGTTTTGCCATCACGGCGAAGCGATTCCAGCAACCACACAGGAATCCGCGTGCGAACGATCCTTGCAGAGCCACCGCAAATGCGATCATTAAAATCAATCCCTGGGTGGGCATCGGCCACTTCCATGGCAACGATGGCCAGTAAACGCGCCTGCTCCCCCTTCGGTAGGTGGAAAACAGCGTCACGAATTTCGTCAAAGGACGCGAGCATGAGGCGAACATAGCACGACTTACGGTCTCTATGGAGGAAAAAGTGTCTGTCCCCTGCGTCCATTATCCTCGGCGCCCATTCCAGTAGCGCGCATCCGCCGTTTTCAGTGTGAAGTCCACTTTGGGGAACAACGCTTGCGCGCGGCCGCTTAAACACCTGCCGAGCCCATTCGCAGGAGGGCAACAAAAAACAAAATGTCCTTAGTTTATCTGCCAGTTCACAATCCTGAGGCTAGGAACGCGTTCAAACTCGGATTCATTCGCAGTCACCAAAACGCACTGATGCGTCACACAAATCGCTGCGATCATTAAATCGTGTGGACCAATCCGTTGCCCCCACCGTTCCAGTTCATGGCGGATTGTCGCGTACTTCTGCGCAGCTTCATTATCAAATGCGTAGGAGGCAAAGGGAGCCAAGGCGCTTTGAATAATGGCCTGCCTACGCTCAGGCGCGCCATATTTTAACGCCCCGTGCATCAGTTCCGCTCGCACGATGGAGCAGCTAAAAATTTCCTCTGGCTGCCGTTGCACGAGTTGGACCCGCACCAAACTCGCTGGATTTCTCAGGTAATCAATCCAAGCGTTTGTGTCGAGCAACCATCCCATTACCAAGACACGGTTTGAGGTAACTCACCCTGTGTCGGACGATCAAAAGGTTCCCCCTCAAGGACGCCAGCGGTTTCTTTAAAATACCCATCAGGCCATCCAGTCGTTGAATTAAATCGAGGAAGTACTTCAAGACGCACGTGGGTCCCGTCAGGAAGGTGAATACCCGATGGCAGTCTAACCAAATCATTCTCTACAACGGCTTGAATGCTCACGTAATCAGGATGCTCTGAAGTTGGAAAAAAACAAGTCCGTAAGCAAGTCGGGCTGTATAACAATACGGGGGCCCCAAGGTCAGCGACGCATGTCGGCCGCACCAGATCACCGAGCAGACGTACTATCGGTGGAGGAAGAAGTACGGAGGGATGGAGGTGAGGAAAAAGTGTCTGTCCCCTGCGTCCATTCTTTTTTAGAACAGAGGCGGTCAGAGCGTTCGGAACCCGCAGTTCGAGAGGGAATTCCTTTCGCATGGCGATCTGCCTGTAAAGGAGACGGATCGCTTCTGTCGGAGTCAGGCCTAGATCGGCTAAAATTCGTTCTGTAGCGGCCTTGGTCTCAGAATCGATGCGCGCGTGAATGACGGCAGAGTGTGGTATGCCTGAATTGCATCACAAATGACACACACTTTTCAAGGTGGACTTTTTGGACTGGCTAACGCTCTGCTTATAGTGGAACGTCTCGGTAGCGGGCTGTATTAGATTCTTGTCAAAGGGCTTGAACCAGTGATTCAGAATGTGGCTCATGGTCCGTATTCACCTCCGCACAGATGAAAACTGTTTCACCCTCCCAACCAGAGCGGATCCATCAAACCAAACTGAAGCATAAGCAAATCGCTTTAGCCGTCCATCAAAGGGCGACCCAGCAAACGCGCCACAAAATAGCGTGGTCCATTTTAAATCACACCGCGGAAACCCTCGCTTGCGCGCGGGAAACTCTTGCGCTCCAGGTCCAGCGCCGAGGGAACATTCCCCGTTACCGGGCGTGGGCCAATATTCTAAATGCGTCCCCCGAAACCATCGTAAAGCAGCTCCTACGAAAGGATGCCCGCGTGCAACAGCGTAACTCCTGCCACCCTTTTGGCAACGCCCTCACGATCTATGAAGCGCATCAGCCAAGGCGATCTCATTGAGGCGGCTGAAGCCGTTGCCCAAATAACGGGGCAGTCGCACATTTTTATCGTTGGAATGGCGTCGACGGCAATGTCGATTCCCTCCCTCCACACGCAGATGACCGACGACATCGATCTCTTCACCCCAGATGTGGAGAGCGGCTTTTTAGACGAAGTTATTGCAGCAGTCGGTGAGGGAAGTCCGTTTGAAGCAGACCACGGCTTTTATATCGAACGCCTAGGAAGCTGGGTCCTCCTCACGCAACCCAGAGGATGGATGGAACGTGCCCTCATTGTGGCGCATCCAAGTCTCGTCATCCGCGTGCTCCATCCTTTGGATCTGCTGTATAACAAGCTCGAAACAGGTCGAAAGAAGGACCTCGATGGGGTCCTACAAATTCTTAACAACGGGGCTGTCCACTCAGACCAAATTCGAGAATTTATTGAAAACGCAGATACGCCCAAAACAACAAAACAGGGCATTTTGAGGAACCTAGAAAAGGTTCTACGGAAACGAAATGGCTCAGGCACAGCGTTCAAATGAGGGGGTACGCAGGGGACAGACACTCCAAGCTCCTTTTGTTACAAAGCGAATGAGAACAGAGGGCATCTCTTGTGTTATGGCTGTTGGTGCAGTACGTTCGGGCAAGGATGCCTACGGTGTTGCGTGAACGTGGTTATAGGTTTTTCTTCTACATGGCAGACCGTCTTGAACCAGCGCACATTCATGTCGAACGAGACGACTCCGCCGCGAAGGTTTGGCTGGATCCTCTCGAATTCAGCCTTGTTGAAGGATTTCGGGAGCACGAATGCCACGAGATTCTGCGGATTACTGACACCCACCTAGACGAGTTTCTGAGGGCGTGGTACAGTGTGTTCGGAGGTCTCCCGCAATGAATGATCTACGCATCAAATCTGTGTCGTTCTCGGACCGCACCCTCAACGTTGAGTTTACTGACGGTCGGTGCATTGAGTTGCCCTTGGAGCTCTTTGCAAAATTGAACATCGCAACTCCCCCTGAACGCGCACAATGGCGGTTAATAGGAAAAGGTCTGGGGGTGCACTGGGAGCTTCTCGATGAGGACGTTTCACTCGAGAACTTGTTGCTGGCTTACAGCCGTTCCAAGCGCGGAGCGTACGCTCAGGGCGTGCTTGTTTAATCGATCTCGAAAAGGTGACTCCCACGCGCTTGGTATGGCGTGACCCGAGAAAAAAATTACGTTTGCCAGCGCTCGGAAAAAGAGCCGACCAAAAAGAGGGTGGAGGAAAAAGTGTCTGTCCCCTGCGTCCATTCCGACTGCACGCACGGCGGTTTTAGAAAGATGCTGATTGCCCACTGAGGAAGTTCGCGGGACTTACTGCCTGAGTGGGAGCGTTTGAAAAATCAGAGACATTCCGGGTGATAATTGAAGCGGCCCCCGAAGCTAAAGCAAGAGTCGCAACCACAGCGTCCTCGAAATCCGCCATAGGCAAGCCGCGAGCCGTCCTCCATCCGTTTTTGTCTAAACATCGCACTTCAAAAAATGACAGCACACGATCTACCGCCTCCATTGCGTCTGCGCGCGTTCCATTTTTCGCAATGAGGTAAAAGAGAGTTGTTACACCATGTGCAGGAAATATCCCTTTCAGCCGTCCCTCACAAACCATGCTCAACACCCGTGCCGAGGCATCATAGTGCGGCTGGCGGCTTTGAAAAACGTCCAACAGCACATTAATGTCCACCACAAACGTCATGCGTGTTTTTGCGCAAGATGATCAAGGTGCTCCGCTTTTCCATTGGCGGTTTGATCAAGCACGCCAGTCGCGGAGAGAACCGCTGGGTGTATCGGCTGCTGGAGTTGGAGCCGCAAAGTGTGTGCCTGTTCTGCCAGGAACGACTCCACGGTAATTCCTTGCTTGGACGCCCAAGTTTGCAAGAAATTGAAATCTTCTTCCGTCACGGGTACGGCAAGCAGTGTCATGTGTGAAGGCTACGATTTTTTGGCGAAAAAGCAATGGTTCCAAATAAATCAGCCGGCCATCCCTTCGCGACAGGTCCCCTGCCGCCCCTCTACCCTGGTTTTTTTAAGATGTACTTAGAAAAGATCAGCGTGGGTTCCTGTTCTCTCCAATCTGAGTTCATCTTCTCGAAGTTGACAAATAAGTATCCAGTCTGGCTCTACATCACAGTCTCTGTGACCGCCCCAGTTCCCGATTACGGCGTGATCTTTATATTTCGGCGGCAGGTCCTGACCTGAAAAAAGAATGCCTATCGCTGATTTTAACTTTGAGAGATCCTTTCCACGCTTCTGTTGCTTTTTAATGTCTTTTTTGAACTGAGAAGTTTGACTGACCTTCATTTGTCCCAAGATTCGAAGAGATCGTCGGAGGAATCGAAGGTTTCAATTTCCTCGTTGTTTTCGCTCTTCTTTAGAACAGAGGCGGTCAGAGCGTTCGGAACCCGCAGTTCGAGAGGGAATTCCTTTCGCATAGCGATCTGCCTGTAAAGGAGACGGATCGCTTCTGTCGGAGTCAGGCCTAGATCGGCTAAAATTCGTTCTGTAGCGACCTTGGTCTCAGAATCGATGCGCGCGCGAATGACGACAGAGTGTGAACTGCTTGGATTATATCACAATTGACACACACTTTTCAAGGTGGACTTTTTGGACTGGCTAACGCTCTGCTCGTAGTTGAGCGTCTCGACGGCGGGCTGTATTAGATTATCGTCAAAGGGCTTGAACCAGTGGCAGATCAGGCGTCTGCCCCGAATGGCACTTCGTTAGGGACGTCTTGCGTGGTTTTTTACTTCAAAAAAAGGAGCACTGCACCGCCGTTGCACTTAAAAGCGCCTCAAATAAGTGCCATTCGTTTCTGTCCCCTGCGTCTCACACGGTGCGTCGGCTGCTAGTTTCAACCTCGCGGAACTGGTTGGGGGTTAATCCAGTGTGTTTTTTGAAATCCTTGCTGAAGAAATACCGGTCGTTGTACCCGACCTGATCGGCGATGGCCTTGACGGCGTCGGTAGTGTCCACCAGACGGCGTTTGGCCTGGTTGATGCGTTCACGCCGCAGCCAGTCCACCGGGCTTGTGCCGAAAGCCTTTTTAAACAGACGGGAAAAGTGCGTGGCGCTAAGTTCGGCAAGCGCGGATAGAGATGCCACCGTGTGGCTTTCAAAATAAAACATCTTCATCCGTTCCACGGGCCGCCTGAGCGCGATGGGCAGTTGCGGAGTCCGCACCCCCGCCTGTTGGCGCGCGTTGAAGGCAAGCGCGAGCACCTGCGCCACTTGGGCGTGAATGCTCGCGGGCGAGCCCGGTGCCTCGCCCGCGAGCAACTCAAAAAGCTGATGGTACAAGGATCCCACCGCCTCGAGATCGACTCCTCGGATGACGGGATTTTCACGAACCGCCAGCAGGTCGGAAATCTGCTCCAGTCGCGGCCCCTCCACCCGGATCCAGTACACCTCCCAGGGATCATGCGGATCGGCGCCGTGCTCGTGGGGATGATGGCAGTTGATCCACAACAGGTCGCCTTGTTCCACCTTGTGCCGATGCCCCTCAATGCACGTCCATCCCCTACCCCGGACACACAGAATGAGCTCGTGGCCGGGAAAATGATTACGCTGGATGTGGTGATGGATTCCCGCGATCAGATGTCCAGCGCGAGGGACTGTATAAAACACTTCCTGATGAGCCGGACTGGGCATCGAATGTAAAGACACTGGAAAAACGTTCTCAAGCGCAGCTGGCATCGTGGTTGGATACTACAATTCTAGAAGTCGCTGCAACCATTTCAAACTCCAATACTGGGCATATTCTTGTGATGGATGAGACGCTATCCTCTCGTACTCCTTGCCCTTCTCGGACTCTCCCCCGCCGTGCGTGGCGCGGACGCCGTGCAGTTCAGCAGGGACATCCTGCCGCTCCTTTCTGAGAACTGTCTGAGTTGCCATGGCCAGGACGAGTCCCACCGAAAAGGCGAACTCCGCCTGGATCTGCGGGAGGCCGCCGTGCTCAAAAAAGCCGTGGTTCCGGGGAATCCCGCAGAGAGCGAACTCATCAAACGCATCGTTACCACGGACGTGGACGAGGTGATGCCTCCGCCGAAATCACACAAGGCACCACTGACGCAGGAACAGGTGGACATCCTCAAGCGCTGGATTGCAGAGGGAGCGGTGTGGGGAAAGCACTGGGCGTTCGAGCTTCCCCGCAAGGGCTCTACTGAAGGGCATCCGGTGGATTATTTCGTCAGGAAAAAGCTCCAGGCTCGTTCCCTTCAACCTTCTCCGGAAGCGTCTAAACACACCCTGCTTCGCCGTCTGAGCTTTGACCTGACGGGACTGCCTCCGACACTCGAGGAGACCGACGCATTTCTGAACGACTCGTCGCCCGAGGCGGTTCAGACCGTTGTGCGACGGCTTCTGGCTTCCAAGCACTACGGAGAGCGCATGGCAATGTGGTGGCTGGATGCTGCGCGGTATGCGGACACCGACGGGTTTCAGTCCGACTCCACCCGTAACAACTGGCCATGGCGCGACTGGGTGGTGCAGGCCTTCAATCAAAACATGCCCTACGACCAGTTCACGCTGGAGCAATTCGCGGGGGATCTTCTTCCCAATGCAACGCCGGCGCAGAAGCTCGCCACCTGCTTCCACCGCAACCACATGACCAACGGCGAGGGCGGCCGCGACCCGGAAGAGTCCCGCGTGGACTATGTCATCGACCGGGTCAACACCATGGGCACGACCTGGCTGGGACTAACGCTCGGTTGTACCCAGTGTCACAGTCACAAGTTCGACCCCATCTCCCACGCCGACTACTATTCGCTGACCGCGTTCTTCAACAGCATCGATGAGGACGGCAAGGCAGGCAGTGCTGCAAAACCGTATCTCGCCTACCAATCGCCCCTTGCCCAGGAAACGCTGGCTGAATCGCAAGCCCTACTCGATGAATACAAAGTCAAAGAGGCTTCCGCACTCCAGAAAGCTGAAGTGCCGTTCGATTCATGGCTGCAGCAGACGCGTGAAAAAATAACGAAATGCTGGCAGTCGTGGACTCCTCTGCGGGCCGTGGCGCTCGAGTCCACGGAGGGCACTTTGCTCACTCAGGAGGCTGACGAAGCCGTCCAGTCGAGTGGGCCGCACCCGAACCAGGACGAGTACCGGTTCATCACCAGATTCCCTGCCAAGCGCATCAGCGGGCTGCGTCTCGAGGTGCTCCCGCATACGAGCCACACCAAGGGAGGCCTCTCCAGAGGTGCCTCCGGCGAATTCATCCTCACCGACATCAAGCTTCAGGTTCGCACCCGCGGCAACGCCCAGATGCGCGATGTACTCCTCTCCGACGCCGTGGCCGACAAAATGGCCGACAAGAAAAAGAACAACAACTACGGGGACGTCAAAGACACTCTCGACGACGACCCCCGCAATGGCTGGACAACCAAGGGAGCGGAGAACACCGCCGCACACACCGCCGTTTACGCACTGGCAGAACCCCTGGTGCTGGGCGAAGACGACGAGCTGCTCATCGAGCTACGGCAACGCTCAACATTGGGCGACGCGAACATCGGACGGTTCCGTCTGGCCGTGACCTCCGAGGCAGGCGATGCAGTGCACCAAACAGGGGCGACCCCTCGGGAGGAACTGGCCAAGCTGGAGTCCGGAAAGGAACCGGATGCAAAGCTCAAGGAACGTCTGCGCAAGGAATTCCTCGCAGACCATACGCCATACCAGCAATCCAAGGCGGTTCTCGACCGGGTTTCTCGGCAGTTTTCGGAGGCCAAGCTCGCCACAGGTACACTGAACGTGATGGTGCTCGCCGAGCGCAAAGAACCGCGCCCCACGTTCGTGCTGCAGCGCGGCGTTTGGGACAAGCACGGCCAGGAGGTAAAGCCGGATGTTCCTTCGGCCATCGCTGCATGGGTGGACGGACAGGAGCGCACGCGCGTCGGTCTGGCGCAGTGGATCGCTTCTACCCAGAACCCGCTCGCCGCACGGGTGGCGGTGAACCACCTGTGGCAGATACTGTTTGGACAGGGGCTGGTGCGTACCACGGAAGACTTTGGTTTGCAGGGAGAAAGACCCTCGCATCCCGAGCTGCTCGACTGGCTGGCGGTGGACTTGATGGAACATTGCTGGGACTTGAAGCACACCCTCGAACTCATCGCCACCAGCGCCACCTACCGCCAGAGCTCTGCCGCCTCACCCGAGCTTTGGACAGCTGACCCCGACAACCGTCTGCTAGCGCGCGGGGCTCGTTATCGGCTCCCGAGTTGGATGCTGCGAGATAGCGCACTGCGCGCCTCCGGGCTGATCCACACTGCCGTCGGAGGCCCTCCCGTGCGCCCCTACCAACCCGAGGGCGTTTGGGAGGAATTGTTCATGGGGCGCTTCAAGTACGAACCTAGTGAAGGCAGTGCCCAGTACCGCAGAACCTTGTACGCGTTCTGGCGACGCTCAATCGCGCCCACGTTTCTGTTCGACTCGGCTCAGCGACGCATGTGCGAAGTGCGGACAGGACGCACGAACACTCCACTTCAGGCACTCACCCTGCTTAACGATGGCACCGTGATGGAGGCTGCCCGTGAACTGGCGGCGCAAATGATCCGACTGCCCGAGGCCCGCCGCGTGGAGTACCTCTACCGGCGAGTCCTCTCTAGGGACGCCACGCCGCAGGAACGCGCCGTCCTGCAGCGCGAGTTGAAGAAGTCGCTCGCTCACTATGGAGTAAATCCGGAGGAGGCTCGGAAGCTCCTTCAGTTTGGACAGCGCATCCCAGATGCCGCCCAAGACACGGCCGCCCTCGCCGCCCACACGCTGCTCGCCAGCCTTACCCTCAATCTTGACGAAGCCATCACCCATGAGTGACCCCAACACCACACGCGACAGCGCCAACCGCCACAGCGCCACATCCATTATCAGCAGACGCGATTTTATCCACACGGGTGCCCTTCTGCTTTCCGGCGCAACGCTGAACGCCCAGACCGAAGCAGTCCCTGCACACCACGGAGCGATTGTCGGCCACGGGGATTTCAAGTACCGGGTGGACAAGCTCTGGTGCAAGGCCAACCGAGAGACACATCCCGTTAAGGATTGCCACGAAATGGTCCAGTCGCGCGACGGGCGGCTTTTTCTCATCACCAATCTGCCAAAGAACAACGTGCTCGTTTTTGACACGGACGGCCAGTTGCTTGGGTCCTGGTCAGTGGGGCTGAACGCGGGGCACGGACTCACGCTGCACGACGAGGACGGCACGGAGTTTTTGTACCTCACCGACACCTCGGGGCGCATCCTAAAGACAACGCTCGAAGGGACTCCCGTGCTTGAGCTTCCGCACGCGCACCAATGCGATGCCTACGCGGCGAAGGAGCCCTATTCCCCCACCGAAACCGCGGTGGCCCCTAATGGAGACATCTACGTGGCGGACGGATACGGTTCCCAGTTCATCCTCCGCTTTGACAGGCAAGGGAAGTTTTTGGCGAAATTCGGAGGCCGCAGTACCCAGCCAACCAACCCCGGAAAATTCATGCAGGCACACGGCGTTGCGATCGATCTCCGCGGTTCCGAGCCTCTCCTCGTGTGCACGGAACGAGTACGCAACGAGTTCAACTGGTTCACGCTCGAAGGGAACTTTGTGCGGGGCGTATATCTGCCGGGTGCGTATGTGAGTCGGCCGGTCATCCACGGGAACCACCTTTATTCTGGGGTGTGTTTTGGGGCCAAACCCGACGATTACCGTATGTGGCAGGGGCGGGGCTTTGTGACGATTTTGGACGCACAGAACAAAGTGGTGTCCAATCCCGGAGGACAGGAACCGCGCTACGAAGAGGGACGCCTCAAAGCAATGCTTCAGGATCTCCCCGTATTCAACAACTGCCATGATGTGTGCGTTGACTCCAAAGGCGACCTGTATGTTTGCCAGTGGAACAGCGGAAGCGTCTACCCCTACAAACTTCGCCGTATCTCATGAACCACGACCTTTTGACGACCAGCAGACGCTACTTTTTGGGGCAATGCACCGGGGTGTCCGTCGGCGCGATGGCGTTGTCCGCCCTTCTTCGGCGCGCGGATGCGTCCGGGATTTCGGAGAAAAAGCCCGGATTGGGTAACCTCCCGCACTTTGCCCCGCGGGCCAAACACGTCATTTTTCTCACCCAATCGGGAGGCCCGTCCCAGATTGAGTTATTTGACGAAAAGCCCGGGCTCAGGCAGTTGGCAGGGACGGAACTGCCCGAATCGGTCCGGCAGGGGCAGCGCCTCACCACGATGACG
>Ga0114967_10001306_pt1 | contig 20763 bp, 23 predicted proteins | sample M_130628_MF_Meta_FD_92639 | JGI IMG/M metagenome (GOLD analysis project Ga0114967, IMG submission 92639) | Freshwater microbial communities from Lake Montjoie, Canada to study carbon cycling - M_130628_MF_MetaG | ecosystem: Environmental > Aquatic > Freshwater > Lake | place: Lake Montjoie... | reverse complement strand
TTCCTTGGAAATTGATGAAAGAAGTGCGACAACCATTATGGTGGTCTCCGGGGGCTATCCTGAAGATTATGAGAGGGGATTTGAAATTTCGGGAATTGACGACATTCAAGATTCGTTGGTATTTCATGCGGGCACAATGTTTGCAAATGGTAAAGTAGTCACCAATGGGGGAAGAGTTTTGGCGGTTACTTCTTTTGGCGATACGTTTCAAGAGGCCATAAAAAAATCTTATCAAAACATAGAAAAGCTACATTTTGATAAGATGTATTTTAGAAAAGATATTGGTTTCGACTTACTTTAAGAAAGAGTGAGCCGTAGTATCTTGGTTTTCTTCGTTATTGTTTTGATGTTTTTGTAATTCTTTACACCAATAGATAATGTATTTTGCGCAGATGATCATCAGAGCCCAGCTCACGATGTTAGCCAACCACCAGTTACTCAATTCTAACGTGCGTAACCAATCAAGAGGTTTGAATAAAAAATCGACAAATAATGTTTGAATGCCTTCAAAAAATGCTTTCATTTTATAAAATGTTATATTTACTGTCACAAATGTATAAAATATCCACATGATAACAAGCGTTTTTAAAAAATCTACCATACTTAATTATTCCTTGGTGGTTGTTTTATTGTTGTGCGTTTTCTTTTTACATCAACTGACTCATTTGACTGGTACTGAAGTGGCGAATGGCTTTGTCGAAATTAGTACGCTGCTAGTCTTGTTATTAGGTTCTTTTTTCTTGGTGAATTTTATGGTAAAAAAGAATGGGTTGACTAAGGACAGCAGTTATACTGTTTTGTTGTTTTTGTTGTTTTTAATGCTATTTCCAGCGGTATTTTCTAATACTAATTTGTTGTTTGCCAACTTTTTCTTGTTGCTATCCTTACGGAGATTAATGTCATTACAGACTTTAAAGGCCCCAAAGGAGAAAATATTTGATGCATCGATGTGGATTTTTATTGCGAGTTTGTTTCACTTTTGGTGCATCCTCTTTATCCTTTTGGTATATATCTCAATTGTGTTTCATGTTTCGCGAGATTATCGGAATTGGTTGTTGCCTTTTGTTGCTTTTGTGGCCACTGCAGTAGTTTTTATATTAGGAGCGCTAGTGATAGATCCAACCTGGATAGATCACTTTATGAGTCAGACGCAGATGAATTTTGAGGTTAACTACTTTACTAATAATTTACAGAATGTAGCGCTATCATTCTATTTATTAGTGGCTTTATATTTTGTTTTTGCGATGGTTTTATCGATGACAAATCGGCCGCTCAATTTACAGGCTTCGTATAAGAAAATGATATTTGCTTTTATGATTGGAGCTATTGTATTTATTATATCTCCTCAAAAACATAATGCATTATTACTATTTACATTCATGCCTTTGTCATTAATGGGCACCAACAATATTGAGTATTCCCAGAACAAGATGTATCAAGAAATTGTATTGTTGTTGCTGCTTGTTGGGAGTTTGCTTGCTTTTTTTGCCCAATTATAATTTGCTACCATAAGCAAGGTCGCCAGCATCTCCAAGCCCTGGGACTATGTAATTTTTCTCGTTGAGTTTGTCGTCTAATGAAGCTACCCAGAGGTGGCAATTATCAGGAAGGTTTTCTTGCAGATAGGCTATTCCTTCGGGTGCTGCAATTACTACTGCGATGTGAATTTCCTTTGGTTTTTGTTCGAGGTGTAATTTTTTCAATACTGCAACAATCGATTGCCCAGTGGCAAGCATCGGATCTATCAGGATTAGGTTTTTATTTTCAAAAGAAGGGGCCGCTTGGTATTCTACTAGAATTTCGAACTTATCATCGTTCTCATAGTGATGGCGGTACGCGGAAACGAAACCATTTTCGGCGTTGTCAAAGACATTCATGAAACCGGTGTGCAGTGCTAGACCTGCTCTTAAAATTGAACATAAAACAATGTTGTCTGCAATGGTTGTGGTGTGTTTTATCCCAAGAGGAGTTTGTACTGCTATGTTTTTATATTCAAGATTTTTACTTAATTCATAGGCCATTATTTCCCCAATGCGTTCAATATTTTTGCGAAAACGCATGCTATCTTTTTGTATGGTAACATCCCGAATTTGGGCCAAAAAATGGTTAAGAATGCTGTTGTGTTCCGAGATATAGTGAATGTGCATGAAACTAAAAATTTGTATGTTTAGGTAAAAGTATAAAAAACTATCTTTGCAAATAAAATCAACACTTATGTTTTCACAATTTGCCTTTCCTATTTTCGAGCAAAGCATTAGAGATTACCATGTAATTGATGATGTATACCAACCCACATTGAATCCGTTTGCCAAAGGTAGTATAGAATATTTATTGTATGCTAAGAATTGGGTAGATACTGTTCAATGGCATTATGAAGATATCATACGCGATCCGAATATTGATCCGGTTGCTGCGTTGGATTTGAAACGTAAAATAGATGCTTCAAATCAGGTTCGTACGGATATGGTGGAGTATATTGACAGTTATTTTCTTCAAAAGCATCAGGGGGTTCAGGTGAAGGCTGATGCTAAGATTAATACGGAGAGTCCTGCTTGGGCAATCGATCGTTTATCGATATTGGCCCTGAAGATTTACCACATGAGTGAAGAGGCTAACCGGGCAGAAGCATCGGTGGAGCACCGTGCTAAGTGTCAAGAGAAATTGAATGTATTGTTGGATCAAAAGAGCGATATGTTTATTTCCATTAATGATTTGTTGACCGACATTGAAAATGGCGATAAATACATGAAAGTGTATAAGCAAATGAAGATGTACAACGACGATGATTTGAATCCGGTTTTGTATCAAAACAAGAAATAAATAAGACATACTTTTGTCTAAAACCACCACACATATAGCCGTCATCCGATTGTCTGCCATGGGCGACGTTGCGATGACGGTTCCTGTTATTAGGGCATTGGTCCAGCAGCATCCTACCCTCCGACTTACAATTGTTTCCCGACCCTTCTTTGCGCCTTTTTTTGCGGGTATGCCTAATGTCAATTTTTTTGCCGTGGATGTTAAAGGCAGGCATCAAGGATTATGGGGATTATTGCGTTTGTATGCTGATTTGCGCCGTTTAGAGATCGATGCTGTTGCCGATTTGCATAATGTCTTGCGGTCTAAAATTGTGCGTACCCTATTGGCATGGAGCGGTAAGCGGGTTGCTTTTACCGATAAGGGACGAGCCGACAAGAAAGCCTTGACCCGAGCAGTAAACAAAATCTTTGAGCCCGTGCGTTCTATGTTTGAACGTCATGTCGATACTTTTGCAAAACTGGGTTTTGCGGTTGATTTAACCCAACCATTATTTCCGCCCCCTGTTACTATGGAGGCGGCTACAATTGCTGTTTCAGGAAGTAAGGAGAGGTCTACTTGGATTGGTATAGCGCCCTTTGCCCAATACGAGAGTAAAGTATATCCCTTGGACTTGATGGAAAAAGTATTGGTACAATTGGTCGAAACAACCGAGTATAAAGTATTTTTATTTGGAGGTGGGCCCAACGAAATAGGGCAACTCATGAACTTGGCGGCTGACCGTACTAATGTGACTGTAGTGGCTGGAAAGCTTAATTTAACTCAGGAACTCCAATTGATATCCCATTTGGATGTTATGGTTTCGATGGACAGTGGGAATGCCCATATTGCCGCTATGTTGGGTGTGCCCGCGATAACCTTATGGGGGGCTACCCATCCGTATGCAGGCTTTAAGCCCTTTAACCAACCCATGGAACGTTGTTTGGTTTCCGATAGGGAGCACTATCCTTTGTTGCCAACATCGGTATATGGTAATAAGAAAGTAGTGGGGTATGAAGCGGCGATGCGGACAATAGCGCCCGAGACTGTTGTAGCAAGTATACTTAGTATTGTTAAATAAAAAACTCCTCAATTTGAGGAGTTTTTAGTTTTTAAACATCGTCATAATCTACATAGAGTTCGGGAGATGTTGGATGGGCTTGACAAGTTAGTATTAAGCCTTCAGCTATTTCATTATCGGTTAGTATTGAGTTCTTTTTCATCTCGGCAGTACCTGAAGTTATCCGGGCTAAGCATGAACTACAAATTCCGCCCTGGCATGAGTAGGGTGCGTCAACCCCTTGCTTAAGTGCAGCTTCAAGTATCGTTTGTTTTTGAGACATTTCGAAGGTTGTTTCTTCGTCATCTACCATAACTGTGATTTTTGTATGTCCGTTGGCACTATTTGCCACAGCGGTTTCTTTCGAAGCGGTGGTGGAGAAGAGTTCGAATTTAATATTCTTATCGGCTATGTTGTGTTCTTTAAGTACCGAAGTTACACTATTGATCATTTCTTCTGGACCGCACAGGTAGAATTTATCAAATTCTTTTTCTTTGTGTTTGTTGTTTAAAATAAAGTTAACGGCTGCTTTATCGATTCGGCCGAAGAGTTCGTTTTCCACTTTAATTTGCGTAAAAGAATAATGCACGAAGAGGCGTCCGACGTATTTCAGTTGGAGTTCGTGTAATTCATGGTGGAAGATGGTTTCTTCGGTGTTTTTATTTCCGTATACTAGGACAAAAGTACTTTTGGGTTCGTTTTCTAATACCGTTTTCAAGATTGCGATAACCGGTGTGATGCCACTGCCTGCTACAAAAGCAGCATAGTTTTTTTGGTGGGAGAAATCCGGTTCGAAGGTAAAACGCCCTTCGGGTTGGCTAACTTCAAGTATATCTCCCGCTTTTAGGTTTTCATTGGCGAATTTGGAAAAGAGTCCGTTTTTAACTGCTTTGATTGCGATTCTTAGTTCGCCACTATTCGGAGCACTACAAACGGAGTAGGCTCTACGTATTTCTTGGCCGTCAAGGGTAAGTTTTAGGTTTACGTATTGTCCTGCGGTGAAGTGGTAGGACGCTTTTAGTTCGGCTGGAATGGTAAAAGCTACAGAAATGGCATTAGGAGTTTCTTGCTTTACTTCTTTAATGTGTAATTTATAAAAGGCTGACATGCGTTGTTTTTTTTGCAAAGATACTAAACAAAAGCGGTATGTATGACTCCTTTTAGACAAGGAATTTCGAAATGATTATTTGGGGTTTTGCTAAGCTTATTATAATAATTACCATGCTATATCCATACTATATCCATGCTATATCTATGCTATATCTATGCTATAACCTAACATTATACGTTAATAAAACAAGAAGTTGAGGACGAAGAATAAATGGCGAGATCAGCTCTACAATTTTATACCTATAAATCTTATGTATATAAAAAACTTATGTATCTTTGTTCTATTAAAAATGGAGCTGCGATGAAACAATCACAATTATACAAGGGAAGTTTGGCCACCATCGTCATGAAGTTGTTGGAGGAAAACGGCAGGATGTATGGGTATGAGATTACCCAGAAGGTGAAGGACATTACTAATGGCGAGTTGAAAATCACTGAAGGTGCTTTGTATCCCGCTTTGCATAAGTTGGAGGCCGAGGGCGTTTTAGAGGTTGAGGTTGCCCAGGTGGACAATAGAGTTCGGAAGTATTATAAGTTGACCGAAAAGGGAACTACGGAAACGGTGAATCGGTTAGCGGAGTTGGAGGATTTTATTCGGAATATGCAAACGTTAGTGCAACCTAAATTGGAGTATTAGTTATGAAATTAACCAAAGAAGAAATACAGTTTATAGACACCTATTTAATTAAGAGTGAGGTGTTTTATGTGGATGTTCGTCAGGAATTGATTGATCATGTGGCTACCGCTGTGGAGGCAAGCATGGCGGAGGAAGACCTAGATTTTTATGACGCTTTTAAAGAGTATATGGTGATGCATAAAAAGGAACTTTTGAAGAATAACGTGATTCGTTGGAAGTTTTCTTGGGAGGTGACAAGGCAATTTGGGTTGTTTTTGATAAAGCCGATGCAATTGGTTATGGTCGTGGCATTGTTTTTCTTCTTCCGTTTTGTAGACATTAACCGTTATTTTTCGGCTGGGTTTACAGTTCCTAATTTGTTTTTTATATTGGTGATGGGGTTAGCCGTGATTCAGCTCTGTTATTTCCAATTGTATCTTAAGAAGCGTTTTTATGTGATTGAGAAGACGGGGTCATTGCTGATGGTCTTATATTATTTCCAGTTGTTCTTTATGCCTTTTTTTGATAAGTCGGCCGTTTCTTCCCTGACCGTAACCGTATTTAGTTTTTTATATCTGGCGTATCTTTCTTTTTTCGTCCAGGCTTTAGTTCGCTTTAACCAACACCGATTTAATTATATTTAAGATGACCCTCAGTGCAGCTCAAATAGAAAGGCTCTATGCTTTTACCCGTCAACATTATGTGGAGTATTATGATTTACAAACCGAATTGGTTGATCATTTAGCCAATGCCATAGAAGCGCAGTGGGAAGCCAATCCCAAACTGACCTTTGAGGAAGCCTTGCAAGTGGAGTTCAAAAAGTTTGGCGTTTTCGGTTTTATGGATGTGGTGGATAAGCGCAGGGGAGCCCTCAATACAAAATACAACAAACTGGTATTGCAACACCTCAAAACCTTTTTCAGCATCCCCAAAATAATAGGAACATTCACCGCCATTGGCATTGTATTCTGGATACTGGCCGCCTTACAGCGCGATGTAGATCAGGGAAACAATGTTCTACAGGCGTCTTTCTTTGCACTTATTCTTTCTTTTATCATTTGCTTGTTCATATTGAGGCATCAAAACAAAAAACGCAATCAAAAAACTGAAAAGAAATGGTTGCTGCGCGAAATCATATTCGGATACAGTGGTATGGCAGGGATACTCAACGTTCCGGTTCAGTTTGCTTTACATCTCAACGGAAGCCATTTTTCGAATGGGTTGCTGTTGTTCTTCAGTTTCCTGTTTGTGGTACTGGGAATTACCATTTATATTACCATGTTCCTTATTCCGGCAAAAGCCGACCAATACCTCCGGGAAACCTATCCTGAATATGAAATGCTGTAATACTGTAACATTTTCTTATATTTAAGAACTAATTCTAAAAACCTAAACCGTTCACTATGTTCAAACATTTTATAAAACTCGAATGGAAAGCTTTTTTGCGTTCGGCTTCTTTTGGGACTAATTTAGCTTTTAAAATCATCATGGGTTTTGTAGCTTTAATCATGATTCTAGAGTTTTCTGCCTTGGGATTTTTTGGGTTTATGATCCTTAAAAGTTACAATTTAGAACCCTTGGCAACGGTCAATAAATTCTTGATTTACTATTTAGTGGCAGACTTAATTATCCGTTATTTTCTTCAGAAAATGCCTTTCATGAATATTAGACCATTGTTGAGTTTACCCATAAAAAGGAATGTAATTGTTCATTTTTCATTAGGTAAAACCAGCCTTTCTTTTTTTAATATAATACACGCATTTTTCTTTATTCCTTTTACTATAGCCTTGTTAACAAACGGATATGGATTTCAGGCGATTTTATGGCACTTAGGAATTCTGGCACTAATTTATTTTAATAATTATATCAACATATTGATTAATAATAAAAATATCGTTTTCTATTCCTTATTGACTGTGATTATAGGCTTAGGACTTACTCAGTATTATAAAATTTTTACGATCACAGATTACACTCAGCCCTTTTTTCAAGGAATGTACAGCAGTAGTTATTTGTTTTTACTACCAATCCTTTTTGTTGGGGTAACCTATTATTTTTCGTTTGATTATTTCAAAAAGAACTTGAATCTTGATACTGGATTAGCTAAAAAAAGTGAGGAAGCTAAAACGGAGAACTTTACTTGGTTGAATCAATTTGGGACACTTGGAACCTTTCTGAAAAACGATATTAAATTGATTAAAAGGAATAAACGCTCTCGAACAACGGTATTCATGAGTATCTTATTTTTGTTTTATGGGTTTTTATTTTTCAATAACCCAACCCAACCCGCGGTGATGGGAATTTTTGCAGGAATTTTTGTGTCTGGGGGGTTTCTATTCACTTTTGGACAGTTTGTACCAAGCTGGGACAGTGCCTATTATCAATTAATGATGAGCCAAAATATCCAATACAAAGAGTATATTAGTTCGAAATGGTGGCTGATGGTAATAGCCACTTTTATTTCTACGCTTCTAGCCTCTTTTTATATTTATTTAGGTTGGCATACTTATATGTTGATTGTGGTTGGAGCAATCTATAATATCGGTTTGAACTCTCATCTTGTTTTATTGGGAGGAGCATTTGTAAAAACACCAATTGATTTAACGATGGCCAACAAGGCTTTTGGAGATAAGCAAGCATTTAATGTTAAAACCATGTTGCTATTGGTCCCTAAATTATTACTACCGGTATTGCTTTTTGGTATTGGGACCTTTCTTTTGAATGAAAACCTGGGTTTACTATTGGTCGCTTTGGCAGGAGTTCTTGGATTTGCATTTAGAAACTATGTTTTTACCAAAATCGAAAAAGTATATAAAACCGAAAAATACGCTACAATAGCAGCCTATAAACAAAAAAATTAAAGTAATAAACAGTACGCAATTATGATACAAGTTACTAATTTGACAAAAAAATATACTACGGGTGTTACCGTTTTAAACATTCAAAACCTTGAAATTCCGAAAGGACAAAGCTTTGGGCTAGTTGGAAATAATGGTGCTGGAAAAACCACTTTTTTCAGTTTATTATTGGATTTGATACAGCCTACAACGGGTCATATTATTAATCAAGGCGTACAAGTGAATACTAGTGAGGCTTGGAAGCCCTTTACTGCGGCTTTTATAGACGAGAGTTTTTTAATTGGCTATTTGACGGCTGAGGAGTATTTTTATTTCATTGGAGATTTGCGGGGACAGAACAAGGCCGATGTTGATTCCTTGTTGGCTAAGCATGCAGAGTTTTTCAATGGAGAAATCTTGAATAGTAAGAAGTACTTGCGCGATTTGTCTAAGGGGAACATGAAAAAGGTAGGGATAATTGCGGCATTGATAGGGAATCCTGAGGTGGTTATCTTAGATGAGCCTTTTGCTAATTTGGATCCTACCACGGTTAATCGTTTGAAAAAAATCATCAAGGAATTGGCTGACGATCCTAATGTAACGGTATTGGTTTCCAGTCATGATTTGGTTCACACGGTGGAGGTGTGTAATCGTATCGTTGCCTTGCATTTAGGTGAAGTAGTGAAAGACATAGCTACTACTCCAGAAACTTTGAAAGAGTTGGAAGCATTTTTTGCGGTCTAATTTTTTGCCGTATCAAAAAGAAACGTATTTTTACCCATTAGTTATACTAATTATGACTTATTCACGTTATATTTAAAACGTTTTGCTTTGAGAACCAGTACCCTAAAATACCTTATATTATCTGGATTTGTTGTTTTTTTGATAGCTTGCTCTACCAAAAGGAATACCTTCTTGTCCCGTAATTCCCATGCTTTAAGCACGAAATACAACATTTTATATAATGGTGGTATGGCTTTGGATAAAGGCATCGAAGAAGTAATTCAAAAGAATAACGACAATTTTTGGGAATTGTTACCCATAGAACGAATGCAGCTTAGGGATCAGAAAGTGGTTCTGGAGGAGACTAAAAATGCCAATTTTGATCGTGCAGAGACTAAGGCAACCAAGGCGATTCAGAAGCATTCTATGAACATACAAGGCTCCGAAAAAAACCCACAAATGGACGAAGCTCACTTGATGCTAGGTAAAGCTAGGTATTACGATCAGCGTTTTGTTCCTGCCTTGGAGGCGTTCAATTATGTTTTGTATAAATACCCGAACAGCAATAAAATCTACGAAGTAAAGATTTGGAGAGAGAAGACTAATATGCGATTGGAGAATGATGCTTTGGCCGTTAATAACCTTCGAAAGTTATTGAGCGAAATCAAATTCAAAGATCAGATTTTTGCCGATGCCAATGCCACTTTGGCGCAGGCATTTTTGAATTTGGAAGAGAAGGACAGTGCGGTTGCGAAGATTAAGATTGCTACGGAGTTTACCAAATCACAAGAAGAGAAAGCTCGGTATCGATATATCTTAGCCCAGTTGTATGATACGATGGGTTATAAGGATAGTGCCTATGCAACTTATCAATCGGTTATCGATATGCACCGAAAAGCGGCTCGTCAATATGTGATTCATGCCCATGTGCAACAAGCCAAGCAATTTGATTATTTAAAAGGAGATACTATTGCTTATTTGAAGAAGTTTAACGATTTATTGGCAGACCGCGAGAACCGACCTTATTTGGATGTATTGAACCATCAGATGGGGTTGTTTTACGATCAACAAAAGAACTACAGCCAAGCAAAAAAATATTACAATGCTTCCCTAAAGAAGAAAACTACCGATCAATATTTGATTGCTTCTAATTACCGAAATCTTGCCGACATCTATTTCAAGAAAGCTAAATATGTCATGGCGGGTAAGTATTTTGACAGTACTTTGGTTCAATTGAAGCCGCGAACACGGGAATTTAATTTGATTAAAAAGAAGCGTGAAAATTTAGAAGACGTCATTAAGTATGAGGGAATCGTGCAGCATCATGATAGTATTTTATCATTGAGCACGATGTCTGCAGAAGCAAAAACTGCTTTTTTTGAAAAATACATTGTAGACTTAAAAAAGAAAGAGGAAATAGCAAAAAAGGCCGCCGAAAAGAATGCGCAAATAGCTGAGAATAAAGCACGCAATGAGGGAGGAAGTGGCGATTTAAAAACATCATTGACTAATACGGATACTGCACCGAAGATTAAGGAGCCTGTTTCCATCGCAGGGGGAAGTAATTTTTATTTCTACAATCAGGCAACGGTCGCTTATGGGAAGAAGGAGTTTACCAAAATATGGGGTAAAAAAACCTTAACGGATAATTGGCGTGCCTCTTCTTCGAAAGAAGCCAATGCTGGAGCGAAGGAAGATGACGATGTTGCCGACAGTAAAGAAGCGGCAATAGACCCTAAAAAAGGAAACGAGGCAGCAGCGAAAGACGACGAATACAGTCCGGAGTTTTACACGAAACAATTGCCTACCAACCAAAAGGTACTGGATAGTTTAGCAAAAGAACGCAATTTTGCTTATTTCCAATTGGGTACTATTTATAAGGAAAAATTCAAAGAAAATAAGTTGGCCGTAGCCAAATTTGAGCAGTTGTTAAAAAACAAACCTGAGGAACGCTTGATATTGCCGGCCATGTACAATTTGTATAAATTGTATGAGTTGTTGAATGATAAGGAGCAAGCTGCGGCGATGAAGGCTGCTATTATTACGAACTATCCGAATTCTCGTTATGCCCAGATTTTGAATGACCCGTCGAGTGAAGAAGGGGAAGATTCCCATTCGCCAAATGCGGTTTATGAGAAAATTTACAAGCAGTATATGAATGGGGAATATAAGACGGTATTGACCGCAATAGAGGAATCTATAGAAGTATATAACGGGGACCCGATACTGCCTAAGTTTGAATTGTTAAAAGCAAAATTAAAAGGAAAGTTAGAGGGGCTAGCGACCTATGGAACTGCGTTGAACTACGTATCGCTTACGTATCCCAATACCGAGGAAGGTAAAAAGGCTGAAAAGTTATTTACGGTAGATTTACCGAAACTAGAGGCGTTGCAGTTGTCAACTAGTGACTCAAAAAATTGGAAAATACTGTATCAAACGAAAGATTTTGAAGACAAGAACACCAAGATTTTGATTGAAAAAATTAAGAAATTCATCACGGAGCGTGATTTAAGAAGGCTGTCACTATCGTATGATTTGTATACGATGACGGATAATTTTGTTGTGATCCACGGGGTTACCTCAAAAGACTTAGCGACAAGTATCACTTCGGTATTGAAAGAATTTAAAGAATATAAGGTGCAGGATACTCCAATCATGATTACGGCAGAGAATTATGCGGTCGTTCAGATTAAAAAGAATTTGGACGAGTTCTTAGCTGGTAATTTGGTTGATAATCCGGCTGAGCCGGCTTGGGATGGTACTTTTGAAAAACCAGAAGAGCCAAAAAAACCAAAAGAAGAGGCTAAGCCTAGTGCGGGTGAACAGCCTGCAAGTGAAGATGCCGAAGGAGCACCGAGCAGCCCATCATCGAAAGGGTCAAATAACAACTTGTCGCCAGGTGGAATGCCTTCAAAAGGAGAGCAAAAAGGAATGGGAATGCCACCTGCTCCGCAAATGGGGAACACAGGACAAAAAGGATAATGTTATGATGTTTGAAAAGAGTCAGAAATCGTATACCGATTTATTGGGAAAGACCAATAGAATCGTAGAGGGTACTACTATAACGGGGGATATTAATTCGCCTGCAGATTTTCGTTTGGACGGTCATTTAGTAGGTAATTTTACTTCCAAAGGTAAGATTGTTATTGGACCAGCCGCCAGTGTTAAAGGCGATATTATTTGTAAAAACGCCGATATTGAAGGGCGGTTTGAAGGGAAAATACAAGTGCAGGAGATCTTGAATATAAAATCGAAGGCCCACATTATTGGAGAAGTGATTTGTGGAAAGCTTTCGGTTGAGCCGGGCGCTGAGTTTAGTGCTACTTGTGTTATGAAGACACAGGTTAAAAACCTACCCCCACATGCAGAGTCCTCAGAAGAAAAAATCGCGTAACAAATGGTTGGCCTTCATTAACATACCTATCCAAATGGGTGTTATTGTTTTTTTGTTTTCTTATTTGGGCACTTGGCTGGATGGAAAATATCCTACTACTCATACTATTTATGTAAAGATTATGACCCTTGTTGGGGTTGCTATTTCTTTTTACAATTTGAATCGGCAATTGAAAGAAATTAATCAAGACGACGATGCTTCTTAAAAATCTACGTCCATTATTGACGGTATTACTGGCTGCTTTGGTGGGACTTGCGGTTCACAAAGGCGTGTTTTGGTTGTGGATACCGCAGGCGTATGAAGCCTCATTTATTTATAGCTTACCTTTCTTGTACGCTTGTTTTGCGGGATTTTCTTTGGTAATTGTTTTGATCTTGCAATTAGTAAAAGAAAAGAGCATCGACAACGTAGGATTTACCTATTTATTTTTGACTGGTTTAAAGATGGTTGTGGCCTATATTTTTATGATGCCGATATTGGCCTTGCAGTTGGCTAAAACCCCTACGGAAAAGATGAGTTTTTTTGGTGTGTTTATTTATTTTTTGGCAATAGAAACGCTTGTAACCATCAGAATTTTAAATAATAAGCAATAAACGCCTGCTAAATTGTCTTTTACGTCAAAAAAAACAAAACATATACTTTTTAATATTAATTAATATTGTACTTTTGCACCAAATTTGAAAAAAGTTAATCTAAGTTAATTATCAGATATGGTGATTTCAAGAAAACCACTCCACTTAATTTTAGCCGCCTTTGTGGCCAGTCTTCCTTTACTAAGTTTGGCATCCACAAGTAATGATACAGTTGCAGCAGCGCCCCCTGCCTTTGAATCGGTTAAGCACGTTGAGCCCATGAAAGGGGAAGGGCACGAAGTTGAAAATGCTAATTTAACAGAAGAGCAGAAAGCCGATTTAGAGCGCAAAGCGCACATTAAGCATCACTTAATGGACTCGCACGATTTTACTTTTTTTACTTATGGTAAAGAAGGAGAGAAATACTTTGGTTTTTCATTGCCGGTAATATTATACGACAATGGTTTACACTTGTTTTCTTCGTCAAAATTTGAACATGGAGAAGGCGTGGCTGAATCTAATGGTAGTTACTACAAGATCAACCATCACAATGGATTGGTTTACAGAACTGATGCGGAAGGTACTTTCTTGGAAGATGACAAAGGGCATGTTACTAATGTAAAGCCCCTTGATTTGTCGATTACTAAGAGTCTGTTCATGATTATATTAGTAGGTTTACTAATGTTCTTCTTATTTAGAGGTTTAGGTAAATCTTATAAACAAAACGGTTCGATTGCTAAGGGTGCTGGAAGATTTTTTGAGCCTATCGTGCTTTATATTAGAGATGATATTGCTATTCCGAATATTGGAGAGAAGCATTATAAAAAATACATGAGTTTCTTATTGACCATATTCTTCTTTATATGGTTTTTGAATATGTTTGGATTAACACCACTAGGGGTTAATATTACCGGAAATCTTGCAATCACAGCATCTTTAGCGCTTATTACGTATTTGATTACTACGTTTACCGCTAAGAAAGATTATTGGGGGCATATCTTTTGGATGCCGGGTGTACCCGTACCGATGAAGTTTATCTTGGCTCCTATAGAATTATTAGGAACCATCATCAAGCCTTTTTCCTTAATGATTCGTTTGTATGCGAATATGGTTGCAGGACACATTGTATTGATGAGTTTGATCGCTTTGATGTATACGTTTAATAGTCCGATAGGAAGTCCGTTATCGTTCTTCTTGGCGTTTGTATTATCCTTGTTAGAAATTTTAGTAGCCTTATTACAGGCTTACATCTTCACCATGTTGGCCGCCTTATATTTTGGTGCCGCAGTGGAGGAGCATCACCATGATGAGCACCATGAGGTAGCGCATCATTAATAAATTGAATGTTTAATTAAATATATATACATTATGGAAATTCCTAAAATCGTTGGAGCTGGATTAGTAGTAATCGGAGCTGGTATTGGTATCGGAAGAATTGGTGGATCTGCAATGGACGCTATTGCTCGTCAACCAGAAGCTACTGGTAAAATCCAAACAGCTATGCTTATTGCTGCTGCCCTTATTGAAGGTATTGGATTTGCTGCTTTATTCGCGGTAAACTAAAAAAGACAAAAAGCCATAACGGTTGGTTGTGGCTTTTGTTTTGTTATTAAACATCATTAATATAAAATACAGAATATAATGGAAGAATTATTTGGACAGTTTTCTTTAGGGTTGTTTATCATGCAAACAATCTTGTTCCTTGGACTTATTTTCCTTTTGAAAAAATTTGCTTGGAAACCTATCCTTGATGCGGTTAATGAAAGAGAAGAAGGGATTAAAAATGCCTTACAATCGGCTGAGTACGCTAAGAAAGAGATGCAAAATCTTAAATCAGACAATGAGAAATTGATTGCTGAGGCTAGATTAGAGCGTGATGCTATGATGAAAGAGGCGCGTGAGATTAAAGACAAAATGATTAACGATGCTAAAACAGAGGCGCAAGTTGCCGGTCAAAAAATGATTGAGCAAGCTAAGTCTTCTATTGAGAGTGAGAAAAATGCAGCTTTGGCTGAATTGAAATCACAAGTATCTTCGTTATCGTTGGAGATCGCTGAAAAATTATTAAAAGACGAATTATCTAACAAGGAAGCTCAAACCAAAATGGTTGAGAAGATGTTGGGTGATGTAAAATTAAATTAATCGTTATGTCAAGAGCTGCGATTAGATATGCCAAGGCCATTTTAGAAACTGCGGTTGCTAGTGGTACTACTGAAAAAGTAAACCAGGACATGTTGTCGGTGGTTGCTTCTATGGCAGGGAGTGCTGAGTTGAGTGAGTTTTTGTCTAGTCCGATCATTTCTACGGAAGTAAAAATGAATGCGGTTAGTGAAGTTTTTGCTGCGGTACAACCGGAGACGAAATCGCTTTTCAGATTGCTTCAAGAAAACAAGAGATTTGAGATTTTGGCCGAAATAGCGAAACAATTCAATGCGCAGTATGATGTGATGAATGGCGTTGAAGTCGCTAAAGTTACTACGGCTATTGCTATGAATGCGGAGTTAGAAAGTAAAGTGTTGGCAAAAATCGCTACGATTTCAGATAAAAAGATCACTATCGAGAACATAGTAGACCCTTCGATCATTGGTGGGTTTATTTTGAGAATCGGAGACAAACAATACAATGCTTCTGTGGCCAATCGTTTGCAGGAGTTGAAAAGAGAATTTAGTAATTAATTACCATTAAATATATAGACAATGGCAGAAATTAAAGCTGCTGAAATTTCAGCAATATTAAAGAAACAATTAGAAGGATTTCAATCTGGTGCTACTTTAGAAGAAGTAGGAACCGTACTTCAGGTAGGTGATGGTATCGCTCGTGTATACGGATTATCCAATGCGCAATATGGTGAGTTAGTACAATTCGATAACGGATTGGAAGCCATTGTATTGAACTTAGAAGAAGACAACGTTGGGGTGGTATTGTTAGGACCTTCAACAGGAATCAAAGAAGGATCAACGGTAAAAAGAACACAACGTATTGCTTCGTTACGCGTAGGGGAGCAAATCGTAGGACGTGTTGTCAATACGCTTGGTGAGCCTATCGATGGTAAAGGGCCTATCGCTGGTGACTTGTATGAGATGCCATTGGAGCGTAAAGCGCCAGGGGTTATCTTCCGTCAGCCAGTAACAGAGCCGTTACAAACTGGAATCAAATCAATTGATGCGATGATTCCTGTAGGTAGAGGACAACGTGAGTTGGTTATTGGTGACCGTCAAACCGGAAAAACTACGGTTTGTATCGATACGATCTTGAATCAAAAAGAATTCTACGATGCTGGGCAACCGGTATACTGTATCTACGTAGCTATTGGGCAAAAGGCTTCAACAGTTGCGGGTATTGCAAAAACATTAGAAGAAAAAGGTGCGATGGCTTATACCACTATTGTGGCTGCTAACGCTTCAGACCCTGCTCCAATGCAGGTATATGCTCCTATGGCCGGTGCGGCGATTGGCGAGTATTTCAGAGATTCAGGTCGTCCTGCTTTGATTATTTATGATGATTTATCAAAGCAAGCGGTGGCTTATCGTGAGGTGTCTTTGTTGTTAAGAAGACCACCGGGACGTGAGGCTTATCCTGGAGACGTATTCTACTTACACTCTCGTTTATTAGAAAGAGCTTGTAAAGTAATTGCGGATGACGATATTGCAAAAAACATGAACGACTTACCTGATTCTTTACGTCCAATCGTAAAAGGAGGAGGTTCGTTAACAGCCTTACCAATCATTGAGACACAAGCGGGAGACGTTTCTGCTTATATCCCAACCAACGTAATTTCGATTACTGACGGACAGATTTTCTTGGAGTCGGACTTGTTCAACTCTGGGGTACGTCCTGCGATTAACGTAGGTATTTCGGTATCACGTGTGGGAGGTAATGCACAGATTAAATCCATGAAAAAAGTATCAGGTACGTTGAAATTGGATCAAGCACAATTCCGTGAATTGGAAGCGTTTGCTAAGTTTGGTTCTGATTTGGATGCTGTTACTTTGAACGTAATTGAAAAAGGAAGAAGAAACGTTGAAATCTTGAAACAAGCGGTGAATGATCCATTTACTGTGGAAGATCAGGTAGCGATTATCTATGCAGGTTCTAAAAACTTGTTGAGAAGCGTTCCTGTGAATAAAGTAAAAGAATTCGAAAAAGATTACATCGAGTACTTGAACAACAAACACAGAGATACGTTGAATGCTTTGAAAGCAGGTAAGTTGGATGACAACATTACCGACGTGTTAGAAAAAGCAGCTAAAGAAATTTCAGCGAAATATAACTAATAACAATTTGAAGATTTGAAAATTTGAAGATGGTAAGCATTTTCAAATTTTCAAATTAACTAATTTTCAAATTAACTATGGCAAATTTAAAGGAAATCCGTAATAGAATTACTTCCGTACAGTCGACGATGCAGATTACATCGGCGATGAAGATGGTTTCTGCGGCAAAGTTGAAAAAAGCACAGGATGCGATTACAGCGATGCGCCCTTATGCCGAAAAATTAACGGAATTGTTACAAAGCGTTAGTGCTACTTTGGATGGTGATGCAGGAGGACAATACACTACACAACGCGAGATTAACAAAGTGTTGGTTGTAGCCATTACTTCTAATCGTGGTTTGTGTGGCGCGTTCAATACGAATGTAATCAAGCAAGCTAAGGTGGTTGCTGATGGTTATGTTGGAAAGCAAGTGGATATTTTTGCCATTGGTAAAAAAGGAAATGATGTTTTAAGAAAAACCAACACCGTTATTGCTAATAAAAGTGAGGTTTTTGACAACCTAACTTTTGACAATGTAGCAGCGATTGCCGATACCTTGACTGATATGTTCATTGCAGGCGATTACGACAAAATCGAGATTGTTTACAATCAGTTCAAAAATGCAGCAACGCAAGTGGTACAAACAGAGCAATTCTTGCCTTTGGCGCCGATTGCTTCTGATAAACCCGCTTCTAGTGGAGATTATATCTTCGAACCTTCAAAAGAAGAGATTGTATTGACGTTGATTCCGAAATCATTGAAAACGCAATTGTACAAATCCGTTAGAGATTCTTTTGCTTCTGAGCACGGTGCTCGTATGACGGCGATGCACAAAGCAACGGATAATGCTACTGATTTAAGAAACCAATTAAAATTAACATACAACAAAGCCCGTCAAGCGGCAATTACTAATGAGATCTTAGAGATCGTTGGTGGAGCTGAGGCTTTGAAAGGATAATTACAATTCAAATAAGCAGAGAAAGGCGTTTAAGAAATTAAACGCCTTTTTTTTGTGGCTTTTGGTTTCCTGATTTATGTAGCAACCGCAGGGCTTTATTGAAGTATATTGATCTTTCACTTGATTGATGCCTTTACCATTACAAAATGACCGCGGTGAACTATAAAAATGACCGCGGTCACTTCGACAAACGACCGCGGTCGTTTTCCCAATTGACCGCGGTCATTTTAAGGTAGTATCCGCTCGCTTTTAAACAGCAAAAGGGACCCTTAAAAGAAAGCTTCGCTTATGGTGTATCCTCTCTTGGTTATTGCGTGTTTTATGGTAAATTTAGTTTAAAAGGGATGGGTGTAAACCAAAGAAATAGTTACTTTTGTTGTTATTGCTAATAAACAATAGAAGTCACTTTGAGTTTATATAAAAACCTTTTCAAACAAACTGCCCTATACGGATTAGCTACGGTGCTTCCGAGGATGTTGACTTTTTTACTCAATCCGTTGTATGTAAAAATGTTGCCTAAAGGGGAGTTTGGCGAAGTCTCCATCATCTTTGCCTATTTAGTGTTTTTGAATGTGGCTTTGTCGTATGGTATGGAAACGGCGTTCTTCCGTTTTTATAACACGGAATCAGACAAGAAAAAAGTAATCGCAACGGCGACTATCTCTATATTATGTTCGTCGCTAGCGTTTTTAGTGATAGCATTGCTTTTCCGAGATACACTGGGCCATTGGACCAATATTGATTCGCAGTACATCTCCTATATGATTTGGATCTTGGTGCTGGACGCTTTATCGGTCATTCCATTTTCTAAATTACGTGCTAACAGCAGGCCTATGTTCTATGCCGCTATTAAGATTGGCAATGTCGTACTTAACGTGTGTTTGAATGTCTTTTTCCTATTGGCTTTACCCAAATTAGCTTCGGGCAGTGGCTCAAGTTTTTGGAATGTATTTTATATCGAACACTTTCAAATAGGCTATATTTTTATTTCGGGACTGTGTGCTAGTTTGGCCACGTTTATCGTGCTTTCACCGGATTATTTCCAAATCAAAGGGGCGTTTGATGGGGTACTATGGAAGAAAATGATGGGCTACGCTTTTCCGATTTTAATTGCTGGAATTGCCTTTGCGATTAACGAGCATTTCGACAAAATCCTTTTGGAGAAAATGCACATTAGCAAAGCCGATATTGGGGCGTATTCCGCTTGTTATAAGTTGGGCTTATTCATGGTACTGTTCCGAACGGCCTATACCTTAGGCATCGAACCGTTTTTCTTTAGTCATGCTAGTAATGAAAACGCACCACAAACCTATGCTACGATCACTAAATACTTCGTGATTTTTGGTTCGTTTATTTGTTTGTTTGTCATAGTATTTGCCGACTTATTAAAAGAAATTTTAGTGCCAAATGCTAGTTATTGGGATGCGATGAACATTGTGCCGCTGATTGTTTTAGCCAATTTCTTTTTGGGGATCTACACCAATTTATCCGTCTGGTACAAATTGACCGATAAAACGAGTGTTGGGGCTTATATCTCCCTTGTAGGTGCTGCGGTAACCTTGTTGCTCAATTTTATATTAATTCCTTATATCAGTTATACAGGCTCGGCCATTGCAACTATTGCGGCCTATGGAGCGATGATGATTATTTCGTATCAAATGGGGAAAAAGAAGTATCCTATTCCGTATGATTTTCCTAAGATATTTAGTTATCTTGGGTTGACGATAGTGCTGTCTGCTTTTTCGTTCTACACGCCTCATTTTCAATATTTACCCGATATCAGAAGTAATTATCCAATTAAAATAATAATCCTATTGCTATTCTTATATTTCATTTACCGCAACGAAAAAGAAACCTTACTACGAATAGCCAAAAGAAAATAAATTTATGCAGATTAAAATCATTAACAAATCAGCGCACGCTTTGCCTAATTATGAGACTCTTGCTTCTGCAGGGATGGATTTGCGTGCGAATATAACAACGCCCATTACCTTGAAACCTTTGGACCGTACGATTGTGCCAACGGGTTTGTTTATCGAATTGCCCATAGGGTATGAAGCACAAGTGCGTCCTAGAAGTGGCCTGGCGGCCAAAAAAGGCGTTACCGTCTTGAATTCGCCCGGTACGGTTGATGCGGATTATCGTGGGGAAATTGGGGTGATTTTAGTAAATTTATCCCAGGAAGATTTCGTAATAGAAAACGGAGAACGAATAGCACAGTTAGTCATTGCTAAGCATGAACGTGCAGAATGGATTGCTGTGGAAGCACTGACGGAAACCTCTCGAGGTGAAGGCGGTTTTGGCAGCACGGGAGTGAAATAGTTTGTAGTCGCAGTATACAATAGAATTTAGTTTAATACAATATATATGAAAATAATAGTTCCAATGGCAGGACGTGGTTCTCGTCTTCGCCCTCATACGTTAACCATTCCGAAACCATTAA
>Ga0114967_10001304_pt1 | contig 20770 bp, 15 predicted proteins | sample M_130628_MF_Meta_FD_92639 | JGI IMG/M metagenome (GOLD analysis project Ga0114967, IMG submission 92639) | Freshwater microbial communities from Lake Montjoie, Canada to study carbon cycling - M_130628_MF_MetaG | ecosystem: Environmental > Aquatic > Freshwater > Lake | place: Lake Montjoie... | reverse complement strand
CGGTGAGTTCATCATCAGGTACGTTAGGCGGCTCGCCGCGGAAAAACAAGTTGACCGTTTTAGCGAACTCGCAGGCATGTCGGGCACCCGGATTGTTCTCATTGGTGATGGGCCGGAACGCGCGCGACTCCAGACGATGTTTCCCGTTGGCTCGGTGACGTTTCTGGGCAGTCTCAGCGGCCGCGAACTTCAGATTGCATATGCGGCCATGGACGTCTTTGTCCACTTCGGCGTCGAAGAAACATTTGGTCAAACAATTCAAGAGGCGCAAGCCGCCGGTGTGTCAGTCGTTGCCCCTCGATCCGGTGGCCCCATCCACCTGATTGATTCCGGGGTGGACGGGATTCTGTTCGACGTCAAGTCAACAGACAGCCCGCGTATCGCCGTGCAAGACTTGATTGACGACGCCGAACTCCGTTCTCGAATGGGCGAAGCGGGACGTCGTCGTGTACTCGGAAAGTCGTGGGAGGCGGTGAACGATGAACTCACTCACCACTATGACGTCGCTCGCGCTCGAGTCAAGCGACCTGCCCTGGCTTGATGCCAACGCGATCATCGCCCAGTTCGGTCAATTTGCGCCCTACGCCGTCGCGTTCATCATCTTTATTGAGACCGCGTTTATCCTGACCTCATTCCTCCCCGGCGACAGCCTGTTGTTCGTGCTCGGCATCACTCTGGCGGCCACCACCGATTTTCCGGTCTGGCTGGCGATTCCTCTGGTCATCGCGAGCGCGTTCGCCGGAAGCCAGGTGGGTTTCCTGACGGGACACGCGGTGGGGCCCGTACTGTTCGAGCGGCGACACACATGGATTTTCAATCCGACATTCGTCGCCAAAGCACACGAGTATTTCGACAAATTCGGTCCGCGCGCAATCATCCTCGCTCGATTTGTTCCCATTGTCCGCGCACTCGTACCCATGCTGGCCGGAATCTCAAAGATGGATCGGCGCACGTTCCTGATTTACAACATCATCGGTGCCACGATTTGGGTGACAAGTCTCGTCGGGATTGGCTTTCTGCTGGGTGAGGTTCCGCTTGTTGCAGACCACATCGACACCGCGATATTGGTGGTCATCATTGTGACCTCGCTGCCGTTTCCCATCGAGCTACTGCGGGAATGGTTGGCTCGCAAGCGCCAGCGTTAGTTGTTTCCGAACAGGTCCCGAGTGTAGAGCTTGCTGCCAACTCCCGACAATTCGGGGGTCGCGCGGTTGGCGACAATGACGTCGGAACGCGCAACAAAGTCGTCGAAGTCTTTGACGAGTTCGACATCCGCAAAAGTTTCGTCGTCCAGGTTCGGTTCGAACACAATCACGTCGGTGCCGTTTGAGCGAAGGCGCTCGATAATCCCGATGATGCTTGACTCGCGGAAGTTGTCACTACCCGCTTTCATGATGAGTCGGTAGACGCCTACCGTCGCTGGTTTGCGGGTGAGGATGTCCGAGGCGATGAAGTCTTTACGCTGCTCGTTCGCCTCGACGACGGCGCGAATGGTGCTTTGCGGAACGTCACGATAATTGGCGAGTAGCTGTTTGGTGTCTTTCGGCAAACAATAACCGCCATAGCCGAATGACGGATTGTTGTAGCCGTCCCCGATTCGTGGGTCGAGGCTGACTCCAACGATCACGGCACGAGCGTCGAGACCGCGAACGGCAGCAAACGTGTCGAGTTCATTGAAATATGCAACTCGAAGAGCGAGGTAAGCGTTTGCGAACAGCTTGATTGCTTCCGCTTCGGTCGACTCGGTGAGCAGAACGGGCGTGTTCTCGTCGAGGGACGCGGCGGCGAGCAAATCTGCGAAGGCCTGTCCCCGAGCGGTGTTCTCCCCGACGACGATGCGCGATGGGTGCAAGTTGTCGTAGAGCGCGCTGCCTTCGCGCAGGAACTCTGGTGAAAACACGATGTTGTCCGAGGTGAACGTGGCGCGAACACGCTCGGTGAACCCGACAGGCACCGTCGACTTGACAACAATCAGCGCTGTAGGGTTGTGTTCGACGACGAGCCCCATCACCGACTCCACGCTCGACGTGTCGAACGTGTCCTCTTCTGGGTCATAGTTTGTTGGGGTGGCGACGATGACGATGTCCGCCGCGGCAATGGCGGGGATCGGGTCGGTCGTCGCCGTGAGGTTCAATTCCTTGTCGGCAAAAAACGCCGAAATGTCGGAGTCCTCGATCGGCGAAACCCGATTGTTGACCTTGTCAACCTTCGACTCATCGAGGTCAACCGCAACGACCTCATTCTTTTGCGACAACAGGACAGCAAGCGAGAGGCCGACGTAGCCAATTCCGACGACGACGATGCGCTGAGAGGACATTCGGCAAGTATATCCAGCGGTCGCTAGCGGGAGCGGGCGGGATAAGACTAGTGTGACGAGAGGTTCCCGCGAAAGAGGTAAACATGTCAGAACCAGTCCTTCCCGGCGACGCAACCGTGCGGTCCACCGCCGAAGCGCTCGACGCAGCCGATTCCCTCGCGCATTTTCGAGACCAGTTCTACATCGATGACGATGACGTCTGTTACCTCGACGGGAACTCGCTCGGTCGCCTTCCGTTCGGAACGGTGTCTGCCGTCGGCGAGTTCATGAACGACGAGTGGGGCGCCGAGGTCGTCGACGGCTGGTCGCACTGGGTGGACGAAGCGGGAAGCGTCGGCGACGTGCTGGCGGCGTCGGCTCTGGGAACCGGACCCGGCCAAACACTTGTGTGTGACACGACGAGCGTCAACCTATATCAGCTCGTCGGTGCCGCGATTCGTGCCAATTCGAGCCGAAAGACGATAATCATCGACTCCGCGAATTTCCCCACCGATCGCTACATCGTGCAGGGGCTTGCCGAGGCGAATGGGATGAAACTCGTCACGCTCGACAACGATGGGTCGGGCGGGCCAGGGGCAGCCACCATCGACGCCCGTGACGAACGAATCACCGCAGAGGCACTCGAACCGTTCTTGACGGACGACGTCGCCGTGATCACCCTTCAAGCTGTTCAGTACCGCAGTGGCGCTCGTTCTGAAATCAAGGCCATCAACGACCTGGCTCGGTCACGCGACATCTATGTCGTGTGGGATTGTGCCCACGCGATCGGGTCCATCGAACTCGACTTTGACGCTAACGGTGTCGACCTCGCGGTTGGGTGTACCTATAAATATGGAAACAGCGGTCCCGGTGCCCCCGCGTGGCTGTTCGTGCGAAAGGAACTTCAGGCCGTCCTTCAGCCCCCGATTCAAGGATGGTTCGCGCAAGACGACCAATTTGCGATGGGCCCGATCTTTGAACCAACCAACACCATCCGCCGATTCCAGATCGCCTCACCGTCCATCATGGGATTGCGTTCGGTGCAGATCGCGTTCGACATGATCGGCGAGGCCGGCATCTCGGCCATCGCCCGCAAAGCGGAACTCGGCACCGAGTTGATGATTCGCCTCGTGGACGAATGGTTGGTCCCGCTCGGGTTCCGATTGGGAACCCCTCGCGAAGCACTTCATAGGGGCGGCCACATCACGGTTCACCACCCTGACGCACAGCAAATTGCACTCGCGATGCGCAAGGTGTCGAAGGTCATCCCGGATTTCCGGATGCCCGACGGCATTCGCATGGCAATGGCTCCGCTTCCCACGTCGTTCGTCGAGGTATGGGATGGGTTGGCTCGAACTCGCGATTTGGTCGCAACTGGCGACTATCGAAATGTCACCAACGAAGGAAACCGCGTCACATGAGCACCCAAGCCCTGACCTACACCCAGTACCTCAAGATTGACGAGTTGCTGTCGCTCAATCAACCGCAGTCCGACGAACACGACGAACCACTGTTCATCGCGATTCACCAGGTGTACGAATTGTGGTTCAAGCAGATTCTGCATGAGTTCGGTGCGGCCCAACGCACCCTTGAAGCCGGCGACACTTTTTCGTCACTCGCGACCCTTGGCCGCATTCGGACAATCCTGAAAACGTGCGTGAGCCAGCTCGACATCCTCGAAACGATGACGCCGCTGCAATTCAATTCATTCCGCGACCGGCTGACGTCGGGCTCTGGTTTTCAATCCGCGCAGTTCCGCGAACTCGAGGCAGTCCTCGGTCGACGAGATCATGCGGGGGCCGGTGCAGGTTCGGCGACCGGCATGGGAATGAGTGAACACCTCGTTGCCGGTTCACCAGCCCGTCAACGCGTCGAGAACGCGATGGCCCGGCGTTCGGTGTGGGATTCGACTCTTCGCTACCTTGCCGCTCGGCAGCACCCTGTGCCGGCCGAGGTTCTCAATCGAGACGTCAGTGCGCCCTATGGCGGCGATGACCGGGTTCAGGACCTGCTGCTCGTAGTTCACCGTGATGACCCTGAGGCTGGACTCATCTGCGAATCGCTGGTCGATATCGACGAGGGTATGCAGGAGTGGCGATACCGTCACGTCAAAATGGTCGAACGCACCATCGGAAACAAGCCAGGCACGGGTGGATCAAGCGGAGTTGGATACCTTCAGTCGACGCTGTTCCACTCGGTCTTCCCCGACCTCTGGGCCATTCGCACTAAATTCTGAGTGGAGCTAACGGGCGATTGAGTCCAGTGGACTCAATCGAAATTGGTATCGGGATTCGAATCTTTGAGTGGAGCTAAGGGGCGAAACAACCCTGCGGGTTGTTTCGGAAAAGGTAACGAGAGTCGGATTGATGAGTGGAGCTAAGGGGATTCGAACCCCTGGCCTTCTCATTGCGAACGAGACGCGCTACCAACTGCGCCATAGCCCCAGGTGTTTCAGAATAACACCGCGGTTATTGGCGCAAAAACCGAGTTTGCGCTACATCCCTCTATTTACTTGGTGTTTTGCATGATTCGACTAGCTGTGGCTTCGTTAATCACGCGAGACAAGATTAACATCCCCACACGCTGTGGGCCACCGCGCTGGTACCGCCCGCTACCAGCGTGGCTACTGCCTTCAGAAGGACATCACGACCGTGCTTCAGGCCTGCCCATGCATCAGGAATCTTTGCGGTTAATGGTGCCCCTCACGGCTCGACAGCATCTCGAGGAACAGGGCCTCGTCGACTATTTCGATGTCACATCCCTGCGCGCGAAGCTCGGCGGCCTTTTGTCGCTTTCCCGACAACGGCTTGCCGCGCAATACCCGTGGGTCTTGATAGCCGTAAACAAGCATGTTGGTCGACTTAGTCACTCCACTTGCTTGCGGATTACCGCCCGCTCTCATCACTGCAAGTTGGGCGTCTTCGCGAACCATTCCGCTGAGCGCCCCTGTGAACACTATGTTCTTGCCTTCGAAGTCGGGGTCTAAGTAGAGCTCGTCCTCAGGAATGCTCTTGAGAATCTCCTCAAGGCGCTCGCGACTAATCTTTGTTCCCGCGCCCGTCGACTTTTTGACGCTGCCGACTATGTCGCTCGCACTAATCAGTCCTGGACGAACATGGGCTGATTCGGCAAAATCGTGAAAGTTGTCAAAGTTGTTGGACGACAGCATTGTCGTGGCTACATACCCACATGTCGTCGCATCATGCAGGGCTCGGTGGTCTCCAGGGTGCTCAATCCCTAATTGTTCTGAGACGTACCCGAGTCCATTCTCGGGTAGTCCAAGCGTGTGCCGTGAGAGAACCAATGTGCAGTAAAAGGACGTTGAGAACTCCAGCGACGAGCGACTAAGCGCGATTTGAAGAATGCGCATGTCGAAAGCCGCATTATGCGCAACCAGAGGACTGTCACCAATGAACTCTGTAATTTCGGGAATCAGGTCGTCAATCCTCGGCGACGTTGCAACATCCGAGGGCTTGATTCCATGAAGCATCACGTTGAACGGCGCAAACCGCTCCTGATACAAAAGCGACTGGAGCGTTTCGACAGGCTCCCCGTCGACGAACCTGACGAGTCCGATTTCGCAAGGCGAATCGCGTGATTCATTCGCGGTTTCAAAGTCGATTGTGACAAATGACTCCATGGCATCTCCTAACGGGTGGTGACCGCCAGGTTTGTTGACGGTGTTGAACTACCAACATCGTTCACAGCGCTGACACGGAACAAATAGGCCGTGGCCCGCCGCAGTCCTGTCACGGTCATCGAACGACTCGTTGACACAGATTTCGTGACCGTTGTCCATGACGTACCGCCGTTGATTGAGTATTCGACCGTGTAATCGCGGACTGCACTTCCGCCAGAAACGGTCGCAGCTGCCCATGACAACACAATCGATGTCGTTGACGGTGTTACGGCAAGCGATGTTGGGGAGTTCGGAACATTTCCCACCGTCACCACGTTCACCGCTGTGGAATCCGCACCTGTACCTCGAGCATTGATTGCGGAAACGCGGAACCAATACTTGGTGCCCGCTGCAAGACCAGTCGTGACACTAAAAGTTCTCGACGTCGACACCGACTTGATGATGTTGGTAAACGTTGTTCCGTTACTCGACACCTGAATCTGATAGTTCGTGATGGCCGAACCACCGTTTGAAGCAGGCGAGTCCCAGGTCAGCGACAGTGATGTTCCGAGAACATTAGAGGTCGCGAGGTTAGAGATGGCCCCAGGGACGGTTGAGAGGGTCGTAAACGAACCCGTGAGAGGCGTCGAGAATCCTGCACTGTTTTTCGCAGACACTCGAACTTGATACTCAGTTCCAGGGGCAAGTCCAGTAACAACGAGCGTTCGAGAAGTTGAGACAGCACGCGGAATAGTAGACCACGTCGAACCGCTATCCCTCGAGACTTCGACCTTGTAATCCGACACCGCCGCACCGCCATTATTGGTCGGTGCAATCCAGCCCAAAGTAATACCCGACGCCGTAATTGAGGCTTTCGTCAAAGCGGTGGGTGCGCCAGGAACATCAAAAGGCGTCGTCGCGGAGTAAACGGACGAAACTGTTCCATATCCAATCGAGTTCTTGGCGGTCACTCGGAATCGATAGGCCGTGGCTCTCGTCAACCCCGTCACGTTGAATGACCTCACAGCCGAAGGGTCATGCGCAATCACGTTCCATGTGGTCCCACCATTCGATGAGAACTCCACTCTATAATCGGTGATGCCCGCGCCACCATTCGACGTTGGCAAATCCCAACCCAAAGTCAAGGTCGTTGCCGTCATCGACGACGAAGCCAGGTTTAGTGGAGCGCCAGGAGCAACCGCAGTTGTCGTCAGTTCGCCCTGAACCCAATCGCTTGACCCGACTGCTGTCTTCGTCCCAACACGAACCAAGTAGTGCGTTCCAGGAGCAAGACCTGTCAGGTTCAGCACAGTGCTGGTTGATGCGGTGCGGGTGACGGTGACCCAGGTCGCACCATCATCACGAGACGTTTGCACGGTGTAATCAGTTATCGTCGACCCGCCGTTATCCGTTGGTGCCGTCCAGGTAACAGACGCCGTCGACGATGTCACCGAACTCACCGCAACCGAGTTGGGAACAGCAGGCACGGTTGTCAACGTCGACACCGTATGAACGGCCGAAGTTGCCCCAGTCCCAACCTCATTGATGGCACTCACACGGAACTGATACGAACGACCCTTAGAAAGACCCGTAACGTTGAACGACCTCACCGCTGAAGCGTCATGCGCAATCACATTCCATGAAGTTCCGCTATTCGACGAGAACTCAACCTTGTAATCGGTGATGGCAGCACCACCATTAGAGGTAGGCAAATCCCAATTGAGTGTCAACGCGGTTGCCGTCACTGACGAGGAGGCGAGACTGAGCGGTGCGCCTGGCGCAACTGTCAACGTCGTCAAAACACCTTCAACGAAATCACTCAAACCCGCAACTGTCTTCGTGGCAACGCGGTATAGATACCGCGTGCCAGGAGCAAGACCCGTGAAATTCATCGCGGCAGCGGCCGATGCAGTGTGAGCTACAGCCACCCAGGTTGTTCCATCATCGCGTGAAGTCTGCACGGTGTAATCAGTGATTGCCGACCCACCGTCATCAGTCGGCGCTGCCCACGACAACCGTGCTGTCGACGACGTCACTGAACTCACCACAACCGAGGTGGGAACACCAGGGAGTGTTGTCAAGGTCGACACGGTATGTAGGGCAGACGCTACACCCGTGCCAATCTCATTGACGGCACTTACGCGGAACTGATACGACTTCCCCTTCAACAACCCTGTGACGTTGAACGACCTCACCGCCGACGCATCATGCGCAATCACAGTCCACGTCGTCCCGCCATTCGATGAGAACTCCACCTTGTAATCAGTGATGCCCGAACCACCGTTGGACGACGGCAAATCCCAGTTCAACGTCAAGGTCGTTGCCGACAGCGATGAAGATGCAAGGTTAATTGGAGCACCAGGACTAACGGCCGTTGTCGTCAGCTCTCCCTGAACCCAATCGCTTGACCCAACCGCTGTCTTCGTTGCGACACGCACCAAATAATGCGTTCCAGGAGCAAGACCTGTCAGGTTCATCACCGCGGTCGTTGATGAAGTGTGTGTGACGGTGACCCACGTTGTTCCTTCATCACGAGAAGTTTGCAAGGTGTAGTCGGTGATAGCTGAACCACCATTATCCGTCGGGGCCGTCCATGACATGGTCGCCGTCGACGACGTCACCGAACTCACAGCAACCGATGTGGGAACACCAGGCACCGTTGTCAGCGTCGACACTGTATGAACAGCAGACGCTACACCCGTCCCAATCTCATTGATGGCACTTACACGGAATTGATACGAGCGACCTTTCGCAAGGCCCGTCACATTGAACGACCGCACCGCTGACGGGTCATGCGCAATCACATTCCACGTCGTTCCACCGTTCGACGAGAACTCAACTTTGTAATCAGAAATTCCTGAACCACCGTTGGAAGAGGGCAAGTCCCAACCCAACGTCAATGTCGTTGCCGTCAGCGATGAAGATGCAAGGTTAATTGGAGCACCAGGAGTAACGGCCGTTGTCGTAACGGAGCCAGTTAGAAAACTTGAGGCACCCGCTGCATTAATTGCGGCAACCCTTAACAGGTACTCCGTCCCTGGCGCTGCACCAGAAACAATCGCTCGCGTCGAGGTACTGGTCCCACCGCGGGCAGAGGTCCAAGTCGCACCCCCGTCACGTGAAAGTTCAACTCTGAAATTTGTCAGCGGGGAACCACCGTTGTAAGCAGAGGTCGTCCAATCCAGGACAAATCCCGTCGATGTCAGACTGGACACCAACAACTGGGTCGGAGCATCAGGGGCTACTGCAGCTGGCGTAGTAATTCTCAACGGTTGGGACCAAGATGCTCCGTCGCTTCCCGCAACGGTATTGCCTCCGTTATTGCCTCGGACGCGCAAATAGTAGTTAGTCGATGTCGAAAAGCCTTGAATCCCTTTCGACGTAAGTGCATCAACTCCGTCTTGAACCGTCACCCAAGCTGTGCCATTTGTTGAGTATTGGATTTCATAGTCATGTAGCTCTGGGATTCCTACGTCGGTAGGTGCCTCCCATGTCAACGTTCCTTCTGATGGCCTCGACGGTGTGGAAGAGAAGAGGAGGTTTTGAGGTGCTCGCGGCAAGCCAGGTGGGGTTCGGTCAACGACCACCCGTCCTACTGTGGATGTTCGCCAGTTTCCTAAGGTATCGGCTCCAGACATCACGCAAACGTAAACCCCAGGGAATGCGCCTAAAGGCACTGACAAAGGTAACGAATAGGCCGTGCGTTTTGCATCGCCTGAAATCGTCGGCTGAACTACCCGACCGCCATAATCCCACATCCCGTTGCGATTGAAAATCGCATTCAGAATTTGCCGACTCACTCCGCCCGATGTCGTAGAGCACGCAAAGTACCCCCAATCCCATGCGGTGTTGTCAAGCACCGCAAAATCAATCAATACTGAACCAGATTCGGCACCGACATCGATTTGAGCTGGCGATATTGACGCCTCACTAACCGTTGGACCATCCCTGTCAATGTCTCCACTTGAATTGGTGACTACAACTGTTGCGAGGCTGGTTGCCATTTTTCTGTTTCCTAGAGAGTCGCGCTGATATCCCCCGCACGAATATGTCCCAGGATGGCGGCCCTTTGGCACCGTCACTGAAACGCGGAATGTGACTGAGGTGGCACTCCTACTTTCAGCGGTTGCACCTGGACCACCGCCGTAGTCGTGAATTCGGTTTGTGTCCCACCAAGCCAAATTTGCAAGGCCATACCAACCGCCGTCATAAACAGAACAGGCGACGTTACCTGTGACTGGCCCATTTGGGTCTGTGGCCGTAATCAGAAACTCGACTGTGTTATCCGCAATTCCAGAATCTAAAGTTTGAGGAGTTACTACCACAGTAACCGAGGGAGCTTCGTCGTCAAAGGTGCCAGATGAGCGTTGGAGCGTGAATGCAGCAGGGTATCTAACGGTGCGTGTCTGATTCAGCAAGTCAGTTACCTCGAGAACACATCCGTAAGCACCTGGCAACAATCCCTGGCGAATAACTAACCCCAGCGTGATGTTCTGGTCAATCGGATAGCCAGCGATGTTGGAGCTTGATATCTGTCCGCTGATTGCATGATTTCGAACAACGGTGCCGACAATCTCGGCATCTACTGGGACATAATCAGTGCCGTCGCCTCGTTGGCTAGAACAAACCACAGTCGCGCGCTTAAGGCCTATCTGGTCACTTATGCGCAGGGTAAGTGTGGCAGCGACAGAACGTTCGGTGACATCCCAGTTGGCCGCGCTTACTGAAAAGGATTGAACGAGAGGTGCGGCATCATCGTAAATACATGTTGATGTGAGTGCTTCGCCAGACTCGTAATCGCAATCGTTTAATCCGCTTCCCCCATTGAGTTGGTCGATTCCTGCGCCACCTACGACTACGTCATCACCATCACCACCAGCCAGAAGGTCACTCCCAGCCTCACCATAGATAAGGTCATCACCTGCTGAGCCACTCAAATTGTCCAGCCCGTCACCACCTGTCAGGACGTCGCTAGACGAGCCGCCAACAAGAGTGTCATCTCCAACTCCACCGTTCACGGTGTCCGAGCCGTCACCACCATTCAGGTTGTCGTTGCCCGCGTCGCCCGAAATCTGGTCATCGCCAGCATCACCGCTTAGATTGTCGTTACCGTCTCCACCGCTCAGGATGTCATTCGACGCACCGCCAACAAGAGTGTCATTCCCATTACCGCCGTTGAGAGTGTCCGCACCCGACTCGGCACTTGAGCCTCCGTCAACCGCATCGCCGTAAATTTGGTCATCACCCACATCACCACTCAGATTGTCAGTACCGTCACCACCGCTTAACACGTCGTTCGCAGCGCCACCAACAAGAGTGTCATCGCCTGTGCCACCGCTTTCTGTATCAGCACCGTCACCACCGTTCAAAGTGTCATTGCCAGCGTCACCTGAAATGTTGTCGTCCCCAGCATTACCGCTGAGATTGTCCGTTCCATCGCCACCGTTCAGGACATCGTTCGCATTACCACCGACCAGCGTGTCACCACCAACCCCGCCGTCGAGCGTGTCGGTGCCGTCACCACCATCAATGTCGTCGTCTCCGACGTCGCCGCTCAGGTCGTCGGCACCTGCGTCACCTTCCAGATTGTCAGCCCCATCACCACCTGAAATGGTGTCATCGGACTCGCCACCAATGAGGGTGTCGTCCCCGTCGCCACCCGTGATTTCGTCTTCACCAGGGGTTCCAGTGATGGTGTCGGTACCTGCACCGCCGTCAACGGTGGAATCATCACCGAGTGTTCCGTCGTAGATGTCATTGCCATCACCGAGATAGATGATGTTGCCTGTGCCATTGTCGACGATGGTGTCGTTGCCGCCTACGGCGTTGATGGTGACGTTGTCAGCGTTGATGCAAATTACATCACCGTTTGCCGTTCCATCAACGGTTGTGTTCGAAGTTGTGATGGTGATGGTGCAGGCAGCCGTGGCGTCAGCGGGAACAGGTGTTAGCCCGCTCAAAAGAAGCGCAGCGATAGTCGCGATTGCTACCTTCAGAGACTTAAACATTGGACCTCATTACCTCAGGCCTTAAGAATACTCACTATCGAGCACTATGGATAGGCATCCACCATCACGGCGGCTACTGCAAGAAAATTGTCTTACTCTGGCGTTGCCGTGACCAGGTGTATCAGCCATCTGAATCCAACTATCAGGTTGCCAGGTCCGAGTGAGCTCGTCCTTGTCCAACGCAGATTATCGGACTCCGATTGTTACAACTTGACTCAACACTGATTCCACGGACTGAGCAGCTCAAGAATCTGAAGTTATCAGGAACTATGGCAATGCTGTCCTAGTTTTCATTTCTCCAACGACCTGATGTAAGAAATGATTTGCCCCTCGGTGATTCTGCGGCACCCACGAATAGAGACACTGGGAAGTTCACCGCTTTTCATAAGGACGTAGACCTGGCTTCGACTGACGTTGAGGATTTCCCCGACCTGTTTAGGCGTAAATGTCTTTGGCACTCCGCGTTCTATCTGAATAGTCATGGACTCTGGCTTTCTTGTTTGTACCTCCCCACTATCAATGGTGACAGTTCAGACGCAGCAATACTGGCTAAACGTCGACTACTACAGGTAAACAAACGTCCCCTGCTCCAGACTCAGCACGCGGCGCGCGACCCCCTGCGCATCGATAGGAACACCTGGGATGAGGCCGCATTCACGGGCTTTCTGGTGCATCAAGCGCAGGCGGGCTGGCGTGTACCCATCGACCTTTCCTTGGGCGCACTTGAACAAGAACCCGAGCAGTGAATCCTGTTCCGCCTCGGGCAAACGCGAAACGGCCGTCAAAACCGTGTTCGGCTCTGCGATTGTCACACCCCACCCAAGAGCGTCCCAGCGGGCCTTGAGCGCTTCCCAAACACGGTCTGTGTTTATGGAGTCGAGCGTCTTTATTCCGAACTTCTCAAGTCGGTCTCCTTCGAGTTGAGTCTCGTATCGGAAGAGTCCGTCTTTAGATTCAACGGTTGCATCGATATCGAAGTTTTCGAGTTCTGCGGCTTTGTCATAGATGCGGTCGTGTCCGTTGCGTTGCGTACCTGCGTCCAACGTCCATCCTCCATTGGCGTCCCAGTACATGCGCATCTGCTTGCCGTATTTAGGTTTGGTCGCCTGAAGTGCCGCCTTCATCTCTTCAGGTTGGTCCACGCTGAGGTTTCGCGCGAAGTCAAGCCTCAACGCTCTGACATAACTCGCCCAGTTGGGGTCTCTCCTGACCTCCCCCGTAAATGAATCGATGTCGAAGGCGGCGGTCACAGCAGGCCGAATTTCATCAAGTATTGCCGCAACTAGTGGCTTCAACGCATCGGGGTGGAGAAGTACTGCCGACTTCGGTGTAATAAGACGAGCTGCGTTGAAAGTAAGTCTTATGTGCTCGTACTGAGGGAACAGCACAATTCGGATGTCGGCATACTCCATCTGAAGATGGCCCGTGAGCTTGTGCCGCACTTTCCCTGAATCTCGATACTCACTCGAATCTTCGCAAGTCCAGAGGGAACTTTCCGAATCCACGGTGTTCATGTCTACGGGTATAGAGAAGACACAGGTATCTATCCCTGCATTGCCATCACTGAACGGAGATAACGGTTGTACCGAATCAGTATTGGCTTTGGGAGCTGTTATTAACGGTTCTTTGTCATTTTCATGTGCCATTTCGGACACTCCTTTTAGCCCCGATTTGGGGCGTCACGCACGGAGTCCGAAATGCCTAAGAAGGCGTAATACAAGTGTGCTCATCATCCACAGCGGTCGCTGCGTTAACTAATTAAACCAAGGAAGTGCAGGCTTGTCTGCCTAAAGTCCAGGAAACTCAAAGAACTTCTTGTAGGTCAAAGTGGCTTGGTTCGAACGGCTGTCCCCATAAGCAGAACTGCTTCGCTGCTTCCCCCAAGGTTGCCGACCAGGGCCCCTGCGCCCTCACTGTTGTTTAGGGCGAATTGCACGCCCACGACGGCGTCTGCCCCCAGCATGTCTGCCTGAATTTTGAGCTCGAGCACTGCCGTATCCATTACCCGCTCAAGCCTTGCCGATTGCTTATTCAGACCGAGGGCAACTGCGGAGGTCGTTGCAAATATCAGGTCCAAAATCTCCACAATTGAAACTCCAGGCAACTGGTGAAGGCTAGTGACGATTATTGCTGGCTCATCGATTTCCTGTTCATCCATGTTCAAGCTCCTTTTCCCTTTGAGCGGTCACCACAATTATGCTCCAAGCGTCGCGGGGCCTTGATTGCGATTGCTCCGAGAGAGTTTCGAAGGTCGTCGATGTTCGGGTGAACATAAGTTGCGAGCGTGAACGACGGGGTTGAGTGCCCAAGAATAACCTGGGTTGTTTTGACGTCAACTCCTGACGCAATCATTTGTGTCGCCGCTGTATGCCGCGCGGTATGAACGGTTGTCCTGCGCACTCCAGCAGCATCCACGATGCGCACCCAAGTTGCCCTATCGGTCGAGGCGTGCAAAGGATTGCCCGCAGAATCGGTAAGCAGCAACCCCAAGGGGTTTTCGGCGTCCGCGAGCGCCACACGGCAGAGTTCAACGAGTTCGATATCGATAGGGATTGTGCGGATTCCTTTGTCGCTCTTGGGTGGAGTGAAGGCAAATCCGCGTTCTTTGGTGTGTTGCAGTTGTTTATCAATGATGAGGGTTTCATTTTCAAGGTCGAAATCAGAGAAATGCAATGCGAGAGCTTCGCCTTGTCGTAGTCCGTATCTGAGGGCAAGTTTCCAACGCAATTGCAGGTTGGGCGAGTAGATTCCCAGCGCATCCCAGATTCGTTCGCATTCTTCTCGCGTGAGGGGTTGGATTCGCGGTTTAGTCGCTCTGGGCTTAGACACGGACAGCAAGGGCGAGGTGTGGATTATTCCGAAGCGGACAGCGCCTTTGAAAGGGACCGTCATTGTTGCGTGGATACGGTGCACGCTTGAGGCGCTGAGCCCTTTCGTGTCGATGAGGTCTCGGTAGAAGTGCTCAATCAGCAATGGCGTCACTTCGTCGAGGCGTAGATGGCCTAAAGCGGGGATGATGTGTTTCCGAGTGAGGCAAAGATTGTTGCGAAGCGTCGTCGGTCTGACATCGCTCGCGTGTTCGACGAACCATTGCTCAAACCATTCCGATACGGTCGGTACTGACAAGTCCGTGTGTAGCGTGCGGTTGTTGGCGTCTAGCCACCCCATCGCCATGAGCAGTCGATACGCCTCTTGTTTCGACTCGACGGCTCTCGTGCGAGTGTTCCCATCCTTGTCGGGATAGGACAGCCTCCATTTCCCGCGATACGGGAAAACAGTTGGGTTCTTGCGGACTGGCTTTGGCATTTGGTTCCTCCATTACGGAGGGATGTAGCGCAATCAGAACTAGAAAATTCTTACCTAAGAACGCCCCTGCTGTTCATCTGTGGTACCGCGTGGTACCGCTGATAAATCAAGGTGGCTTCGAACCCTTTACTTCCGAAGGAAGTCAAGCGAGCTTGCGAGCGCGACCTTCTCATTGCGAACGAGACGCGCTACCAACTGCGCCATAGCCCCAGGAGTTTCAGAATAGCACCGCGTGATTTCACGCGCAGTCATGACTGGTGCGATGTCAATGTATTTACTTGCAAGGCTAATTCAGCAATAATTACGACAAAGAAGCAATTCCTGGCGTTTCCTAAGTCATATTCGATGGGTACGGTTTTGAGGTGAAAGAGCCCCGTTCAAGTTTGGAGCAGTGCTAAGTGATCAGGTTAATTCGTAAGGGTGCCGCTTTTGTTCTGTCGCTCATTTCCGCGACTTCGCCTGTGTTCGTTTCGACAGTTTCTCCCGCGTGGGCCGTCGCTGCGTGGTCCCAAGTGGGTAGCGACATCGATGGTGAGGCTACTTCCGACGAGTCGTCAACTTCAGTGTCGTTGAGTGCCGATGGCTCCCGCGTTGCAATTGGAGCACCATTTAACGATGGCGCCGGCACTTCAGCTGGGCAGGTGCGGGTGTTTGACCTGACAGGTAGCTCATGGGTCCAAGTGGGTGATGACATCGACGGCGAGGCTGCTTGGGATAATTCGGGAAGTTCAGTCTCGTTGAGTTCCGACGGAAGTCGGGTCGCAATCGGTGCACCAGATAACGGCGGGGGTGGAATTTTTGCGGGGCAGGTACGGGTATACGACCTGAGCGGTGGCTCATAGGTCCAAGTCGGCAGCGACATCAATGGTGAAGCTGAGGGCGATATCGCGGGATCGTCCGTATCGCTGAGTTCCGACGGAAGTCGGGTCGCCATCGGTGCACCATATAACGACGGGGGTGGGACAGATGCGGGGCAGGTGCGGGTATACGACTTGACCGGTGGCTCATGGGTCCAAGTCGGCAGCGACATCAATGGTGAGGCTGCTTCCGATTTTTCGGGATTGTCCGTGTCGTTGAGTTCCGACGGATCCCGCGTCGCAATTGGTGCGCCCGCTAACGATGGCGCTGGCACTTCGGCAGGGCAGGTGCGGGTGTATGAGCTGACCGGTGGCTCATGGGTCCAAGTCGGCAGCGACATCAATGGTGAGGCTGATGGTGATACTGCGGGATGGTCAGTGTCGTTGAGTTCCGACGGAAGTCGGGTCGCAATCGGTGCACCATATAACAATGGGATTGGGACTTATGCGGGGCAGGTGCGGGTGTTCGACCTTAGCGGTGGCTCATGGGTCCAAGTCGGCAGCGACATCAACGGTGAGGAAGCTTACGATGATTTGGGATGGTCAGTGTCGCTGAGTTCCGACGGAAGTCGGGTCGCAATCGGTGCACCTTACAACAACGGGAGTGGGACAGATGCGGGGCAGGTGCGGGTGTTCGACCTGACCGGTAGCTCATGGGTCCAAGTAGGGAGCGACATCAATGGTGAGGCTGCTTCCGATTTTTCGGGGTCGTCGGTGTCGCTGAGTTCCGACGGATCCCGCGTCGCAATCGGTGCACCCCTTAACGACGGTGCTGGGTCGTCAGCTGGGCATGTAAGGATTCTCAGTTACCTCGATTCCGGAGGCGGGATTACGTCCGAGCCACGTTCAGTTAAAGTGAAAAAGAAAAAGAGTACATGGAGGGCCTTGAGTTGGAAGGTCCCGACAAGTCTAAATGGAGGGACAATCACTGACTACATCATTCAATACCGGGTTGGCGGAACGACCGAATGGTCAACATTCACCGACGGCGTCTCGACAAGCGTCAAGGTAAAGGTCACGGGCTTGACGAAGGGTGTGAAATACCAGTTCCAGGTTGCAGCACACACAGCGGGCGGCAACAGTCCGTATTCGACAGCCACGAAAGCATCTTAGGTACGGGTCACGCTTCTCGTCCGGTTGGGCCATCTTTTCGTGACTCTGTGGGTGCTCCACCGAGAAGGGTTTGGGAAACCTAGTTTGCGCGACGTGCCCGCAGTGCCGCGTTGATATCGAACGTGCCCGTAGCCTCGACCTCGGTCTCAATCGCAGGCTCGGTAAAACGGGGGTCGGCGGCGGCGGCGGGTTGAGACGCACGAGCCGCTTGTTCGCGGATGCGTGAAGCTCGCTCGCGGGCCGCGACGGCTTTGGCGTGTTCGTCGGTGACAATCAGCCCCGCGCCGTCCGGAATCGATTGGTGCACGGGTGGGGTGCGGATCGGGGTCCACGTTTCATCGACGGCAACAAGGGTAGCGACACGCGTTCGGACCCCGACTGGCTTAGCGGCGGGTGCGTCCGAGGTGTTTACCGCGACCAGAGCAATCAGCGCAAGCAGTCCGAATCCCACAGCGAGAACAAGAAAAGACCACGCCGCGAGATAAAAAGCGAGTCCAGCACCGGCGGTCGACACCACAATCACGAGCGTCAACAACAGTTTCATCGCTCGGTGACGCGCGGCTACCTTGGGTGAGGTCGCAAACACAGCCTGACGCCGTGCCCGCTCCCCCTGACGATCGGTGGCCCGCGCAAGTCGTTCCAATTCACGTCGATGCTCGACAAGTTCCCGCGTGGACATCTCGTTCATCGGCGTTCGCGAACGAATACCCAAGTCCTGAGTAGTCGCGCTGATGCGCCGCGCGTTGCGCTCGATGGTTCGGGATTCGTGCCGTTCTCGCAAGCTCGGAGCTAAATACACAAGCCACAGGAGTCCCCCGACGATCAACGTCACAGTTGGTCCGAGGCCACTTTCCACGTTGTCTACGCTAAATCGCGATGCGGGATTCAACCCATAGGCGCGCGCGGTGTGTTTTTCAGCGAATCGGGGTGCGGGCGGCGATGCGATCGACGTCAGGAATGTCTGCGAGGCTCTCGTTTGCCGTTCCTCGAGTCAATCGCGCGAGCAACCCGCCCGGCACCTCGTCGATGGTCACCGCGAAACAGAAGTGGTCGCGCCAATCGCCGTCGATGTGAATGTAGCGACGCCGAAGACCTTCGTAGCGCATACCTAGTTTCCGCACGATTCGTAGGGAGGAAACGTTCTCGGGTCGAATACAGATTTCGATGCGGTGGATTCCGAGTCCCGTGAAACACCAATCCACGACGAGAGCAACGGCGGTCGGAGTGATCCCTCTTCCGGCACGGTCCTGTGAAATCCAGTATCCGATTGAACCCGAGGAGAGCGAGCCGAAAGACAGGCCACTGACCGTAATCTGACCGACTACCTCCCCCTCGTATTCGATGACGAACGGTGCCGCTTGGTTCTGCCTGGCAAGCCTGAGCAAGGAACGAATGATGTCCCCGACAGTGGGCATCACGGAAAAGCCAGGAATTGTCGCTTCCCACTTTTCAAGCCATGCGCGATTGTCCTTGAGTAGTTGTCGCAAAGGCCGAGCATCACGGGCGCGAATCGAACGGACGTGAACGCCCCCGTGATTGAGAGACGGGACGAAAATCACGGACGGCGGTGCGCTTCGTCGTCGAGCCACTTCTCGAGTGCCGGTCCGAGGTCGGGACGCTGCAACGCGAGTCGAACAATGGCCTTGATGTAGTCGAGTTTGTCGCCCGTGTCATACCGGCGGCCACGAAAAACAATCCCCAAGACTCCGCCGGCGATGTTGTTCGTTGCCATCTGGCGAAGTGCGTCCGTCAGTTGGATTTCGTTCCCCTTGCCCGGTTCGGTGTTCTCTAGGATGCCGTAGATCTCGGGACACAAAACATACCGACCAATGACCGCGAGGTTCGAGGGTGCATCTTTCGGATCCGGCTTTTCGACGAGATCAACGATTCGTACGACATCACCCTCACTGATGTCCTCAATCGTCGCGATGCCGTAATGGTCGGTCATGTCGGGCGGCACCTCCATCAAAGCAACTACCGAAGCGTGGTGCGCGTCGTGCGCGTCGATCATCGGTCCGAGAATGTTGTCGCGTTCGTCGATAAGGTCGTCACCGAGCAAAACGGCAAACGATTCGTTGCCGACGTGCATTTTCGAGCGAAGCACCGCGTGCCCGAGTCCGCGCGGTTCACCCTGCCGCACGTAGTGCATATCGGCGAGATCGGTGGACTTTTCAACCGACGCGAGTCGCGACGAGTCCCCTTTTTTGCGAAGAACGCTCTCTAGTTCGGGGGCATTGTCGAAGTGATTCTCGAGTGCGTTCTTGTTTCGACCCGTGATCATGAGAACGTCGGTGAGGCCGTTGCGCACGGCTTCTTCGACAACGTACTGAATCGCGGGCTTGTCGACGACAGGAAGCATTTCTTTCGGCATCGCCTTGGTGGCGGGAAGGAATCGAGTACCCAGACCGGCGGCGGGAATGACCGCCTTGGTGATGTGAGATGACATTGGTTAAGGATACCGTTGCTCGTCATCTTTATGATGGGCACATGACCACCGGTGACGACAAGGCGGAATTGCGCGCTTTTGTTCGATTGACACGAGCGGCCCGCTCGAAGGACGCACTGGTGTTGGCATCGGACGAATTCGAGCAGTTTCTCGTCTATTTGGCGGACCAATATGGGTGGCGCCGAATCGCCGCATTCATTCCGACGCCCACCGAGCCTCCAATCGCGCGCGGCCTCAACACCCTGACCGTGAGCGGCGTTTCCGTGATTGTCCCGGTTTCGGCTGCTGACGGGTTGCTGGATTGGATGGAACTTGGCCCAGACACAATCTGGTCAACGACAAACGATTCGATGGGGATGCCGATTCCGTCGACGGGCGCAAGCGCTTCGCCTTCGGGCCTGGACGCGGTGCTGATCCCTGCCGCCGCCGTCGACCGCGACGGCAACAGGCTCGGGTGGGGTAAGGGCTTTTACGACCGTTTCTTGGCATCCGTCGAGGGAAAGCCGCTGTTGATTGCTGTGGTGTTCGATTCTGATTGCGTTGTCGAAGTGCCGACGGACGAACACGACGCACCGGTTGGCGCGATTCTGACCGAAACCGAAATCTCGTTTACTCAGTAATGGGGCGGTTTTTCTGCCTTGAGTCGTTCGTCGTTCTCGGTCTCTGAGTGACGTTGGGGTTCCGGCGCGGGGGCTGGGTCGGTCCCGGGTGGGGCGGGTCGAACAACTCGCCGCTTAGGAGGCTTCTTGTCCGTCACGAAGAATTCTCTCGATCTGATCGGCGACCAGGTCCGGGCTGAGGAACAACTGGAGCTCGTGTATTCGGGCATATCGCCAACCACAGCGAGCCAGCATGTCCGGCCGGATTCGAAGTCCTTCGCGAAGTGTCTTTAGCATGATGTTGTCGTCAATATCGATCGCGACGCAATTGTCCCCCATGCGCGCTGCGAGTGGAATGCCCGGTACGTCGGTGAGAAGTGTCATGCCACGAGCGTTGAGGCGCGTTCCGAGGTCGTTCATGAGTGGGTGCTGTTCGCTCTGGTGCGGAACGAACGCGAGCGTTTCATCGATGAACCGACCGAGAGCATTGACGCCGTTTGACATTCGCTCATCGCGGAGTTCCGCG
>Ga0114967_10001303_pt1 | contig 20778 bp, 17 predicted proteins | sample M_130628_MF_Meta_FD_92639 | JGI IMG/M metagenome (GOLD analysis project Ga0114967, IMG submission 92639) | Freshwater microbial communities from Lake Montjoie, Canada to study carbon cycling - M_130628_MF_MetaG | ecosystem: Environmental > Aquatic > Freshwater > Lake | place: Lake Montjoie... | reverse complement strand
TTTCTGCTTCTTGATTCGATCGCGCTTTTTTATCCTTTCCCGCAGGCTCGCAGCTAGCTCTTCGTCCAGCTCGTCGAGTTTTTCGTCGGCATCTTTACAAAAGTTTTTGAATGCATGCTTGAAACTTTCATCTTGGAAATATTCGGGAGTGATTTCGGAATTCTGAGGCACGGGCAATTTAAGACTTTTAAAAAAAGTGGAAAGTGCGGCCTGATTAGTATGTTTTTTGTTTTCATCTTCTTCGCTTGCCAGCATAACTAGCTGATTCAACAAGGTTTTAGAGCACATGTTGATTTTCGGAAGACTAAGCTTTTGCCTTTTATTATTATACATGGCATTTTTTACACCCTTTGCTCCCGTTGCTTCTGCCAAACCCACCAGCGCATTTTTGTCGAAACTCTTTGTGCGTTTAAGTGACATGACCTTATCCTAGTAGCCGTGAAACTGTAATTGGTATGGATACTAACAGCAAATATCTCTTGCTGTCTTTGCAAATTAAAAAAAAATATTGTGTACAAATCATTAGAATTAAACCTTTCTTCTCGCCTTTAATATCATCGCGTCTGCCTTTTTTCATCTCGTGAACTTAAAAAACACCATAAATGTCTACTGACCACTCGAGCGCCAAGGCCCGCCTCGAGGCCAACCCGTACGAGAAGCGCGTGCTGCTGTCCGAGAGCGAGTGCGGCGCCCTCTTGGCCGAGGCGACCGCGTGCGCCTACTGCGGCGCCGCGGACTTGCTCAAGACCCACGAGAACGTCGGCCAGCACAGGTGGCGCGACGCCTACGCCCCCGACAACGCCTTCCCCCTGTGCCGGATGTGCTTCAAGGTCCGCCGCGGGCGGACGCGCGACGAGCTCTGCGCCGCCGCACGGAGCATTGTGGCGTCCCTCACGCGGCGCCACGGGGGGGTCGACGGCGCCAGCCTCGTGCAGGCAGTGGCTCGGGTGCAGCGCGCAGCGGACCTCGACCCCGTGCCTCGCGCGTGCGGCAGGCCGAGCTCGTCCGGCGCCAATAACCCTGAAGCAAACAACAAGGCGGTCCGCCACCGCTACGAAAAGTATGTCCGGCGCCAGACCGTGCGCCCGCTCGTGGATGCGAACCGCCCGCGGCAGCAGTGCGCGTGGGGCGCGCTCGGCGACCCGCGGCGCCAGGGCGGAGCCAGCGACGAGGGCCGGCGGCTCAGCTTCCGCCGGTTCTGCGCGCTCATGCACGCGCGCGAGTGCTTCTACTGCGGGGCGCAGCTGACGCCCCCGGGGCAGCGCGGGTACGGCCGCGTGGCGACGCTCGACCGCGTGAGCGCGCGGGGGTGCTACTCGCCGCGCAACGTCGTCGTGTCGTGCGGCCCCTGCAACCAGGCCAAGTCGACGCTTGACCTGGCCGAGTTTGTTGGACACATGGCGCGGCTCGCAGCCCTTAATCTCTAGCGCCAGCCGCCTTTTTTCAATGATTTCCGATAAACTTTTTTTATTTTTATAACGTTTAAGCTTAATATGCAAAGAACACTATCTAACTTGATGGAACCTCGCCGGCTTTCGGGCCGACCGATCCTGATGCAGTGGCAACGGTTCGGATTTCGAAACGACAAGGCGCCGACCCCAATGTACATGCGCGAGAGCTTCGCAGGGCAGCCTGCCGCGGTTCTGCTGGACAACCTGGAAGCGGTGCCGCCCCCGCGCGCGCAGGAGCCCGAGTCCTCGGACGAGGACGACGACGTCGTTGTCAGCAGGATCGAGGGGGTGCTGCGCCTCGAAAAGAACATTGACGGGTTCAAGGCGGCGACGGGGCAGGCGACCTTGCCGGGGGCGCTGCAGGTGCACGCCGAGACGGTCGCGGAGGACCCGACGGAGAGCGCGGCCGTGCAGCTGAGCTCGTGGGCGCTGCTCATGTCGAGCGACGCCGTGAGCATGATTGACGAGGCGCACGAGATCGCGCAGTCACAGAACGAGGAGCAGGCGTTTGCGGTCGTCACCAGCCTTCCAAGCAAGGTTGAGCCGTTTGTCTTGTGGACCGAGAGCCTGCACCGCTGCGACGCGCGCTTCAAGCCCGCGATCCGCTGGGGCCTGCGCGCCATCGACGCCTACACCCTTGCGCTGCACGCGGCGATGGGGGTCTTTGGGCCTTTTACCGGCCCCCAGTCAGAGGCACGGCACGCGCTCAAGTGTCTTATTTCGTGCAAGCTGCGCCTCTCGAATGCGCACGAGCGATGCGGTCGCTAACGAAGTTGATGCTAATTTAAAGTTTTATGTGACTAACCTGAAAAAAACTGGCCATGAGCGCTAGCACAAGAAATAAAATCAAAAAAATGTTTATTTTAGCATGAGTCAATAGCATAAGTCTCTTTTTGTCTGCTGCTCCGAATGAAGTCGCCCCCCCGGTTCGCCCCCAAGTTGTCCCATGTCTACAACATCGCACCAGGCCGCCCCGCGTACTGGGCCAACGCCTCGAGCGTCGCGGATGCCTCGCTGTACCAACGGGCCTTCCTCGACGCGTTTGAGGAGCACCACAATAGCGACATCTGCACGGAAAAAGAGAACCCTAACGAATGCATCCGGCGCATGCACGCGCCCATTTGCGAAGTGCGCGAATGCTTCAAGAGCGGCATGTTTGTGGTTCGCGGGCGCAAGTCGCAATCAGCGCTGACGCTCCAGGCATCCGCAATGCCGTGGATTGATGTTGTTATCTTTGTCGCCAACCAAGAGGACATTGCGGGCGAGATCGGCTTGGTGCAGGATAATTGCAGTATGGACGTGTTTCAGATCCCCGTGTCCGAAAAGGCGCCGTTCGGGCACTGCAACTCGCTTCTGCAGAACGTCAGCCACAACCACACGATCCGCGCTGATTCCGTCAATGTCAACAAGCCCAAAACAAACTCGCCGCTCTATCTCAAGAGCCTGATAGACGGCCTGAAAGGCTCGGTATGCATCGCGTGCAAGGCAGGCAGCAACCGGTCCACGTCGTCGCTGATCGCATACGCCCTGCTCTCAAGCAGCAAATGCAATCTGGATAACCTCCTGGCGTACTTTGCGCGGATTCGCCGGTACCGCATTTTCGACTACAACATTAGCCAGCTCATCACAATCGCGGAGCTCGCGCGGCACCACCGCCTGCAGACGCACCACCCGGACGGGAATCAACTCGAGCTACTCCCACAGGATCAAGACGGCGACGACTGATCTCAAAGCAATTCATCTCAACGTCAGAAAAAGAAAACTGTTTGTTGCCCTCGTGTGCCTGTTAGGTACTTGTAAAGCAGGTACGACGAGAATACCGCAAAGAATACGCCGGGATACAGCAGCGCCGGGACTCCCAACAAGACGACGTTGAAGAGAAACTGCGACGCGACCGCTTCGGCCTGGTACGGCTTTTCCAGGTGCAGGGCGAAGTGGCAGAACAGCGCAAGGAAGTTAAGACCGACAAGCGCAATGGACAGCCGATTGTTTTGAACCGTAAAGAGGGTCTGCATGAGCCACTCCCGGACCTGCGCGAGTCGGTGCTGGCCACCTTCCACCAACTGCTCGGCGTACGCCAACACCCCCGCGCCCTCACTGTGGGGTGGGTTGTTGTTGGCGGGGTCTTTGTGCATGACGTAATCGTCGTGTTCATTGTGCGGCGTTGGGGTCACGGGGCTGTAAGGCTGAGATTCGTACCCGCTTTCCGCCGCCGAGTCTTGAGCTTGATAATATGGACTTGCCATTAGATAGAGTTCTGACACTGTATCGATACAGAGCGAAGAAAATAAAAAGTTGAGGATTCTGAACTCCAAAAAAAAATGAAACGATTTTTTTTTCCGTTTTATTAACATTTCAACCCTTTGCCGGCCTCATCCCTTACCCCAAACCGAACCCTCATTAACATCATAATGCAGAAGCGACGCCTTGACATGAACGACACTAATATAGTTCCTCTTTCTCTTCCTCACTATCTCCGGTATTAGAATCCGAATCGCTGTTGGATTCCGAGTCACTTTCACCTTCCTCAGTACTAGTCTCGGATTTATTCGTTAAATTATCTGGAAATTCTGCTTGAAGATGCGCAAGGCGCTCCCTTGCTTGCCCCTCGCACATGTCGAGATAATCTTGAGTGATTTGCTTCTTTCTTTCATTACCGTCACTTTGCTCAACTGTCTTTTGCATGTTGCTGATTCTCACCAAAATGTCGTTGAGTTCGTCAACATCGTAAACACTTTTAAGCTTTTTGTTTAGGTCTTGAATTGCTTTTTCAACATCATAATCTGCCATTGTTTTGACGATTGCGTTTGAATCTGCATATATAATAAAAAAAAAGCAATTTACGTTATCCATCCCATAGGCGGCCGTCCTACCCGAAATCGAAACAAATTTCTAAAAAAGGTTTGATCCCAAACCAGGAGGTGCCCTTGATTTGGGCACTGCAGACTCTAAGAAATCCTGAATCGTGATATTTTATTTCTAAGTACAATGGGGACACATAGGTACTATCTGGTGCACCCATCGACGACCCCATGTCTGCGCCCATTGACGACCCATACCAGTTTTTCGCCTCGCTGCAACCAACCGCCACCAAAAGCACGTGGCGAACTTGCACGGGCGCCCCACCCCCCCGGCGGGCGCACCTTTGGAAGCCGCGCGGAGACGTGATCGCGGCCGCCCCTGCCCCCACGCGGGTGCCGGGAAACGCGGACCGGAAGGAGGCCCTCGCCGGCGTCATCAGACAGCAGGCAATCATTCCTGCCAAAAATATCGTGTACAACGCGCAGCTGCCCCCGGGAGTAGACATGGTGCTGGATTTCCCGAGGCGCGGAGGCCCAACGGCGCCGCAGGTGCCCCACGACCCCCGCGTGCTCGGCATGCGACAGGAGGGGACCTTGCAGGTGCAGCCGACCGCCCCCAGCAGGTGGCAGGGGCTGCGCAATCCTTCTGGCTGCGCACTGGACTCCCGCGCCGCGCACGTCAGCGTGAGAGGGGGGGACGCGCCCGTGACTTCCATGCGCTCCCTGCGGGGAACCGCCGGGACGGTTCGGGTCGTGACCAGCCACGCGCCGAGCGCGCGCGCGGCGCTTGCGAGCACCACCAGCTTGCGAGCCTCAGCCGTCAGTAGGTCCCGAGTGCAATGCACAGCGTCGAGCCACGTCCCGGACAAGCGCCAATTCCCCGTCGTGTCGTCGCAGCCCGCAGGCAGGTTCGCCACGGCTCATCAGGCCACGCTGCCAACAACAACATCGAGCCACAAGCCAGACAAACGGCACTTTGCGGGGAACGCGTCGCAGCCCCCAGGCAAGTTCGCCACCGCGCACCAGGCCACGCTGCAAACCACATCGAGCCACAAGCCAGACAAACGGCACTTTGCGGGGAGCGCGTCGCAGCCCCCAGGCAGGTTCGCCACCGCGCACCAGGCCGCGCTGCAAACCACATCGAGCCACAACCCCGACAAACGGCACTTTGCGGGGAACGCGTCGCAGCCTCCCGGCAGGTTCGCCACTGCCCATCAGGCCCCCGTGCAAGCAACCGCATCAAGCCAAAACTCCAAAAAGCGACACTCTGAAAGTACCGCAGCGCAGCCTCCCGCCAAGATCCCGGCCGCGCATCAGACCTTTTTTCCCATGGTGCAAACAAGCCACGTCGAGGGCACCAGAAAGTTGAGCGCCGCCACAAGCCAGGCCCCAACCACAAGATTTGGAAGCCGCACCAGCTTCTTGGAAGCGCGTTCGAGCCACGCGCCGTCGACGCGGAAAAGCGTCGCAGACCTTGTGCTACCTCCAAGCACGCGGCTCTCGGACCGGTCTGGGGTGAGCGCGGGCGTGACAGACCACTCCTCCAAGGCGCGCGATCCCTTGCTCTTGGTGCCGAACTTGTTGGGTGCGCGGGTGCTCCCGTCGTCTGCCACGACCACGGCCCCGTCTGCGCGGCCCGCGTCGGACCGCGAACTCGCCTCTGCCCCCGCAAGTGCCCCCTCGACCCTGCGCCGCGTTAACGGGGGGCTGACTGGCGTGACAGAATCCGGGCGCCCGGACGCAGACCGCGAACTCGCCTCTGCCCCGGCAAGTGCCCCCTCGACCCTGCGCCGCGTTAACGGGGGACTGACTGGCGTGACAGAATCCGGGCGCCCGGAAGCAGACCGCGTCATTGCTGGCTTGGGGGCGCCCTCAGCGAAAGTGCCGGGGGGGGGCGCAGCATCGACCAGCGTCGTGCCGCAGCGCGAGACGCGCACCGGCGCTGTTGGGGCGCCCGTCGCGCGGTGGACTGTCCCTGCGTCGACAAAGCAGACTGCGGCGAACCAAGCGACCTTGTCCGGGCAGCCCGACAAGCCGCGTCCGCTCGTTCTTGCTGGGGGGGGCGCCCCGTCGACGCGAATTTTAAAAGGCACGGGCGCAGAGTCGAGGCTCTCGGAAAAGGCGGCACGATCATCGACGGTGTCCCTCGGCAACGTGGGCGTCGCCGGAAAAGTACCCGTCCCCGAGCGCAACAGCGTCCCCGAACTTGTGACTGAAGCGCGCGCCCGCGAGACTGTTCCGCTCTGTGGAGGAAGCGCAAGCTCGGGGGCGGGTGCGCGGCGAGGTGTCCGCGCTGTTGAGATTGAGCACGACGCCGGGCGCTCGACGCGAACCGACGAATCTCACGTTTCAGGTCCGTCTCCGCAAGTGAATCCCCTGAAAAGGTCGGCGCCCCTGGTTTGCGAGGTGGGAAAGTCAGAGAGAGAGTCGGACACAAGTGCTCTTGCGCCGCAGGCGAAGCGCATGCGCTCAAGTAACCCCATGCCGCTTGGAAGTGCCAGTCATTGTGCGCGGTCATGAATGTGTTTTTGTTTTGACATGGAGCAATGAATGAATAAATGTTGAATTCGGATCGACTTTTTTTTTTATGTACTCTTCATGTTATGAGTTCCGCAATTCGTTATGTCGCAAAGCTTAGAAACAGCTTATACAAAAGCTGACTGTTCCAGTGATGCTGACGTTCAAGCGTGGATAAACTGGCTTCAAAAACCACTAAAAAATGAAGAGCAGATTAATTTGAAACTATTAAGTAAGAACTATTTGCCCATATACCTTTATGGCGTGCCGAGAAATCGAAAAGAAGAGCTTTTGCAAGTCTTGTTTGATGTTGATGCGTTAAAATTTAGTTCAGCATTTGGATTGACATTTAAAAAGTTTCGATTGGCCACAGCTATGAACATGCTTTTCGAAAGTGAATCGGGGTACTCTTCCACAGATGAATTTATCCAACTTGAAGTGACGAAACGTGTGTTGCCTCTCAGTTTATCATCTCAAGATCTTGCGCTAATAGAAGAAATCACAGAGTTTAAAACGCGACTAGAGTCTTGGGGCGAAGAACTCGCTATTCACTTTAAGGAAAAAATGCATGAAAGTGCTCGCAAACAAAAGACGAAAACGAAAGAGGAAGATCAATATCAATATCAAAAACTCGCGACTATTTCAAAAGAATTAAAAAAAGAAGGCGAGCTTTCGAAAGAATTTTATCAAAAATACATTGTTGATAAAGAAAAAGAAATAAGTGATCTGAAGCTATCGAACAATCGGAAATTACTTGAGCATTTAAAAGCGGGCATTTTGCCTACTGTAGTACCAGCAAATGATGATGCCCAAATTTGGAACACAATACAAGAACTCATAAAAAGTATTACAACACAAAACATAAGTTTGGGTACAATAAATCAATATGTTAAATTTAATGGAAACAAATGGATAGCTTCAACAGCTGAGTTAAAAGATAAAGTCGATCTATTTTCTATAAAATGCATCTACGATTATTATATAGACACTGTGAAAAATATAACAATCACGGGTCACGATTCCTGGTTTATTTCCCCCACTCGCAATCGAGATCCCTTAGTTTACTTTTTTCTGTACTACTACGATGCAAAACGAACTTTCCCTTTTTCTGACTCGGAAAAATTTTTTTTTCAAAATTCCCTGAAAATCAAACAAAGTAGCTTCGCAGTTGTGCCTCCCCAGATTATTGAAATCTTAATAGAAGATAACTCCTCCCCAGAAGATTCAAAAACAAAAGAAGAAATACCAGATGGTGATGATTCAGAAGGAGACAGTATCAGCGACCTCAATGCAACTGATGCAACTGGACCCTTTACTACAAAATTTTGGAATAGAATTAACCGAGGTCAAAATTTCAATGAATTCCAAGCAGACTACAAACTCAAAATTGATAATTTAATACGTAATGTTAGTGATGACGGTAATAATATTTTCAAAAACATTACTGAAAATTTTTTTAAAGAGTATGACGCGAATGTGGTTTCTCAATACGTCAAAGAAGAAGGAGGTACGGCAAGGCCCAGACGCTTTATCAAGTATGATGTGTACAATAATGTCGACAAGTGGGACTTTGACAAGAAAATTACAGAAATGATTGAAGATATACAAAGCAACAAAACCAGATTCAAAGAACAATTTGCATTAATTAATGAAAAAAGCTATGTAGGAAAATCATCACAATGTGGAAAAATTATCAAAAATTTGGATTTATCGGTCATTAGATCTTTTAACAATATCCGAGAGTCGACAGACGAAACCATAAAACACGTTGCATCGATTGTGCCGTTCCTTTCGCGCAATACATGTATTAATATCGTTCGTGTGTTTATGACATGCCCCAGGTATAACGTCAGCAAGAATGCACTCATTATGCACCAATCGGGAAAGTTAAACCTTGACACATGGGGAGCATTTCCTCTCTTAGATCATGAAAATAAAAGTGATGATATCAGGGTTTCGCAGTGGCGATTATTGGCATGGATCTGTGAAATGGAGCTAGTTTCAAGCGTCCAATACCTAGTTGATGTCTTGAAGCTTCATTTTAGCAATATACGCGTTCAACGCGAGCTCGCATATGCAAGCGTAGTTCGGGGAGCTATCCATCGCGCAGTCAACTTGACAAGTTTAAATCATGACAAGATCACGTACGATGATATGCTCAGGGTTGTGCCCCTGACATCTAGCTACAAATTGAATGACCAAAATCTAGAACTTGAGACGGTGGATGTTTACGGGGCGAATCGCGAAGTAGCATGTATTAAAAATTTGCAAATCACTGGCAGTGAACCTAATCAAATGGTATTTAATGCCATGAGCTCTGCATTCAAAATATGCGAAAAGGTTTTGGCAAATAGTCCGTTTTTCGTACTCAATTCCCAATACCTTATCTCTCACCACGAGGTGTTGACACGTTTGACATGCTCGACGCTTCTTTCTTGGACCAATGCCCTTGTGCCCGATCTCGTGAATCTCTTCTTGCCTGATAAATCATATTTCGAAGGCCTCATACCTAAGCTTGAAAAGTCCATGGTCGACACGTATCCAAACATGGCTTTTGCGGAAGATTACCTAAACACCATTGACGTCATACGCGAAATCATGTACATCAACAAAAATGATCTTACTATTGACGAGTCTGAGCTCAATCTCATTGCTTACGTGAACCACGTTCGGCTTGGAATGAAGTCGAATGTTGAAGAAACAGATAAAAAGGGGACAGCATGGCAGCACGTGTTTTTACATCCCGTCCAAGTAGCAATTTTCTGTTTGATTGCAAAAAAATATATCGAAAGTTACAAAAAAGAAAACAGGGTCCAAAATAGTGCAAGTGTTCGAACAAGTGAACGCAACTCTTCGAAAGGTTACACTATGCTAGAAAATAATGAAACCGCATATAGTAGTGACGAGGAAGAAGATGATAATGATGACGCTGGGTCTTTAGAAGAGTTTATTGTCGAAGATGAAAATACTGATGTTGGGTTAAACGTGATAGATGATGATGATGAGGACGAATCTATGATAACACAACCGTTGCCTAAACAATTTGAAAATATTCAGTTTAAAACAATGAGCCTCGCGGAATTGCTAGAGTCTAATGAAACCAAAGACAATGTCAATCCTTATCACTACACCAACGCGTTTAATAATCACATATATCCCTTTGCGCCCCCTCCCGAATCAGAAACAAAGAATTACAGATTTTCTCCCATTCTATCAAAAGAAGTCGGAGAAATGATTTTTGATACGTGCTTTGTTGAAATTATTGAATGGAGAAATATTACATCCTATTCGAGGCCAATCGTCATCACGTTTAATAATAATTCTAAAAAAGAATTTTTGACAAAAATGTCAAACAGCTTATTGCTAAAATGTCTCGAGAAAATCAAGACATTAGACAGTGAAGAAAAAACAAACTTTTTATCAGCAAGAGATTGGACTGCAAGAGCAAATATCGTTTCAGAAATTTTTGAAGAAGATGTAGTATCAACCATGCATATCAATGACTTCCTTTTGAAGCTACATAGAGATCCAGGATTTGATTTTAATGAAGAGATAAGTCGATTGTTAACAAAATATGCAAAGGAGATTGAGGACGATCAAGGAAACGCGACGTCGATAGAGTCTGATGACGACGACCTCAATTCCACGAATCTGGGTGCAAGATATCGTCACCACAAAAAACTGTCTGAAATTATTAGGCATAAAATACGACCTCCTCCCACAGAAGACGTTAACTTAAACTTAACAATTTCAGAGGACGATTCGGATTTGAAGCCGAGCTCCCTATTTGAGCTATTAAAACGCAATAACGATAAAAATATACAAGTACATGCGGCTAAAACTATGGAAATGTACACCTCCACGATACCATTAAAAACCATTTCTTCAAATTTACAAGAGGGATTCTTGAACAAAACGAAATTAGAAATTCCTGAGAACAAGCCCATAAAGAATTGCTTAGATTACCATAATTTAGCATTCTCTGTAATAAAGAATTTAAATTCATCAACTCAATTAACCGATATGACCAAGTTTCTATTCCCTGGGCCTTTTATAAACCCACATCTGTATGTTGATGTAGACAATACAACAAATCAAAACAGACAAGCAGCACGCGAAATTTCGTGGAATGAAGGCGCACAAGCATTTCATAGTCATCTCAAACAAACAAAAGATTTGACAAGAAGGTTGATCGAAAAAATGGGAGGAGAAAGCATTCCTTTCAAATATGCAGATATTAGTTCTGACGATTCAAACCCATCAACAGTGATGCAAAGTTTGGTTGAACAACTCGATCGTTTAATCAATGATTTTGCCAGTCAAAAGGAAGAATTTACGGATCCGGATGAAGGGTCAGAAGAGACGCAGCAGCTATGGAGGCGGAAAGTCCCTCAATTTCTTCAATCACGATTTTTAGATGATTTACCAGAATTTCAGAAAGGCGTTGATGGGCTTAAATTGCATGCCACAAGACTGGCTTTGGCAGTGCTACTTATTGAGGTTTTGAATTATGCAATGGACAAGAACATAACTGTCGAAAAAACAACTCCATTTCGAAAGCTGGCAAATCTTTATGGCAAGTCAGATAAAATGGAAAGCCTTGTCAAGGGTTCTTTACTGAAACATCCATCGTTGTGGAGTTTCCATGATGTCATGATCTTATATTGTGGTTTTGACGTTATGAACCTTGCAATTGAAATAAAAGGAGAAGTACCTGTTTTTACAAGTGATTTTGAAAGCTATCTAGATAAGAAAGATATACTTGATAGCACAAAAAACCTGTGGAAAACCTTTAATAAAATAGCCGGTATAGACAAAAAAACAGTCACCAAGCAAGATATTTTACAAAATAAAAGCCACAAAAATGTAGATATATTGCTGTATTCCGATATCGACAATATTTTAGCATTCAAAAATATCAATACTTATGCACAATCAACACTCAGCGCAAAGACAGAAACGCACAGTCGAGAAACATGGATATGTCATATGTACCCTCCCGCCATGCAAGAAATAGTTAAGCTCGTCAACAATCGCAATCATGCACAAGCCTGGAATAAAGTCCACATCGGCAGTGAAATAAATTTACAATATGACCCAATTAGTAAACTCGATGGAGGTTTTTTTCCAACCATCAATGTACAGTCAGAAAATGGGATCGGCCATTTCAAGATAACAAAACAAGACAATGACAGATCTGATGTAGTTACTCATCAGCTACGGCTTCATAGCGCTTTCATATCGAATTCTCAAATCGTTGAAACCGAAACCCGCGCTTCAAAAGAGAAAAAGCGAAAGTCTCCGGATGAAAGTACTGACGATAATAGTGGCAACAAAATTAGAAAATCAGACGCAGGTCATAAAATCATAACAAAACATCGGTTTTTACTTGAATATGACGGAAGGTCCTGGGAGATGCTTCTAACGGGAAATGGTAATGAGGAACCCAGGACCCTAAAATCTATTTGTGCCATGCACGATACCTACGTAAGCACGATGTTGGATATGTTGAAAAAGTGAAAAATGATGTTAATTCAATAATTAAAAATGTCCATGTAAATAAGTCTTTATTTTCTTTTCAAGTTATCTGGGTTTTCGCAAAGAAAAGTAATAATAAGCCCCTCCCAATGCCAGCAGCCCGGCCATGCTAGCGTAATACCACATCTCGACTTGTGCTGCCGGGGTTGGCTTGTCGGGCTCGTCTTTTGCCGTGTTTGCTCCCGTCGCTCCTTGCATGTCTTAATTACCAGCTGCCATTACATACCATTACAAATAAAACTCTAGTGCTGCAGATGAAGCGTATACGTGACCACGGACTGCTGCTTCATCGTACAGAGCTCCAGCGCTTTCTTGTTGTCTACAAACAGCGTGTACGATTGGACCCAAGTAATGATGTACTCGTTGTTGCGCAACGGCACCACCGCGTGGTTCCCGTTCACCAGTTTGATGCGAGATGCAGGAAAGGGGCTTTTGACGTGGCCCATGACCCCGCCAATGTTATCCAACACGTAGATCCGCGCAGTGTCATTGTCGATATTTTCCATGACAATAAACATGTCGTCAGGAACCTCGACCGCGAGAAGCTTGCCGGGGGTGTACGTCAAGGGCGCCTGCATACTTCTGCCAATGTACTGTAGTGCTGTCCTTTGATAATAATTTTAAATCTGGATCCACGAAACTTGCCGCGGTGCCTTGACTCGCAAAATTTATTATTAAAATAAAAATGTAAAGGCCCGAATCAGTTTCTAGTGACTCAACGACAATGCGAGTAAAAAAGGTCATTTTATTTTAAACCAATCATGAATGTTCACTTTGCTCATACATTTTTCCACAGAGAAACGGACAGTACGAAGATGTCGTGTTTGACAAGATTCTGCGCCGTCTGACCCTTCTCGCCGACGGCCTCGAGCACGTCGATGCAGTGCTGATTGCCCAAAAGGTCGTTGCGGGGCTTTTTGACGGGGTGTCTACAAGACAACTGGACGAGCTCTCTGCAGAGACCGCGGCGAGCATGGCGTCCGTCAGCCCTGACTGGGGGTGCTTGGCTTCAAGGCTCGTCATCTCAGACATGCACAAGTCCACGCCCAGCACCTTCTCGGCATGCATCGCGCGCCTGTCGAAGCACCAACCCACCCCCCTCGTTTCGGGGAAGCTGGCGCAGCTTGTGGCTGAGCACCGCGCGACCCTCGACGCGAGCATCCGCAACGAGGCGGATTTCAACTACACGTACTTTGGCATTCGGACGCTCCAGCGATCGTACCTGCTTCGCTGCGACGACGAGATTGTGGAGCGCCCGCAGTACATGCTTATGCGGGTCGCGCTTGGAATCCACGGCAGCGACCTTGAAAGTGTCCTCGAGACGTACGAGCTCATGAGCAAGGGGTTGTTCACGCACGCCACGCCCACCCTGTTCAACGCCGGAACGCCCACGCCGTCCATGTCCTCGTGCTTTCTCCTTCCGATCAAACATGACTCGATCGAAGGCATCTTTGACACGCTCAAGGAGTGCGCGCTGATCAGCAAGAGTGCGGGCGGCATCGGGGTGAGCGTCAGCAACGTGCGCTCACGGGGCGCAGCCATACGCGGGACGAACGGGCGAAGCAACGGTCTCGTTCCCATGCTGCGGTGCTTCAACGACGCTGCGCGCTACGTGGACCAGGGAGGCGGTCGGCGCAAGGGGGGGGTTGCCGTCTACCTCGAGCCGTGGCACCCCGACGTGTTTGAGTTCCTCGACTTGCGCAAGAACCACGGCGACGACGAGATGCGCACGCGCGATCTCTTCACCGGACTTTGGGTGTGCGACCTCTTTATGCGCCGAGTCAAGGAGGGGGGGCAGTGGACGCTCATGTGCCCCAGCGAGTGTCTTGGGCTGAGCGAGACCTGGGGCGCCGAGTTTGAGGCGCTTTACTGCAAGTTCGAGAACGAGGGTCGGGGCCGCGCCGTGGTGCGGGCGTGCGACCTCTGGAACGCTATTCTGACGAGTCAGATCGAGACGGGGACGCCATACATGATGTACAAGGACACGTGCAACAGACTGAGCAACCACCGACACCTCGGCGTGATCCGAGGCTCGAATCTGTGCTCGGAAATGGTCGAGTTCAGCAGTGGGACCGAGACGGCAGCATGCAACCTTGCGAGCGTCGCGCTTCCCCAGTTCGTGAGCGACAGCTTGGGATTCGACCACGACGCCTTTGCAAGTGTTGTGCGCGTCGTCGTCCGCAACCTGAACCGCGTGATTGATGGCAATGCCTACGCCACGCCGTCGGCGCGTTGGAGTAACGCGCAGCACCGCCCTCTCGGGATCGGCGTGCAGGGCCTTGCGGACGTGTTTATGGTTCTCGGCTGGCCATTTGACTGCGCCGAGGCGCGGCGGCTCAACGCCGACATCTTTGAGACGCTGTACTTTGCGGCGCTGACCGAGTCGTGCAAGCTCGCCGAGGAGTTCGGGGCTCACCCGTCGTATGCAGGGTCTCCCGTGTCGCGGGGCATTCTGCACCACGACGCCTTCCCCCCCCGGATGTCCCTTTCGGGCCGCCACGACTGGCCTGCGCTTCGGGAGCGGATCGCGGCGCATGGCGTGCGCAACAGCCTGTTGGTCGCGCCGATGCCGACGGCGTCGACGAGCCAGATACTGGGGAACAACGAGTGTTTCGAGCCCATCACAAGCAATCTATACAGCCGGCGCGTCCTGTCGGGGGAATTTGTGGTGGTTAACAAGCACCTTGTTCGCGCGCTGACCAAGCTCGGCTTGTGGGGAAAGGCGCTAAAAGACCGGTTGGTCGCGGCCGGGGGCAGTGTCCAGGGCCTCGACGAGGTTCCCCAAGACGTCCGAGCAGTGTTCCGGACGGTCTGGGAGATCAAGCAGCGCAGCCTGATAGAGATGGCTGCGGACCGCGCCCCCTTTGTTGACCAGTCGCAAAGCCTGAACCTGTTTCTCCCCCAACCCGACCGAGGCAAGCTGGGGGGGATGCACATGCTGGGGTGGAGCCTCGGCCTCAAGACGGGGATGTACTACTTTAGAACCAAGCCTGCGTCGGAAGCAATCAAGTTTACACTCGGCGTGGATGCGGCGAAGGAGTGCACCTCGTGCGCGGCCTAGGGCCTGAGGCTGTTAGAGAAAGCCTGGTTTGTTTTTGTTATGAGTAGACTTGGGCGCCCCCATCACAAACAAAAAGTATACCGGTCCCACAAAGTAAGAAGCCAAAAATAAAATAAAAGGTCTAACCAGGTCATGTCCACTTAAGGCTGCCAGTATCAGCATCATAAACGCATGCGTCACCGCTGCAAAATAACCAATTACAAGCAAGAGAATCAAAGAAAAACCCAACACATTCACAAACGATTCATGTCTTGGGGGAAAGTTTTGGACTTCTTGGTCAAAAAACACGTGGCTGTGCCTATTGTGTTGCATGCTTGTTAATCTACTTGCATATAAAAAAAAAGCTGGGAGTGTCGAGTTTCTTTTAGATCGTTTCAATAAACTGACCCAACCCTAAATCCAGACGCGAGTTTTTTTTAGGATGGATTAAAGTTACCAAAATATTTGACCGATGATTGCAAAAGTTATTAAAAAAACGAAAAGGGAACTTTTATAATACATTTTGATTTTTTGCGCTAATTATATGTGTATATATTTCGAAAAGTAAATCTTCATGAGGCCAAATGAGGTCAGTAAACCTTTTTTAAGTCTTGGAACTTTTACTGCCAAAAAGAACTATTCTTTGTTGCCAAATATGCTTTACGTAAAAATTCACCTTTTCAATACATAAAACAAGTGCTGCCTAATAATCAGAAAACAAATGACATCGCTGACAAGGAAAATAGCCTTGCGACAAAACGAGAAGAAGCGCAAGCGGTCTTCCGCATCTTCCAGCACCAACGCTGATGTAGCATGCCCCGATGCATGCGAAGGATTGGCGCCTGTCGAGACCTGCGAATACATGCCAATGGACGAGCCTCTGCTGTGTCCCAGAATGCGTGAATTTGTTGAGGACAAACCGCTCGCGCTCAGTCTGGACGAGACCGTCTTCCTTCGGGCCGTGACCAAGGACCGACCTGCTGACGCCCGCTCTGCTGTTATTTCTTGGCTTAAATCAAAATTGATTCTGGGATGCGCGGATACGGGGTCGAATGCGTGCATATCGCTGTTTGACAAGTTTGAGTTCACGCGAGACTCGCTCGGAGAAGATCTCTGGCTTTCGCGCCCGCATTTCAGCAAGGTATGTCAGCCGATCTTGAACGATACCGTATTATTTTCTTAGTCTGGCACTTATTCCAGGCTGTTGACGAAGGGTGCCGCATCCTGACAACAAGCTACGTTCCCAGATGCACGGGTGTGCCCCCAGAGAGTTGTCCGCGGCTCGACTATGCAGTGGCAAAGCAGAGCTTCCTGCAACTGCTGGAGGCCCCTTCCACAGACGAGGACGTGGAGGCGCTCAAGACATGGCTTGACGCGCGCGACGGAATGGTGTCTGGGTCCGCGACGATGCCAACGTTGGAAACATACGAGCGCCTATTCAAGGATGTTCCTTTGGGGGTGCGCCGCGCCATGGCCCGCCAAGACCAAGGCACTGAGCTGTGGCTGAGGTGCCGGCGTTTCCTCGTGACGGGGTCTCAGGTGGCTGCTGTTGTTGACCACAACCCCTACCAGCGATGGGAGGGCACGCTCGTTAAGCTCATGCGGGGAGAAAAGGAGGAGCACGACGAGCAGACTTTGCGCAACTTCAAGTACGGACACGACAATGAGCCGCACGCACGCGCCTTTTTGAAGCGGTGGTTTTCCGGCGAGACTTCTCGCTTCGCAGACGTTGAAATGATGGAGCTGGGCATGGTTTTGGGCCACTGGGACGCCGCAGTCTACGGTCTTGCCTACTCGCCGGACGGAGTCGTTGCTTACACGGACGTCGCCACGGGGGCGCGCGAGTGGGCCTTGATCGAGTACAAGTGCCCTGCCCTTGCCAAGCGGCCGTACCCTCGGATGCCGGCGTACTACTTTGACCAAGTGCAGGTTGGCATGGGTCTTTTTGGACTGCCGCGCTGTTTTTTCGTGGTGTGGTCCCCCCTCAACGGAACGTCCGTCGAAAGCATCGACTTTGAGCCCTCGTACTTTGAAAACGTCCTTCTTGAGCGTGTGGCTTTGCGCGTCCGCCTCACGCTGAGCAGCGACAAGGACCGCGCTGAAAAACGCGAGCGCGAGCGTGCAGCATGGAGGGCCCGCATAGCGAGCTGGGAAAAGGAGGACGCTAACTTGGAGCGGGTTCGCGCAGACGCGCTTTCAAGCAAGGTCACAGGACCCGACTAGAAATTGTTGATTAATAAATTGAAAAAAATAACATGTTTAATCATCTTTCTTGTGCGTCTTCCATACAAACGTGTCGGCTTGGACGTGACACATGCCCTCTGCAATTGCGAGGCCTGAGGTGTCGAGACGTTGCGGAAGACGAGCAAGACCCAGGCCGCCTATCACGGGAGGAATGCGCCCGAGGGTGATGTGGGGTTCCCAGGACTGATCGTTTGCGTGTGCCATGGCCTCGAGACCCGTCCCTGCAAAATTTCTTTTTATTTGGGCTATGAACTCGTCGCGCAAGGCCAGCAGCTCAGCCGTAGGAATCACGCGCAGGACCACCAACTCTCCACCCCGGTAAAGAGAGACGGGGCCCAGCGTGAGCTGGGGTGAAGACTCGAGGCGCGACGCGAAATCTTTTACCAAGAGCACCCAAGTCTGGCGCCGGGTGTGCGGCATGACCCCCAACTCAAGGCCTGCGTTGAAGAAGTTGACGTGCAGCTCGCTCGCGGGCGTCCAGCTTTTAAAAACGAGTGCCTCGAGCGCCTTTTGGAGATGCCTAAGCGCGGCCTGGACTGTCTCTGGCAGGGTGATGACAATGCGCGTGGATTTGTCGTGGTTCTGCAACATGGTGACAAAGTGACAAAGTAATCAGCAATAAGTCATGCGTCGGCCAAAACTTCTGAATGCACAGTAAAAGTTCGGAATAACACCGCAATTTTGTTTTATTTATCCATTGTTTTTGCAAAATGGCCCTGTTCACCCGACCCCAGGGCGATGAGTGGAGGAGCACGATAAGTGTTGACAATACACTGGTCTTGGTGGGTTTCTGCGCAGATCCGCCCCTGGGACGCTTTGCCATACCACCCTGCGACAATGGGTACTCGCCGGAGACGATTGCCATGACCGGCGATCCCCGCCCCTTTAATCGCGCCGTGGATCTTTTTGCAATCGGAGACGCCCTTGTAATGCTTCCAGCAGAATTTTGAATTAGTAAAGGCTTTATTGTCTCGATTTATTTTGGCGCGCACTAAAAGACCAAAAAAAAATGCTCAGGATGGTATCATCGGACGAAGACATGAGCGCATCCGAGTCTGTATCAACTTCAAATAGCGTTGCCGTGGCATGGAGCGCAATTTCCCCGATACGAGTCACCAGGACTGTGGCGTTGCGACGCGCACTCTTGGAATCTGTTGCGATTTCCACGGCAGGGTGCATGCTTGGAGCATATGCGACGATATACGACGCGGGGTTCGCGCGGTTCCCCGAGTTCGTGCGGCACGCGCTGAATGATGCTAGACGCGCGCGCAAAAAAACCCTTGTGTTGGTCGCAGGGACCGCAGGGCAGATTGCCCAGGACGACGCGTTGTATGCGCTGATGATGGTCGCTGTTGCTCCCATTGGAAACTTTAGCGGTCTACTGGTATGCAAGCGCCTCATCGGAGATTCCAGGTTGCTATCGCATCAGGGGCTTTGGAGGGTTGTTGCTCCGACAACACTAGGTGGATACGAACAAGAGCCTATCTGTAGAGAGATCGCACCGGTCACAGAAACATTGGAATACGATCCACTAGGAGAGGAGACCGCGATCCGCCGAGTGCCAGAATATGACTTGATGCTGGACGTGCTGCGTGGAGGGCGGACGGGGAGCATTTGCTTGCCCCAGTGGAGGCTCAACCCCGTGCACGAATGTCTTTGCGCGGAAAATGGCCCGCTTTCTGCGACGTTCTGGCGGCTTGCTTGCTCGAAATAAACAATTCTGCACCTCTTCATATAAACACGGATCTGTATTCCGAATGGGCCGGAGTTGGGTGTATTTTTTTTTTGTGCTTGAAGAATATCACCCATGTCTTCAGGCACATTCGAGACTGCGCGCACCTTTCCCCAGCATGTGTTTTCGAACCGGTTCGAGACAAGACTGATCAAGGGAACAAGCACAGATGAGACGTTCGACCTGAGCGAAGTTGACAATGGCAAGTTTCTTAGCGTAGCGTTGGGCACAGGCAATGTCAAGCTCGCGCTGCCTGCCTGCAATACGTGCGTTGGCCTCACTGTTCACGGCGTCGTCTTGTCATCGACCTCTGCAGGCACCCTGACTATTGGGTCGGCATCCGCAAGCAACGCCGATCTCCTCTACTCGCTGAGTCTCGCCAATGCCGGCGTGACGGCGGTCTCAACGGCCAGCGGTTCGGCCTTGGTGGTTCCCAACATCAGCGCCGGGTCTACCTTTACCATCTTCTGCACGGGGGTCAAGTGGGTTATCACCGCGGTTGCATCCAAGACTGCCCCCGTTGCCCCTCCTCCCTGATTTATGACTGCGAGTTAAGACAGTTCCGCTAGGATTGTAATTGAAATAAACCTAATGTATGTCTTTATTTTACATTCAAATTACAAATTGAACATAAAAAATATACGGAATAAAATGAAACTTATACAAGGAGACGAGGTGCATGTACTGTGACTGCTGTCCATTCTTGAGACAAGAGTGAAGCAACGCCTGGTCTTGTATCATCCATGCACGTGCCATTGCCGACAAAATGGTGGTCATCCGCCGCGAGATAAAAGTGAATCATGCACATGAAGCATATAGCCAAGTCCTCGCAATTTTCGAAAGTCCCTCTCATGGGATTCAGTTATTGATGACGATTGACTTTAACACTGAGAAGATTGCGAAATTAAAATTAAGTCGGAATAAAACAAAAGTGTAACAGTTTCAGTCTTGCTTTGCGGGTAACGCGGGTGCTGCTGCATTTACTCGACCCAGCCCCGTGATGATGCTCTTGAATGCTCCGCTTGTGACGAGCACAGCGACCCATGCGAAGATCGTGGGCAGTGCCAAGATTCGAAGAGCAAAAAGCGTGACTGAAAAGCTGCGCGACGACCGGAAGAATACGTGGATCACAGGTATGAAAGAAATGACCATAAACACCGCGCCAAGAGAAAGGCCTAATCGAAGGCGCCCAGTGATTGTTCCCGAAGGAAGCAGGTACCCAACAATAGCGCATGCGACGCCTCCAGCCAAAACCCACGTCCGGTACCAGGGGAACTGCATGGCCACCCCCAATTCGTGTAGATTCGCAAGCATGAGTTTTCTGCCGAATGGACCAGTGTATAAATAAAGTTGTCCGACTTGAGTAAAACACCAAAGATGTCTTTACAAAACTTTGAACATATAATTTTTTTATCACCTTTCATGTAAGCATTGTCTATTTTCGCAATCATGTCG
>Ga0114967_10001302_pt1 | contig 20793 bp, 18 predicted proteins | sample M_130628_MF_Meta_FD_92639 | JGI IMG/M metagenome (GOLD analysis project Ga0114967, IMG submission 92639) | Freshwater microbial communities from Lake Montjoie, Canada to study carbon cycling - M_130628_MF_MetaG | ecosystem: Environmental > Aquatic > Freshwater > Lake | place: Lake Montjoie... | reverse complement strand
TTCTAAACCTTCTTCAAATTGGAGTGAGGGCTGCCAACCCAGCTCTTTCATGATTTTATTTGCGTCAATCGCATAGCGTAAATCATGTCCGGCACGGTCAGTGACGTAGGTAATTAATTGGGTCGAAGTGCCTGCTGGTCTGCCTAATTTTTCGTCCATGATTTTGCATAAAAGATGAACTAGATCGATGTTTTTCCACTCATTAAATCCCCCAATATTATAAGTTTCACCTATTTTACCCTCATGAAATACGGTGTCAATCGCCCTAGCATGGTCAATAACAAACAGCCAATCCCGCACATTTTCGCCTTTTCCATACACTGGTAAGGGTTTGTTGTGCATGATATTATGAATCATTAAAGGAATTAATTTTTCTGGAAAGTGATTGGGTCCGTAGTTATTGGAACAATTCGTGATGACTGTTGGCAAGCCATAGGTCTCATGAAAGGCTCTTACGAAATGATCTGAACTTGCTTTTGAGGCGGAATAGGGTGATCTAGGATCGTATGGGGTGGTTTCAAGAAAAAACTCATCGGGATTATGTAATTCACCATACACCTCGTCGGTGGAGATGTGGTAAAATCGTTTTCCTTCATATTGGCCATTCCAATGCTTTTTGGCTGCTTGTAATAGATTAGCAGTACCCAAAACATTCGTTTTTACGAAAGCTAATGGATCTGTAATGGATCTGTCGACATGCGATTCTGCCGCCAAATGCAAAACTCCGTCAAATTTATATGTGGCAAAAAGTTGGTCTATTTCCTCCGCATCAGTGATATCTGCTTTGATGAAATGGTAGTTCGCAGCGTTGGCTACATCTTCATTATTCGCCAAATTCCCAGCATACGTAAGCGCATCTAGGTTATAGATTTGATATTCTGGGTATTTATTGACAAACAAACGAACAACATGTGAGCCAATAAATCCTGCGCCTCCTGTGATTACAATTTTTTTCATATCCTTATAATAAGGCTTTTTGCCAAGCCCATGCATCTTTTAAAGATTCTTCTAAACTTCTTTTTGACTGCCAACCTAATACATCTTTTGATTTTCCAATGGCCGCATAAACAGCGGTTATATCGCCTGACCTCCGAGGTTTTAATTCATAATTGACTTTTTCTCCAGTAGTCTTTTCAAATGCATTTATGATTTGTAAAACGGAAGTTCCATCTCCAGTACCTATGTTGAAAAAATCATAATAAGAAGAAGCCTCTTTTTGTTCCATTAGGTGTTGCAAAGCTTTTACATGTGCCTCTGCTAAGTCACAAACATGGATATAATCTCTGACCGCAGAACCATCAGGAGTGGGGTAGTTGGTACCATAAACCTGAAGTGGACCCCTTAATCCAGCAACCGATTGGGTTAAAAAAGGAATTAAATTTGCTGGCGGACCTAGGGGTAATTCACCGATTAATGCACTTTTATGAGCACCAATGGGGTTAAAGTAGCGAAGCGAAATGGCTTTTAGATCGTTAGATGCTTGCGTAGTATCCGCAATAATTTCTTCACACATCTGTTTGGTATTTCCATAAGGGGAAATAGCTACTTGGACGGGTGATTTTTCAGTGACTGGAAGTTCGGCTGGTTGGCCATAAACGGTACAAGAACTTGAAAAAACAAGGTTTTTAACGTGGTGTTCCTGCATTTTCTCAAGGAGTAAAATGGTGGAAGCTACATTGTTTTTATAATATTTTAAGGGATTTTCTACGGATTCGCCGACTGCTTTTGACGCGGCAAAATGTATAATACCATCTATTATATGATTATTAAATACTTGATCGTACGTTTTCGGATCATTGACATCTAACTGATAATAAACAACGGGCGATTGGCAAATGATTTCTAACTGCTGAATGACATGAGTGGAGGAATTAGTGAAATTGTCTACGACAATGGGGTTGAATCCATTTTCTTTTAAGACAACATAGGTATGAGAACCTATAAATCCTGCGCCTCCAGTAATTAAAATATTCATTTGTTTCTTTTCAGATTAAATCAATGACAAATTTAGGTCGATTTTCCCCTTTAAAAAAATTATGCGTTAAAACATTTATTGTGAGGTCTTATAGGTTAGCTTTTTTGATTTCATGCGAATAGTCTATATTTTTGAACTAATTATTCCAAAAATGACTGATCCAGCGATTAAAGCGATGATTCAATTAATGGACGACTCTGATCAAGAAGTTGTTCAAATGGTTGAGGACAAGATTCGAACCTTGGGCCCAGCGATCATTCCAATTCTTGAATCTGAGTGGGAAAATCTTAGTTTAAATCCAATTTTGCAAGTAAAAATCGAAAACTTAATTCATGATTTCCAATTGGAATCCATGAAAAGCAAATTGATGCATTGGAAGCAGGGTGGTGCCATGGATTTATTGGAAGGCATGTGGATCATAGCTACGTATCGTTTTCCTGATTATTCTTTTGCGGCATTAAAGCAGGAAATGGAACAATTGTATTTTGATGTATGGCCGCAAATTAGGGAGAATTTACATCCGATGGACCAGGTTAAGGTATTGAATGGAGTGATTTTTGACCAATTGAAATTTGGTGCCAATACAAAAAATTTCCATGCGGCTAATAACTCATTTTTGAATGTTGTGTTAGAGTCCAAAAAAGGAAATCCAATTAGCCTTTGTGTGATTTATATGTGGATAGCTCAGAAGTTGGGCTACCCGATTTATGGCGTAAACCTGCCTAATTTGTTTGTATTGACCTACAAGCAGAAAGAAATTCAGTTTTACATTAATGTGTTTAATAAAGGTTTGATTTTTAACCGAGTGGACATAGACAATTATTTAGCTCAGTTGAACCTAACGCCTAATGACATCTATTATAATCCATGCTCTAATTTAGAGATTATACGTCGAGTATTGAGAAATTTAATTATGGCCTATGAGAAGTCGGGCGATGAAGATTATAAGGCTGAATTGACCGATTTAATTGCATCTCTTGACTAGTCTTCGATGGCGATTGAGCACGCAAAATCTTCAAATACTTCAGTACTAATCGTTATTTTTTTGTCTCTAACATGTATTTCAAAGGGATTGTTGGCAAAAGAAGGTAGTTGGATATCTTGTTGGAATGATAAACCTGGAACGCCCATTGCCTTATAAATAGCCTCTTTACAAGTCCAAGCCTTTGTTAAATCGGCGTGTGAATTTTGCCAACGATTCCACTCTTCCGCGGATAAAAATCGAGGGCCAATTTTTTCAACATTTCGACCAAAGCGTTCAAGGTCGATTCCTACGGGCATTTTATGGCTAATGGCAGCAGCTACATACGGGAATGAATGACTTAGGGAAATGTGATAATCTGCTTGATCAAAATAGGGTCTATTTCTATCATCCTTTCTTAAATCCCACGGTCCCACAGTAATTTGTTGGCATAAGCTCCAAAGACAAAATCTAGCAGCTGAAAATTCTAATTTCTTTTGCTCGACAATTTCATGATCCTTTTTTGTGGTCCAATTTTCAGGAAAGGTTTGAAAAAAGGGCAGGTCCTCCGTAATTTCCCAAATCATCCCTTGCAATGATGCGGAAGATAATGCGAATGATTTAGATGAAATTTGAGGCATGAATGAATGTATTTGCCTGTAAAATTATCATTTTTGTAATTAATTATTTTTTAAATTTTACTCGCGGAGTCAAAATCTTGGAAATACAAAGAATTGACACTTTTTCAGGGCACAAGGCCCCCATTTATTCCCTGGAAGAGGGGAGGGAACCCCATTTTATTTATTCGGCGGGTTCGGATGGATGGGTGGTCGAATGGAATTTACAGAAGCCTGATGTGGGTAAGGTTTTGGCACATATAGAGGGCTCCGTTTATTGTTTGAAATTTGATAGGTTAGCAGAGGTTTTTTGGATTGGGCAAAATTTTGAGGGAATTCATGGGGTTCAAGTCAAGGACCAGAGCCGAGTGTTTTCTATTGCCATGCCTAAGAAGGCAATTTTTGATATTTGCTTTTGGAATAATCAAGTTTGGGTCGCACATGATAACGGCTTGATATCGGTGATTGATAGAGAAAGCCAACAAATCATTAAGCATATTAAATCGGGTGATAAAAGTGCGCGCAAATTTTGTTTGCTGGGCCAAGATAAAATAGCTATTGGATTTAGTGATGGGTTTATTCGTGTTTTCAACAAGAATTTTGAGTTGGAACATGCATGGCTTGCCCACGAACTATCGGTGTTTTCAATGATTTATGAGGAGTCGTTTAATTATTTACTTTCTGTCGGCAGAGATGCTAAGGTAAAACGTTGGTCATTAAATAAAGAAAAGAGTCATTTAGTCAAAGAAGTTGCGGCTCATATTTATGCCATTCATGATGTAGTGATAAGTCCCGATCAACAATTTTTTGCGACTGCAAGCATGGATAAAACGATCAAAATATGGAGTGCAAATGATTTGGCTTTGTTAAAGGTGATTGACGCACCCCGATATGGCTCCCATAAAAATTCGGTGAATAAATTGCTATGGTCCACTTATCAAGATTATTTGGTTTCAGCTTCAGACGATAAAAATATTTCTATTTGGAAAATACATTAAAGATTTTATTTATTTTAGCAGTTATATGAGTGATAAAAAGCAAATTCCGGACGTAGCGTTTTCAAGATCATTTCGCGGATATAATGTATCTGAGGTAAATGAATATGTGCAAAATGTGAATGCTTATGAGGTTTCTGTTCAACATACGATTGAAAAATTGGAGTCCAAAGTAGGCGATTTAGAAACTGAAATCACCCGCTTAAGAGAGTTAGAATCGTCTTTATTCCGTGCCATGAAAATGGCTGAGGAAGCGCAGGAGAATTGGAAAATTAAGATGGCGAAAGAGGCTGAGGAGCAAAAAATAAGTGCCCAAAAACACACAAAAAAAATCATTGAAGACGCCACAAAAGAAGCGGAGAAAATCAAGTTTTTAGCTGAGTCTGAAAAGAAGCAATTACTAATGGGTGCTAGCCAGGAATTAAAAGAGCAAGAGCGAGGGTTAAAAACATTGAAAGAGGCTCAGCGTGAAATAGCGAGGCAATTGTCGTCGGTAGCCAATTTGACTTTAGGTCAATTAAGTTCATGGGAGGTCTTGAAAAATGATGGAACCGAAGTTACACCTATTGAAAAGCCCGCGAAAGAAAAATTAATCATTAAAAAAGCGAATGTCGTAAAGAAGTCTAAATCCGTAGCTGCTGTAAAAGTGGATCCTGATTTACCGAAAATTAATCAAGTAAAATCCAGTGTAAAAAAGAAAGTCAACCCCAAAAAGAAATTGACCAATGCTGATTTGTTAGGTGAAAATGGGGGAGACGATGGTTTGCCTACCTTGAATAAAGTATTAGCTGCTTATGCTAAATCGACCGGTCCCAAAGGTAAAATAGGGGACATAAATTAACCAAGATGCGTTGTTGGCAGATTAAATTAGAAAACGTTAAATTCTTTTCGTTCCATGGATTATTTCCTGAAGAGCCTATTTTAGGGAATGAATTTAGCCTATCCATTTCCGTGGATCGAATTTCAAATGAAAGCTTTTCAGAAAATTTAGATCAATCCATTGATTATGGGGTTCTTTATTCAATTTGTTCGGAAGTTATGAAAAATCCAGTTGATTTATTAGAAACCATATGCGAACAAATCGTTGAAAAAATTCAATTAATTTGCCCCGATTATCAATTGATTGAAATTAGTGTAACAAAAGAAAACCCGCCTCTAGGTCAAATTTCGGGTCATTCTATTGTTAAATTATCCGTTTCTAAGGATTAGGTTAATTAGTACTTATTAATGTAAATTTGCGTAAATTTTCATCACATGCGTCATCAGGTAACCATCAAAGACATTGCTAAGCGACTGAATATTTCAGTGGCGACGGTCTCTAGGGCTTTGAGGGATTTACCGGATATTCATCCTGATACTAAAAAAATGGTGGTTGATTTAGCTGAGGAGTTAGATTATCAGCCCAATGTTATCGCTACTAGTTTGGTCAAGAGTAAGACTAAAACGTTAGGAGTTATTGTACCGGACCTGGGATATTACTTTTTTTCTACGGTTTTAAAATCGATTGAGGAAGCGGCCATAGCAGCTGGTTACAGTTTGTTGATTACGCAGACGCAGGAATCTTATGAACGTGAATTGATTAATATTCAGAATTTATCCAGAGGACAGGTAGAAGGGATCATCATCTCTTTGTCGAGGGAAACGGTGAATTTAGATCATTTGACACGTTTGCAAAGGCGCGGAATTCCCTTAGTTTTTTTTGATCGAGATAGTGATGAAATTCATGCGTCAAAAGTGATGGTTGACAATGAGCAATCTGCATATGAAGCGGTGAAACATTTGTTACATACAGGCTGCAAGCGAATTGCTTTTCTTGCTGGGCCGACCAACGTATCCGTCAGTAATCAACGAATATCAGGCTATTTACGAGCATTAGCGGAGTCGGGAATTAAGGAAGATTTAAATTTAATTATTCATTCAGATTACGTACAGGATTCAGCGACTTTATGCACTCAGGAGTTGATGAGTGCTAAAAATAGACCAGATGGAATTTTAGTTGTTTCGGACCGACTGGCATTAGGCGTTTTGGTGGCTTTGCGAGGGTTAAATATTTCAGTGCCGGAGGAAGTCAAAATAGTTAGTTTTAATAATGAGCCTATTTGTTCGATTGTTTCTCCTTCGATTTCCTCGGTTTCGCAGCCCTTAGAAGAGATAGGCCGGTTGTCTGTCGAGCTATTGTTAGACCAAATTAATCACAAGGGGGAGGATTTGAAACCAAGGGTAGAAGTATTAAAGACCCAATTAATCGTCCGCGAGTCTTCTTCTAATAAGAATTAGTCCTTATTTTCATCGATTTTTCTTGACCATTTTGTTGGTATATCAAAATGTGCAATCCCGGATTTAATTCAGAAATCAATTCCTTATTAATTATTCCATTCTGCTTGAATTCCTTGGTTTTACGCCCTAATAGGTCATAAATTGTAAGGGATTCAAAGGGTATATTGATCGACTCTTCTACATTCTGAATGGAAAGGGGAGGGTTCACTTTTACGTCGAACGACTCTTGGAAGCAATTTTGTGGGTCATTTACTTTGAATACCGTATTTTCAATCGGGTTGACCTTGATATTTTTTGTTTTATCTCCATTGGACCATACATATTCGCCGGTCCAGGTGGCAGCTAATTCTAATTTGTCGAAGTAATTGATGGTTTGTGTGCTAGGAGCTTTGAGACTGAGGTCTTTAAAAACAGTGAATTGATCTAGCACATTACCTGCTTCATTGATGAATTTAGCATCCAATCGATTCCCGTCTATTTCAAGGTAAAAGGAACCTGCTTGTCCAGCAAGGCTATATTCCATGACAGGGTGAGGGGCATCTGACCTAGCAGCTCCCGTGGCTCCGCCTACTCCATTGACCACATAAATAACCCCATTTTTATCCTGATTACTCGTTGAGAAAAGGTAGGGGCATGAGTTGGCAGATTTATCATAACGTCCAGAAGAGCTTTGGGGCCAATGAACGGATTTATTAAATTCAGAAGATAAGCCATACTGATTTTTCAGAGGTTTGCTTCGTTCAAAAACGTGACTATGACCATTTAGTACTAGGTCTACATTAAATTCATCGAATACTTTGGGTAGGATGGCTCTGAGGTTAATTAAATCAGGAACCAGATCAGAATCGTATGTTCCTTTGGTATAAGGAGGATAATGAAAAAATACGACTTTCCACTTTTGTTTAGTTGCTTTCAAATCATTTTTTAGCCAGGTTAATTGGTCAGAAGGTCCATCGAAAATACGCTTATTGTCTTTTCCATATGCGTAAGAATCGAGGCAAATGAAGTGTGTATTTCCATAGTCAAAGGAATAAAAGGCTTCAGAGCCAGAGGCCAGACCTCCTAATTCTCCCTTTGTGGGTAGGGTGAAGTTCTGAAAATAGGCCATATCGGGATGGTCTTGGTTTTTAGGATATATGTCATAGTCATGGTTTCCAACGGTAGGGAATAGGGCCGATTGTTTCAGCAAAGGGCCGTTTTGATATATTTGAAAGAAATTGGTCTGGAAATCATCATCCGAACCACCCCCGTACACATTATCGCCCTGGGTCAAGAATAGGTTGGTATATTTATTGCCAATAAACTTCTTAAAGCCTTCGTAAACATTTTTTTGATTGGGTCCAGGATACATATCGCCGATGGACCAAACGCTAAATTTTTCTTGGGAGCCAATCGTTGGTGCAGTTTTAAAGAAATAGGTTGAATCCCCTGCGAATTGAGTGGTTGTTAACCTGATTCGATAAAAGTATTTGTTGGACGCTGTTAATGAGTCAATTAATACTAAATGTTCGGTATTAATTTGACTTGATTTTTTGATTCGATTAAACGTTTTGCCGTCGCTGCTAACCTGCACCTCACTCAAGATGGCTTGGTTGGTTCTGTATCGTATTTGGACTGATTTTTCACCCAGCATTTGCAGATAGGGCGATCGAATGATTTGTTGGCCAAATACCTGAAATGAACCCAAAGCGAAGAGGATCAAACAGAGAAACGAATGTGCCAACGGTTTTTTCAATGGATATGTATTTCTAAATGTAGATTGTTAACTGCAAATCTATATAAATGGTTTTTTCCTACCTAAAAAAACGAATAATTTGATGATTTTTTTCTTGGAAAAATTGTTAGAATTTATGATATTTGTATCTATTGGAAAATCCAATTAAAATCTAAAAAATAGATTTTATCTTGTTGGATTGTTCATTGAATCAAACCATTATTTATGTCATTAAATTCTAATATAATCCCAATCAACATCGAAGATGAAATGAGAGGGGCGTACATCGATTACTCGATGTCGGTTATTGTTTCTCGTGCTTTGCCGGATGTGCGTGATGGCCTCAAGCCTGTGCACCGTAGAGTACTTTATGGAATGGAGGAGTTGGGTGTTAATTACAATAAATCCTATAAAAAATCAGCTCGTATTGTCGGGGAAGTATTAGGAAAGTATCATCCACATGGGGATTCTTCTGTATATGACACCATGGTGCGTATGGCACAGGATTGGTCTTTGCGATATCCTTTGGTGGATGGACAGGGTAACTTTGGGTCGGTTGACGGAGATTCTCCAGCAGCGATGCGATATACGGAGGCTCGTTTAAAGCGAATAGCGGATGAGATGCTTTCGGATTTAAATAAGGAGACGGTCGACTTTCAACCCAATTTTGATGATAGTTTAGATGAGCCAACAGTCTTGCCTGCTAAGATTCCTAATTTACTTTTGAATGGAACTTCGGGCATTGCGGTGGGAATGGCCACGAATATGGCACCCCATAACTTGACGGAAGTGGTGGATGGTATTGCGGCTTATATAGATAACCGTGATATTACGATTCCGGAGTTGATGCAATACATTAAGGCTCCAGATTTTCCAACGGGCGGGACTATATATGGTGTTCAGGGAGTAAAAAATGCATTTGAGACGGGTAGGGGACGAATTGTTGTGAGAGGAAATGCAACTTTTGACACGTCAAAGACAGGTAAAGAGCAGATCATTGTATCTGAGATTCCTTACATGGTCAATAAGGCGAATTTAATTAAGCAGTGTGCTGACTTGGTGAATGACAAGCGTATTGATGGCATATCTGAGATTCGTGATGAATCAGATCGTCAGGGGATGCGCATTGTTTTTGATCTGAAGAGGGATGCGGTGGCCAATGTTGTTTTAAATAATTTATATAAATACTCGGCGCTTCAATCTTCTTTTAGTGTCAACAATGTAGCCTTAGTTAAAGGAAGGCCGATGATGTTAAATCTTAAGGATTTGATTCATCATTTTGTTGAGCATCGAAATGAGGTAATTATTCGTCGGACGCAATATGATTTACGGGAAGCTAGAAAGCGTGCACACGTTTTAGAAGGCTTCATCATTGCATTAGACAATTTAGATGCGGTGATCAAGTTGATTCGTGAGTCAAAAGATCCTTCAGCGGCACAGGATGGTTTAATGTCAACATTCAATCTATCTGAGATTCAATCGAAGGCTATTCTTGAGATGCGTTTACAACGCTTAACTGGAATGGAGCGGGAGAAAATCATGAATGAATTTGCTGAAATCATGAAATTGATTGATGATTTGGAAGATATTTTGGCAAAGCCAGAGCGTCAATTGCAAATCATTAAGGATGAATTAACCGACATGAAGACTCGTTATGGCGATGAGCGCAGGACGCAAATCAATATGACGGATGAAGAATTTTCGGTGGAAGATATGATTGCCGATGAAGAAATGTTGATCACGGTATCGGCTCAAGGATACATTAAGCGTACAGCGATCACGGAATATCGTTCGCAAACAAGAGGTGGAGTAGGTTCACGTGCGGTGGCGACGAAGGACGATGATTATACAGAGCACTTATTCTCGGCCACGATGCATAATTGGTTATTGTTTTTCACGGAGCGTGGAAAATGTTTCTGGTTACGTGTATATGCGGTGCCTGAAGGTTCAAAAGTTTCTAAGGGTCGACCTATTCAAAATATGATGAATATTGAGAATGGTGATTCGATACGTGCCGTCATTAATGTTACGTCCATTACAGATCCTGATTACATCGACAATAATTTCATTGTGATGTGTACCCAAGATGGAACTATTAAGAAGACATCGCTGGAAGCTTATTCTAGACCGCGTCAAAATGGAATTAATGCCATCACGATTCGTGAGGGAGACCGTTTATTAGATGTTGCCTTAACGAATGGCAATAATCAGATCGTCATCGCGACAAATACAGGTCGTTCGGTTCGTTTTGAGGAAACTCGGGTTAGGCCTATGGGCCGTACGGCTGCGGGGGTTAAGGGAATTTGGATTGACGAGAAAATACCTACTGAAAAGGTAATCGGTATGGTGTGTGTATCTGATCCTGCGGTCCAACAATTATTAGTGGTTTCTGAAAAAGGTTTTGGAAAGCGTTCTGAGGTAGATGCTTATCGATTGACCAATAGGGGAGGAAAGGGTGTGAAAGCGCTTAATATCACGGAGAAAACAGGTGCATTGGTAGCCATCAAGGAAGTGGATGACAATGATGATTTGATGATCATTACCAAAGCGGGTATTTTGATTCGTTCTTCGGTCGCTGAACTTCGTGTCATGGGTAGAAATACGCAAGGAGTGAAGTTGATCCGTTTGAAAAACGAATCTGACGAAATCTCATCCGTAACTAAAATCGAAAAAGAACCTGAGCCAGAAGAAGTAGAGATTTTGGAAGGTGCTGAAGCAACGGAAGGAGTGGAGGTCATTTCTGAAGGAGATGCGTCGGCGGAAGGAAATGCAGATGCGTCATCGGAAGATGGCGAAGGCGAATCTGCTGATGGTGATAAAGTAGATGATTTAACAGAAGAGTAAATTTTTATCGGCCCAAAATTTATTTTGGGCTATTTTTTTTTAATATAAACAAGAACAATGAAAAAATTAGTTTTAACCCTGTTTACTGTAGCTATGGCTGCAGGCTCGACTTTCGCCCAGGTGGATAAAGCTTTGGTCGAAGCGCAAAAAAAAGCCATTTTAGATGCTGTTAAAAAGACAGATGAAGCGGTAAAGAAAACTCCAACTAAACCAAAACCATGGTTAGAGCGGGCAGTAGCTTATTTGGATTTGGCGTCATTTCCGGATTCGACTATCGCTTTAAAGGATGCAGATGCTTCTTTTAAGGCGTTGGAATACATTGCTGAGGCGGTTAAATTGGATACCAAAGATGGTAAAAAAGGGGCTACTGCTAAGGAAGCTGAGGTTTTATTGACCGGCCGAGAAAAGGTATATGGTGCCTTAATGAATATGGGGGTTATTAAATACCAAGGAAAAAATTATGCGAGTTCTTATAAATATATGAGTAAGGCGGCTGAAATTTCTCCCAATGATACAACTTCTGCGATGTACACTGGGGTTGTAGCTCAATTATGTCAAAAAGATGCGGAAGCGAAATTGGCTTATGAGCATTATTTGAAAATTGGCGGAAAAGATATGGCCATTATGTATGGTTTATCTCAAATCTATAAGGTTGCCAAAGAGGAAGATAAATCGTTAGCGATCATCGACCAAGCGATGGCTATTTATCCTAATAATAAGGATTTGAAGAATGAGAAATTCAACATGTTGATTTCTTTTAACCGAATCGATCAGGCAATTACTCAATTGAAGGCTACTTTAGACAAGGATCCTAAAGATGCGATGTCCTGGTTGAATTTAGGTTTATTGTTTGAAAATAAGGTTTCTGGGGTTAATGAGGATGCTCGTAAAATTCAAGAAAAAACGTTTAAGGTAAATGATGCTAAGCGTAAGGTAGCGGCACAAAAAGACCAAGTGGAATTGTTTTCAGATGAATTAAAGCGGACAAAAGCTAAATTAAAAGCGACTCCTCCAGCTAAACAAGGTCCCATTAAAGCCCAAATAACTAAGTTGGAATCTACCTTAGTCGAATATAACACCGCTTTAAATGACCTAAAAGCCGATTTGACGAAGGCTGAGTCAGGAGTAGGGGATGTGGCTGCTAATAGCGCTAAACTTGCTGAATTCAATGCTAAAATTGCAGAGTATCGCAAAGACCTCCCTATGTATTATACGAAGGCATTAGAGGCAGATGAGAATTATTATGATGCTCTATACCAATTGGGTGCTTATTATTACAATGAAGGGGTAGAAATCAAGAAGAAAGTGGATAATATGGACATGGATACGTATAAAAAAGAAGGGAAGGCCGTTGAAGCTTCAGTCTCTGCTAAATACGAACAAGCATTGCCTTATTTTGAGAAAGCATTTAAAAATAAAAAAGAAGATGATTTAAAAGAGGTTTTAAAGCAGATATATAAGTCTTTAAAGCTTGATGCTAAATTAGCTGAGTTAAATTAATTAGCTCATTTAGTTAATATTAAAAAGGCCGACAATTATGTTGGCCTTTTTTTTGATCTAATGTCATATATGCAATTAAATAATTATGAGTAATGTAAGTTCACTGATTATATGAATGTAGCCATATCGGCGTGTAAGTAAATATACTATTTAACATAATATAAATTATAAAACAAATAGTGAATAATTCAAATTGATGGTAAATTAGGTATTGTAAAGCTTAATATGATGGTATTGAAACACGTTAGGATTGTTTAGACAATTCGATTCTTGTTTTTAGATAAATTTAATATGATTTCGCTTGAGCGATGCATTTTTATGAATTTTAAATAGCGATAGGAAATTTGACTGTAAACTCAGTCCAGCCATTTTGTTCGGATTGAACGGAAATGGATCCAAGGTGTAAGTTGACAATTCGTTCTACTAATGAAAGGCCAATACCATAACCTTTAGAAGCTGCTGTATTTTCAGCTCTGAAAAATGGTTGGAATATATACGGGATATCTGCCTCTGGAATTCCTTTTCCTTCGTTTTTAATTTTAATTTCAATGCTTTGGTCTACGATTTGAAGGCTTACATAAGTCTGTTTGTTTGTACTAAATTTGCAACCATTTTCAATTAGGTTTTTTAAAGCTGTGAGAATTAATTTTTCGTCTCCTTTAATATGCAATAATTCTTCGTTATCAGGCATGAATTGTGTGTCGATAATTACTTTATAAGCTGCATTTAACTTTTGAGTTAAGCTACGGGATTCCCACATGATTTCATCTATCCGAAGGATTGAAAAACTAGCTTGATAATCTGATATACTTATTTTGTTAAGCTCTAAAAGGCTTTCCGTAATCGCAGCAAGGTCTTGTGTATCTTCTAAGACTGAGGCAATTGTTTGCTTATAATCTTCAATTTTACGTTCATTTAATAGGCTAACTTCTAATTGGGATGAAATTTTCGTCAATGGGTTTTTCAACTCATGGGACACATTAGCGATGAATGTTTTTTGCAATTTGAATGCATTTTCAATTCGCTCTAATAAGCGATTAATCGTAGTCACCATCTTCCCTATCTCATCCTCAGAATCACTCGTTTTAAGCCTTTGCTCAAGACTTTTGGGAGATAATTGGTCTACCTGTTTAATAACTTCTGAAATGGGTTTAATGGCCCTTCCTGCAAAAAACCAACCTGATATGACAACGATAAAGACGAATAATAAGAAAAGGGCAATTAAAATGTTTTTTAAATCTTTGGCATTTTCCGCTGAATATTGATCCTCAGCACCCGCAAAAACGACTATTTGACCTTCTGGAGTTACAAATACAGTTCCGAGTACTTCTAATTCATCGACTTCAAAATGGATTTCTTTCTTTTTAAACACTTCCTTCACTCGATCCACATCTACATGAAAATTGATCGTGTCGTTAGATCGATAAATTCGTTCGTTACAGGTATCATAGGCCATGATGTTTTCCTTGTATAAAATATCCCGATTTGCGCGATTAATGATACCAAGCAGTTTAGAATCTACTTGGTTTACATTGACTAATAATTCAGCCGCAGTATTGGCTTTTTGTCGCAGCCTACTATAAAATTTATCTTTATAGTTTTGTTGTGAAAAGACATAAATAACGAAATAAGATACGAATAAGATAGCCGAAACTAGATAAGTAAACTGATAAGTTAGTCGGGACCGTATCTGCATCTTTTATTCTTGTCGTAAAATATAACCCATACCAAATTGAGTATGTATCAACTTACTTGAAAAGCCTTTGTCGACTTTTTTACGTAAATAATTTACATATACTTCGATTAAATTCGAACTATTTTCATCTTCCACTTCCCAAATATTTTCAGCAATTTCAGCCTTAGAGATCACTTTTTCTTGATTTCGCAGGAAGTATTCTAGCAGTTGAAATTCCTTAGAAGTCAAATTAATCATTTGTCCAGCGCGACTTACTAAAGAACTGTTTAAGTCCATTTCTAGGTCGGCAAATTTTAAGACCTGAGCATCTAATATTGTTTGATTAGACCTTTTAATGAGCGCTTTTACTCGGGCCAAAAATTCCTTAAAGTCAAATGGTTTAGGTAAATAATCATCCGCACCCGCTTCAAAACCATTCAATTTATCATCCGTTGTGCTTAAGGCCGTTAACATCAAAATGGGCGTTTGATTCCCTAGACTCCTAAGTTCTCTACACAAATCCAATCCATTAATACCCGGTATAATAATGTCCGAAACAATGAGTTGGTATGTGTGAGCCAGTGCTAATTGTTTACCCATATGGCCATCATATGCAATCGAAACGTCATAATTATTTTCTTCCAACCCTTGTTTTAAGGATTGAACTGTCTTTGGCTCATCTTCAATCAATAAGATTTTGATCATTTTAATATGGATACTAAATCCGCTGGAGAATAATTAATTGATTTTAAAACTTTATTGTCCGATTTTCGAAACACCTTCCAAACCCCATGTTCCTCTTTGATCTCTGCCTCCGTTCCGTCTTTATCTTGGTAAAATTTGACGGTATATTCAGCTTCCTCCAAACTTTGACATGCCTTGGACATATTAGAGCGCTGCACTTCATTGAATAAGTCCACAAACTTTTCGCCCAATCCAAATTCTAAAACTGCCCCTGACAACACATATTGTAAATCACACAAAGCATCCGCAATTTCAACCAGGTCATTAGCTGCAATAGCTTCCTTTAATTCATCTAATTCTTCCGCCAATAAACTTACCCTCAATCCACATCGTTCAGGCGAAGGAATAGTAGGTTCGGCTAATATAGGTGCTCCAAAAGTTTGGTGAAATTGAGCTACTTGATTTAAAGAGTCTAATTTTTGCATAAAATAATTGTGTAGATATTTTTAAAATTAATCAATATTAAGCCAAAGTCAAAAAATACCCTCGGGGCATTAATTTGCCTAAAACATAAGTATGAAACCAACCTAATAAAGGTAGCACATAATTGAAGTTTGAGCCATTTGTCAACATAATATCTACTTATTCACAATTTACTGTGGATAAGTAGAGTAAAACTTGTGGATAAAAGGTTATTTACGATTTGAGGTTTATTCTTGAAATACAATTGTGCACAAGTGTGGATATCTTGTGGATAAGTTCAATGGATTATGAAATGGATTGAAATTTTGATCAACAGAATTCCCTGAAATTTAATCCATTAATCAGATGATTAATCAGAGGGTTTACTTTCTGTAAATGTGCCATCGGAATAAAATATAATGACACGCTCAATTTTCTTTTGATGAGACCTGACTGAAGTAGGCGCACTTTCTGAAACGGAATCAATACCAGTCGGCAATGAAGCTAAATTAACCTCCTTAGCCGACCGCCTGAGATTTGATCGTACAATAGTGGACTCCGGTAAATTATTTTTAATCGATTCTGAAGCGGTATCATTTTGGGCATCAAATAAATTAGACAAAGGTAAAATTTCTTGACCCGAAGGAGTGGGTAATTTTGTGCCCGAAACAATTAATGTTCGATCCTCAAATAATAAGTCTTCTGCACTGACCTCTGGGAAAGCGGTCAATATTTTTTGTACAACGTCTAAGCTTGGTTTATTTCTACCTGACAATATATGCGATATACTACTCCGAGGAATTCCTAATACATCAGCAAACTGAGAAGAACTCATTTGCTTTCTTTTAATTAACAATTCGATTTTATCACTTAGATTCATGAGATATACTTTTGTAAATAACAGGTAACAAAAGTAAATTCTAAGTCAATGAAATACAATAAAAAATCAAAATATATTTTGTTTACAAAAGTGATATACAATCGTGATGAATTGCAATTTGTTTACTTTTGTATAATCCGCCAACAGCCTTCTTGAAATCTTTTTTGGACATACCTAATTGATCATAAATGAGCTCGGCATGACTTTTATCATGCAGCATTAGTACACCATTATTTTCTTTCAAAGCCTCTAAAAGACGTGTGATTTGATTATCAACTCGTACATGTCCCATAGGTTCTAATCGTAAATCCAATTTACCGTCTGGCCTAATGTTAGAAATGTATACAGGTGTTAATTCGCCTATGTTTAACTTTGTAAACACTTGGTTTTTAAACAACAACCCGATTACACAATTGTCAACCAAACATTTGATGCCTAAATCTGTGTATTCAAATGGAATCACTTCTATTTTGTCGCCAATTGTAAACATGCTTTCTGCGTCAACAACCGGTAAAAATTTCTCTACACGTGCGGAAGCTACGATACGATCAGTTTGTGCATCAAGGTAAATGTAGACTAGATAAGATCTGCCAACGGTCATTTTTTGAAATTGCTGGCTAAAAGGCACAAATAAGTGTTTAGCTAATCCCCATTCTAAAAATACACCTAAAGGAGTGACTGAATGCACTTCTAAATAAGCAAATTGGTTAATAGTCGCAAAAGGCTTTAGCGTAGTAGCAATGATCCGATCCTCAGAATCTCGATAGATAAATACCTCTAAAATATCATCTATTTGGTATGTTTCAGGTACATACTGTAGAGGAAGCAATATTTCGTCCTCATAACCATCCAAGTAAAGTCCGAAAGGAACTTCCTTAATTATACGTAGGCGATTGTATTCGCCAATTTTCAATTCATTTTCCATAAAAAAACCCGGTTTATAAGACCGGGTGTAAAGGTAATCATTGATTTTGGATTAGACTACGACATTGTTTTCACGTAATGCTTGATTCAATGATGTTTTCAAATCTGTACTTTCTTTTCTTTTGCCTATAATCAGTGCGCAAGGTACTCCATAATTACCCGCTGGGAATGTTTTTTGAATACTACCAGGAATAACCACTGAGTTTTCAGGCACAAATCCAATGTACTCAATAGGTTCCGGACCAGATACATCAATAATTTTTGATGAGCCAGTAATAGTTACTCCAGCACCTAAAACTGCTTTTTTACCTATATGCGCACCTTCAACTACAATGCAACGAGATCCAATAAATGCACCATCTTCTATAATAACAGGGGATGCTTGAGGCGGTTCTAAAACACCACCTATTCCTACACCACCACTTAAATGAACATTTTTACCGATTTGTGCACAACTACCAACCGTAGCCCAAGTATCCACCATGGTTCCTTCGTCCACAAATGCACCAATATTGACATATGATGGCATCAAAATAGTGCCTTTAGCTAAATATGCGCCATATCGAGCGACAGCTGGAGGAACTATTCTAACTCCCAATTCCTTATAGTTTGACTTTAAGCGCATTTTATCATGATATTCAAATATGCCCACTTCACTTACTTCCATCTGGCGAATAGGGAAATACATCACTATAGCCTTTTTTACCCATTCGTTAACTTGCCAATTTCCATCTTCTTTAGGTGCAGCAGTTCTTAGCTGACCCTTATCCACCAACTCAACCACATCTTCGATGGCTTTAACCGTTTCAGCGTTTTTTCTTAACTCAGGATTATCCCAAGCCTCTAAAATAATTTTTTCTAATGTATTCATATAAATCTTATGCAATTATTGAAAGACAAAGAACGCGTAAAATGATGAAATTCTCAATGGATTTAGAAAATAAAAGATCGCTCAAATAGCCTTTGTGTCGATTTTAATACCAAAATCTTGATTAAATTTAGCTTAAACTTTAATATATCAACTAACTGATTTTCATATACTTATGTAAACAAACGAAATATAATTTTGTGATTTAAGAGCCTTGAATTTAGCTAAATTGACAAATGACATTCTGTCACTCTCCTACCCCATCGAATGATTGAAGTATTTTGTTATACAAATATAGCAAAATTGTTTGAATAAAAAACGTATCCATGATTTATTTTGTAAAAATACATTAATTAGCATTTTAGATAAATAATAATATTACGATTTACATTTGTAAGAATCTTATTTTAAAACGTTTAAATAGCCATAATTGGCTTTTAAAAACTTGTAATAGTTATATTTATTTCATATTTTTGATTTTTAATAATGAAATCAAATTATTTATTCAATGAAAAAAATTAAAGTAGCTATTAATGGTTTTGGTCGCATAGGTCGGCTTACTTTTCGCAGATTGCTTGAAAAGGAAAATGTGGAGATTGTTGCTATCAATGATTTAACTGACAATGCAACTTTGGCGCACTTATTGAAATACGATTCAGTTCATGGTCGTTTCAATGGCACTGTTAGTTCTGATGCGGATAGCATTACAGTTAATGGTAAGGCAATAAAGTCTTTTGCTGAGCGTGATCCCAAATTATTACCTTGGGCTTCTTTAGGGATAGATGTAGTTTTAGAATCTACAGGTAGGTTTATTGATCAAGACGGCGCTGGTCAGCATTTAACGGCTGGAGCGCGTAAAGTTATTATCTCTGCTCCTGCTAAAGGAGATATTCCTACTGTAGTTTTAGGTGTGAATGATGAAACCTTAACAGATGAAATGACTATTATTTCAAATGCTTCATGTACGACCAACTGTTTAGCTCCAATGGCTAAGGTTTTAGATGATGCTTTTGGAATCGAAAAGGGGTTTATGACCACTGTTCATGCTTATACAGCAGATCAGAATTTGCAAGATGCTCCTCATTCGGATTTACGTCGTTCTCGAGCAGCTGCTTATTCCATTATTCCTACTTCCACCGGAGCTGCTAAGGCTGTTGGTTTAGTTTTACCTCATTTAAAAGGTAAATTAGATGGTAATGCGATGCGCGTTCCTACTCCAGATGGTTCCGTTACTGATTTTACAGCTTTATTAAAGCGCGACGCTACTGTTGCTGAAATTAATGCAGCTTTGAAAGCAGCGGCTGATGGTCCAATGAAGGGGATTTTAGAATATACAACGGATGAGATTGTTTCTATTGATATTATTGGAAACCCACATTCATGTATTCTAGATTCTAATTTGACTACTGCAATGGGTAACTTGGTTAAAGTTGTAGGTTGGTATGACAATGAATTTGGATATTCTTCTCGTGCTGCAGATTTAATTGCTCGCGTAGGTTAAGAAATCAAATAATGATATCATCGAGAGGTCTAAGAAATTAGGCCTCTTTTTTATTTATCGCTCGTAGGTAATTGATCGGAAATCCTTTTTCATAGAAAATTTTCTCAAACCTTGTTTTTATTCCAAAATGATCTTTATTCCATGTTGATTCATATAAGTCATTTGTACTAGCGATGATTTCAAATTTATTCGCAGGTAAGCTGTCCATGGAATAATCAAAAAACGGAGCGGAATCAGTTTTGAGGTGGAGAATTCCATCAGGCTTTAAAACCCTCTTATATTTGTTTAAAAAGTTGGGATGCGTTAATCTTTTTTTCTCGTCTCGATCTTTCGGTCTTGGATCAGGGAAAGTAAGCCAAATTTCATCTACCTGATTTTCTTCAAAAAAATCATCGATGAATTGCATCATGATTCGTAAGTATGCCACGTTATTTAGGTTTTCTCGTTGGGCCACTAAACCAGCTGCTGCTAAACGATCCCCTTTAATGTCAACACCAATAAAATTTTTATCTAAAAATATTTTAGCTAATCCATTGGTATATTCACCCCTTCCACAACCTAATTCCAATACGATGGGATTGTCATTTAAAAATTGCTTCGAATTCCATTGTCCTTTTTGTTGGCCAAAATCAGGTTTGGTATGCTGAATGACATTATTTAATGTCTCAGCCCACTCATATTTTATATGCTTATTTCTACCCACTAAATTAGTTCGTCAATTTCTGCTATTAAATAGGTACTTCCGGTGACCAAGATTAAATCATCTTGTTTCATTTTATTTTTCACAAATGCTATGGCTTCATTCACATCCTCGATAACAATTCCCATTAATCCATTTTTTTGAGCAAGTGATAATAAATTGGAAGCTTTTAACGATCTAGGATTATGTGATTCACAAAAGATATAACCTGCATTT
>Ga0114967_10001301_pt1 | contig 20799 bp, 46 predicted proteins | sample M_130628_MF_Meta_FD_92639 | JGI IMG/M metagenome (GOLD analysis project Ga0114967, IMG submission 92639) | Freshwater microbial communities from Lake Montjoie, Canada to study carbon cycling - M_130628_MF_MetaG | ecosystem: Environmental > Aquatic > Freshwater > Lake | place: Lake Montjoie... | reverse complement strand
AGCACACCAGCCATCACTTCAGGCTGTGGCAGAGATAGCTTCAACCACTCGTAAAGATATGAAGTCAGCCTCACCGAAGTTATCTAGTTGTTTATCAACCAGAGCATGTGTTGAGATCGCTTCGCTTATATTTGATGGCTTTTCATTGACAGAAGCCGCAGAGGTTGCTATTTATCCTTTCTTCTCTGAAGATGGTGGTGTGGACTCTGAAAGAACCTATGTGAAGCAGATAGTGCAGAAGTATTGTGTAAACCCTGAGACAGAGGGTGAAGATTTATTTGGAGCGGATGATGTGGCTAAGGACCAGGCAATGCCGTTCTAATTATTTGTTAGTTTCTATCCGAAGAGTGGGGCCTGTCAGCCCCATTTTTCATGTAAAATAATCACGAAATGATTAGGATCTTATAGAATTAATACTTATCTTTATATATAGAAATTAAAAAATAGACAATATGGCAAAGAGCAGATTTTCAACCAAGGCATTATTAAGTAAGTATAATAGATGGGACTCAAGGTCATTCCGTACCGGGTATAAGAGTACCAATACTTTATATGGTAACTCTTCATTCTGGATGGATGATGATTTCCTTGATTCAACTCAGGAAAGAGGTAGAGCAGTAGATTATGTTAAGCTAGCTGGATATAAAAGAGCTATTGCGAACTTCGTAAGAATTGTAACCAATAAGGATAATATTCCAGTAGTTTACTCTTCAGGGAACGATAGTTATACCGATGGTTCCAAAGTAGTTATCTCAGCTAAATTAGATGAGAAAGCATTTGACTCGACTGTGGGTCTTGCACTCCATGAAGGTTCCCATATTGCCTTAACCAACTTCAACGTCTTGAGTAACCAATTAGGTTATGGATCGACAGAGACCGATATGATTGTTCAATGGCATAAAGAAACCTTTGGTGAAGATGTATCCGCTAACTCAATCTCTCCTAAGGTTAAGGACTTAGTAAACATCATTGAGGATAGACGTATAGATAGATTCGTATTTAACTCGGCTCCAGGTTACCAAGGTTATTATTTGGCAATGTATGATAAGTACTTCAACTCAAAGGACATTGACAAAGCTTTGTTATATGGATTGAAAGCAGAGTCTACCTGGGATGATTATATATTCCACATTTGTAATTTTGCTAACCCTAATAGAAAGTTAGATACTCTTCCTTCCTTAAGAGCTATATGGGACAAGATTAATATTGGTAATATCTCGAGACTTAAGTCTACCGATGAGGTTTATGTATTAGCCGTTGAGGTCTATAAGATGATTATGGAAGCAATCGGTGGTAATGACTTAAATGAAGAAAAGTCTAAAGATGCTCAAGGTAAAGGTAATAATAGTCCAGACTCAATAGGAGAGCCAGGAGAGGGTGAAGGAGAAGGAGAAGGAGAAAATGATCCTAATATGGATCAAGGTGCTCCCGGGAACGGTAAGCCTGGAGAAGGTAAAGGTGACCAATCAGGAACTCCTAGAGAGCCAATGACAGATAGAGAGAAGGCAGATTTAGAGAGAGTTAAGAAAAACCTACCCAAAGCAATTGCCACTCAGAAAGAGTTTATCAATGGTAAGATTAAGAAAGGTAAGTTATCTAAGGCAGACTCCGCTAAGATTAATGCAGCGGCAGAGTCTAATATGGCTTACGAAACCGTAGGTGGTGACATTCATAATAATACAGGAAACAAGTTGACTAATAAGACTACTCGTTGTATGGTTATTAAAGGTATGAATGCTAAAGTATTGGCTACCGGAATGTTATCTAACCATTTTAGTACTTATAAGACTCCAGAAAAATTTGTTGGAGACAATGACTTTGTTAATCAAGGTTTGGTGCTTGGAACTCTATTAGGTAAGAAGCTTAAGACTCGTGATGAAGAAAGATCTCTTAAGACAACGAGAATGGAAACCGGTAGAATGGATAGAAGAATGATTGCGGAGCTAGGTTTCGGTAACGATAGAGTATTTTCTCAAACTCATCATTATACAGTGACTCCAGCATTGGTTCACATTAGTATAGATGCCTCAGGATCAATGGGAGGAAGAAAATGGAAGTCGGCCTTAAAGACTGCAATAGCCATTGCCAAAGCAGCTTCAATGACTCAATCTCTAGATTGTATTATATCGTTAAGGGGCTGTTTCCAATCTGGAGGTTATAATTCAGAAGCTCCTTTAATGTGGGAGATATATGATTCTAGAAAAGACAAATTGCAAGCTGTTAAGAATAAATTTTATTCTCTTGAGTGTAATGCATCGACTCCAGAAGGTTTATGCTTCGAGGCTGTATTGAATGATACCATTAAGAACGCTCAAGGTAAGGACATGTACTTCATTAATATATCAGACGGAGAGCCTGGATACTCTGATTCTAATATATCCTATGGTGGAGAGTATGCAGTACAGCACACTAAAATTCAAGTAGACAAAATGCGTAAGGCAGGAGTTAATGTATTGAGTTATTTCGTATCCGAAGGAGGTTCAGAATGGGGCTTTGCTCGAGCTAAATCATCATTCGATACAATGTACGGGAAGGGCGCAGCCTATATAGACCAATCCAACCTAAACCAATTGTCTAGATCACTTAATGAATTATTTGAGCGTAAAGCACAGTAATTCTATAACCCTTGATTGCATAAAGAATCACTTTAACCTAAAGTAATCAATGAAGTAATCAAGGGTACTATATATAGAGCGACTCAATACCCTAGGGGAGAGTTAATATATAGCTCAAGAACCCTAGGGTATTCGCATTAAGAACCCTAGATAATCTATATATAATAAGGGTTCTCCCTATATTCAAGGCCATAGAGCTAGGGTAAACCCTGGTATAATTTCACTGAAAACAGAAGAAAAGATCGACCCGGAGGTGGCCTATATCACGTTTTTATTGAGGCAATAGTTTTTTTCATATAGACCATGGTTTGGATGGTTAAGGTTCCCTTAATCCATTCCGCAGGCCGAAAGCCTGCTCCAAGAAACAATTTACGCAATAACGCAAATAAACAAAATAAATTTTACAACTAATCAAGGGAGGAAATCGATCACTGATCGGTAATGTAGCTAGATTGATAAAACGCAGAAACGGCTCGAATAAACCGGCCGTATATCAATCGAAATGAAGAAGTGTATAATAAGACCTTGCGGCCTAAAAAATCGGCATTTTAATAGAGGTTATTCATTACAATTCCAGTAGGTAAAATACTTCAGAAAAGATTAGGTTCTTACAGAAATTCTTCTTATCTTTATGTATAGAAATTAAAATGAATCAATTATGAACCGAGTAAAAAAGACTGTTATTGTGCGAGTAGTTAATCGAGATGGATCTATTGTGCTAATACCATTTTCTTCAAAGACCGCAGCCCGCGCTCAAGAGAAGAAAGAGTTGAAAAAGCCAACCACGAGTTTTGTAGTTCTAACCGAAATTTTATCTTAATATGGAATTCTGGAAGATATGGCTAATAGCCGCGCCGCTATGGCTAATTGCAATGAAGTTATATGATATTGAAAAACACTTAAAAAACAAATAAGATTATGAAAAACGTGCACGTATTACAAGAAAACATTTACATCACTTCTAACGAAGAAATTAAAGACGGAGATTGGTTTTTAACTGATGACAAAAGAGTTGAAAAATGTGCTCCTGATTGGAGAGCAAGAGAATGGCATAAAAAAATCATCCTAACAACAGACCCATCACTTGCGCCTGATGTACAAAAGATTGATGATGAGTTTTTGCAATGGTTTGTAATCAATCCAAGTTGTGAATATGTTGGGGTTGATAAGAATTGGAATTATCCATTAGATAAAAGGTGGCAATACAAAATCATTATTCCAAAAGAAGAACCTAAACAAGAAACACTTGAAGACGCTATTGAAAGAATAAAAGAAGAATATCCAGTCTGGTTAGATGAAAATGCTTTTGAATTAGGTGCTAAATGGCAACAAGAACAAAGTTATAGTGTAGATGAAGTCGAAGATTTAATCTATAAGATATGTGGTACTGTAGCGCGACTGCAAGGTATTACGCTAAATGGCAACCACATCAATACTGCATACAATCAACACAAAACAAAGTAACCTATGAAATGCAAATGTGATTCCGAGATACCTCAAGCGCGTGTCGCGTTAGGATATCGAGTATGCGTAGCCTGTTCTCAAGAGCAACCTGTTTCCTGTGTAGACATCATTTATCACAAAACAGGAAACACCATTCAACAATGTACGAAAGAGCAAGCCGACGCTATTCGCAAAGCCTCGCGACGCTCTGGTTTTGGAGCAGCAGCAGGTATGCGCGCCGGAAGCGAGCCTAAGCCTAAAACAACGCTAACCCGTCGTCCAATGCCGGCGCTAGCGCGTGTGGTAACTCTACAAGATATAGAGTCGTTAGGCCGTGAAGCGCTATCCGTACTAGAAAGCGAAGGAGAACCTGCAATGCAAAAATTCCTTTCTCAAGCTTGTACCTTGTATCAATGTACTCCGGTGCAAGCCTCTAGAATTGCCACTGCGTGTTCAGCCTTGATAAACATGAATTCAATTAAACAATAATACAATGGAAACTAACTGCAAAGACTGTAATCGATTAATAGATGAATGCACCTGTTTAGAAGACACAATCGACTTTCCTAAATACACTCGAGATCAAAAGCGTCGCGCTGTGCAAGAGATAGTTCGTCGTTTAAATGAATTTGACTCGACTTTGAAGCTTGTTCGCCAATTCGACATCACTGAAGAAGACATACTCGAGTACACTGCGGCTCGATACGTTAATTCATCGAAATACACTATTGGCCACGATCCGGCTACGTCTCCGGCGTACGATCCATATACCGGCCAACCTATAGGGACGTGGGCTGTTGAAGCTCGTGCAAAACATTTAACTCCTAAACTTCAAGCTCCTCCAATGCCACACATTACTCGTTCTCTGTTCGATCAAGCTGTTGAAGAAGCGACCGAGCTTCGAACTCGCGCAATGGAAGCAGCTGCAATACAATCTTCTCGATTGCAAGGATTAGTTCCTCATCCAAGTTTGAAATCGTATACGGATTGGGCATGATAGGAACAAGAAAATACACTTCGGATCAAATTAAAGATTTAACCGGCTTCGAGCAATTTCTTTCTCAACGAGGCTTCGTCATGATTCCTGCCGACAATTACTATTTGAATTCATATGATTGTTGTGGTAGGGTATGGCAAAACCCTAGCGGAGATGAAATTGTAATTTGGTTAATAGATCGGCCTACTCGAATTGGAATAACGCATCCATGGATGGGATATGAAGTAACGTTTATTCCGAGTGAGTCGCAATATGAAGGTAAATTGAATGTCTTAACCGCAGCGTTTACCGCACGAAATGCTGAAACGGCCGCCACCTAAAATAATTGCCAAATGATTAGGTTTGTATCGTTTTTATTCTTATCTTTATGTATAGAAATTAAAAAATAGACATTATGAATTTAGTAAACCCGGAATCATTAGCTCAAGTATTGAAGTCGAAAAAGAGAAACAAAGGCGGTAATTTAACTGTAGTAAGTAAAGCAACCAAGAAAGAATTTACTTATAGAATTGCTAGAAGTGAGTTCAAAGACAAATGGTATACGCAGGTGTATGTGGAAACTCAGTATATGCAATTTCGTCATTTAGGTGTGTATAAAGAAGGAGGATTGTTTAAAGCGGGTCAAGCTGTTGTTACTCCTGCTGCATTAGGAGCTAGTTGGTTATTAAAGCATTGTGAAAATGGAAATCATACATTGGTTACAACTCAGGCTGAAATTTATCACACTGGTAGTTGTTTGAAATGTGGTAAGGAATTAACCGACTCTGAATCTATTAAAGCTGGATTAGGGCCGATTTGTAGAGGTTATTAATTTTAAATCAAATATAGTATGTTGCATTTTATAGTAGGAGTGATTGCAGGAGGGTTTGTACTCTCAGGATTATTTATAGGTCTTGTATTAATCATAGAAAGCATTAAAAAAAATACCAAATGATTTGGTTCTTACAGATATTTTACTTATCTTTATATATAGAAATTTAAAAATTGACAATTATGAAAAATGTATTTAATGTATTCCGTGAGGCGTATCAGACAGACAAAAAAGAGTTTTATGGTGGTATAGTGTTTATTGTAGTTTGGTCTATAATGGTATATGCCTTATTAGTAATTGGTAGTCTTCAATAATATGAAAAAGATGCAAGTAAATCCTTCTCAAGAGTTTATTGGGATGAAGTTAGTATCTGATAAGCCTGTAGAGGTGAATTTCAGAAAAGGTAAAAAGAACATTATAATCTGTAACGAGATTGAATGTACAAATGCTAATGCGACCGGTCGAAGGTTGACATTGACTTTCAAAGACGCTAAAGGCGCTGAGTTAGGTACTCGGCGAGTTTATTTCGAACATTTCGAAAAGATGGGTGATAGGTTTGGTATTGACATTTATGATAACTAAATTTAGTAGTATGTTTAAAAGACTAAGAAAGAAGTTTGCCTATAAGCCAGACTTTCAAGAATCGCAATTTATTACAATTGTAGATGACTTACTTAAGCATCCAAAGACTTCTGTAGTTATGACTCCGTTAACTGATAAGTATTTTATAATTAATGAGTCTAAACATTATTACATTAAATTGCAAAGTCCTAATATTCAGTTTACAAATTCAAAATTTTCATTTGCAAAGTCTTTGAATTTCAAAGCGTGTGATATCATCACTAAAATGATTCATGATGTGATAGAAAAGGACCGCCAACAAATTGAAGACAGAATTTTCACTAACGAAACAAGTATGTTAGATAGTGTTATTAGTAATCTAAAAAAGTAAATTATGTTTTATAAATTCAACAAAGATACATTAGACTTTGAAAAAGTCAATCTTACTAAAAAATCGTTATTTGGTTTCGGAGCAGCTGTGGGTTTATTATTTGTATTTGGCTTTACTTCCAGCCCAGCAAATAAAGTAGAAAATCTTTCAAAAGAAGAAAAGCTAATTGTGATTAGAGAATATAATGAGTTTTCAGAAGCAAGACTTGTAGAACAGATTAAGGCTCTTAATTTTAGATATCCTTACATTGTGCTAGCACAATCTTATCAAGAGTCAGGGCATTATAAGTCTACTATCTTTCGAGAAAACAATAACATGTTTGGAATGAAAGAAGCTGTAGTTCGTTCTAATTTAGCGAAAGGAACTAACCGCGGTCATGCTATGTATGAGACCTGGCAAGAAAGTGTAATTGACTATGCTTTGTATTACTCTACTTATTTATCAGATATCAAGACTGAAGGCGAATATTATGAGTTCTTAAGACAAAATTATGCAGAAGATCCCACGTATGTTACCCGATTAAAAAATATTATAAAAACAAAAAACCTAAAATCAAAATTCTAATATGGAGCCAGTTTACGCAGAGAGATTACTTATGGATTATAATCCAATTACCGGATCAACTTACGGTCTAGTTATGGTAGATGTAACACAAGAAGAAATTGAAAATTAATTTAATACAATCACAGATGTCACAAAATTTACCAGGCGCGAAAGAAAGAGTACTTTACATCGCAAAACAAGTAGACCAAGATTCTATTAATGAACTAACTAAATCTATCATCTCTATCAATGAAGATGACAGGCATTTAGAAAAAGTGTATGCTTTGCAAGATATCGAATACAAACCAAAGCCAATTAAAATTTACATAGATTCTTATGGAGGATATGTATATCAGTGTTTTGGGTTGTTAAGTATAATTGCTACTTCAAAAACACCTATTCATACAATCGTAACTGGATGTGCAATGAGTTGCGGATTTCTAATTGCTATCTCAGGTCATAAGAGATTCTGTTATCCAAAATCGACTTATATGTATCATCAAGTATCATCTGGATCTATTGGAAAGGCAAAGGATTTAGAGGAAGATGTGTATGAGACTAAACGTCTACAAAAAATGTTAGAACAGCATACTTTGGAGTTTACAAAAATATCTAAAAAGCGTTTGAAAGAAGTTTATAAAACTAAATTCGATTGGTTTATGAACTCTGAAGAAGCAAAAAGCAATTCAGTTGTAGACGAAATACTTTAGTAGAAATTAGGATTTAAGAAAATTAATTCTTATCTTTATATATAGAAATTAGAAAGATGAAGTCAATAATAATTTATATTCACGGTTTTGCCTCAGGCCCTGGCCTTAAGGCAGAATTGATGAAAAACGCGTTTCCGAATTCGGAGATAGTAGCTCCCCAATTAACGGGGCATGTAGAAGAAGATTTAGTAACTTTGAAGAAGTTAGTTTTCCAATATACAAAGTATGGTAACCAAATTCACATTGTAGGAACTTCGTTAGGAGGGTTTTATACATTATGTATAGCGGCTTCTTTGGATATAAAAAAAGTGGAAAACCCTCCTAAATTTTATGTAATTAATCCTTCATTCAGTCCTCACGAAACGCTATTAAGACATAAAGATAAAGAGGTACCTAATTATAAAATTGGACCTGCTATTACGTTAATTGACTTTGACTTTGGAGCTTTAAAAGCTAATAAAGACTATATGATGAAAAACTTCCCAGGAGGTATTGATTTAAATGTATTTATTGGTACTCAAGATGAAGTGTTAGTATTTGATGAATTTCTTGAGTTTCTTGAAACGGTACCGGGGCTTATGACTAATATGCATTATTCAGAACAAAATCACAGATTTACTAATATTGATAGTGTTATTAAATCTTTAACGTTAAATGGAGTTAGTTAATATTTATATAAGTAATTAATCATATACTATGTTAAAGCTGGCTGACCTTTTAAAAGAATTGAATCTTCCAAAAAATAAATGGACTCCTGTACCTCAAAATGAATTGGATGCATTCAAAGAACAAATATTTCAATTAATTGATACTGCTTATGCATCTATAGGAGGTCATCCTAATTATAAAAATGCTGATGATGTAGAGAAAGAGGCTTCTGATACAGATTTCGAAGTTATTGATTTAGATGACACTCCTGGTATTGATGCTGTAGATGCATTTAAAAATACTCCGGCAGGTGTTAAGTTTGTTGCGACAGGTCAAAATGGTTCGAGCGCAGCAAAGTCAGCAGTTGTTAATAGAAAAGCAGAGTTGCTTAAACACAGGGGCTATTATGTAGAAGTATCTGGTAAAATTAAAGATATCTTTTTAGCTAAAGGAGTTCAGTTAGTAGATGACGAAGCTGCAGTTAGAAAAGTTTTGAAGGGAAAGGATATCGAATGGCACGGAGATGGAACTTATACTAGAGATATTGCTGGAGAGCCTCATACAAAAATGTTATTAGGAAAACCAAAGGTATGAAGCTAGAAGAAACTCAATTTACGATCCAAGAGATATGGGCCGCATCTCGACACCTTGTTCACAAAAACAAGAAAAAGTATCAGCGTAAGCCTAAACATCAAAAACATGAAGAAAGAAAAGACTCATAAAATTTTCATAGACGAATTTTATAAGTTTTTAAAGGTTACGGCAATTCCAGGTTCCATTCTTACCACTTCAATAATAAAGAAGTGGGTAATGTCTTTGGGTGCTGAACATCCATTAATTCAATCTTATATAACGTTTAAAGGCCTAGATGCTGATACAGTATTAAAGACAGACGATTACAATTTAATTGTCTCACAAATGAAACACTGCCCTGGGTATTATCAAGTAACTGCATATCAAAGAAGAGCAGGTACAGGAGCTTTACCTAAAGTAGTAAATGTAAAGAAAAATAAATTAAAAATTTAGTTATGCCCAAATATGGTATTTTCTCCGCTAATCAAAATATGATTGAAACCACAGTTGCTAAAGATTATTCAGCAATGATGTCTATACATTTTGCACAATGGATGGCAATGCATTTTTCTGAAGTTCTAAATCAACAAAAAGGCACTTGGTATGTTGAGCAATTTTTATATTTTGAAACTCATGTATGGCCGAAATTCATTGCTAATGGTGCAATGGTTGATTATTTAGATGTACTAAAAAAACAGCAAAATGATTTGGTAGTTAGATAAAAAATGCTTATCTTTATAAAAATTAAAAAATATGAATTTAGTCAATCATGAGCCTATGATTAAATGTTATGGAAATGGGTTTCAAATTACTTTTCCTAACAAATACACTCTTATTGTGAAGAATGGAATAGGCGCGGCATGTACTCAAAAACCTACTTCTGACGATCCTGCAGATATGCTATTAACTTACAAGTTAGGCGGTAATTCAGGACCTGATGTTCAAGTAGAGATCTTTTCTCCTTCTAAACAAGATATATCTAGTACATTCGGAGATTTAAGTTTTATTACTCCCTTAGAATTAGTTAATCTATTGTATATTTGTTCAGCATTAAAACCCTAGATTATGAATGATATTTCGCTGCTAGCTTATAAAGAACTAGATGAATCTATGAGAACGGCTATATTGAAATGTATTGAAGATTTTCCATGGGAATTTCCAGTAGCTGATGTTAATAATGCTTTGGTATCTATGTATATAACTTACAAGTCTAAAGACGATAACGACCCTGACGGAAATAATAGGAGAATAAAACATGAAGAATATCGCAGAAGAATATTTGATTTAGAATTGTATAAAGAATTTAGAATGATAGCCAGAAGTAAATCTACTTCAGTTAATTCGTGGCCAGCTGCATTATCTAGAAAAGAAGTTGCTATTTGTAAAATCACAATGATTGCTACTTTATTTAATATGGCTAAGTATAGCGCTCCTATAATTAAAGACGGACCTGAAATATGTGCTATCATAGAATCTTTATTAAAGTCAATTGAGTCTTCTATTTACAAATGGAAATGGGATGACACTAAACCTAAAGAAGTTTGGCCTGGTATAGATCCTGACGCCGCAGACTTTCTAAATACTTTATTTAAAACTTTCAGAAAAAACTACCTAAAAGATTTGGCAGTTAGATAAAAAATGCTTATCTTTATATTATAATAAAAATAGAAATTATGGATAATAAAAAAGTTTCCGGTAACGGTATTGGATTAGGAACTGTATTGTTTCTTATATTCTTAACAATGAAATTGACCGGAGTAGGTCTAGTAGCAACTTGGTCATGGTGGTGGGTAACTTCCCCACTTTGGATTCCAATTGCACTCGTTTTAGGCATAGCTGTTATAGCCTTAATATTAGCAGGAATCGTTCAATTATTTAAAAATTAAAACCTAATCATTATGTATTACATGGCAAGAGTTCAGTTGGAGTTTGAAAACGACAATGGGCAAGTAAAAAAGAAATCAGAGACTTATTTAGTAAATGCAGAGTCTGTAACAGACGCAGAAGCAATTGTGCATGCAGAGTTCAAAGACTACAAACATGAATTTGAAGTAAAGTCAATTTCACAGTCTAGAGTAATCGACGTATTAACCGCTTAATAAATAGATACTATGGCCAAGAGAATCAAGAAAAGAAAATTTTCAAATAACCAATTAGTTGTATTTCGATTTGGCGATAGAAAAATTGTAGGCAACGTTGTTTTTGTTAAGCCTGTAGGTAAGCAGTTTATTTATGATGTCGCTGCTGAGGACGGTAAGACATATTACGAATTAACAGTAGACGGACCCGTTAATAATTCTATCGATACTTATTTGACAAAGCTATTTTATCAAAAATATAAAATAGATGAGAGTGCTATTCCAGAAATTGAAGATGACACTCCTTCAATCAATTCAAAGAAGTTAGTAGAGTCTATTATCGAAACTCCTGAAGAAATAGAAGAAGATGAAGAATACGAATTAGACGATGAAGATTCTTTATTATTTACAGAAGAGGATGCAGATCCCAATTATTAATCAATTAAAAACAAAAAAAATGAAAAAAGTATTTTTAGCATTAGCAGTAGTAGCTTTAACAATTGTATCTTGTAAAAAAGCAGATACCGTTAACGATCAAATCACTGATTCAGTAACTGTTGTAGATTCTACTCAGGTTGATTCTACTCAAGTTGATTCGGTAGCAGTGGATACTGCAGCAGTAAAATAATTTACCAATGCTCGCTGTTAGGTGACGCAATAAGCTGACGAACAAGGGTTAATAGTAGCGGCAGTCACAAACCAGTAACCCTGAAAGACCAAGGTTGGTAAAAAAAGAATCGGTTGGTGTAAGATCTGGAGTTCCAGGCAAAGGTTAACATGGGTAGCATTCGCCGCCTAGATAAGGGTTCGAATCCCTTACCGATTCCAAAATTAAAAAGTATGACAAGTTTCGAATTTAACAAAAAGTATGAAGATTATTTAGAAAAAGGACACTATGGATTAGCAATTAACATTCCTTCAGTAGTCGACTATCTTGATAAGAAATTTCAAGAACTGATACAAGTGCCAGGATTTAAGTACAGCCAAATCAAGTTGAAGTTTAATATGTCAAGATTTTATTGTGAACCTCGCGATATTGATTCTTATGAGATTGAAAAAGAAATTGATAATTTAATAAAAAAGTATGATGATGATAATTGTTAATTACCTATTTATAGGAGCTGTGCTAATGTTTTTAGTAGATTCAATGTCACATTGGATGCAAAAAACTAAAACTAATTCTAATAATGATTATGCTTTCACTAATACAGAAAGAATTATAGTAATTGCATTTTGGCCAATAGTTATTCTTTTTGCTGTAATGAATATTATTTTCAATAGAACTAATCAAAATTAATATGAAAATAGCAGTTATAGCACACGATGGTAAGAAAGCAGATATGGTAGCTTTCATAATGAAAAGATTAGACTTCTTCAGTAGGGTTGAAATAATCGCTACAGGTACTACAGGAAAACATATTGAGCATGCAGGTCTAAAAGTACAATGTTTGAAGTCAGGGCCATTAGGAGGTGACGCGCAAATTGCTTCTTTTATAGCAGACGGTAAGGTTGACGGAGTTATTTTCTTTATCGATCCTTTAGATGTTCTACCACATCAAGTAGATGTAAACATGTTACTTAGAATTTGTAATGTATATAACACTCCATTAGCGACTAATTACAAGACAGCAATATATGTTATAAATGGATTAGAAACAAAATTGAATAAAAAATGAAAGACCAGTATGTAATTATAGACCTTAGAAATATGGATTTCATGAAGGATAAAGACGGTAAAATTAACTATTATGATACTGAAGAAGATGCTTGTCTTGTATGTGGTATGTATGAATTTGAAAATGCCTGGGTAATGAAATTAATTTATAATCACATAGAAGAAGATATGCAATCATGGGAGTAACAAACAAATATGTAGACTTTATACTTGATAATATAATTCAAGATTCTATTACAGTACAACTTTATAAACCAATGGAAGATGGAGCTAGAATGTATGTTAAGTTAGGCCCGATGATACATTGCAAAGTAAAAATTAGTGTAATTGAAAAGTATACTCGATCTGCTAAACTCAAATTAACTTTTGATAAGTATGAACATGAAGATATCTTTTTTATTCCTTTCAGCTCTAGTCCAGATTCAATTGAAACAAAAACTCGTAAAAAGATAGAAAATATCGTTAATAAAACTTTTATCAATGATAATAGAACTGAAGATATTAAGCAGATGTATGCTGACAAATATAGAAATTTCGCAGAGTCTTTATCAAAATTTATAAGTGAGAAAAAGGATGTTGAAGACAAAGAACAAATTGGAAGAAAATATACTCACGAAGAAAGAAATGAATTATTAATACAGGCAATGGGTGAAGAAAGATATAATAAAGCTCTTGATGAATTAGTGCCCTTTGGAGGAGGATTGAGTGAATATTATGATTTATATAAAATTCCATATACAACAAATTAAGTTATGAAAAAGTATAATAAATCAAATAATCCATTAACTTGGGACTGGCCTGTAATTATCGTATGGGCAGTTATATTTACAGTAGCATTTAACATATTCAAATTTTTATTGTCAGCAATATGTTAGGAGTAGTAGCTGGTAATTTTGATGTTATACATCCAGGTTACATTAAAATGTTTAAAGAATGTAAAACAAATTGTGATGAGTTTGTTGTATTGCTACAAATAGATCCTACTATTGAACGTCCTGAAAAATGTAAACCTGTTTTAGATTATTTAGATAGGATAGAAATTTTAGAGTCCATAAAATACATTGATAGAGTATATGTATATGAAACTGAAAACGACTTATATACGTTACTCAAAGCACTCCGTCCGGATATCAGATTCCTTGGCGATGACTATGTAGATAAAAAATATACAGGAGATGATTTGTACATTCCAATATGGTGGATAGGAAGATCTCATGGATGGTCAACTACTAAATTCAAAGAAGCAATTTCCAAACAAGTAGAGGTTCAAAGATTACAAAAATTAACTGCCAAATAATTTGGTTAATTGAAAAGAAATACTTAAATTTATAGTATGAAAAGAATATATTTAGACGACGTAAGAACACCAGTTGGTCCAGGTTGGATTGTGGTAAGAAACTATGAGCAGTTTGTTGATACTGTAACTTTCCATGGTTTAGATCAAATTGATTTAATCTCTCTTGATCATGATTTAGGCGATTCAGCAATGGCAGAATGGCACAAGAATGTGTATCATAATTACACTTTGAATTACGATAATATCACTGAAAAAACAGGAATGGATTGTACTAAATGGTTAGTTGAACAATGGTTAGATGGTCAGCCAGTTGTAGACGTAGTTATTCATTCTGCTAATGCAGTTGGTAGTGCAAACATGATGGGTTATATTAATAATTACAGACACGTGCATAGATTACCTCAAAATTGTGTACGAGTTCAAATAGAACATACAGTATAAATTATGACATTAGAAGATACTTTAAGACAGAACTTAACAGGTCATTTATCAGACGAAAAGTCTGAAGTTGATGTACAAATTGCAGCTAAAATTGCAGAAGAGTTTGCTATCCAATTCCATTTATGGATGTTAGCAAATGACACTCAAGAAAATGCAGAAATATTTTTTGGATATTCAGATGAAGATATGATGGAAGTGTTTAAACAACAATTAGTTTAATGACAGAGGTATTGCATATCATAGGGATCTGCCCGGACCACTTTGCTCACAATAATTTAATTGAATTTTGTATGGCAAATAGTTCAGAATTTTCTTGGTTATATCAAAAATTTTGCTTATCTTTATCTAAATTAATAAATAAAAATTATGTCAGCAGAAAGTAACACTTCAGTAGATATTGAATTATGGATCAAAAAAATTATAACATCAATTGATCATCCTACACAATTTAAAGCAGCTAGAAAATTAATTGCTCGTTATATGGTTAGATTGGAACAAGATGGATTGAGTTGGTATATCAGAAATCACATTGATAATAAATTTGATGCATTAATTACAAGACAGCGTCAAACTTTACAAGATAACTTAAATGCGAAATCAAATGGCTAATACAAAAATAACAATAGAGCTTAATGACAACCAGCAAGCTCAATATGACGATTGGTGTGCTACCATTAAAAAATTATATGGTAAAGTTGGCAATACAACCTGGTCTGTTTCTGATTGTGGAATTGGGCAAACTATCAAAGTATATAACGACCTTACAAAATTGACATTGGATTTAACAGATATGGATTCTTGGTAATGAAAGTATTATTTTTAGACAACGACGGAGTAATTTGCCTTTCTAATAATTGGGGAGGTAGAAGTAAGAAAATGCAAAAATATCACAAAGCGAACCCAGAGTGGGACAGAATGTATAAGTCTGCTCCTATAGATGTTCGCTTTGATGATTTTGATAAAAAAGCAGTTAAAGTTCTAAATTCTATATTAGAAGAAACAGGAGCAGAAATTGTAGTATCATCCGATTGGAAGAAGCATGCAACCCTAGAGGAGCTAGGAGATTATTACGAATCTCAAGGAATCATCAAACGTCCTATTGCATTTACTCCTTCCTTTATCGGGTGTGATAAACCTGAAGGATTTGAATGGTTTAGACCTTTACAATACGAGCAAGAGCGCAGTTTAGAAATTGCACAATTCGTAAAAGATCATCCCGAAATTACTCATTGGGTAGCAGTAGATGATTTGAATATGGCTGTTGAAGTATTAGATTTTTCAGTGCCATCTACTAGAGTTTGGGGAGTAACAAATTTTGTACTTACTCCATCATCCACTGAAGGAATCAAGCAACAAGGAGTAAAAGAAAAAATACTAAAATTTCTTAAATAAGATTAGGATTTAAGGAAAATTTATCTTATCTTTAAGTATTAATAAAAAAAGATATGAAAATAGTAGCAAAAAATATTTGGTTTACATCCGATTCCCATTTTGGACATACCAATATTTGTAGAGGAGTTTCTAAATGGAACACAGGAGATGAAGAAGAGTTTATTAAGGCTACTCGAAATTTTCCAGACTTAGAAACAATGAATGAGCACATTGTTGAGAACATTAATAATTGTGTCGGAGAAAATGATTGGTTAATACATCTTGGAGATTTTTCTTTTGGAGGAATTGAAAATATTGAAGTTTTTCGTTCTCAAATCAAATGTAAAAACATTGTATTGATTTTAGGAAATCACGATCATCACATTGAAAAAAACAAAGACAATGTCAGAAAACATTTCACTCATGTTGCTCACTATGAGGAACTAGATGTGACTCTAGAAGCAAAAACCGGTACTGAAAAGCACAAATTTGTTCTTTGTCATTACCCAATTGTATCTTGGAACAATATGCCAAGAGGAGCATTTATGTTGCATGGTCATCAGCATTTGAAAGGCGATGCTAGATTTGGAGAAGGAAGAAGAATGGATGTTGGAATGTGCGGGTCTCCTGAATTTAGACCTTACCATATTGACGAAGTTTTAGAATTGTTAAGTGGAAGAGATTCTAGAGAAAGACATTCTAGAGACGAAAAATAAAATAATTGGCTCTGCAGGGCCAGGATAGGTTGGTTAAAGCGTGACTGTCATCGCACAGGGTTCGAATCCCTGCTATCCACTAAACTAATGGGAAGTGGCATTGATAGTATGCATCTTTTAAAGAGTTGTCCCCGAGTGGGAGTGTACGGACAAAAAGTCAACATCCAGGGAAATCGTTATTGGGTGTCACATGTAGGTGGTAACGAACCTCGTATCTTGGTGTAACAACACACCATTAGTTTAAAATAGTCAGGTGGCGGAATGGTAGACGCTAATTTTGAAATGTGAGGTATAAATACTAGTTAAGTACACGCTAGGAACAGATATAAAATACCATACAGGTTCGATTCCTGTCCTGACTACTAAATTAAAAATTATGAGAATACTTTATTTAACATTAATGTTAGTGTCAATGTCTACATTTTCACAAAACATTATCATTGGAGATTCACAGGTGCCATATATTGATACCCAGACTTCTAAAGCGTATAGAGTACCGCAATTGTGGAAAGGCGGAATCGGTGCATCTGAATTAACTAAAATGGTTAATAACTATCCAATTACGCCTTCTATAAAAAATGTAGTGATTAGTATTGGCACTAACGATAGATTTCAAGGCAATGTAGTGCAATTATTTTCAGCACTTAAACGTAAATTTCCAAACGCTAAATTTTATGCAGTGCAAGGTTCATGGGGTTGGGGAGGAGTAAGATCTATTTCTAGCTCGACTGTGTATAAATATTATTTACAGTTTCAAACTCAAGGAGCTATAATAATAAAACCTGCAATTGGACCAGGAGATCCGCACGGGCCAAAAGCATCTTATAATTTAATAGGTAAAAGTTTAGATAAAATACTTTAATATGGATTATAAAAACGAAATAGATAAAATTATTAATCAGTTAGATGCATTTTCAAATACATGGATTGGTCAGTATATTTTTAATTTTTTAATAGGCATAGCTATTATATTACTAATAGGTACTGGATTATATTTAGGAGCTGCTTTTGTAACTTGGTCATTTCCTTCATTAAAATGGTTTTTAAGTGGGTCTAATTCTCTATACAGAATAATTGTATTAGTATATGCTTTCGCAGTATTTATAGGTACTATAGATAATGGAGATGATTATCCTATGTAAAAATACTTTAAAAAAGATTTGGTTCCTACAATATAATTTCTTATCTTTATGTATAGAAATTAAATAATAAGACATATGAAAAATGATTTTCAGTTATTAAGGTTGATGGTAGACGAGTTGAACTCGACTAATAGCACAAATGACAAACGAGATATTTTATCGAAATATGACGACGAGTTTATTAAGAAAGTAATTTATTACACTTATAATCCGACATTTCAATATTATGTAACTCCTGACAATTTAGAGAAGAATTACTCTAATGATTTAGGTAAGGTTGTTAAATATAGTGATTTATTTGAATTGTTAGATGCTTTGAAATCTAGATCAATCACAGGACACTTGGCTATTAATTCAGTCAATGATTTTTGTTATGACAATGAAAAGTATAAAGATTTAATCTATAAAGTAATAGGTAAAGATTTAGAAATTAGAATGGGAGACTCTTTAATTAATAAAGTATTCCTTGACTTAATTCCAACCTTTGACTGTGCTTTGGCTACCGATTTTGATAAGGTGCAAGTAGACTTTGCCAAAGATACCTTTTTTGCTTCTAGGAAGTTAGACGGTGTTAGATGTTTAGCAGTAGTAGATGATATGGGTGCTGTGACTTTATGGTCTAGACAAGGTAATCAATTTCTTACCCTAGAAAAGGTAGAAAAAGAAATAGCTTCTATAGGTATGCGTGATGTGGTATTTGACGGTGAAATTTGTTTAGTAAATGCCAATGGAGATGAAGATTTCCAGGGTATTATGAAGCAAATTCGTAAGAAAGACCATCAAATTGACAGTCCTAAATACCTAATCTTTGACACTATTTCCGGAGATGAGTTTAGAACTAAAACGGGTACTCTTAAATATTCAAGCAGATATGCTAGATTAGGAGAGATCTTTTTTGACCCTTCTAGGTATAATCACTTAAAAGTAGTTACTCAGACAGTAATTGCCACTGAAGAAAGATATGTTGAGATGATGTCTGAAGCCGATCGTTTAGGTTGGGAAGGATTAATCTTAAGAAAAAATGTTGGTTATGAAGGTAAGCGTAGTAAAAATATGCTTAAATGTAAATCGTTTAAAGATGCTGAATATAAAGTAAAAGCTTTAGAGTTTGGCCCTTTTAGAATGATTGAAAATGGATTGGAAATTACCAAGGAAGTTTTAACCAATGTGATTATTGAACATAAAGGAAATGAAGTGTCAGTAGGTTCAGGATTTACAATTGCTGAAAGAGAGTATTTTAAAAATCATCCTGAAGAGTTGTGTGATAAGATTATTACCGTTAAGTATTTTCAAGAGACTCAAAACCAGGCAGGTAATTGGAGTTTGCGTTTCCCGACAATTAAAGTAATTCACGGAACTAAAAGAACAGTATAATGGATTCGAAACCAGCACCAATGAAAAAGCCTAAATACAAAATAGGTGAATTAGTATATGTAAATTTTTTAGGGTCTCCTAAATTAAGTAGACTAATTGAATTGCGTGGTAAACATGGCAGAGATCAGGACCGTTGGATTTATTATGCAGTCGATGTTAATGACGGCACAGTATATCCAAATGTAGGAGTAGGTAATACAGAAAAGACATTTAACATTAACATTGAAAAAACTAAAGAATTGAAATGATAGAAGTTTTATTAAAAATAGCTTTAAGCATGGTGCTTTGGGTAGTAGTAGCAAGAGTATTTTTATATTTCGGTAAAAAAATATTTAAAGATTAGGATACTCCAAAAGGTTATCTTATATTTATGAAGTAATTAAAATTAAATAGTCAATATGGCAACAGTACAAAAACGTTCGAGACAATCGAGAGCATTAGATATGCTTGAAGCTCAATTAAAGAGTGGAGTGAAAACTGAAAAGAAAACTTACGATGTTAAACTTCCTTTAACTGATTCTGATCGAAGAAGAATTGAAAAGGAAATAGATATCTTAAAATCTAAATTAGTTTAATTGCATGGCTCTTAAAGTAGATAATAAAATTTATTTAAGTTGGGATGACGTAAATGATTTAGTTGATATCCTTTGTGAAAAGATTATAACTGAACAACCTCAAATTGATTCTGTATTTGGATTTGCGAGAGGTGGATTGATCCCGGCAGTAATGGTATCACATAAATTAGGTTTGACCTGGTCGAATGTTATGTTACCTAATACTCTAGTAATAGATGATATTTGTGATACAGGGCATACATTGAAAAATTGTATAGGAGGTTATACCGCAGTGTTGCATCATAAACCGCATACTGCTTGTTTAACTCCTACCATATATGCTTCACTGCATGAAGGTGATGAATGGATAATTTATCCATGGGAAAGAAATGATTCTGCACCAGTGCAAGATTATTTAAAATAATATAAAAAAACCGCCTGTAAATATAGCTAGGTGCATATTTATATTAAATAAAAAAATAAAATGAAACAAGTCCATACATATCAATCACAATCGTTTAGAATGCTTCAAGGAGCAGGAGCTACGATATGTAATAATGATGTGATTGTAGGCTCTTTACGTAATGATAGTATTACATGGGAACCGAAACAAAGAAATACTAAAACCGGGATATGATATAGGTAATTTACATATTACTATAATTTAAGCCTCGGACCAAAATATCCGGGGCTTTTTTATTGACCAGGTCGTAAAATAAATTAAAAATAAATTGAAAAAGATTAGGATTTAAGAAATTAATTACTTATCTTTATGTATAGGAATTAGGAGGAGTAGGTGTTATTACCTTTCTAGGATAAAGATTTCCTTTTATGACGTAAGGTGCATAATTCTTAATTT
>Ga0114967_10001299_pt1 | contig 20801 bp, 18 predicted proteins | sample M_130628_MF_Meta_FD_92639 | JGI IMG/M metagenome (GOLD analysis project Ga0114967, IMG submission 92639) | Freshwater microbial communities from Lake Montjoie, Canada to study carbon cycling - M_130628_MF_MetaG | ecosystem: Environmental > Aquatic > Freshwater > Lake | place: Lake Montjoie... | reverse complement strand
AGCAAGGGCCGGTAATGTTATTGGCGGTGGCGATTGGTCGGAAGATCGTCTGATCCCTGATATTGTAAGGGCAGCACAGCTAAGTGAAGATGTCACACTGAGGAATCCCAATGCGGTTCGACCTTGGCAGCATGTTTTAGACCCAATTTTTGGATACCTTTTATTGGCTAAAACCATCGATGAAAAGGGTACTGGATATTGCCAAGCTTACAATTTTGGACCACGAACCGACGAAGCAAAAACTGTCTTTGAAGTATGTGAAACAATCATGGCGCAATTATCTGCAGGTAAAGTGATCATTGAAGATCAGAAAATCACAAAACCACACGAAGCCGGATTGCTCACATTGGATATTTCCAAATCGCTGATAGAATTGGGATGGAGTCCAATATGGAACTCAGATGAAGCGCTAAAAAGAACTGCGAATTGGTACAAGAACTTTTTAAAATCTGATAGTGTGATAAGATTAATGAAGAACGATATTAATTTTTTTCTTAGCAATGAATAAATTTGAATATAAAAACATCTCGTCAGACAATCTGAGAGAACAATTGAGTGCTGTAATAGCCAAAAATATCCATCAAGAAATTGTTCCAGGACGTGATTATATTCCTGTAACGGGTAAAGTTTTGGATATAGACGATATTCTTCACGGAGTTGATGCTACATTAGATGCTTGGCTTACCACAGGGCGATATGCCAAAGATTTCGAAAAGAATTTTGCGACATATTTTGGTAGCAAAGCAGCCGTTTTGGTAAACTCCGGTTCTTCAGCAAACTTGGTGGCATTTTACTCACTCACCTCGCCCAAGTTGGGTGAAAGGGCGATCAAACCTGGAGACGAAATCATTACTGTAGCTGCGGGTTTTCCCACCACGATCAACCCGATGATTCAATTTGGTTGTATCCCTGTGTTTGTGGATGTAGACATACCAACTTATAATATTAATGTTTCATTAATTGAAGAAGCTATCAGCCCAAAAACGAAAGCCATAATGATTGCCCATGCTTTGGGTAATCCATTCAATTTAGCAGTTATTACTGAGTTGGCTGCTAAATACAATTTATGGTTGGTTGAGGACGATTGTGATTCTCTTGGAGCCACATACAATGGTCAAAAGACAGGTACTTTTGGTGATTTGGCTACAGTTTCTTTCTATCCCGCTCACCACATTACCATGGGAGAAGGCGGTGCAGTGCTGGTGAACAATTTGAAATTACTCAGACCGGCATGGAGCTTCAGAGACTGGGGTAGAGATTGTTATTGTGAAACTGGTAAGGACAATACTTGTGGCAAACGTTTTGATTGGCAACTAGGAGATTTGCCTTGCGGATATGATCACAAATACACATATAGTCATATTGGTTTCAATTTGAAAGTGACAGATACCCAGGCCGCCATAGGTTTGAACCAGTTGCGTAAAGCCGACAGATTTGTGGCCAAACGACGTGAAAATCACAAGGCATTATACGATTTGATAAAGCCATTGGAGGAACATTTTATTTTACCTGAGGCAACTCTGAATTCAGATCCATCTTGGTTTGGATTTATGTTAACTGTGAGACCTGAGAGCAAGATCAATAGAAATGAACTTGTCCAATATTTAGAAGCTAATAAAATTGGCACTCGATTATTTTTTGGCGGTAATATGCTTAAACAGCCCGCTTATCAGAATATTAATCATCGAACAGTAGGGTCACTCGACAATTGTGATTTGATAATGAATAATTCTTTCTGGCTGGGCGTTTGGCCAGGTTTGGGAATTAAAGAATTTGATTATATAAAAAATAAAATTAGGGAATTTGTAAATGGAAATGGCGAGTGAATTGATTATTATTTTAATGAAGACTGTTTGTTCATTTGAAGTCAAGAGTATCATATTCCCTTTTTCTTCCTCCATTAAATAATTTTTTCTACTTTATAATACCCGAAATTAATTAAAAGAGTATTGTTTAAATAAAAAATAATGACTATCAAGATACTAGATTGCACACTCAGAGATGGGGGTTATGTAAACGATTTCGCCTTTGGTGAAGAAAGCAAATCTGTAATATGTAAACACCTAATTGATGCTGACATTGACATAGTTGAACTTGGCTTCTTAAAGACAGGAAAACATAATCCTAATTTATCCATGTACGACAAAATTTCTGACGCAGAAAAATACATTGTCCCAACTAAAAGTCATCAATCATATTGTTTAATGGTTAGGCCAGATTGGTTTGATATAAACTTACTCGAGAGTGCAAAAGAAAAAATACATACTTTGAGATTTGCTTTTCATGGCAGAGATTTAGATTTGACTTTGAGGCAGGCAAAAATTGCGAGGGAGCTTGGTTATTCGATTTATTTGAATCCTGTTAATATTACGAGTTACGAAGAGGATAAACTCATCCTACTACTGACAAAGATGAATGATTTTGCCCCGGATGGAGTAAGTATCGTAGACACATTTGGATCGTTGTTGCCAAACAATTTCAAAAGAATTTTAAATATTTTCCATAATAATTTAGAACAGAATTTAACACTTGGATTGCATTTACATGAGAATTTATCCTTATCAATGGGGCTTGCGAGTTTTTTTTTAAATGAAATGATGGACCAAAGGAATTTAGTAATTGATTCATCATTATTAGGTATGGGTCGAATTCCAGGAAATTTGTGTACTGAATTGATTTCAGGTTTATTAAACGAGGAATATGGAAGAACTTATAATCAAAAAATTATTTATCAAGTTTTAAGCTCGGAAATACAGCCACTTAGAGAGAAATTTGTTTGGGGATATTTACCCCAATATGCAAAAACAGGATTTGAAAAGGTTCACAGGGATTATGCTGAATATTTGATTGAAAGTACAAATTTTTCGATAGAACAAATATTTGAGGTTATTGAAAAAATTTCAATAAATGGAGAAGGTAATGAATTTAAACAAAGTGTCGCATTAAAATACATTAGCTAATTAATCTCAGATATGAAAGTAAAGGTTTCAGATTACATCGTTAAGTTTTTTAAAAATAAGGGAATTAACAAATGTTTCGCAGTAACAGGGGGGGGGGCAATGCATTTGAATGACAGCTTTGGTCATGATAGTGACTTCGAAGTAGTATACAATCACCACGAACAAGCTTGTTCAATTGCCGCTGAGGGATATGCGCAAGTAACCGGCAACCCTGCAATTGTCAGTGTAACGTCTGGCCCGGGCACAACAAATGCACTGACTGGTGTTCTTGGTAGTTGGTTGGATTCAATACCTATGATAATTATATCAGGGCAAATGAAAAAGGATACATTAATAAGTTCGAATTCATTGAAGCTAAGACAATTGGGTTTTCAAGAATTCAATATTGTTGATTGTGTGAAAACTATGACAAAGTATGCTGTGGTTTTAGATAATCCGAATTATTTAAATTACCATTTAGAAAAAGCATATTATGAAGCTACAACAGGAAGAAAGGGGCCCGTTTGGCTTGATATCCCCGTTGACATTCAAGGTCTAATTATTGATGAGGGAGATGTTTCTCCATTGAAATTCCCCAAACATTTGTTACTGAATTCAGAAGTTGAATTTCGGTATGTTTTCGAAAAGCTGGATAATGCTAGGAAACCAGTTTTGCTCGCAGGATATCAGATTCGCATGGATAATGCACACGATGATTTTTTGAAATTAGTAGATTTTTTAGGAATTCCGGTGGTAACCGAATGGAACAGTCATGATTTATTAGAAGATAGTCACCCACTAAATGCTGGCCGTCCGGGGACAATTGGGGATCGTAATGGAAATTTGGTTTTGCAAAATTCTGATTTGATAATTGCTCTCGGATGTCAATTGTCAATTAGACAAATTAGTTACGAATGGAGTAATTTTGGCAAGAATGCCTATATAATTGGCATTAATTATGAAGTTGAAGAATTGATTAAGCCGACATTAAATATCGGTTATGTAATCAATGCTGGAATTAAGGATTTTATAAACGAATTATTGAGCGTGGATTATAAATCAGAGCATTCTCAATTTTCTGGCTGGTGTTTATGGAGCAAGTTGATGAAAGAAAAGTATCCAATTTATAAAGAACGGATTAATAACAATAGCAGAATTCTAAGCGTTTATGAATTTTTTAATAAGTTTTCAGAGAATGTAATTGGCAATTCAGTTACGGTTTTAGCGAATGGCGCAGCTTGTGTTGCTGGTTTGCAAACAATACAAATTGGAAAAAATCAAAGACTTTTTACAAATGCGGGAGCCTCAAGCATGGGTTACGCTATATGCGCAGCCATTGGCGCATCAATAGCAGTAGGTAAACAAAGTAGGGTTTATTGTGTCGAGGGTGATGGGTCAATTCAGATGAATATTCAAGAATTACAAACAATTATTCATAATTCATTGAATATTAAATTGTTTTGGATAAACAATGGAGGTTACCACTCCATTAAACAAACGCAAAAAGGAATGTTCAAAGGCGACGATCGGGGGTATTGTGGCGCTGATATTCTCAGCGGTATTAGTTTTCCTTCAGCAGAAAAAATCGCATTTGCCTATGGTATCCCATATTATAAAATTGACAGCGAAGTTTCAATTGAAAAAATTATTGATCAAATTAATTCAATTGATGGTCCCACTTTGTGTGAAGTCGTTACAGATCCAAATGAGGATTTTTGTCCGAAATTAGTTTCCAAATTGAACGAAGATGGATCATTTTCAACACCTTCGTTAGAAGATATGTATCCATTTTTAACTGAGAATGAAATGACCGCTAATCTTAAACAGTTAGAGTCCATGATTTCAATGTCGAACTTTAAATGAGAGATACATTTTTAGTTTACGGTTCTGAAACAAATTTCAACAGTCGTGCATGTGATTTGTTGAGGCGCGATTACAAGGTTATCAAATATGAGAGTTTGTATGTGTATAACGAAAATGGTTTACTATGCGTAGATCCTAGTTTAGTTGATAAATTATTATCTCAAATCAAGCTTTTCAAAGTTAGATACTTTCTTTTCTCATCTGAGTGTTTATTGTTTTTTAATAACGATGAAGATTTTTTTATTTTGTTAAAATTGCTAGATGCAATAAAATTTGAATACCCAGATGTTAAATTGTTATTTGCGGCGTTTGAATTTCCAAACCCACTGCGACTGGAAAATGGATTCTACAACAATAAATTATTTAAACAACATTTCGAAGCACTTAAATTATTTTGTATCGAATCAAACTGTTTATTGTTCGAATACAAAACATACTTTACACATATTGAGTCCATATTACAAATAAATCCACTCGGAATTGTTTCGGACACAGTTCCTGTAATTAACGGAAGTCATGCGGATGACATTGTGTTACAAATTATTGAGGCTGCGAATTCTGATGCTAGCATTTGCACAACTGTTAAAGAGTATGATTTTAATTTAGTTTCCTACAGAGATTCTAAAAATCTTATTTATCAAAATCATAAGAAGGTTGATGAAAATAATATAGGATCTAAAGAAATGATTTTGGCGCACCAGAAAGAATGTGCAGTGGAAGTTTTATATAGAAAAGAGCCTGGTGAAAAGGTGAATGATAAACTTATAGCTGATATCAGGATGAATATGGGAATAGAATTATTCAAGGAAATTCCCGAAAACATAACAAAGAAATTAGAATTAGTAGTCCCAGTGCCGGAGACTGGCAAATACTACGCACAGGGATTTTCTCTAATATCAAAAGTTCCCTACGTCGAGGCCATCTTTAAGCGGCAGGATATGGGCCGCAGTTTTGATATTACCGATGTAAATAATCGAAATTCATTTATTACGAAGAAGTTGGGAATTTATCCCGAATTAGTGTCGAATAAAATTGTAGGAATTGTTGATGAGGCAATTTTTACAGGTTCTACCTTGAAAATTGTAATACATTTATTAAAAGCGGCAAATGTTAGAGAGATTTATTTATTTATTCCAAGCCCACCCTGTAAAACGCAATGCAAATTCAATATGCAGCCTGATAGAAGTATGTTGTTGAGTTATGTATCTATTGAAAATTTAGCTGGTTATTTTAATGTGAATGGTATATATTTACAAAACGTGCGGAAATTTCAGAATATTATGGTAGATTCCAATCATGCTTGTATTAACTGTTTTAAATAATTGCAAATGGAGAATTTGATAGCTATTATTCCAGCCCGAAAATCAGATAATATTTTACCAGGTAAGAATTTGTTGCCAATGGGTGATACAAATTTGTTGGAAATGAAAATTAAGCAGTTAAAATTGGTGCCTCAAGTTGATAGAATAATAGTATCTTCCGATTGTGATGAATATTGTAGTATTGCTTCACAGAATGGTGTTTCCTATGATTTGAGACCAATTGACCTAAGTATGATTGAGACAGATTTTGGGGACTTTGTAAATTATATTGCTTCGAAATATTTGTGCAATCATATTATGTGGGCTCCTACAATTACTCCATTTATTAATAATTTGGACTATTCAACGCTCATAAAAAAATATTTTATCGCCCTAAATGATGGGAATGATTCATTAATTACTGTTAATAAACTTAGAAGAAATATTTTGGACGATAATGGTCCTCTTAATTTCACATCTTCGAAATCAGATTTCGTAAATTTGCCAAATATGTTTGAATATGTAAATGGTGTATCAATTGCTAAAAGATGTGATATGATAAATTGGAAATACAATTGGGGTAGAAATCCTATAAAAATCGAATTAGGGAAAATTAAAAGTTTTGATATTTGTGATGAGGAAGATTATTCTTTAGCTAAGATGATATTTAATTCATTAAATGAGTAATTCCATTGTTATTTCGGGAGCAACTGGATGTATTGGGTTTGCTTTAGTTGATTATTTTATTAAAAATGGTCACAAAGTATTAATAATTTTAAGGCCAAATTCTAGTCGAAATCATATATTCGAAGGTTTTTCAAATATAACTATATGTCATTGTGAATTGGACGGATATGATGATTTGGAAATTGAAGGTGTATTTGATGTGTTCTACCACTTTGCTTGGGACGGAGGTAAAAATAGGGATGATTTTGATACTAATTTAAATAGCGCTAGGAGCGCTGCCGATGCTGTTGAACTTGCAATAAGATTGGGGTGCAAATTGTTTGTAGGTGCCGGATCTCAGGCAGAATGTGGTCTACAGAATATGCCTATTTCTGAAAGTACTATTTGTAACCCGGTTAGTGCTTTTGGTATCGCTAAATTGCTATCTTATCATTGGACGAAGTTGGTATGTAGAAAACATGGTATACGCCATTGTTGGTTGCGAATTCTAAGTGTTTATGGGCCTTATGACGGTAATCAGACATTAATTAATTCTACGATTATTAATTTTATTAACAACGAGCCACAAAAATTTACTGATGGTGAACAACTCTGGGATTACATATACAGTGAAGATGCGGCAGATATTATTGGGAAAATAGGTTTATCAAATGAGAGTACCGGAATTTATATAATTGCGAGTGGTAATGCAATTAAGTTAAAATATTTAATTACGACAATAGCAAATTATTTCGAGATGGACATTAGTTCATTCTTAGGTTTAAAAAAGAAAATGGATAATTCTATTGATTATTTATGTGGTGACACCTCAAGATTGAACTATGAGTTTAATTGGAGCCCGAAAATCAGTTTTAATAGGGGAGTTGAAAAAACAATAAATTATCTGAGATCACAAAATGCATAATACCACTGTTCTTAGTCTGTGGCGTGGTAAAATCATTGTTTTTGTTTAAGTGGGTTGTTTTTTCATTATAATTAATATTTGATATTTTCGCAAAATTCATGATAAAAGCTGTAATATTTGATTTTGATGGTGTCATTGCTGATACAATGGATAATAATTTTCTTGCTTGGTGCTGGGCACTTGAATATAATAATTTTAGTAACTTAGCAAAGTTTGATTTCTTTTTATTAGAAGGCAAGGACAGGTTTGAAATAGCTAGTGCGTTAACTGGATCTAGCAGTACTGAGATGATAGCTAAATTGGTTGCGGCGAAAGATGATTATTACCGGAGTAATTTCAGATGTGTCATATTTCCATATGTCTTGGAAATACTAACTTTTCTTAAGGATAATAACATCAAAATAGGTTTAGTGACAGGTGCATCGAGAATGAGAATTCAACATTCATTAATTGATAATAGTATAGATATTTTTGATTGTGTCATAACGGCGGACGACACGTTGGAGCACAAACCAAGTCCTGTGCCTTATTTAACAGCGATAGAAAATTTAAATATCAAACCCTCAGAAACAATTGTTATTGAAAATGCAGTGTTAGGAATCGAATCCGCTGTGTTGGCTGGAGCTAATTGTTTTGCTTTGACGACAACGATGCCGGAAACTTATTTGAACAAAGCCGATTTGGTCTTCAATAATCACTTGGAATTATTGTTATATTTAAAGTCCAATTTGTTTATGTAACGAGGATTGGGAGTTTTGGTTTTACTATATTTTATTGAAAATTGATACTAGATCTATTTAGCCGTGGGGATGAAATTAAAGTAATTGAAATATTTTCAATGCGTATTGTGGGAGTTATTTCAAATCATCTTGAATTAGTCATTGATTAAATACTACTAATAACTGAGAATATGGCAACGAGAGTAGATCTCCCAAAAAGCAAATAGAATATTCATCGTGCAATATCTAATTTGAAAGCAAAAATTTGCCAATAACACCATGATTACAGTTGCGATAACAACCTATAATAGACCTAATTATTTAAAATTAGCACTCGATGCAATTATTAATCAAACCTATTCTGATTTCGAATTGGTCATTTTGGATAATGGATCTGACAATGAGACAGTGTCGGTAATTCGTGATTTTCAAGCGAAAGACAGTAGAGTTACGGTTATTAGGAATGCCGAAAATAGTAAGGATTTTGCCAATGAGATTTTTCTACTTTTGTCAAGGAAATATTTATTATGGACCCATGATGATGATATTATGAAAGAAAATTTCTTGGAAAAAATGTTGTTTTTCATACAAAAAGATAAACTTGATTATCTAGGTTGTTCGGTTGATTACATTGATGCTGAGGGTAAATTAGTTCAGCTTAAAGAAAAAAAAATTATTTATGAGGATTTAGTAGTTTTAAAGTCTGATCCTATTATTTCCTTTTTTAATTTTGAATATCCGAGTATACCAACGGTAATCATGAACTCGGATTTTTTGAGAGAAAAGAATGTCAAATTCAATCTTGATGTCGGTCCAGCAGCTGATGCTTATTTTTTTTATGAGTCAATAAAAAAAGGTGCTAGAGTTGGTAAGTTAAAAGAAGTTCTGTACTCATATCGTTTGCATAGTTCACAGGATTCGCAGGAAAATAAATTTTTGATGGAAATTCAACTATTCAATATTTGGCTATCGGAGAATTCGACAAATTCTGTCTATATGAAATTAATGTTTGATCGATGTTTTAGTTTTTATCAAGAAGCTGTAGTTAACGGAGATGATTATAGGCAATTGAAAATACGAGAGTTTATTAATATTTTAGGGAACTCAAAATTGACAATTAAACAATGTGTTTACAAGATTGTTGATGTTAATAAGGCATTTATATTGTATGATTTATTAAGGATGTTTAGATCCATGAAAATAGGATTTTTGCATTTAAAAAAATAATTTATTTAAATGCAAAAATTCTATTTTGACTTATTGCTATTTTATTGACTCTTTCGATAATCATATCAGTTTTTAACGGCGAAAAATTTATCGCGGATGCTCTGACGTCAGTGTTTAAACAATATTATTTAGATTTTGAATGTATTGTTGTTGATGATGGTTCTACAGATAATACCAAAATTGTAGTAGATGAATTTTTGAATGAAAATAAAAATTATTTATAATGACATCTATAATAATTTCAGTTTTTAATGGTGAAAAATATATATCCCAAACATTAGATTCAATTTTACAACAAAATTATTCTGATTTCGAATGTCTAATAATTGATGATGGTTCTCTCGATAATACAAAAACAATTGCGGAAAAATATTTGCATGATAAAAGGTTTTCCTATCATTTTAAAAAAAATGGAGGATATGTCAGTGCAAGAAATTTTGGATATTCTAAAGTAAATAATGAAACAAAATACATCCATTTCATGGATGCGGATGATATTTTAGCGCCAAATTTTTATTCGATTTTAATTGAGCTATTGGAAAAAAATCCTAGAATCAATGCTGTTTGTTCAAATCATGATTTGATTGACATCAATGATCAAATAATAGGTGGGAGTAATTATAGTCCATTTATTATTCCAACGAGATTTGGATATAAAATTCTCCAAGGTCAATATTTCCGAATCCCATTTATTTCTGTGTTTTGTTGGGGGAAAATCATTGAGCCAATGGTTATTATTAGAAATTCAGCCTATTCAAAAACTGCAGGTTGGGACTCTAGATTTGGTAAAGGAAAAGGCAACATAGGTGACGGGATTTTGCTATTTGGAGAAATTGCTTTAAAAGGGGAAATTTGGTTTCTAAACCAGGTGCTTTATCATTATAGAAAGCACTCAAACCAATCAACCTCAGACCCCTTTTTAAATCAACTAGCGCAAAAAAAAGTTCTTTCCATTTGGAAAGAAAAAAATAAAAATGGATTACTAACCAACTCTGAGTATTCATATTCAACGATTTTTTTTAATACTCGTTTTCAAATAATAAATATCAAAGGAAGCCTAAAGCATCAATTAAGGTATTCCCCATTAAAATTTATGTTTTCTCTATTAACTTATGGATTGAGAATCTTAATGTCAATCCCTCTTGCCTTCTACAAAAGGCAAAAAATTTCAAGATTGTTCTGAAAAAAGCAATATTTATTCTTCCTTATTCTTCCTTATTCCCACTGGTTAATGGCGGAATGATTAGGTTTATTCATATTTTAAATCAGTTATCTAAATATACTTCACTTACGGTTTTGACTTTTGCAAATTCAGCGGAAATCGTTAAACTAACAGGTGAATTTCCGAATTTAAAACACATTAATTTTATTAGTGTTAGTCATGAAGCACAAACTCCATTTCCTTTTCTCCCCAAAAAAATTGCAGTGGCAGTTTATGGAAGATTATTATCCGGTCGATTATTAAAGCAATCAAATGGTGTATTGTTGTCCATGCTTCCTAAATTAATAGCATTGTTAAAGAATAACCAATTTGACATTGTAGTTTATGAAAATTTAGCATCGTTAGATATTGCAAGAAAAATTAAAAGTAAATATCCGAAAACGCTCCAAGTGTATGATGCGCATAATTTTGATACAGAATTAGCATTTGACCAGTTTAAAAAAAATGAAGTATCAATGAGGAACTTCTCGAATATTAAGAAAACTGAGGCTGAAATTGGCAAGTACATTGATATTTTATGGACATGCAGTGAACGCGAAAAAAAGTTATTTCAGGATGCAAATAAGAAATCAATCGGCCAAATCGATGTAATCCCTAATGGGGCTATTCTTCCAGAAATCAAAGCTAAAAACCAACAAAAAGGCACCAATAAGATACTTTTTGTGGGGTCATTGAATTACAGTCCAAATGACATAGGGTTGCAATGGTTACTTGCTTCAGTCCTGCCAGAGATTTCTGAAAATTACAATCTTCAAATCGTTGGGTCTGGGTCTCCTTCGATTGAACTCATTGATTTAATTAAAAAATCCCTTAATGTTGAATTTGTAGGATTTGTTGAATCTTTGGAATCTTATTATACAAATACCGATATAGTATTAATTCCTATTTTATCAGGCAGCGGCACAAGGCTAAAGGCATTAGAAGCCATGAGCCATCAATGTGCAATAATTAGCACAGCGAAAGGTGTTGAGGGCTTGGAAATAAGTGATCAGGTTATTATTCAAGATAAACCAATTGAATTTGCTAAATCAATAGATCAAATTCTTTTAGATGTTGACTTAAAAAAATCCCTAGGTCAGAAAGCACGAAAACTTGTTGAAGACAATTATTCTTGGGAAATTATTGGTGAAAAAATATTTAAATCAATTTACTAAATGAAGTATCAACCTAGGCTTGATAGTATACGTTTTTTTGCTGTAGCCTTAGTCATTTTTTCACATTGGCTACCAAATTCTGAGTTGTTAAAATTGTTCCCAACTATGGGGCATGTAGGTGTTGGGATATTCTTTGTATTAAGTGGTTATTTGATAACCGGTGTATTAACTCGTTTAAAATCAAAAAGTCTTGGGAGGGCATTCAAAATATTTTACTTCAATCGTGTATTAAGAATTTTTCCAATTTACTACTTATTATTAGTTCTATTTTTCTTTATTGAAGTGGAGGGCTGGACGACGAATTACCTTCACTTTCTAACTTATACAACCAATTTCAGAATATACGAAATCGGAAAATGGGTTGGGCCATTTAGCCATCTATGGTCATTAGCCATTGAAGAACAATTTTATCTTATTTGGCCTATTTTATTTTTATTGATTCCGGCAGAACGTTATAATCTATTAATAGTTGGAACCTTTATAATTTCGTTAATCTTAAAAATTAATTTATACGTTAACCTTGAGAATTCATTTCTAGACATGCTTCCATTTTCACAGTTTGACCTATTCATTATTGGGGCTTGGTTAATGGTCAACAAAGAAATTCTAATCTCAAAAATTATGAAAATAAATTTCTATTGGATATCAAGCTCCTTGATATTCATTTTTATTATTGTCGTCTTTTTTTCTCGTAATTTCCTTATTTCAAATCTTACTGTAGGTCTCTTTTCTATGTTGCTTATTCTATTAACCAAATATGAAAATAGAGTTACTCAAATTTTCGAATTTAAACCTTTTGTATTCTTTGGAAAGATAAGTTACGGGCTTTACTTATTCCATAATTTCATTCCTTTATTTGAAAGAAATTTAGTTGGTACTGAAAAACAAAACATACTTTTCAATAAGGTGCTGCCAAACTTAAACTCTGCTTATTACCATTTATCCATTCAGTTGATACTATTATTGTCCGTTAGTATATTGTCTTGGTATTTAATCGAGAAAAAATTCCTGAAACTTAAAATAACAAACTACTAATGCGGGAAACACCAATGGTTTCAGTCTTAATGACTGCCTATAATCGAGAAAAATATATTGCTGAGGCAATAGAAAGTGTTTTGGCATCAACTTACAAAGATTTTGAGTTAGTAATTGTTGATGATTGTTCAAGCGATAAAACTGTAGAACTAGCAAAACAATACGAAGCCAAAGACAATCGAGTTAAAGTATTCGTTAATGAAAAGAATTTAGGGGATTATCCAAATCGAAATAAAGCAGCGTCTTACGGTCGGGGTAAATATCTAAAATATTTAGATAGTGACGATGTAATGCGAAAAGACTGTCTTGATAAAATGGTATCCCAGATGGAGCTTTATCCAGAATGCGCTTTTGGGATAAGTTCCAGAAGTTTAAACCAATCAATTATCCACACACCAGAAAATTCATACCGGATTCATTTTTTCGAAAGGGGAATCTTGGATATTAGTCCAAGTGGGAGTATAATTCGAAACGATGTTTTTAAAATAGAAAATGGCTTTTGGGAAACAAGATGTGTTAGTGATTTTGAATTTTGGTTGCGATTAGCCAAAAAATATGCAGTAATTGAGATGGAGAAGGATCTTATCTACTGGAGGGAACATGAAGGTCAAGAGATAAATCTCGGAAGAATAGAATACCTCGAGCATAACATTAATATTGTTTCTGAAAAATTAAAGGGATCTTGTTTGACAGAGGCAGAGCAAAACGAGATTTTAAAAAGCTACCGAAAAGCAACCTCTAGACAAATATTAAAGAATTTTCGCCCCCTGCATATTTTAGAGGCAATTCGTCTATTTCGGATGAATAAATTGAGTCTTTTTGATGCAATCTGATTTGGTTTCTGTGATTATCCCTGCATACAATGCAGAGGATTTTATACTAGACTGTGTACATTCAGTACTTAAGCAGTCTTATAAAAATCTTGAGGTAATTATTATTAATGACGGATCAACTGATGCTACAAGAGAAGTACTTGAATCAATTAACGACTCGCGCGTTATTATAATTAATCAAGAAAATAAAGGGTGCTCACAGGCTAAAAATATAGGCCTTCAGTACTCAAAGGGCAATTTTATTCAGTACTTGGATGCTGATGATTACTTAAGCTGCGATAAAATAGAGGAGCAAGTTAAAGTTTTAAAATTAAACCAAAATTGTACCGCAGTTTGTAAAACAATTATCATTTCAAATAACCATGAAATAAATGGTTTAGAAATTGATACAAATATCCTTATCAAAGAAGGCACTGGCAAAGAGTTTCTTTTAAGATTATGGGGCTTAAATGGTAAGCAAGGAATGGTTCAGCCCAATGCTTATTTAACGCCAAGAGCTATCATCGATCAAATAGGCCCATGGGATGAATCAATTTCGCCTTCACCAGATGAAGATGGTGAATATTTTGCCAGAGTATTATTGGCTTCTGAGAGGGTGATTTATACTGCAGGTATCAATTACTATCGAAAAATGGAAAATGCCAATTCTCTTTCTCAGATTTTTTCATACCAAAGGGCGATAAACTTATTAGATACAGTGGATTTAAAATTTCAACATCTATTAAAAATTGAAAATTCAAAGCGAGTAAAAAAAATGCATCAAATGCATATTTCCCAAGTTGCTTATCAATTTGGAGAGAGATATCCAGAAATTATTAATCGAGCGAGTAGAAAACTGAACAACCAAAAATTGATGATAAAGGAACCAACTCTTTTTGCTTTTATTATTAAAGTTATAGGATTCAAAAAATCCATTTGGCTAAAAACACTTTTAAAGTGAAAAACGAGCGATATTTTATTATTGATGGATTGAGAGGTATAGCTATTATAATAGTTTTACTATTTCATTACTTAAATAATTCGTTTTGTAATAATGTAGGTTTAAATTCTTTAGAGAAATGGATATCAAAAATCACTAGTTTTGGTTGGGCTGGAGTGAACCTATTTTTTGTAATATCAGGATTTTTAATAGGATCAATTTTATTAAAAAACAAAGATTCCAAAAACTACTTTCAAACTTTTTACATTAGAAGGTTCCTACGTATTGTTCCACTGTATTACACCTTTTTAATTGTTTTTTTATTTTTTAATTTTCTATTAGCAAATTCTGAACTTATATTATTTGAAAAACCAATCCCTATTTGGCACTACTTCTTATTTTTTCAGAATTTTTCGATGAGTCATTTTGGTAATTTTGGTCCTAATGCGTTAACTCCTACTTGGTCTTTGGCAATTGAGGAACAATTCTATTTAATAGCTCCAATAATGGTGTTTTTTTTAAGGCGAAATATTCTGTTAATAGTTTCAATTTGTCTAATATTCAGCTCCATTTTTTTTAGAGTTCTTTCTAATAATTGGTACATGGAGTACACCCATATTTTTTCAAGAATTGATTCGTTGTTAATTGGACTTATAATTGCAATAATTAATTTAAAATCAAAGGGGATTGAAAATTACTTCAAAACCAGAAGTATGGTGATTTACATGTTAATTTTTATTGTTTTATTAGTTGCTTTTCTATTCATCAGTCAAATTAATCATACGCTAATTTCTTACTTTTTTGGTGGTGTTTTAATTTTCAGTTTAAGGATTAAAGAAAGTTCCTATTATTATAAAATCATAGTTAATAAAACAACTTTGTATTTTGGGAAATATTCATTTTTCATCTATCTTTTTCATCAGTTAATAAATGGATTGTTATTTGGTTTTATTTATAATTGTAATCCTGTATTAAATTCAGTCGTCGATTATTTGATTGAGGTTTTAGCGATTTTAATTACAATGTCTCTAGCAACGGTTTCTTTTAAATTTTTTGAGTCAAAGTTTATTTCAAAAGGCCAAATATTTTCATACGAGTAAATTGCCTAAACTAGCAATCATTTCTTCCCACCCCATCCAATACAATGCCCCTCTATTTCAAAAGTTGGCAAAAGTTCCTGGAATAGACTTAAAGGTTTTTTATACCTGGGGTAAAGAAGGGGCTAAAAGTAAATATGATCCTGATTTTAACAAGGAAATTTCTTGGGACTTGCCCTTGTTGGAAGGTTATGATTTTTGCTTTTGCGAAAATTTTGCAAAAGAACCTGGATCACATCATTTTAATGGAATTAAAACGCCTAAGTTAATTTCTCAAATTGAAGAATGGCACCCCGATATTATATGGGTTTGGGGTTGGGCGTTTCAAAGTCATTTAGCACTATTAAGACACTTTAAAGGCAAAACAAAAGTTTGGTTTAGAGGAGATTCTACCCTTATAGATGAGCCTTCTGGTTTTTCTTTAAAGAAATTGCTTCGAAAAGTTTTTTTGAAATGGGTTTATAGCCATATCGACAAAGCATTTTATGTTGGCACACATAATAAGGATTACTTTTTAAAATTTGGCTTGAAAAAAAATCAATTGGTGCGTGCTCCTCATGCCATCGATAATGAGCGTTTTTCTGGAAGTCAAAGATCTACTAATGAATCGTTTCGTTTACTTTATGTAGGGAAATTAGAGCCGCGAAAAAATCCGTTTTTTCTTGAAAAAATAATGGAGCAACTCGATAATGTTGATTTCGAATTAAGTATAGTTGGCTCAGGGCCATTAGAAATCGAATTAAAAGAAAAGTTTTCAGATCACTTAAATGTTAAATTTTTAGGTTTTAAAAATCAAATCGAATTACCATCGATTTATTCAAATGCAGATTTACTCATTTTACCTTCCTTAAGCGAAACTTGGGGTTTGGCAATCAATGAATCCCTGGCATGTGGAACACCTGTTGCGGCCTCCATTTATTGCGGTGGTGCAATAGATATGATTAGCGAAGACAACGGGTTTCTATTCGATCCGAAAAAAGGAGTTGAAAGCTTTATTGAAAAGTTAGAAAAGTTCCGTTCACAAGAAAAAAAGGAATTTGTTCCGACTTTCAAAAACAATTTTAGTTACGATAAAATTATCGAGGCGGTTAAAGAAAATTTAAATTGAAAATCCTCCTCATCGGTTCTAACTACACCTGGTCTATCGAGCTTATTTACAAGCGAGAGTTAGAGGCTCTAGGCTACGAGGTAGAATTGCTTGATGTCCAAAATCAGTTTTATGATTACTATTACAAAAGTCTATTCTATAAATTGATCTATCGCATAGGTATCAGTGGAATACTAAGCAAAATCAATAAAGGCGTGCTGAGCCAAGTTTCTTCAAAGCATTACGAACTTATTTGGGTTTTTAAAGGCATGGAATTGTTCCCAGACACGCTGTGTATACTCAAATCAAAAACACAAAAACTAATTAATTACAACCCTGACAATCCTTTTATTTTTTCGGGTAAAGGAAGTGGCAATAGCAATGTAACGAAAGGTATTTCTTTATATGATTTGCACCTTACTTATGATGAATGGGTAAAGGAGAAAATTGAACGGGAATATAACATACAAACTGAACTATTGCCTTTTGGTTTTGACGAAGAAGCCATTTCTGATGAGGAACTGAATACTGTAGATGAGGTAAATGTTGTTTGCTTTTTAGGGAACCCCGACAAGTATAGGGCTTTGATCATCCAAAAATTAGTAGACCAACAAATAGAAGTGCATTTATATGGGAATGATTGGCAAAAATTCGTGAACCACAGATGCGCTATTATCCATCAACCAGTTTATGGCCAAGACTTTTACAAAACCTTGCGTAAATACCGAGTGCAGCTCAATATCATGCGTGCACACAACCTCAATTCGCATAACATGCGAAGCATTGAAATACCGGGGGCTGGGGGTGTAATGCTCGCGCCAAAAACCGCCGATCATTTGGCTTTTTTTGTATTGGGCGAAGAGATTTTTGTATACGATGATACCGAAAGCCTAATAAGTGTAACACAGCGCTTATTGAACTTAAATAAATCGGAAGTTGAGCAAATTCGAAAAAGTGCCAGAAGAAAGGTTCTTAAGGAGTTCACTTATAAAGTTCAAACAAAACGCATCCTTTCAATTGTAAATGAAGCCTAAAAAAATAGCTATTCTTCATTTCAACATTATTGAAAAATACCCACCGTTAATGAACTTCATTTTTGATGCACTTGAAGAAAATCCGGAGCTTCAAATTTTGGTATTTACCACCCAAAATATAACTAGCTATCAAACACCTCATTTTCCGAATACCAAAATTTTCCGATTCGGAAAGGTGAGTGGCAACCTTTTAGTTCGCTATTCCTCTTACCTCTATTATAATTTGCTTAGCTCCTTGATTTTACTTTTTAGTAAGGTTGCGCATGTAACTGCTTTTGAAAGTTTATCAGTATTTCCTTTATGGCTAAGAATGAAGTTGAGGCCAAGCACAAAAGCGCATCTTCATTTTCATGAATACTTGAGTGAGCCAGAACGTAAGGCAAGTTCGGGGTACATGAAATGCTTGTTTAAACTCGAAGACCAGCTTCTTAAAAACAACACTTGTAGCCAAACAAACTTAGATCGCAAACGCCTTTTCCTGGATGACAAACCCTTTGTGAAGTCTGCGCAAGTTGAGGTACGCCCCAACTTGCCCCCAAAATCGTGGTGGAATAAGTTCGGGCAATTCAAAAAGCCAAGTTCAGATGGCAAAATACGCTTGGTACATGTTGGTGCCTGTGACAATAAAACGATGTATGTCAAAGAAGTGCTGGACTGGGTGCAATCAAACCAAGATACCCTTGAACTTACATTCATTAGCCAACAACTCGACGATGCGACAAAAGCATTAATTTTAAGCTATAATTGCCCAACTATTTGTATCAAAGCCCCTATGAATTATTACGAACTTCCGAAAGAACTAATCAAGTACAATATAGGTTTGGTATTGTATAAAGGTCACATTCTAAATTATGTGTACAACGTGCCTAATAAAGTCCATGAATATCTAGTTTGTGGTCTTAAAGTTGTTTGCAGTAACAGTTTAGTTTCTACTATAAACCTAAAAAATCCAATGATCGAAGGTGTTAATTTCAATCATTTAAATAGTTTTAAAATCAATTTGAAATGACGTTTTTTCAGTATTTACTAAATAATACACCTCGGTTTAAGGGTAAGTTGCGTTTGGCTAAACTTTTAATTAGAGATAAATCACTTGCCAGAACATTCTATACAAAAAGTGGGTTACTAATAACGGCTCCTAATCTTCTAGAAAATGTATCTTTAGAAATATATGTTTACGGCATTTATGAAAAAGAAACCATTGATTATATTGTCCAAAGTACTCCAAAAAATGGAACATTTATTGATGTCGGGGCTAATATTGGTGCCATTTGTTTGGAAGTTGCCAATAAACGAAAAGATGTAAAGGTATATGCCTTTGAGGCATCTCCTAAAGTATTTAAATTTCTAGAAACCAATAAGAATCAGAATAAACTTGATAATTTAACAATTTACAATTTAGCAATTCACGAGAATGAAAATTCAGAGATGGAGTTTTATTCTCCTTATGATCAAAATGGAAAAGGTAGTTTTTCGGCTGTATTTACTTCAGAATCTGAAAAAGTAAAAACTAAAAATTTGGACATTTTTATTGAAGAAAACCAATTAATACCCAATTTAATCAAGGTCGATGTAGAAGGTTTTGAATTGACTGTATTTAAAAGCATGTCAAAATTTTTAAGTAAGAATAGTAATTGTGAAATTTTCTTTGAATTTGTGGATTGGGCAGAAACTGCTGCACAATACGAGTGTGGTGCTGCGCAGGAATACCTATTAAAAAAAGGTTTTCAATTATATCAGTTTCCAGAAATTCAAAGAATATTCGAAATACAATTAGATGGCAGTAAGAATCTTTTAGCCAAACAAAAGCTTTGATAGGCGTTAGAATAATATTAAGTTTTTTAATTGGCCAATTGTTTCTAAATGATTTTTATTTAGCATCATCTTTTACTATTTGTGTAGTATTAATTACAGTAATTATATTTGATTCAAATAAATCATTTGTTTTCAGGGAATGGGCCTTGTTGCTATATTCATTGAATTACCTTGTTGCCCCTGCCATCACGTATAGTCTAGCTGAAGAACAAGTGATATATGGGATGAAAATCCCTTCAGAAGCTTATTTCAACTTGGCTCTTCCTGGTTTTCTTTTTCTAATGTTAGGTATGTACATCATTCCAACTAAAATTTTTAGAGCAGATACCAAAGATATTGACAATGATGCACTTGTAAATCAATCATTTCTAGTACGCACAACAATATTTGGGTTACTCATTCGCATGAGCTCCTCATTTGTTCCGGGAGAGTTGGGTTTCATTTTCTATTTATTATCATTAGTTCGATTTATCAGTTCTTTTGCATTATTGTCAATTAATCGGCGTTTGTGGTATTGGTCCGCAATTGTCTTAATAGGTGAGCTTACTACTTCGTTTTTACAGGGAATGTATCATGATGCTATTATGTGGATTATATTTTTCGGGTTGTATTTCATTTATGCTTTAAAACCAACTGTACGAATCAAATTAATAGGTGTTGCTGCGATTACAGTATTTGTGCTTTTTATTCAATTAATGAAGGGAGCATACCGTTCGGAGGTATGGAGCGGTGGAAAAGAAGCAAACTTACAAAACGTCTATGAAATTGGAATTAGCAACGCATCTACCGAAAATGTTTTAGGTGAGGGTAATTTACTAGGAACCCTTAACCGGGGAAATCAAGCTTGGATATTTGCAAGTACCGTTGATAACATGGACCGAACAAAAAATTTCCAGGGTATGACAAATGTGAACAAGTACGTTGAATCTGCACTTCTCCCTCGGTTTTTAGCCCCCAACAAAATT